>Ga0163144_10003114_pt1 | contig 37894 bp, 28 predicted proteins | sample OliLak19BULKMAT1_FD_123175 | JGI IMG/M metagenome (GOLD analysis project Ga0163144, IMG submission 123175) | Freshwater microbial mat bacterial communities from Lake Vanda, McMurdo Dry Valleys, Antarctica - Oligotrophic Lake LV.19.BULKMAT1 | ecosystem: Environmental > Aquatic > Freshwater >...
ATCGACGCCGACAAGGGTGCAGGCCGCACGCTGATCTATCTGCTGGCGCACGCCTCCCGTGAGGCCGCCGCGGCGTCATTCGCGGCCTTTCGCGCCGACCCCAAGTGGGTGGCGGCAAGGAAGTCATCGGAGGTTCCCTTCGGCGGCTCCCTGACCATGCCGCAACCGGAGGGTGTTCGCTCGGTCTTTCTCGCGCCGACGGACTTTTCGGCCACGAAATAGGAAACGGCTCTTCACCCGGCATCACCTGATCGCAGCCATGAAAAAGTACAACGTCGGCATCCTCGGTTACGGCTGGGTCAGTGGTCCTCACATCGCCGCGATCAATGCCACCTCGCTTGCCCAAGTCACCGCGGTCTACTCGTCGCGGCCGCAGGATGCGGCCGCGTTGAGCGCGCGGCATGGGGGAGAAATCACGTGCTACACCGATCTTCACGCGATGCTCGCCGCCGATCTCTCCGCCCGAGAATACCGAACCGTGAAGCTGTCCGAGTTGCAATGAACGCACTCAACGCCATCGCGATCGCGGCGCATCCGGATGACATTGAGTTTATGATGGCGGGGACCCTGCTCCGGCTGCGGGAAGCCGGCTACACGACGCACTACTTGAATATTTCGAGCGGTTCCTGCGGCAGCGTCGACTGGAAGCCGCGTCCGCTGCGCGTGATCCGCCGGCGCGAAGGACGAAGCGCCGCTCGAGTCCTGGGCGCGAAATTCCATGAGAGTCGCGCCGACGACCTTGAGATCCTTTACACCCTGCCGTTACTGCGCTGGCTGACCGGAGTGATCCGCCAAGTCCGTCCCACGATCGTGCTCACGCATTCGCCGCAGGATTACATGGAGGACCACACCAACGCCTGCCGACTTGCGGTCAGCGCCACGTTCGCACGATGCCTGCCCAATTTTCGTTCCACCCCCGGTCAACCGGCGTGGTCTGGCGAGGCGACGGTGTATCACGCGATGCCCCATGGTTTGCGGGACGGTCTTCGACGGCGAGTCACCGCCGGTGCCTATGTCAACACCACCTCGGTTCAGGCGACCAAGCTGGCCGCGCTCGCCTGCCACGAGAGTCAGCAGGGTTGGCTCAAGGCGACCCAGGGGATGAATTCGTACCTGCGAACCATGGAGGAAACCTCGCTGAGTGTCGGGCGGATGTCCCGGCGCTTCCGGCATGCCGAGGGTTGGCGTCGGCACGCGCACTACGGATTCAGCGCGGAGCACGCAGACCCCTTGCGGGATGCGTTGGGTCGAAAGTGCCAGATCAATCAAGCCTACGAGCGGAGCCTGAACCGCGGCTCATCAGAACCGTGAGGATACTTTCCCCTTCGAACAGCCACCTTTTTCCAGACATATGAAAACAGCCTTTGCCCTGATCTGTCTTTTCTCCGCAGCCGGCCTTGCTGGAGCCAAGGAAAATATACCACCCGCAGGGTTCACCCCCCTCTTCAACGGCAAGGACCTCACCGGATGGTATGGCTGGGGGACGAAGGATCCCTCGGAGCTTTGGCGGATGAGCCCGACGGAGCTTGCCGGCTACAAACGGAAGTCCGTGGAAGGAGGCCTGCCGGTGGGAAAAGCCGGTCCAGAGCACATCAACGCCCACTGGAAAGTGGAGAACGGTGAAATCATCAACGATGGCCAAGGGCTCTATCTCACGACTGACAAGGACTACGGCGACTTCGAGTTGAGGGTGGACTACAAGGCGCTGCCGGATGGCGACAGTGGCATTTATCTCCGCGGAATTCCCCAAGTTCAGATTTGGGACGTGACCAAGGGAGATCCAGGTGGGCTTGGCCAGGACAAGGGATCAGGCGGGCTGTGGAACAATCGCAAAGGGGCGCCAGGCAAAGACCCCTCGAGTAAAATGGACAAGCCCTTCGGTGAGTGGAACCGGTTTGTCATCCGAATGATTGGCGAGCGAGTGACCGTGATCTTCAATGGGGTGAAAGTGGTCGACAACGCCGTGCTGGAAAACTTCTTCGCCAACCAAAAGGCCGGTTATCTCGCCTATGCCAAAACCGGTGCCGGGGCGGACGGGAAGAAAGAGGAAACGCGGCCCAACGGTTTCATGCGCGACCCCGCGTTTCCGAAAGGCCCGATCCAATTGCAGACCCACGGGAGCGAGATTCGTTGGCGAAACGTTTTTATCCGTGAAATCGGCGCCGAAGAGGCCAATCGCGAGCTCCGGGGCAACGGGGAGAAGGACGGATTCGTTGAGCAGATCAACGGCAAGGATCTGAGCAACTGGCAGGGCGCTGTGGGGAGTTACGAACTCAAGGACGGTGCCATCGTCTGCCGGGCGGGCAAGGGGGGCGACCTGTTGACCAAGGAGGAATTTGAGAACGGCATCATCCGCGTCGAGTTCAAGCTGCCGAAAGCCGGCAACAACGGCATCGCGTTGCGCACCCCGCTGGGTGGCCATTCCGCCGCCGATGGGCTTGAAATTCAAGTGCTCGACAGCGATGGCTACAACGTAGCGATGGCCGCGGCCGGCAAACCCGGGCTGCTCGCGTATCAGTATCACGGCTCACTCTATCACTGCGTGGGCGCGAAGCATGGTTACCTGCGGCCGGTGGGTGAATGGAATTTCCAGGAGATCGAAGTGCAGGGACAGCAGATCAAGGTCACCCTTAACGGGACCAAGATCCTTGACGTAAACCTGGCGACTTTGGACCGCAGCCAGATCGCGCATCCACCCAAGGGGCTTGATCGCACCAAGGGCCACATCGGTTTCGCCGGCCACAACGACCCGGTCGAATTTCGCAGCTTCAAAGTGAAGAAACTGTAGGTTCTTCTGGGGCGTCGCCCGGTCTCCACCGGTCATTTCCATTTGCCGCAAGAAAAGGTTGGCCTCGCTGATGGGGTGCGGTTTTCCTCTTCGGGAACCCCATGACCGCGACGTTCAGCCAAATTAGTCGTTCGCTGGAAATCCAGACCCCGCTGGGCGAGAACGTGTTGGGCCTTCGGAGTATTTTGCTCCAGGAAAGGCTGGGTCGCCCCTTTGTTTTGGAGGCCGAGCTTTCGAGCGACGACCCTGAGGTCAGCTTCGACGCGATCATCGGCCAGCCGGTGGCGGTCCGGCTGGATCTCGGAGGAGGGAGCCAGCGTTTTTTTCATGCCTTCGTCAGCCGGTTTTCCTATGTGGGGCAAGGACCGGTTTATACCCACTATCGCGCGACTCTGGTGCCTTGGCTCTGGGTGCTCACGCGTTCCGCGGATTGCCGGATCTTTCAGAACGTGACCCTGCCGGACATCGTGCAGACGATCTTCCGCGATCGCGGAGCCAAGGATTTCGAGTCGCGATTGACCGAAACCTATCCGTCCCTCGAGTACTGTGTGCAGTACCGCGAGACGGATTTCAATTTCGTCAGCCGCCTCCTCGAGCAGGAGGGCATCTCGTATTTCTTCAAACACGAGGTGGACAAGGCGACCCTCGCGTTGGTGGATTCGATGGATGCCTATGAGAACGTGGCGGGATATGAGGAACTCCGCTTTGCGCCGGTCTTAGGCGCTGAACGGCAGATGGAGGTGGTCACCCGCTGGACGGTGGAGCGCGAAGTACAGCCGACCCAGTTTGCCTTCTCCGACTATAATTTTCTCACGCCGAAGACGGACCTGCGGGTGCTCCAGGAGGTGCAGCGATCTCACGCGATCAATGACCGGCAGATCTTCGATTACCCGGGTGAGTATCGTGAACTGGGCCAGGGCGAGCGGTTGGCGAAGATGCGTCTTGAGGAGCTTCAGACCGCCGGCGAAGTCGTTCGGGCCGAGACCACGTTCTTTGGCCTCTCCGCCGGGAATACCTTCAGTTTGACCGAACATCCGCGGGCCGACCAGAACCGGAAGTACCTGGTGACTTCGCTCGATCTCTTCTGGGACGCCGGAGAGTTTTCCAGTCAAACGGACGCTCTTCCTGAGAGCCATTGCACGTTCACGGCCATTCCCGCCTCGCAGACTTTTCGTCCGGCGAGAATCACGCCCAAGCCGCTGATTCAAGGAACGCAGCCCGCGGTGGTCGCGGGGCCCGAGGACGAGGAAATTCACACCGACGCGCACGGTCGGGTGAAGGTTCACTTTTTCTGGAATCGCGAAGGCAAGGCGGATGAGACCAGCTCGTGTTGGATCCGGGTAGCCCAAAGCTGGGCGGGCAAGGGGTGGGGTGGAATTTTTCTGCCGCGTCGCGGGCAGGAAGTCGTGGTGGTTTTCGAGGAAGGTGATCCCGATCGTCCCCTCATCATCGGCAGCCTTTACAACTCCGAGAATACGCCCCCGTACGAACTGCCGGCCGAGAGAACCAAGAGCACGGTGAAATCGAATTCCTCCAAGGGTGGAGGAGGTTTCAATGAAATCCGGTTTGAGGACAAGAAGGGGGAGGAGCAGGTCTTCATCCACGCGGAAAAGAATCAGGACATCCGGATCAAAAACGATGAGTACGAGTGGGTCGGCAATGACCGCCACCTGATCGTCAAGAACAACCAACTCGAGCACGTCGAAGGCAATCGCCACGAACTCGTGGATGGTCAGCACAGCGAAAAGGTGGGCAAGGATCGGAACCTGCATGTCGTCGGCAAGGAGGCCAAGGCGGTCGATGAAAGCCTCTCGTTGACGGTCAAGGGAGATGTGATCGAAGTCTTCAAGAAGAACCATTCCGAGGCCACGACCGGGGACTATTATCTCAAGGCGTCCAACATCGTCATCGAGGCCACGACCAACATCACGATCAAGGTGGGTTCGACCTACATCGCGATCGAGGCGGGCGGGATCAAGATCTCGGCCCCCCAGATTGAAATTGAAGGCTTGGCCTCGCTCGAGGCCAAGAGCCCGCTGACCACCGTCAAGGGGGATGTGACGCTCACCTTGAAGGGTGCAGTGGTTCTGATCAACTAAGGTTCTTATGCCATCTGCAAAGAGTGGAAATGCCGGAACTCCGGTCTCGCCGGCGGACCCCGAGAAAGCTCAGGAGGCGGACGTAGCCGAGCCCGGTGAGGTGGAAGAACTCAAGAAGGACCAGCTCGTCACCAAGAGCGGAAAATTCGGCGCGCTGAAATTCAAGACGGCGAAAAAACCAGGGGACGAGGAAGAGGCGAAACTGAAGTCGAGCTGGATCGAGATTGAGCTCATCGGTGAGGACGATTCGCCGGTGATCGGCGAGTCGTATCGGGTGATTTTGGCCGATGGTACCGCGGTCGAAGGCACGTTGGACGAGAAGGGGCTTGCGCGCATTGAGGGCATCGAGCCGGGGACCTGCAAGGTGACGTTTCCCCGCTTGGATTCCGATGCTTGGGAGAAAATTTGAGCCATGCCAACCGAGGAAACAGCGATTGACGAAGCCTCAGGCCCAGTGGGCGGAGGAGAGCACGAGGTCAGCGCCGGCGAATGCGTCATCAGCATTGCCGAGGCGGCTGGACATTTTTGGCAGTTCCTCTGGGACCATCCGGAAAACGAACAACTCAAACGGGTGAGGAAGGACCCGAACGTTCTGCTTGCGGGCGACCGGATTCACGTGCCGCCGATCCGATCGAAGGAGGAAAGCATTCAGTCGGAGAAGCGGCACCGGTACCGACGTCGGGGCGTGCCTTCGATCCTTAATCTGGTGTGTCGCGTCTTGGACGTACCGTTGGCCGATCAGCCTTATACCTTGCTGCTTGATGGGATCAGTCACTCGGGGAAAACCGACGCGAACGGGGCGGTCAAGCGGGGCATTCCCTGTGGCGCTCGCCAGGCCACGCTGACCGTGGGGGTGGAGCCGGATGTGCACGTCTACGAGCTCCAATTGGGCGGTCTTGATCCGATTGAAACGGTCACCGGCCAGAAGGCGCGACTGAACAATCTCGGATATCCGGCGGGATCGGAAAACAACGAACTCACGCCGGAGTTCACCGCGGCGCTGAAGAAGTTTCAGGAAGACAATCACATGGCGGTGACGGGCAAGACAGACACTGCCCTGCTCGACAAACTCAAGTCGCTCACCTGCTGAATCCACCCACGCATCCTCATGTCCGGAACCCCTGCAAGTGTAGCGAAGAATGACCAAGGCGGACTCAACGCCCTGAACTCGGCGATTCCCCTGCCGTACATCGATGGGCACGCGCATATTTTCGGTCAGAGCCTGATCAACAGCCGGCCTTTCCATCCGCAATCCAAGGTGGCCAAGGTGGTGTTCGTGCAGGTCGGCACTCAGAAAACGGTGGAGTTTTCGCCCAACGTGACGGTCAAGCAGTGGAGCACGACCAGGAACGGCGATGACGTGGTCCTCATCAAGACCGTCTTTGCCCGCGGGGTGATCGAGCTGGGTTCGGATGCGGCCTGGCCTCCGGTGATTAATCAAGGCACGTTCGAAATTGAAGACCACGGAATTCGTGCGGTCACGTGCGGCGTGGACAGCGGATTTTCGCCCGGGCTGGCCGGCGCCGCCGCCTGGGGCGGCGACAAGATGGGCGATAGTTTCGGCAAGTACGCGGCAGGAAGCGAAGGGGAGAATGCGACGGAATTGCTCCGAGGTGTCCCCGGGTCGCGCGGACGCGCCGCGGTGGCTCTCTTGTTGGACTTCGGTTACACGCCGCTCGCCTTGCCGATTGGCCAAAATGCAGGCACGGTCTCCGTCGGGAATCGGGAGAGCGCCTATTACACGAACGCCCCCTGGTATGTGGGGAATCGCACTTTTTTTGAGCCCGATCAACTGCGGGAGACCATTGAGTCGCTGGCGGGCGTGGCGGGGCGCTTTCCGGGCGAGGTCTGGCCGCTGGCCCCCTTCGATCCCCGCAGGGCGGCGACTGGCTGGCGCGACCCTGCGGACGGTTCGTTTGATGCCCTCAAGTGCGTCAAGGATGCGGTCGACAATCTCGGTTACGTGGGGGTGAAATTGTACTCGCGCTGTGGATGGATGCCGACGAACAACAGCATCATGCACGGCCCGGTCGAGGGTCCGAAACTCGATACGGCGATGGACCAGCTTTTTAGTTACCTTTGCGAAAAAGACCTGCCCGTATTGTGCCACACGAGCCCGACCGGATTTCCGCCCGACGGGAGCATCCTGATGCCCAAGCTTTACATGAAGGATTGGGGAGTGGCCCCGGCGGATACCACCACCTACCTCCGCAGTGGCGACGCGAGTGGCAACGCAGAGTTTCTTCGTTGGTGCCGTGAAGTTGCCCAGCGCGCTTGCGCCAACGTCTACAACTACGCGCACTACGTGCAAAACTCGGCTTCGCCGTACTCGTGGGAACCGGCGCTCGCGAGGTTCCCCAAGCTGCGCCTTGATTTTGCCCATAATGGCGGGGAGCTGAGCGTGATGGGTCGCTATCGCGACGGTTCGTTGAGCGCCGAGTGCGCTGCCGGCGGTTGCCTGGTTCCAAAGCTCACCGCGCTGAACAGCAATCCGCAGGTGGTGAAGGGGAAGGACTTCGCGGCTTTCTTCAAGGCGGGATGCGCACAGGAGGCGGAACGCCTTGCCGGGGAAGTCATCACTGCGACCGATGGTTTCTTTGGTGAGCCCCAGGAGTTTGAGGACAAGACCTGCACGATCACCAGCCTCGGTCTGCATCTTGGAGTCGATTGGCTGCAATCCTGCTCGTTTGACACCATCGCCAAGAATCGATCCGAGATTCACACGGAAATCATGGCGGCAGTTCCGTCGGTGCTGGCCAGCAGTGCTTGGCAGGCGGCAATGCGCGACTGGGCGGCGAAGTATCCGGACGACTGGACCACTCGGATCATCCAATTGGTCACCAAGTATGAGAACTGCTACTCCGACATCGCGTACCTTTCTGGAAAGGACTCCCAGGGATTCAAGCGGCTGCTCGAGGCCGTCACCTTTGACGCCGTGAGGGGCTCGGACTATGAGTTTGATCTCTGCACACCCCCACAGACCAGAGCGGCAAACGTCCTGATCAAAAAGACGTTTATTGGAACCGATTGGTACATGACGGAAATGGATGGCATGTCAGCGGGCGATTTCTGGGGGCGTCTGCTGGAGGTGATTCCCATGACCAGTCGTCTGTGGGACCGGTGGGCCACCTACAACGCGCTCAATTGGTTGAACCTCAAGGCCAGGATTCCGGCGATGGAAGCCTGGTACAAGAAAACCAACCCGGGTTGTAAACTGCCCTCCTGGTGGCCGGCTCTGATCGACTACTACAACAAGCCACCCAAGTGATTCGAGCCGTGCGTGTTTTCCAAGCCAATCCAAGACTGCGGGTGAACGACGAGTCACTTTGGGTCTGTCGGCGACCCGATTGGCTGGAGTGCGTCGGCGAACGAGGAGGGTTCGATGGGCTGGATTGACCGCATTCTCGGAGCGGGCGACAAGGCACCTCAGCCAGGGCCGATAAAACTGCTTCCGCTTCTGGGCTCACGCTCCGCAACAGAACTCGCTCAGATTGCGCGTTTGTCGCCGGAGATGGATTCGATTGTCCAAACCTGCGAGTCGCCGAGTGAGTTGGTCCATCGCTTGCAGGCGGCCCACTATTCGCACGATGCGGTCAAGGTCCTCGCGCACGGAATGGAACCGCGGAACGCGATCGGATGGGCGGTGAAATCCGCGCAGCGTGGCGGAATCAGCCGAGACCCTGCGGATGATGCCGCTGCCCGCGCTGCTGAAGCGTGGGTGACGTCTCCAGGCGACAAAACGCTGGCGGCGGCCGCGGCCGCCGCAGCCAAGACCGATTTCCAGGGACCAGGGGCCTGGGCCGCACAGGCGGTGGCTTTCACCCGCCCTCAGCTGAAGGTGCTGGAAGTTCCGCATCGTCCGCCGATCAAACTCCCTGTTGCCGAAGGTCTCTGCGCCCAGGCGGTCGTTGGCGCGGTCATGATTTCCGCTGCGCGGACCCGTGAGGGCTCGGTGCCGGCAGCGCCGTTACCCAGCCGCCCAGCAAAGACGCTTCCGCCCGTCGTGGTGGTCCCTGCCGGAAAGCCGCAACCGGCTCCCCCGACTTCAGCGGCCGAACGCAAGGCGGCTGCGCCGTCGATCGATCCCTTCATCGAGCTTGGCAAGGACGTTGCCGGCGGTAAAGTCTCCTGGTCATAGGGTCGTCATCGAGTACTCCTGCGAACGACCTTCGTCTGATTCTGAACGAAACTGATCTCACCCCGTCATGCTGGCCGCGCGTATCACCGACATGCACACTTGCCCGTGCGTCAGCCCTGGACCGGTTCCCCATGTCGGTGGGCCGATCCTGACGCCGGGAGGACCAACCGTCATCATCGGGGGTCTGCCCGCAGCCACCGTCGGATCGTCGTGCGTCTGTGTTGGGCCGCCGGATTCGGTGATCAAGGGCTCCGCTACCGTGATGATCTGCGGAAAGCCGGCCGCGCGGCTGGGCGATTCCACCGCCCATGGCGGGGTGATTGTCGCCGGCTGCCCGACCGTTCTTATCGGGGGCTGAGGGGGACTCAACCGACTTCTCGACAATTCGCGTCAAGGGTGGCCCCGTGTTGCTTGACGGCCATGTGCGCACGGGGATTTCGAACCAACTGCGGACGATCAGCGCCGGTTCATTCGAGGAAACCCCGGAATGTGGAAACACGTTGGACGTACTCGACCTGAGGGCGGCGTTTACTTCTCGGCATGGCGCGCGACTTGTCGGGAAGGGTGAACCCCTCGCGCTGATGGCTGTCGACCAGCACCGTCTTGGGGTTCTCCGGAATGCCGGTCAGGTTGAGGTTGAGGAGCGTCAGCACCTGTTTCACCGCCTCGCGGCCCACCAGGTTGTAGCGATGATCGGCTCCGGCGGCGTCGCGCGGCTCCTCAGACACGTCGATGCTGGCGAACCCCACGTCCTGCGGCACGCGCAGACCGATCGAGAGCAGCAATGAATAGACGGAGCCTGAGCTGATGATTGCGTCCGGCTTCTGAATCCGGAACCACTCCGCGACGTTCGCGGCGGAGACCATCGGCTTTGGCAGCATCTGGATGCGGCACTCCGGCGGGATTTTTGACTGGTAGAACAGGAAGGACGAGGTGAAGAGCTTGTGACCGATGCCGCCCTCGCCGTAAGTCATGATCAATCCGATACGCTGGTAGCCCTTGGCCTGACCGTCGGCCAGCAGTTCGTCCATCATCTGAAGATAGTTGGGACACGCGCGATGCAGTCGGGGCTCGACAATGCTGTAACCCGCGGTGGCCACACACAGGCCCGAACAGTCAAAATCAATCCGGGCCACGCCGCTGGGGAACGGGGCGACGACCACGCCTTTGATGTTCCGGGCGAGCAGAATCGACCGGATTCTCCGCGTGCCGATGCCGGGATCGCTCAGGTGGAAGAGCGTGACATTGAAACCGGCGAGCGCGGCGATTTCCTGGACTCCAGCGATCAAACCCTGCATGGGCGGGTAGTCGTTGAGGTGCTCGCTGGCCAGCTCCGGGATGATCATGGCGATCGTCGAGTTGGATCGATGGGGGCGGGCCGTTCGCAGATGTTCCATCAACTCCGTCAATCGGGGATCGCGACGGTAACCCATGCGTTCGGCGAGTGCGATGATCGCGTCCCGTCGCGACGCGGAGATCTTGGTGCTGTTCTTGAGCGCCAGGGAAACGGCTGAGACTGAGACACCCGCGGCCTGCGCGATTTCGCGCATACTGACATGGGCGGTGTCGGTCATGGCCCCCAGCGCAGCACGCCCCCGCCGGCGAGGTCAACGGTAAAGCTCGTCTGCGTCCCGGCCCCAAAACCACGCCGGCGCGCGGCCGTGGTCGATCGGGTCGGATCGGGGCCCCGCGGCTAGAATCGACGGCTGGCAGCGCGGCGGCGGGGGGAGCTGCACCTCACACGAATCTTGGAGCTCGAACACATCCGTTGTAGGTGGCCTCGCCGAGGCCGCGCGGGACCGCCCGGTCCCGCCTCCGTTGTAGGTGGCCTCGTGGAGGCCGCGACGGGACCGCCCGGTCCCGCCTCCGTTGTAGGTGGCCTCGTGGAGGCCGCGACGGGACCGCCCTGTCCCGCCTCCGCCCGGAGGTGCTCCCGGACAGTCGTTGACGCCAGAACGCGAAAGCCGCGATACGAGGTCTGGGGGTTGCGGCTTCGAGTTGGCAATTCTCAACCTAGGCAACGATCCAGCCAACAAGGCACCTCCACCCCCCGAACTCGCATCGCTCCGCCAAATGGAGGCTGATCCGGACCAATCCCGGTTCAACCGTGGGAGTTGACTGGGGTGAGAGCCACGGCAGTGGCGGGAATTCCAGCGACAAGGTGCTTCGTCGGCCTGGCGCGAAGCGCGTGGCGGCGAGGTGAGCACCGGAAAATCGCTGCGTTTCCTTTGCACGCGTAACGACCCTCGTGGTCCATGGGTCGTTGCGCACCGGCACTGCAGCGGAACGAACCACGGGGGTAAAGGCGCCGCAACCCCCCGGGCTTCGTGGAGCGGTCGCGGTGAATTCTCGAAATACGTGTAAGGTGCAGGTGGGGACGGGGCACCTGAAGGTTGCAAGCTCAACGGTCGACTCAACGAAGACTTCCCTTTGGAAGGGTTGGGTGGCGGGATGGAGATTCACACCCCGACGGCGCGTCGTCCCATACCATTACCCGGCCCCTTCGAGGTCTTCACTCCATGAAAGCGATCTGTCTGAACGTGTTTTTCACAATGATGAGCGCTGCGGTCGTCAGCGCGACGACGCCCGGACTGGAAGCTGGTTTTGCCCGGCCGCCGGTTTCCGCCCGCCCGTTGGGCTGGTGGCACTGGATCAACGGAAACGTGACTAAAGCGGGAATCACCGCTGACCTGGAGGCGGCCGCAAAGGCCGGCATGGGCGGCGTGCAGCTCTTCGACGTGGAGATCTATCTTCCACCCGGGCCTGTGCGCTACGGGACGGACTCCTGGCATGAGCATGTGCGTTTTGCGATGCAGCAGGCTGCCGAACTTGGGCTTGAGTTTCATGTGATGAATACACCGGGCTGGTCGGCGAGTGGCGGGCCATGGGTCACGCCGGAACGGTCGATGAAGCGACTGGTTTGGACGGAAACACGCGTGACCGGCGGCGCCGAATTTGAGCAGGTGTTGGCGCTGCCGGATTTGAAGCCATTCTATAGCGGCCGGGGCGTGCCGAAGGGGTCTTTTTACCGTGAGATCGCCGTGTTGGCGGTTCCCGCAACGACCGGGCGGATCGACGACTTGGAACGTAAGATCGCTTGGGCGAGCAAGCCGGTGACCCGCTTGGCCGGCGAGGATCGACCGGGGATCGCACCGGCCCAGGTGGTGGATCTATCGTCGCGGATGGACCGGGAAGGCCGACTCCGGGCAGTACTGCCGCCGGGGGAGTGGATCATCCTGCGCTTCGGCTACACGACCACCGGGAAAACCAACCATCCCGCGGTGCCGGAGGGACACGGACTCGAGATTGACAAGCTCGACGCCAACGAAGTGACGTTTCAGTTTGGGCAATCGCTGGGTCGTCTGCTCAAGGACGCAGGGCCGCTCGCGGGAAAGACCTTCAACGGTCTTCTTTTCGACAGTTTTGAAGGGGGATTTCAAAATTGGACCTCGACGTTCCCTGCGCAATTCAAGGCGCTTAAAGGTTACGACCTGATCCCCTGGCTCCCCCTGATGGCCGGGCACATCATCGGTTCCACGGCGAAAGCTGAGGCGGTGCTGTGGGATTTCCGCCAAGTGATCGATGAGCTGATTGTGGAGAACTATTACGGGACGATGCACCGGCTGGCGGCAAAGCACGGGCTGAAGATCTATTCCGAGTCGCAAGGAGGCCCGATCAACCCGATGTCGGCGAACCGGCATGTCGACGTGCCCATGAACGAGTTTTGGACGCCTGACGCCGCTGGTCGCGCCTCGCGGATCAAGATGTCGACGTCTTCAGCCAGTTTTCTGGGACGCTCGGTCGTCGCCGCGGAGGCGTTCACGTCCACCCCCGAAAATGGGAAGTATCAGAACACACCCGGTACGCTTAAGCGATCCGGTGACTACGCGTTTAGTCTCGGGTTGAATCGATTCGCCCTCCACAGCTTCACGCACCAGCCCGTGACGGACGCAGCGCCGGGGTTCGCGCTGGGCCGATACGGAGTGCATTTTGGACGATTGAACACGTGGTGGCCGTATGCGGATGCCTGGATGAGTTACCTCAGCCGAAGTCAGTTCCTCCTCCAGCAGGGCCGGACGGTGGCGGATGTCTGCCTGTTGGTGGACGAGGATCTCGGTTATGGCCTGCCCGCGAAGACGGCGGATCGCCTGCCGGGTTTTGACTACGAGGTGAGCGATCCCCGGTCCCTCAGGGAAATGTCCGTGAGTGAGGGCGTGATCGGGCATCCTGCCGGAGGACGTTTTCGGCTGCTGGTCACACCCGAGTCCACCACCGCCAAGGGATGGGTGGCGGAACTCTCCACGCTGCGGCACCTCCGCAAACTTCTGGTTTCCGGGGCCGCCTTGGCCGGCAAACCGCCGGTCGCTCCCGCCGGGCTGAAGGATCTGCAACTCCGGTCGGAGTTTGATGGCCTGGTGAAGGAGATTTGGGGCGGGGCGGCCGGCCAGGAGGTCCGGGTGAGGCACGTCGGCGCGGGAAGAGTCTATTCGGATACCGATTTGATGGGGATTCTGCGGACTGAACGTGTCGTGGCCGATCTTGCCTGGGATAACGGTGAAGCAACCATCAAGTTTCTTCACCGGACACTCGCCGGGGCCGAGATCTACTTTGTCTTCAACTATTCGGAGCAAGCCCGCCGCGTCAGGCTCGACTTCCGGCAGCGGGACCGCCTTCCCGAGATTTGGGACGCAGTCAGCGGTGCGCGGGCGGATGCCCCGATGTTCGAGACGACGGCTGCGGGTGTCGCGGTGCCAGTTGACTTTGAACCCTGGGGCTCCGCGTTTGTCGTCTTCCGCAAGCCGCTGCCTGCCCGTTGGGTGACATCGGCGGAACCGGTCAGCATGGAGTTCAAGAACGGAATGCTCCTGACGAAGGCTGCGGAAGTGAGGCTCGCCTATTCCGACGGTGCCCGCCGGGTGATCAGCGGAGCGCCGGTTCCGGCGACGCAGAACCTGATTGGCCCTTGGACGGTGCACTTCAAGGACGGACGCGGCGCGCCACCGCGCACGGAGTTTGCGCGCCTGGCTTCCTGGTCGGAGCATGCGGACCAAGGGATCCGCTTCTACTCGGGAACGGCGGTTTATCAGACGCAATTGAACGTGGAATCCCTGAGCGGAGGCCACGTGGCGGTGCTCGACCTCGGCCGGGTGGCGGACATTGCCCGTATCGCCATCAACGGCCAGGAGGCGGGCGTCTCGTGGAAGGCTCCGTTTCGAGCCGACATCACCCGCCACCTGCGCGTCGGCTCGAACACCCTCGAGATCCACGTCGCCAACCGCTGGATCAACCGTCTGATCGGCGACGAGGCGATCGATCCGGGCTTTGCCTATCAACAGCCAGGAGGGAGCAAATTCACGGATGGAAGGCTTTTGGAAATGCCCGGCTGGCTTTATGACCCAGCGAAGCGAGGCGACCGCAAGCGCGTGAGTTTCAGCACCTGGAAGCACTATGACGCTGACTCGCCGCTCGTACCGGCCGGACTTCTGGGTCCAGTGCAGCTCGATTGGTACCAGCTCGTCAGTCCCGAGTGAAACCGCGAACGATGACCCCTCCCACTCCCGCCGGAAGGATGTCATCCAATGGATGACATCCTTCCGGCGCGGTCCGCAGACGAGATCTGCAAGTGCAGCAGAACGATTGTCATCCAATGGATGACATCCTACCGGGGTCGATTGCCTCCCTGAACTGAATGCCCTTTGTTGCCGATGGCTGACCTTGGAGCGCGGCTCCGGTACGGGGAGGCACTGCGATTCAGTTCCGCAAGTTCCTGCCGAGTAGCTGTATCCGGCGGGCAGTAGTCCTTGCACCCGTCGACAACAGAGCACTTCGTGCGACTGAACTCCCGGTTTAGCGGTCCGCTCAGGATGTCATCTATTGGATGACATCCTGTCGAGGGGGGCAGGGGGGCGCGGTGAGGGGTGGGGCAGTTGCGGCGGCGGGTTTGCAAGGTGGGCGGGCAGGGTGCGGTGGGGATCAGCGGGGAAGGTTCTATTCGAGTTGCACGCGGCCGACGGAGGATTGTTCCGCACGACCGTCCTTGAGCCGGACCTCGAAGTAGAACTCAACCGGTGCGGAGCCGTTGACCGGAATGGTGTAGTCGAACGGAAACAACACGTCCTCAACTGCTGAATAGGCGTCCTGGCCCTGACGGTGATGGAGCGTGCAGCGGGCAATCTCGCGATCGAAATCAGGCAGGTAGGTGTAGACGCTGGTGAGGTCGCCCGCCCCGAAACGCATCGCCACCGCGCGCGCGCCGCGGAAGCCGAGTTCGCAGACGCTGCCCTTGGCGGGAAGCGGCTTGGTGTCACGAGCCAGGACCTGAGTCTGGAAACCGACGTTCGGCGTGACTCCCGTGATGACCACAGCGGTGATTCCAGCGGCAGACACCGGGATCTCGAAGCTGCCGTCGGAGGAGAGTGCCGGCGTCATTTTCTGCTTCACGCCGTCGACCCAAAGGCGGATGGAGGGACGACTCCCTTCTGCGGGAAAACCAATCAGCGCCGGGTTGAGGCGAACACGGCTGGTCAGTGCGGACTTGGATTGATTGGTCAGGACGACGGCGAGGGTCCTGTCGCCGCGAGCGACGATGTAGTTGAGTTCGGGGTGGGTGACCTCGATCGCAGTGCGCGGCATCCACAAATAGAGTCCCTTGACACCGTAGACCTGACCGGGCCGGTCACCGTAGACTTTCTGCTGGAGATAGCCGTAACCTTCAGCGTAACGGCTCGGAAACGACACGGCACCCTTTGATTTGGCGACCGCGTCGGAGACGAGGTAGTCGAGCACCATGGAGATGTACGGCCAAATGTGGTTGTAGTGGATGGATGTCATCGCGTTGAGCACATCCTTGGGTTTCTCGGCAAAGTCGGGCTTCTGGTACGCGGTGGTGCGGGCGGTGTTGAGATGATAGCCCGGGAAACTGGTGTAGCGCCCGATCACCGCTGAGCGAGCGGTGTCGTGGAGAAAGGTGTCTCCCGTAAGTGCCGCGATGCGCAGCATCCAGGGGGCGTACGTTGCGAAAAGGATGCCACGATGACCGCGACTCGTGCCGGAGGACTCGGGGGTCAGACCGATCTCGGAAACTTGCCACGCCGGCACAGACTCCTCTGGAAGCGGCACGCGGGAAAATTTCGGACCTGAGCGGTAATTGGGGGCGTAGCCTCCTTCGTTGACCGTCACGTTGCCGTCGGGAATCCGCGGGGAATAGATGATATGGCGCGTATAGTTTCGTGCACCTTTGCGAGCGGCCTCGAGATAGCGCCGGTCTCCGGTCTCCTCATAAAGTTCAAGCAGCTCAATCCACTGGGGGCTGAAGGACGTCCAGAAGAAGAGTCCGCGAGAGTCAGGATCCTCGAAATCCGCCTGACTGGTGTGGATCCGGCGCCGCAGGTAGTCGTCGGCATCACGCTTTGCGCGGGCAAGCCATTTGGCGTCACCTGTCGCCCGGTAGAGCGCGAGGGAATTGGCCCAAAAGTCGCCGCGGAGTTTCGAATCCAGATTCAGGACGCGGTCCCTACCGAAGAGAGACTCCGCCGACTGACGAAAAAACGGCGTCCGACCGCCGGACAATCCGTGGAGTGCTGCGAAGTCCGACAGCGGTGCGCCGAGTCCGCCCATATTGGCGGACACCGATTGTCCCTTGATCGCGGGGTCGGTGGTGAAAAGGAAACGTTCGCGGGAGACGAAAAATTCCGCCAGGGGCCGTGCGAGCTTCGTGAAAATATCGCGGTTGTCGGTGACGATCGCCAGCGAAAGCGGATGAAGTGCCGAGACGTTCTTCACGGCGCCAGGAACATCGGTGTCATAGGCAAACCCGCGCAGGTCGGAATTGAACTTGGCGTACTCGCTCATCCCGAACTGGAGCATGCGGTCAAAGGTGGCGTTGAGTGAACCGAGGACGTTGTGGCGCACGTCGGAGAAACCAAACGCGGTGCGCGCAAGATGTTCCTGGGTTTGGTCGATGTTTCTGCGGGTGACGACGAGGCGGTACGAAAAGGTGAAGGTGTCTCCCGCTTTGAGCCTTGAGCCCAGGCCACCCAAAATGGGAGCAAAGAGCATTGGCTGGGCTTCTCCTGCTTGGTTTCGCACGGCCACCCCGAACCGTGACTTTGCCATGGTTGGCATCGGCTGAAACGGGAACTCCGCGGGGTCCGCCATCACGCCGAGCGTCGTACCGTTCGATGTCACGAGAGTGGTGGGCATGGGCAGTCGTCCCGACGCCTCGAGATAGGCACCCTCGGGGAAACGCCGCTCGGTGTAGATCAGCGGCTGCCATAGTTCAGTCGTTGCCGTCAGCGTACTGGACGGCGCGCCCGTGAATCCGAAAGAGTACCACCCAGCCCGGCTGACTTTTGCACTGAGATCCAAGCGTGGTTCGCCGCCATCGGCAGGTACGTAAAGATATGCCGTCAAGGTGAACCCGTCGGTTTCCGGAAATGTCCAGAGAATGCGCCCGTCCTCCTGTTTGGCCAGGCTGGCGTGAACCGGGATCAACCGGCCAGCTGAGAAGAGATCAGGCGAACGATCGGGACCGTAGAATCGGTCGGCCTCGGGATCATAGCCGTCGGCAACGTGGGCCTTGGAGCGCACCGCCGTGGAGGGCTTCCCCCAGGTGAGCACGTGGTAGGTGGACCCTTGGTCGCCACTCTTCAAGCCCGCGTCGCGGTAACGGCCCCAGCGTGTTTCCAGATGGGGATCATCCGCCGAGTAGAGGACGGTGAACTGAGGCGCGAAGCGTGCGCGTCCCCCGTCGGGCGAGACCACGGTAACGTCGCCGTTGTCCGCGGGGACGAGCTGGTGACGCGGAGGCGGAAGGTTCTCCGCCGAGAAGGCAACTGCCGTCACTGTGAGCGAGGCAACCAGGCAGAGAGAAAACATTGGATTCATGTGAAAATGGGGGTTGGGGCCGCAGGCGGGAACAGGGAAAGGAGTTTAGGGAAGCGACGGTTCTGCCAAACGCAAAGCCGGGAATGGTTGACCGTTGAGCTGGTGCGGTTGACGCGCTCCTTCTGTGGGACGCAGCGCCGCACCTTAGCACGGGTGCCGGCGTTGCCTGAGACCGCCGATTGCGCGAGGACGAAGTCAACGATCGACCTGACTTGGGTTTGCTCGAATCTAAACGACGATTTAAACCTTATCCGACCCTTGGACGAATGTGGACGTTGTCCGGCTGTGAGTGTCCACGCAATTTCTACGCCCGCCGCTGCTTTACCATGAACATCACCCCTCGATTCGCATCCGCTTCTGCACTGAAAAGGCCTGCCGTTCTCTCCGTCTTCGGAGGAACGTTCCACTTCTGGATGGCGATGATCGCGGTTGTCCTCGCGGTGCGGGTACAGGCAGCCGAGCTGACGCAAGTTCGTGGAACAGTTTTTGGCGGGACGTCGAAGGAACACTTGGCTGGCGCGATCGTTTCAATCGACTCGCTGGGGCTTTCGACCTTCACCGAACTCGACGGCCGTTTCCTGCTCTCGCGAGTTCCAGTCGGTGCGCACCAATTGAGTGTGAGTTACTCCGGGCTCGAACCGGTCGACCTCCGAGTGACGGCGAAACCGGAAGGCACGACGGTTCTTGAAATCGAGCTGAGGTCGGCCGTGCAACTGCTTCCCGAATTCACCGTCCTGGCCGAGCGCGAAGGGAACTCCCTGGCGATTGCTCAGCAGCGTGCGGCGGATAATGTCCAGAACATCATTTCGGCGGACGCCTTCGGCAATTCGGCGGAAGGCAACATCGCCGACCAACTGCAGCGGTTGCCGGGAATTGTGGTCAATTATACGGCGGCTGATCCCCGCGAAGTCAGTATCCGTGGCATTGCGGCAAGCATGACCACCGTGACCATTGATGGATCACGCATCGCCAATGCCGGGGGATCAGGGGAGCGCACGTTCAGCTTCGCTGACATGTCCAATGTCGCCCTCCTGGAGAGCGTCGAGGTGTCGAAAGCATTGACCCCGGAGATGGACGCGGCGTCCGTGGGAGGCTTGGTCGACCTGCGGGTTCGCAGCTCGCTTCGATCGAAGGTGAGCGAACGGTTCGATTTCCGTGTAGGCGGCGACATCGAAGCGATGTCGGATTCCTCGAAGCGCCTTCAACCGATGGGCAGCGCGAGCTGGATGAAGGTCTGGAGCGGGACGCGCAAAGTCGGACTGATGTTGAATGCCAATTACACCCCTTACTTCCATGTGCAGGACACCATTCGGACGACGTTTCAGGCGACGACTTCGGTTCCGGCTTACATCACCAGTTTTGATTTTGTCGACGCTCCGAAGCTGACCACCCGTTACAGTGGCGGAGCCCGGTTGGACCTGGAGCTCACTGAATCGTGGACGGCCTACCTGAACACCACCTACAACAGTTACCAAGCCGATCTTTCCAACCGCACATTCGCATTGACCACGAATGCCACCAGTATTCAGCCCGGTTACACGGAGTATTTGACCGAAGCCAGTCCGTCCGCCAACACGCGTTCAACTTTGACGATGAACAGCAACCAGGTCACGATGGAGTCGTTCATGGTCCAGCCGGGCGGGCGTCTCGAACTGGATGGTCTGGAAGTCGACTAGGACTTCAGCCTGTCCCGATCGGCCCGCGTGGCTAATCGCGAGGGGGAGTATGGCAATGCCACCGCGTTTCTCCCGAATATTGGCTGGAAGGTCGACCGCAGTTCGGAGTTCCCGGCCTGGCAGGTCACGAGTGGTCCTGACTACCTTAATTTGGACAACTACGGCAGCCTCGTCTACACGCAGGGTGAGACCACCTCGGATGACGAAGTTCTGGGCGGGAAGCTGAATGCACGAAAGATCTTTCAGTTCAAGTATCCGTTTGAATTGAAGACAGGGGTTAATTTTCATCAACAGAACCGGGAACTCGGTACCATCGCGAGAATCTTCAACTACACTGGAGGACAGCTTTCGCGATTCAAGGAAGTCTATCGCCGCGACCCCACCGTAGGAGACTACCCAAGTCCGAATTATCTGAGCATGCAGGCGATCGCGGACCGTTTTGAGTCGGCACCCGGAGAATTCACCTGGTACTTTCGCCAGTTACACCAGGGTCGTCACAGAGGGAAACTATGGTGGCTCGACGGTCCAGTCGACCGATACCTTGCCCAACTTTGTCCCGGAGTTCGCCAATCTTGGGCTTTCCTACAATTATCGACGCCTCTCACTCAGCGGAAAGTGGAACTGCAAATCTCGCACCTTGTTCACCTACAGCTCGAACGCGGGTTCCTTGCGTTACGTTCCCACGCGCGCAACGATCGACTTGAATCTGCGCTTCGTCCTCACGGAGCGGTTGAGCCTCTATGCCGACGTGATCAATCTTACGCGGGAGCCGGTGCTTTTCGAGCGCGGGGTAGCCGGCCGGATCGACAATCGCACGGACTACGGGCAGAAGATCAGTTTCGGGATCAGCGGAAGATACTAAGCGTCCGACCTTGGCCAAAACCGACTCGCGACCAGCGTGTGGAAGAGAGACCGAAAAACGTCCCATGCGGTTTGATGCTTCAGGCGGGTGTTATGACATAGCGGAAAAACCATAAGTGAACCACCCTCAATCGTCCTCGATCGCATCAGAGATCTCGCGCCGCCAGTTTATCGCCACCGGCATTGCGACGGGTTCCGTGCTGTTCCTCCCCCCTGGTCTCCGGGGACAGCGTGTTCACTCTGCCAACGATCGTCTCCGTATAGCGGTCGTGGGCGTGGGCGGGCGCGGCCGGGCGGCGCTCATGGGATTGGCAGATGAACAATTCGTCGCCTTCTGCGATGTCGACGAAAAGCACGGACGGAGTGATCTTGAGACTGAGAAAAAGATCGGTCCGATTCTCGCGCAGGCGAAAGGGGCGCGCTGGTTCAAGGATTATCGGATCCTGTTCGAGGCCATGGCCGACAAAATTGATGCCGTGGCGATCGCGACGCCCGATCACATGCATTTCCCGATCGCGATGGCGGCGATTCGCCATCGGAAACATGTTTACGTCGAGAAACCGCTTTGCCGGTCGATCACCGAGGTGCGGCGTCTGCATGCGGCCGCCAAGGCCGCGGGGGTCGTCACCCAAATGGGGAATCAGGGCCGGGCCTCCGAAGGAATCCGACTTGCGCGCGAGTGGGTGCAGGCGGGATTGATCGGCGAAGTGCAGTCGGTGGATACGTGGACCGATCGTCCGCGGCAGCCCTGGTTTCACCCGGCGGACTTCGATCCGGACGCTGCACTCTTCGATACCCCCGTGCCACCCACGCTCGACTGGGACCTTTGGCTGGGGGTGTCGCCTCTGCGGCCGTACCGGGATGGCATTGCCCCGGCGTTCTGGCGGGGATTTGTGGATTATGGCTCCGGCTCGCTGGGAGACATGGGCTGTCACCAACTCGACGCCCCGTTTTTTGCGCTCGATCTCGGCGCTCCATCGAGCGTTGAGGCGGCGACGACCCAACAGTTTCCCAAGGCTTTCCCGGCGGGCTCGATGGTCACCTGGAGATTCCCGGATCGTGCCGACCGGGGACCCATCACCCTGCGTTGGTTTGACGGCACGCTGCAGCCGCCGCTGCCGGTGCCGGGCTTCAAACTATCACCCAGTGGCGGAAGCATCTTCTACGGCAGCAAGGGCATCATGGGCGTGACTTCCCACAGTGCGTCGGTCCGTTTGATCCCCGAGCAGCGCATGATTGAAATGGGGCCTTCCCTGCCGGCGAGGACGCTGCCCCGCGTGTTGGGTGGGCCCTTCAAGGAGTGGACGGATGCGATCCGGGGCGGACCTCCGTGCGGATCGACCTTCGACTACTCGGCGCCCCTCACGGAGTTGGTCTTGCTGGGAGTGGCCGCCCAGCGCGCGCGCATGCGACTGGAGTGGGATGCCTCGGCGGCACGGGTGACCAACCATGCGAGCGCCAATACCTTGATCGGCCCGGGTTACGACTATCGGGCCGGATGGGGCGTGTGACGTGAGCATCTCCCGACCTTGGACGTACGAAAGAATTGGATGAATGCGGTGAAGAATGAACGACCCCAGTCCGTAGCTCACAATCTAGGTGGCGGTCGACGCTTGGTATCACACGCAGCAAATCGAAGTGTCGGATGAGCCTGCGGTCCGGGACTGGTTCTGGCCGAATGCGTGGTCGGGTCCTGACGCACTCCCCCGGACGAAGGAACCCTTGCAGACAAGAAGACCGCTGACGGTGATTCTTTTTGGGGATAGAACTTCCGTTAGGTTCAATGCATTGCGACTAGACGGGATGTGGTCGTGCCAAGCGTGGTTTGGCGAGCTGATGATGAGTGGAAGAACTCTTCACGCAGCTCGCCACTGGAGTGTCCCGTGTGGGCGATCGGAACACCGTAGACTCGATGCAACGCCAGACGGGCCAGCCGGTCGCCGATGGCCTGTTTGTTCTTGGGATGAATATCCGTGGCGTCGCCGATATCGAGAGCGATCGCCTGACCGGTGTGCGGCAAGGCGAGCGCCGTGGACTGCGCCTCCCGCACACCGACCCAATCGCGTTCGCCGGGTTTGCCAAAACCCGCGAGCTGCACCCAGAAGAACGGCAGATCTTGGCCAAAGTGTCCCCGCCACTCCTGAATGAGACCTTGGAACTGCCGCGCATACACTTGGGAGAGCAACGGCACCTCGCTCGCGTCGCGCTCGCCTTGGTACCAGAGGATGCCGCGCAGGCTGAAAGGAATGAGCGGGAAAATCATCCCATTGTAACACGAGGAGGGCTGGCGGTGAGGACGCGGTGGAGTCGGCCCTTGGCGCTGCTGTAACCACCACGTCGCGACCGCGGGCTCCCGACCGACGGCGGAGGCGTCCCGCCAGGAGGCGATGGGTGAATTGCCGTAGGAACTGTTGATGATGCCAATCGGGATCCCGAGGTGTTGTTGCAGCGTGCGTGCGAAGAAGTAGGAGCTCGCGCTGAAGGAACCTACAGCTTCGGGTGAGCATACGCGCCACGGTCCAATGACCGCCCGGCTCGGTTCGCCGAGGTGTTGGGGCGCAACGCTGAACTCGCGGACGAGAGGATGATGGGCCGCGGCGATTTCGGCCTGGGCGTGCGCCGCGCTTTGGACCGCCATTTGCATGTTGGACTGTCCGGAACAGAGCCAGACGTCGCCCACTAGCACATCCGTGGCAACGAAACGAGTGGTGCCTTCGATCACCAAATCCTGGGGGATGGCGGTAGCGGCCCGAGCGGGCAGATGCGCTTGCCAACGGGCATCGGTCCCGGCGGTGGTCTCCGTCGCGTCGCGTCCGAAGATGATTCTGACCGGTTCACCCGCCGCGGCGGTGCCCCAGACGACGATCGGCAGGTCGCGCTGGAGAACGGCGTGGTCTGGAAAGAGAGGCGCGACAACAAGGTCGGCGCGAAGTCCAGATACGAGGAGGAGTCCGACAACGACTGGGCGGAGATTCATTTGGATGGGGGAACGACTGACCTCATGCGAAGACTGGGGAATCGCACGAGCGAAGCGTGCGGCTGTCGAAATCAGAGGACGTGGGCGTTGGAGCCGAGGGTGAACCGGACGCACCCAACCGCTCCGCGCAAGGATGCGAGAGCTTGATCGTTAACCCGCGTGTCCTCTCCGAGGCCGAGGTCAACGGTCTACCAAGTCATATCTTGCCGTAGAGCAAACCCGCGCTTCTCCTCCTTTTAGATCAATGATGAACCTTGCCCCCCGAGCATCCCGGAGAACCCAACCTCAGTTCATGTTGCCATGTTTACTTTCCTCGTGAGAAACGTCTCAAAAAGTCTAAGACGGCTGCCTTTTGCCTCGTTGACAAGCATCTGATTCTGTTGCTCGCCGGACGCAGGGATCCGGTGGAGCTGGCGGTCCGCCGGGGCGGCGGGCGCTCATTCTTTTCCTAAAAATTCACTTCTCAGATCCATGAAACGTCCTTGGTCGATCCTCTTACTGGTGCAGGCAACGGTGATGCACGCTGCGGTGACGCTGGCGGTTGCGGCTGAGCCCGTCGGATACCGAGTGGAATTGAACTCGGCGGGCAGTGTCCAGGTAACGCGCGGGGGCGCAGCGACCTGGACGTTTGACCCCGTCTTCACCGTTTTCGTGAGTTCGAGCGACCCCAAGCTCGCCATGCGCCCCGGTGGAATTCCTCGCGTTTCCTACAATGTCCCCACCTGGGAAACCCGCGACGCGGGTCAAGCGGCATTGAAGACCGGCAAGCGCTCCGCCGCACAGGCTGGCGATGGTTTCGATGATCGCATTCTCGAGGGTGATTTGGGCTCTCGCACCGCCGATGTCTTTGCCGCGGCATCGAGTGTGACGGTCAGGGCGCGTCACTGGCAACAACGCGGCCGCACCATCGCCTTCATCTTCGCGGAGGACCCTCGCTTCCTGCTGAGCGCGACGGTTACGCTTCAGCCAGGCGACGCGGAGGAGCCCGTCCTGGAGTACACCTTGACGCCGAGGCAGGCGGGTTGGTTTTCCGTCGCCTATACAGGTGCCCCCGCCATTCCGACAGCGGAGGCGGCGGAGTTCTGGCAGCCCTTCATCTGGCAGGAGAGACGCTTTCCCGCGCAGTCGATTCTGACCCCGGGCTTCCAATGTCCCGTGCCCGCCACGTTTGTCCGCAAAGGCAAAGAGCTCGTTTCCGTGGTGGTGGATTCCAGCGAATTTCCCTTCCATCCGCTGCCTCTGCTGGAGAACAGCCGCTTCGGTGTCGCCCTGCGCAACCGTGATGGTGATGCGCAACCGATGGTGTTCGCGCCGATTCTGGGCGGTCTTGGATCGAAGCGCGGCCCCGGCGAAGCCTTTGGCTTCAAGCTACGATTGTACACGGGCACTGGAGATGCGACGCTTGCGTTCGAGGACATCGCGCGGCGTCTCTATGGGTTTCGCGACTACCGCAGCAACGCCATCGGCACGCTCAATCAGACGCTCGACAACATGATCGACTATGGGATGAGCCACTACAGTTGGTTCATCGAAGAACTCAAGGGGTGCGCCTACTCCACCGATGTGCCTGGCGCGGTGAAGAATGTCTCGGCGTTGAATCCGCTCAACCTAGCCCTCGTGACGGACAACGCGGCCATCTTTGATGAGCGCGCCTATCCGATTGCGGAGTACCTCTTGTCCCGCGAGAAGTTCCTTTTCTCACTTGATCCCAAACAAAAGATCCAGAGCCCGTCTCGTGCGCTCAAGGGGCCGGCCGCGCCGGTGAGTGAACTCGCGGCGCTCTACGGAATCACCCACGGCGCGTCGCCGGTCTTTAAATACTACGCTGAGCGCCTGCTCGGCCACGATCGGACACTCAATCTGGATGACGTTTCCCCGGGCGATAGCTGGGAAAACAACCTGCGACTCCATCAGGCAACGGGAGACGGGCGATATTTGGACAGGGCCCGCGCGGGCGCCGATGCGTATCTCGCAACCCGCATGGATCAGGGCGCGAAGGATTTCAGTGATGGCGGGCTTTTCTTTTGGACGGCATTTGCACCCAAGTGGATCGATCTCCTCGAGCTCTTTGAGGCGACGCAGGACCGCCGCTATCTGGAGGCCGCCCGTCTCGGTGCGCGCCGCTATGCCATGTTCACCTGGGTTGCTCCACAGATCCCTGACGAGGACGTGACAGTAAATCCCGGCGGTGATGCGCCCTACTATTGGTATCTGAAGAGCAAGGGCCACAAGCCAATGAAGGCACCGGAGGAACGGGTGCCCGCGTGGCGTCTCTCGGAAATCGGCCTGACCCCCGAGTCTTCCGGAACGATGTCGGGTCACCGGGCGATCTTCATGGCCAATCACGCGCCGTGGATGCTTCGGATTGCGTCGCTGACCGGCGATCGCCTGCTGCATGATGTTGCGCGCTCCGCGGTGATCGGCCGTTATCGCAACTTTCCGGGCTATCACATCAACACGGCTCGAACCACGGTCTACGAGAAGAAGGAATATCCGTTGCGCAAACACGATGAACTCAGTGTCAATTCGTTTCACTATAATCACATCTGGCCGCACATGAGCATCCTGCTCGACTACCTCGTGACGGACGCCTTTGCCCGCTCCCGCGGCGAGATCGACTTTCCTTCCCGTTTTATCGAAGGCTATGCGTATCTTCAGAGCAAGTTCTACGGCGATCGCCCAGGGCGGTTTCACGGACACAACGATGCCGTTCTCTGGATGCCACAGCGACTGTTGACGACGACGGACACGGTTGAACTGAATTACCTCGCCGCCCGGGGCGAGGGACGCGTGTACCTCGCGTTTGCCAATCAGTCTCGCTCAGCGGTCACTTCCGTGGTCACGTTCAACCGGGAAGCGTTTCCCGAGGCCTTTGGGCGGACGTTGCGGGTGCGCGTGATTGCGGATGGCAAACGCGCTGAGGACGTCGCGCTGCAGAATGGCCGTTTTCCCATCGAGGTCGGCGCTGAAGGTCAGACGGCTGTGATCATTGAGGGCGTGAGCGTGTCGCCGCACTTTCAGCAGAAGCTCCTCGCGGCGCGTTCCGATCAGGCGTGGACGAAGGACCATGCGGAGTCGGCCTTCGGGCAAACGCGGGCCATGATCCTGAACTTCGGGCCGGCGGCGAAAACGGCTTACGTGTATCTTCAGGCCGATGATGCGCAATTCAAGGAAGTCCGTCTTCTCACTCGAAAGGACGGGAAGCAGGCGGTTGTGACGGATCGGGCGTATCCTTTTGAGTTCACCGTCCCGCTGGCGGACGAGGCCCGCTCGTTTGAATTTCAGATCGAGGGCGTTTCACTCGATGGTTCGGTCTCCACGTCGGAGTCGATCCAGTTGTTGCGTTGAGGCGAGTTCCCCGTCTCTTCACCCATGCAGACTCCGGACCTTCTGGTCATCGTCGCATATGTCATCGGTCTCTTCGTGATCGGTGGGCTGTACGGCGGCAAGGTGCGCACTTCAAACGATCTGTTTGCGGCCGGAGGGCGGTCGCCGTGGTGGGTGTCGGGCTTGAGTGGGTTCATGACAATGTTCTCCGCGGGCACGTTTGTCGTTTGGGGAGGCATTGCCTTCAAGCACGGGCTGGTCGCGGTGAGCATCAACATGTGTTACGGCGTCGCGGCGCTCCTGGTTGGCTGGTTTGTGGCGGGTCGGTGGAAGCAGAGCGGGATCTCGACACCGGCGGAGTTTGTTCGCGTACGATTTGGGGTGCGTGCCGTTCACGGGTACACCTGGACGATGATGATCTATCGTTTGGTGGGAACCGGCGTATCGCTCTACGCGCTTGCGGTGCTGCTGTGTGCCTTGATCCCCGTTCCCGAAGGCTGGTTTCTGCGCGACGATGTCACCGGAAATCTCTCGCTGTTCTGGGCGGTCAGCATCTTTGGCGTGGTTGTGCTGATCTACACGGTGACCGGCGGTTTGTGGGCGGTGCTGATGACGGATGTGCTCCAGTTCATCGTGCTTTATCTGGCGATCGGATTTGTGGTGCCGCAGCTCTTCGCGCAGACCGGCGGAGTCAGCGGCTTCATTGAAAAGCTGCCCGAGGGATTTCTCGCCGTGACCAATCATGAGTTCACCTGGATTTTCCTCCTCGGATGGACCGCGATTCACTTCTTCATGGTCGGTGCGGAGTGGGCCTTTGTGCAGCGGTACCTGTGTGTTCCAAGCCCGCGCGATGCCCGCAAGAGCGCGATCCTGTTTGGAGTGCTTTATCTCATCAGCCCGATGTTTTGGATGCTTCCCCCGATGGTTTACCGCGTCATCGATCCGGAAGCCAATCCGGAGCAGGCGTACATCCTCGCAGCCTGGTCGGTGCTCCCGGCGGGCATGTTGGGATTGATGGTGGCGGCGATGTTTTCCGCGACCGCCAGCATGGTCAGCAGCCAGTTGAACGTGTTCGCGGGCGTGCTCACCCAGGACATTGTGGTGCCGCGACTGCGGCGGCAGCCGGATGAGACGACGAAGGTCAGGATCGGTCGCGGCCTGACCCTCGTCCTCGGTGTGCTCATCATCGCCGTGGCGATGGCCGTGCCGATCCTCGGTGGAGCTGAGAAGGTGGTGCTGAGCATCACCAGTCTGATCGTCGGTCCATTGCTCCTGCCTTTGGTTTGGGCGCTTTTCAGCCGCAAGGTCACGACCCTCGACCTGGCCCTGACCGCCGGGATTTGCTGCGGGCTCGGACTGCTCGTGCGTTTCGGGATGGGTGGTGATTCCTGGCTCTCGCGACAGCCGGTCCTGGAGCACCTGGCGACGTTCGCCCGGACTCAGCCGCGGAGCGTTGAGGCAATCGTCGGAGTGGTCTTGCCGGCGCTTTCGATGATCCTGGTCGAGCTGCTCCGGAGGTCTGAAGCGAGGGGAACCGCGCCGTTCCGTGCCCTTGCTTCCCGGCCTCGCTCCGCGGAGGCACCGGCAACGGTGGCCGAACTGGCGCAGCCGGCGCGCGTCGTCGGCTGGAGCCTCGCGACCTGTGCCGCGGGCATGTTCCTGCTCGCCCTTTTCGCATCGACCGATCGAGCGCTCCTCGCGGGATGTGGTGTACTCATGATGGCCCTTGCCGTGCCTGCTCTCCTCTTTCGACCGCAAACCTGACTTTTCTCATGATTCTCGACTCCGGTGGTGCGCCCCGATCCCTCCATACCCGCTCGTTGAGCAGCGATCTCGTCGTCGTCGGCGGCGGTCTGGCGGGGGTATGTTCCTCCATCACGGCGGCTCGTGCCGGGATCCGGGTGATCCTGGTGCAGGATCGACCCGTGCTCGGAGGAAATTCGTCCAGCGAAGTGCGCCTTTGGATTCTCGGGGCCACCTCTCACATGGGAAACAACAACCGCTGGGCCCGCGAGGGCGGGGTGATCGACGAGATTCTCGTTGAGAACACGTTTCGCAACCGTGAAGGAAATCCTCTCTTCGTCGATACCCTGCTCCTGGAGAAAGTGGTGAGTGAGCCGAACATCACCTTGTTGCTCAACACGGCGGTCTTTGAGGTGACGAAACAGGACGCCGACACCGTGGGCAGTGTGAAAGCCTTCTGTTCGCAGAACTCGACGCTCTACGAGCTGACGGCACCGCTCTTTTGCGACGCCTCAGGCGACGGAGTGCTCGGCTTTATGGCGGGCGCGGCCTTCCGCATGGGTGCCGAGGCGCGTGAGGAGTTCGACGAAAAGTTCGCGCCGACTCACGAATACGGGGAACTGCTCGGTCACTCGCTCTACTTCTATTCGAAGGATGCGGGCCGGCCGATCGTCTTCACACCGCCGAGCTACGCCCTGCAGGACATCACGCAGATACCGCGCTGGCGTCAGTTCAATGCCAAGGAGCACGGCTGCAAACTGTGGTGGGTCGAGTATGGCGGTCGCCTCGACACCGTGCATGCGACCGAGGACATCAAGTGGGAGTTGTGGCGGGTCATTTACGGCGTCTGGAACCACATCAAGAACTCGGGGCAGTTTCCCGAGGCCGCCAACCTGACACTGGAATGGGTCGGTACGATTCCGGGAAAACGGGAGAGTCGCCGTTTTGAGGGCGACTACATGCTTCGTCAGCAGGACGTCGTCGAGCAACGCTTCCATGCGGATGCCGTGGCTTTCGGTGGCTGGTCGATTGACCTGCATCCGGCCGATGGTGTCTTCAGCGAAAAGCCCGGCTGCAATCAGTGGCACGCCAAAGGCGTGTATCCGATTCCTTACCGCTGTCTTTACAGTCGCAACCTGACAAATCTCTTCCTCGCGGGGCGCGTCATCAGCGCCTCCCACGTGGCCTTCGGTTCGAGCCGGGTGATGGCGACCTGTGCTCACGTCGGACAGGCGGTGGGTATGGCGGCGGCGGCCTGCCGGCGCGGCGGCGTGTTGCCGCGAGCACTCACCGAACCGACGCGTCTGCGCGACCTGCAGTGCTCTTTGCTGCGCACGGGGCAGCACATCCCTGGTCTCGCGCTGCGGGACGAGGCGGATCTTGCACGCCGTGCGGCGGTCGTGGCATCGAGTGAATTGCGGCTTTCGGAACTGCGGCCTGACGGCCCCTTGATTCCGCTGAGTGATGGCTGGGCGATGCTTCTGCCAGTCGGCAGTGGGACCAGGCTCGATCTGACCGTATGGGCGGATGTGGCGGCGGAGAGTGAACTGCGGGTTGAGTTGCGCCAAAGCAGCCGTCCTGACAACCATACTCCGGATGTCACCTTGGAGCGACACGTTCACCGGATGTCATCGGGTTCCGGGAAGCCGGTGCGCACAACGTTTGATCACGTGTTCTCGGAGCCGCGTTATGCCTTTGTCTGTTTTTTTGGTGATGCCAACATGCGACTCCGGACGAGCGAACAGCGACTCACCGGCGTGCTCTCGCTCTGTCACGCGGTCAACCTGGCGGTCGCCAAGTCCGCGGTGCAGACTCCGCCGGAGGACATTGGCGTGGATTGTTTTGAATTTTGGCAACCCAAGCGGCGTCCGGCCGGGCAGAACCTTGCGCTTCGCCTGGAATCGCCGCTGACGCCGTTCGGAGCCGCCAACGTGATCAATGGTGTCGCGCGTCCGACGAACCAGCCCAATGCGTGGGTCGCTGATCTGTCGGAGGAATGCCCGGCGCTGACCCTGCGCTGGAGCGAACCGCAGACGGTCGCTCGCGTGGAGTTGATGTTCGACACCGACTTTGACCATCCGATGGAGTCGGTGCTGTGGGGACACCCGGAGGATCGGATGCCGTTTTGTGCCCGCGGATACCGTTTGATCGACGACCAGGATCGGGTGCTCGTCGACTGCCGGGAGCAACACCAGACCCGTGCGATCGTGGTTCTGCCGGAAGCGGTGAGGACCCGGTCTTTGAGAGTGGAATTGACTCGCCCTTCACTGAACGTGCCGGCGGCACTTTTTGAGGTCAGGTGTTACGCGACCCGGTCGCTTTGAGGTGGACCGCGAGATCGCGGGGCAGGCGCTTCTTCTGGCGGGCGGAAAAAAGCGCGCGAAGACCGGGGTCGATGAGCGGTTGAGCCCGGGTCAGCGGCGAGCCGCGCGAGGGAGTGCAGGTCGAGCCCGTGGCGTGGGTGGAGTTGAAGGGGACGCCCCGCTTTGCCGGCCGGTCCATGTCGTTTTCGTACGGGCCTTGGCGGTGCCGGCCGATTTGATCGAACCCGGCTGGCATGGTGACCGTGGATCCGGTGTCGGGCAGAACGATGTGGTACCCAACCGAAGGCGAAGTGCCAGCAGGGTTGAACTCGGATTCGTCGCCTTCGCCTCGACGCTGGAAATGGACAAGGTACGCCCGACGTGTGGATGGAGCCTACGGAGTGTTCGCTGCGTCTTCATCCTCGCTGAATTGCGCCAGATAGCATGGAGGGCTCGCGAACTCGCCCAGCTCCTCCGTTGGCATCGGGACCGAACGGAGGGGTGACGAACAGCCAGGCCGGCCCAAGTCCTCGAAAAGCTGCTGAAGCAAGCGATCCGCCTCCACCGGATCGAAGTCCGTGTGCGCTTTCTTTTTTACGCCCAGTCGTCCGAGATCGTAGTGTCGATCCGCCTTGAGGCCATGGCGCTTGAGAATTTGTGCCGCGCACTGCAACGGGCATCCGTCCAGCGCAATAATGGGACGTCCGGATTTGGCGAGGCGAACCAGCGATTTGACGTCGCCGCCCACCCCCGCGATGCACGACATTTCAGCTACGCCCAGCCGGTCCAACTTGACGGCAAGGTGGTTGGACAACTGCGCCGCCGACGAGGCGCCGGAGCAGGAATAAACCAGCGGGAGAGCAGCGTTTTGGCTCATGCCATCGCGTCAGTGGCCAGAGCTTTGGCGAACAATACGTGGTTCTCCTTGTGGACATGCTGGTGAGTCTCCGCCTCCAGCTTTGCGAGACTGTCGTAGAGCGCCCGAAACGTGTTGCAGGCCCATTCCGGAGGGACGAAGTTGTCGGTCAATTCGCGAAATCGCGCCAGCGCGGCACCAGCCTGATCATGCGCGGTCTCGAGTGTTTCCAGCGTCTCTTTGAGGCCAGCCCTCTGAGTGGATCCCTTGCCCTGCGATTCCAGCAGGCGGATCACGGGGAACACGTGCTGCTCCTCTTCCTGCGTGTGGGCGAGCATCGCCGCGCTGAATTGCTCGAAGACTTGGCGCACTTCCCGCAAGCGCGGCTCGCTGTCGCCATGCACCGCCGCAACTTTGCGGGTCATGAAATCCAGGCGCGGCAACTCCTCGCGCAAGTAACCGTGATGGATTTGTTCGATGTGATCGCAAAGCGCGGACAGGCTCAACTCATCGACATCGGTCACTGCGCCGGCGGCGTCCCCATTTCCCAAGGTGGACAACAGGGCCATCACCGTGGCGGGGTCGAGGCCCTTCGAGCGGGAGACTTCGGCCAGCGGTCTTTTGCCGCCGCAGCAGTCAGGGTTCGATGATGGGGCGATCGGCGGTGTGTTCCGTCGGGGTTGAGCAGTCATGGTGACGTCCGGAGGGTCCGTTTCAAATCACTCCAAGCGCCACCATGGCCCGGGCGACCTTAATGAAGCTGGCGATGTTGGCACCTTTGACATAATTGCCGGGGGCGCCGAATTCCTCGGCCGTCTCGTAGCAACGCCGGTGAATGCCTTGCATGATCGCGGCCAGTTTCTTTTCGGTGAATTCGAAATCCCAGACATCGCGGCTGGCGTTCTGCTGCATCTCAAGGGCGGAGGTGGCCACGCCGCCGGCATTGGCCGCCTTCCCCGGACCGTAGGCGATGCCGGCGTCAAGGAAGATTTTCACGCCTTCCGGGGTCGTGGGCATGTTCGCTCCTTCGGCGACGGCTAAGCAGCCGTTTTTGACCAGCGCGGCCGCATCCTTGCCGTTTAACTCGTTCTGCGTGGCGCAGGGCAGAGCTACATCGCAGGGAATCTGCCAGATATTACCTTTCGCTATATAATGGGCGCGCTTGCGTTGGCCGACGTAATCTTCGATGCGTCGACGTTCCACCTCTTTGAGCTGTTTGATCAACGCGAGATCGAGGCCTTTCTTGTCATGAATGTAACCGCCGGAATCGGAGCAGGCCACCACCTTGGCGCCCAGTTGTTGCAGCTTTTCGATGGCATAGATGGCCACGTTGCCGGAACCGGAGACGATGCAAGTTTTGCCCTCCACCTCTTGTCCGCGGACTTTGAACATTTCGTTCAGGAAAAAAACTGCGCCATAGCCCGTGGCTTCCTTGCGCGCGCGCGCGCCGCCCCAGTCGAGGCCCTTGCCGGTCAGTACGCCCGACTCGTAGCGGTTGGTGATTCGCTTGTATTGGCCAAACAAATAGCCGATCTCCCGCGCGCCAACGCCGATGTCGCCCGCTGGCACGTCGATGTATTCGCCGAGGTGCCGGTAGAGCTCGAGCATGAAGCTCTGGCAGAAGCGCATGACCTCTCCGTCGGATTTGCCTTTGGGATCAAAGTCTGAGCCGCCCTTGCCGCCGCCGATGGGCATGCCGGTCAGGGCATTTTTGAAAAGCTGCTCGAAGCCGAGGAATTTGATGGTCCCCAGGTAAACCGACGGATGAAAACGCAACCCGCCTTTGTAAGGTCCGAGGGCGCTGTTGACCTGGACGCGAAAGCCCCGGTTGATCTGCACCTGGCCCCGGTCGTCCTGCCACGGCACCCGGAAAATAATCTGCCGCTCCGGTTCGCAGATGCGCTCGATGATCTTGTGCTCGCCGAATTCGGGGTATTTCACCAGCACGGGACCGAGCGATTCCAGAACCTCGCGGACCGCTTGGTGAAATTCCGCTTCCCCCGGATTGCGTTTAACGACCTCTTCAAACAGGCCAGTTAGTTTTTCATCAATGTTCATAGTCATAATGGTCGAAGTTGGAGGGGGCAACCGGACCGTTCAGTCAGGTTTTCCAGTCCGCGAGTAAATGTCGTCTTGCATGCTGACACTAGCAAATATCGTTTCCGTTGCCGCCCAGTCGACCAGCACGGGCAGTGCTTCGGCGATGAGCTTCTCTGCCATCCGAAAAGCCGCCGCGTTTCCCATCCACCGAGCTTCCTGATCGCGCGTGACGAGGTTTTGCAGCGCCTCCCGCGGTGAGGTAACGGCCCCCCGTCGTGGCCGTTGCGGTGTTCGCTCCTCCAAGCCGGAAACCAAGGCGAGTCCGTTTGAAGAAAACGGAACAGGCTCTCTTTTGTACTTCGCCAGAACCGGTGGAGGTTCTGCTTTCTCAACTGGCTGCCCGACATGGATTACAAAGAGATTGCGTCGGCCCTTTTCATCTCGGAGGAGACCGTCAAGTCGCACCTGAAAACCCTCTTCGGAAAACTCGGCGTGCGTGATCGCACGGATGCGGCGATCAGCGCGATTCGTCATGGCATTGTTCATCTTGAGTGAGGCGAACGGTCAAGAGGCCCTGGCCTGCTTCGTGGCACACCGGCAGGAGGTGAAACTTGTGATCACCGACGTCATCTCGCGCTCGTCGGCGTCCTTGACGCTCGCCTTCAAAAATCTCGCGCCGATGAGCACCGGGGTGAAGATGATGTTCAGGTCATGGGCAATTCCGCTGGCCAGCGTGCCAACCGCTTGGAGACGCTGCGCCCGAAGAGTTTGTTCCTCTAGCACTTTGCGCTCCGTCACGTCGTCGGCCACGCCGGCAACGCGGTGCACCACCCCGGTATCTTCCTTGATGGGAAACACCTTGTCAGGCACCCAGCGGACCGCGCCGTCCGGGTGCGCGATTCGATCCACCGCAGGCTTTTAGAGTGCCGCCGCGGCCCAGGCGGGCAGGGGGAATTTACGGCCGTGAATATGATCCTCAAGGAAATGCTGGACCCAAGAGCGCGTGCTGCGGCTGGCCATGACCTGAACAAATGTTTCCCCGCCGTCGCGGGTGACCTCGTATCTTTCGACGGTGACTCCGATTGCGGCGGATTCTCCCTCAAGCAGGCAGACAATCTGCATGCTCCGCTGCGCCGAATCAATGTGCAGCTCCTGCACCGAACCGTAGCGCGCGAGCAGGGTGTTGCAGTACAGCCGGGCGGCCTTGCTCAGGACTCGATCTTTGATGGCATCGAACATGGGGGGGAAGTCGGGAGTTTCTGTTCGGTGTATGGTGGCGGATCCGCGTCGTTTGTTCCCGCGCGCTGGCGAACCTCGGGCGATAAACGCGGTCAGAGCTACCGGATCCTGCCGCCATCGGCACGGCCGCGCGACCCAACCGACCATGAAATTCTCCGCCAACCACCTCAAACGTTACAGGGAAATCGCGCGCCTCCTATGGAAATACGGCCGTTCCGATCTCGCGCAGCAGATGGCCGCCGACGACGAGGATCCCCCGTCTGACGACATCGAGCCCGCCGGCCCGGGCGACGCATCCCCGGAGCAGCTGGCGGACGATCTCGAGGCAATGGGTTCGACCTTCGTGAAGCTCGGCCAGGTGCTGGCCGGCCGGCCCGACCTGCTGCCTGAACCCTACCTCAAGGCGCTCGCGCGGCTGCAGGACAACGTGAAACCGTTTCCCTCCGAGGACGTGGAGCAAATCGTGATGGCGGAGCTCGGCGTACGCATCTCGAAGGCGTTTTCATTCTTCGATCCCGTGCCGATCGCGGCCGCCTCGCTGGGGCAGGTGCACGCCGCGGCGCTGCGGGACGGTCGCGTTGTGGTGGTGAAGGTCCAGCGGCCCGATATCCGCAGGCAGATCGCCGAGGATTTTGAGGTGTTGGCGCAGATCGCGGGGTTTCTCGACGCGCACACCGACGTGGGTCGGCGCTACCGTTTCGTGTCCGTGCTGGAGGAGTTTCGCCAGACGATCCACCATGAACTCAACTACGAGCGCGAGGCGCAGAATCTCGTTTCGGTAGGCGAAAACCTGAAGGACTTTCCGCTGATCGTGGTGCCCCAGCCGGTGAGCGGCTACAGCACGCGCTGCGTGCTTACGATGGACCGCATCGAAGGCCGCAAGATCACCAAGCTCGGCCCGCTCGCTCAGCTCGATTTGAAGGGCACACCGCTCGCGGAGGAGTTGTTCAAGGCGTATCTGAAGCAAGTGCTCGTCGACGGCCTCTTCCACGCTGATCCGCATCCGGGCAACGTGTTCGTGACTGACGACGGCCGCATCGCGCTGCTCGACCTGGGCATGGTTGGCCACACGACGCCGACGATGCAGGAGACGCTATTGAAGCTGCTCCTTGCCATCAGCACGGGCAAAGGCGACGACGCGGCCGAGCTGGTGATGCACATGAGCGAGAAGACGGAGGAGTTCGACGCCGCGGAACTCCGTCGCGGGATCGGCCAGCTCGTCGCGCAGCATCAGAAGCAAGGTTTGCAGCAGCTCAACGTCGGGCGGACCCTGCTTGCCCTAAGCCGGCACGCCTCCGAGAACGGGTTGTTCGTGCCGAGCGAACTCACGCTGTTAGGCAAGACCATGTTGCAACTGGATGAAGTTGGCCGCATCCTCGATCCTGCCTTCGATCCGGCGGCCTCGGTCCGACGCAACGTGGAGGAATTGATGGCGCAGCGGATGCGCAAGGAAATGACAAAGAGCAACGTCGTCAGCTCACTGTTGGAAATGAAGGACTTCATGAGTCATCTGCCGCTGCGGCTCAACCGCATCATGGATGCGGTCGGCAACTCCGAGCTTGAGGTGAAAGTGAAGGCGGTGGACGCAAAGATGGTGATGGCCGGCATGCAAAAAATCGCCAACCGCATCACCACCGGCCTCGTGCTCGCGGCACTCATTGTCGGTGCCTCGCTGCTCATGCGGATCGAAACGCGGTCGCGGCTCTTCGGCTATCCCACGCTCGCGATCCTGTGTTTTATGACTGCCGCAGGCTGGGCAATCTGGCTCTTGATCACGATTTTTCTGCAGGATCGGAAAGATGCGGAGAGGCGGTGAACTGGGCGTGGCCCTACTCGACCGTCGGCACTTTCACGGGACTGGCGGCGTCGAGCCCGCGGTGATCGAACGAAAGGGTCGTTACATTGTTACAATGTGCCGAAATCGGCAAAGGCGGGTGCGAAGGGAAGCGTGTCGACCCCAGTTCAAGGCAACCGCCAGCCAGACCACCGGCACACCCGTCTCCCGTTGAATTCGGCCGGTTCGTACCATGCCGCGCTGCCTGTACGCACGGTGCGGGTCAGCTACTGCTGTCGCGGCACGGTCGATACGAACCGCTACTCGGTGCCGCCACGTTATGCCTCGACTCCGTTGACCACCCTCACCGACCAACTCAGCTACGTTGAGAGAATGCGCTTCGCGAAATGCCTGTGCGAGATTGTCGTGGCCGGTTCCAAGGGCGGGACCGGTGTGTCCCGTTGCGGTCTCATTGAGACCGCCTACAAAACCGGGGGGAGGATCCCGTTGGGAGAGGGGTCGAGGGCTCAGCGGAGAAAAGCAGAAGGAAGATTCATCGGCGTGAACGGCCGAGGGCGGAGAGGGTGACGAGGTTGCCGGCGATGAGGGCTTCCTTCTCTTGGCGCGACCAGCGTTTGAGTTGGGCTTCGCGGCGGCGTGCTTCGGAAAAAGCCGAGCACACCTCGATACGGAGCGGTGCACCCGGCGGGTCGAGGGCGTGGTCCGGCAAGTAAAATGCGTTATTGCTCCAGGCGGCGCACCTTCGCGTTGGGGCGGCTCTCTCAGGACCATTTGACGCGTCGATGGTCCTGCTGAAGTAACCTAAGAGAAAGGGCTACATCTTCGCTGCCGGCCGCAAGCCATGAGCCTTTCGACAGGCTCAAGAACTACGTCAAGCGAAGCGCGTCAAGTGGCTGCCCGACATGGATTCGAACCATGACTAGGCGAGTCAAAGTTTCTATCTTGCTTGTCCGCTCTTATCCGCTAGTTTCCACAAGTGACACGCCTAACTGAGGTTTAACACCAGACTTACAAATCATGCAAGACAACACAAGCGGACGAGAAAACGGGAGTGAGAACGATAAAAACGGGACAAAAACGGGACAAAAACGGGACAGACCCGAAAAGGTGAAGCACCCAAAGACGTCGCTGGAATACTGGAAAACCGCCGTCACCTTCCGCCCCGG
>Ga0163144_10003115_pt1 | contig 37890 bp, 32 predicted proteins | sample OliLak19BULKMAT1_FD_123175 | JGI IMG/M metagenome (GOLD analysis project Ga0163144, IMG submission 123175) | Freshwater microbial mat bacterial communities from Lake Vanda, McMurdo Dry Valleys, Antarctica - Oligotrophic Lake LV.19.BULKMAT1 | ecosystem: Environmental > Aquatic > Freshwater >...
ACCAGTTACTTGTTGTCCCTCCGGGGGCGCCTTCGGCGAATATAAAGGCACCCAATCTGTAATTTTGCGACGATTTTTGCACCCCCTGTGAACGCTTACATTTTTTTAGTGCTGACCAGTTACTAAAAATCTAATAATTGTGTATGGTTAACGAAGACGTGATTTCTATTCCACAAATATAGTATTTCTGTGGAATATGATTCCACGAATTCTTAATCTACAGAATTTACTCGATAAACAGGCATCAGCCTTTCTTTTTGGTCCACGTGGTGTCGGCAAGCGAGAGATCACGGCACGCTATGCCGCCTTCTTACGATCCGGTTCGAAGTTAATGTCTATACCAACTGCCCCCAATACTGACTTAAGAGTCTTGAGGGTAGGATTACCCTCTCCCGCAACCAATCGATGAATATGCTGTCGACTAACTTGCGATCTGCGAGCGACGGAGCTTACGTTGCGCGAAGCCTGAACTACATTGCGCAAGGCAAGCAGGAACCCCTGCGTATCGCCATCATCCAATGCCGCCTTGAGATATTTTGCGGCGTATCTTGCGGAAGCAAGCCGCTTGATTAGGTCAGCGTGATGACTTTTTGTTGGCATATTTTCCTTTGTTCTTCATTTCATTCTTAAACTCACCCCAGAGTAGCTTCGCTTTTGCTATATCTTTTCTCTGAGAACCTTTATCTCCGCCACCTAGAAGTAATATCAGTTGCCGGCCCACTATTCCGTAATATATTCGATAACCTGGTCCAAAGAAGAAGCGTAATTCGTGCACTCCCTCGCCAACAGCTGCTGAATCACCATAGTTTCCAAGGCTCAAGCGATCAAGACGAGTATCGATTCTAGCTTGGACATCTGCTGAAAGACGGCCGAACCAACGGTCAAATGGAACTTCCCCAAAGGGCGTCAGGTATTTTTCAATCACGATTGGCGTGAACATCACTGTGGCATTGTGTCATTTAAATGTGACAGTACGCAAGAGCCTAAATATGGAGTGGGACATGGACACCCACTTTGTGCCGACCCTCTTTGCGGGTGTTATTAACCAGTTAGCTTATTCTTGAAGGTGGGTGTCCATTCGCACCTAACTTATAAGGGCATTTCTCGATATCGCGATATCGGCGATCGAGAATTGGGTTCACGATCTTTAGTGATTATCAAAAGTTGGTGCCAATAAAATTGCCAAGCCTTTCGAGTAACCGTTCAGACCCTCTGCGTACCTCAGTGGTTAAAATGCACCCTAAGCAATTTTGTAAAGTTTAGTTTTTACCGCAGAGGACCCAGGGGTACGCAGTGGGAAGACCAACTATGCCCGTGAACGGTCACCCTTTCGAAAGTAATCGCTATAGGTCTCCACTACAGCACCGAGTTACTTCCCCCTTGGAATCACCAACACCGCGCACTTCGCGTGGCGAATAATTCTTTGGGCAACCGAGCCCATGACTAGTGTGCCGATCGCTCCGGTCCCGTGGCTTCCTACAACGATTAGATCGCCGCCGATTTCTGCAGCGTAGTCGACGATCTCTTCAGCAACAACGCGGTCGGAGAGTTTAGCAATTGCTGTAATCTCGCGTCCCTTAAATAGCTCACCTGCTGCCTGCTGCACTCGTTTAGTTGCTGCAGCAGCTAGGCCTGTACGATAGGAATCGATCAGTGAGGGATCTGGGATGAATTCATACAACGTGAATGGCACCTGCCAGTCTGGCGCTAGGTGAAGCAGCGTTACTTTTTGATCAGTTCCTGTCAGATGCTGATTTACATAGGTGCAGGCAAGCTTAGCATCATCGGAGAAGTCTGTAGCTACAATTATGTGTTTGAAGTTCATATTCGATTCTCTATTCGCTTTTCAAAAAACTATTCATCCTCATTGGGAATCTCCAGTTGCGAGAGCAGGTTGATATAATGACACACATTATATCGCTCGGGAGGTATTCTTTTCAATTCTGTAGTTCATCTTGAGTGAGTGCCTCACCTATTCTCGATCATGATGGGGATGCGGCCCGTGCCGCTGCGGGTTTCGGTCCCGCATAAAGATCTTATACAACGCCGGAATAACATAGAGCGTTAGGAAGGTAGAGCTAATTATTCCGCCGATAACAACAGTAGCCAAGGGCCTCTGAACCTCAGCGCCTGGCCCAGTTGCCAGCGCCATCGGTACAAATCCGAGTGATGCAACTAGTCCGGTCATGAGCACCGGACGGAGACGGGTTGACGAGCCCTCAGTAATGGCACGAAGCAGGTCTAGGCCGGACTCCCTGAGTTTATGAATAAATGACAGCATCACCAAGCCGTTTAAGACTGCGACGCCGGAGAGGGCGATGAATCCGATCGCAGCAGAAACCGACAACGGAATGCCCCGAAACCAGAGTGCAAACACGCCCCCGGATAGCGCAAGCGGTACTCCGGTGAAAACCAGCAGGGCATAACTCAGATTGCCAAATGTGTAGAACAGCAGAGCAAATATGAGCGCTAATGCGACCGGCACTATTAACGCCAATCGCTTCTGGGCCGAGATAAGCTGCTCAAACTGACCACCCCACGCAGTCCAGTAGCCAGCCGGGATCGTAACGCTGGCTTGAATCTGCTTCTCGGCATCAGCAACAAAGCCACCGAGATCGCGTCCGCGGACATTTGCGGTAACAACTACCCTGCGCTTTGCATTCTCACGACTGATCTGGTTGGGGCCACGAACTACACTAATCTCGGCAACTGAGCCGAGCGGTACAAATGAGCGCAGTACCTCGTCATCATGCTCCATGCTTGTAGGCTGACGTGAATGTTGTGGACGATCGCTGCGCGGTAGGGGGATCGGCAAGCTAGCGAGGGCGTCGAAATCTGACCGAATATCTTCAGGGAGTCGCACAAGGATCTGAAATCGTTGGTCTCCATCAAGTAGTTGACCAGCCGGCATTCCAGCAAGCGCTGTCTTAATAACCTCTTGAGCTTCAGAAACATTTATTCCAAAGCGTGCCAGCTTGGTTCGATTAAGTTCAATGCTGAGCATCGGCAGTCCGGTTACCTGCTCAACCTTAACATCGGCTGCTCCAGGAACCGCTTCTAGTACCTTGGCGATCTCAGCCCCTTTATCCGATAGCACCTGCATGTCATCACCAAAGACCTTGACCGCCACATCACTGCGTACCCCGGCGATTAGTTCATTGAAGCGCATCTCAATCGGTTGGGTGAACTCGTAGTTATTCCCCGGAACTTCACGCACAGCTTGAGCAATCTCATTGACCAAATCCTCCTTTGATTTTGCGGGATTGGGCCACTGGTTACGTGGTTTTAGAATAACAAAGCCGTCCGCTACACTTGGCGGCATCGGATCAGTAGCGATCTCGGCCGTACCAATCTTTGTAAAGGTGTGTGAAACCTCTGCGAACTTCTGAATCCGCAATTCAAGTGCGCGTTGCATTCCTACAGCTTGGGTCAATGATGTTCCTGGAATACGCAGTGCATGTAGAGCGATATCGCCCTCATCTAAACTTGGGATGAACTCAGTTCCAAGACGGGGAATAATTAAGAGGCTAGCGAAAAAGAGCGTTGCAGCGATGCCTACTGTTGTCAGCGCTCGCTGAAGTGCGAAGTTCAGCGTGCGTTCATACAGGGGCCGGAGGCGCTTCAGTAGCTTAGTATCTCGATCGTCAACTTTACCGGTAATGAACAACGCTACGGCCGCCGGGACGAAGGTTACTGATAGAATCATTGCACCGAGAAGTGCGATGATGACGGTGATAGCCATCGGGTGAAACATCTTCCCCTCGATGCCCGTTAGCGCAAGGATCGGCAGATAGACCACCATAATGATCAGTTCGCCAAACATAGTGGCCTGGCGCACCTCCTTTGCGGCTTCGAAAACAACGTTCAGACGCTCCTTAAGTGTTAGTAACCGACCAGCGCCGCGTTGGGCTTCACCAAGCTTACGTAGGCAATTCTCAACGATGATCACTGAACCGTCGACGATCAATCCAAAGTCTAGGGCTCCGAGGCTCATAAGATTCGCACTTACCCCAGTGAAAACCATTCCTGAAATTGTAAATAGCATGGCGAATGGAATTACCAAGGCTGTGATCGCCGCCGCGCGAAAGTTCCCCATGAAGGCAAACAGAACTACGATAACGAGCAGGGCACCCTCGAACAGGTTTCTCTTTACCGTGCTAATCGTTTTATCAACCAACGTTGTGCGATCGTAGACCGGTTTAGCTACCATCCCCGCTGGCAGAGAGTGATTGATCGATTGAATTCTCTCTGCAACTCTCCGAGAGACTATTCGACTGTTTTCGCCCATCAGCATAAATACGGTTCCGAGAACAACCTCTTCGCCATTCTCTGTCGCCGCGCCAGTTCGCAACTCTTGTCCTATACCTACATCAGCCACATCGGAGATGAAGATCGGCTTGCCCTCCCTGGTGGTGACAATGAGTCCCTCGATGTCAGCAATTGATCCGACCTGCCCGGTGATCCGTATAAGGTACTGTTCTCCATTGCGTTCTAAGTACCCAGCTCCGGCATTTGAATTATTTGACTCTATAACGGAGACAATATCGTTTAGGGTCAGGCCAAGCGCCAATAGGCGACTAAGCTTGGGTGTGACGTGATACTGTTTCTCAAAACCGCCGATCGAATTTACCTCGACGACTCCTGGAACGGTGCGAAGTTGTGGTTTTACGATCCAGTCCTGCGCGGTGCGAAGCTCCGTCGGATTATACCGCCGTCCCTTGTAGGATAGTTCGTTCTCAACCGTATACATAAAGATCTCGCCCAGTCCGGTAGTGATCGGACCCATAGTTGGCGTTATCCCAGGCGGAAGCTTTTCGCGAGCTCCCTGCAACCGTTCGGCGATCAGCTGTCTAGCAAAGTAGATATCGGTGTCGTCTTTGAATACCGCTGTAATCTGGGAGAGGCCGTAGCGCGAGAGCGATCGTGTGTAGTCGAGCTTTGGAATTCCACTAAGCGCTGTTTCAACAGTGAAGGTGATCTGTTGTTCAACCTCTTGTGGAGCGTATCCGACCGCCTCGGTATTGATCTGCACCTGAACATTCGTGATATCGGGGACAGCATCGATTGGGAGGTGCGTGTAACTAAATATTCCTAGCGCTGCAACTACGCCGGTGAGCAACACCACGATCCAACGATGTGTGATTGAGAATCTGAGAATTCGTTCGAACATAGTTACCACCTCTAATGATCGTGTGATGCGCCGGACTTCTCGATATCAGCTTTTATAATAAAGCTGTTCTCGGAGACGTAGCGATCGCCGGATTCAATGCCCGATAGCACTTCAACGTACTCCGCATCCTTGCGTCCTAGCTCGACCGGCATCGCCTGAAAGGTATGACCGTCGGTTAGGTAGACAACATTCCAGTCCCTAAATGATTGAATTGCTGTGCGCTTGACAGCTAACGGCACCTCTTTGTTTGATACTGCTAGCTCCCCCGAAACAAAAAGGCCTGGGCGCAAATTGCCATTAGGGTTGGGGAGCACAGCTCGAATCAGTTTTGACTGAGTTACCTGATCGGTGATCGGCGAGACGTAGGTAACTTTGGCTGGGATCTGTGGACGGTCGTCGTCCAGATCTATCGTGATTGACTGCCCAACCTCGATTGCGATCGGATCGTCACGGTATACCTGAAAGTCGGCCCAGACCTCTGATAGATTTACTACCACAAAGATCTCTTGAGTATCTGCAATATACTCGCCGAGTGTCGCGTGTCGGGCCACCACAGTACCTGAAACCTGTGAACGAATCTCATACGGTTGTAGACCTTGGTTACTCTCAATAACAGCAAGCAGATCACCTTTCTCAACCGTATCTCCGAGCGACTTTCTTATCTCTTTAATAATACCTGGAAATCTTGCGCGAATATGAGCAACTCGATCCTCATTCGGCAAAATGCGTCCATATACCCGTACCGAGTTCTCGATTCTTTGTGGGCCAGCACCTTCAATCGTAACATTCGCAGCCCGCAACCCCTCAGCGGATAACTCAGTACGTCCTTCATGCGATTGGTAGCGCCAGTTCAATGGGGTGTCTCCGAGTTTAGCGCTAACGGTTACATCAAATGAATGTGGCTCCTCTACGGTCTTAGGTGAGGTCAGATAATTCTCCTGCTCAGTAAATGTAAAGCTCTCAGTTTTATCGCCGAATCTGCGTAATTCAATCTGCAGGTCGCTTAGCCTAGATCTACTCGGCGCTACATCTTGGTTATCAATGTATGTATAGACTCGATACTGTGGCGGCACGCCCTTCTCAAAGATCGTGACCTCCAGTGACAGGGCCCCTTCGTGCAGCAATCGTCCACCACGTGGACCCTTCTCGGGCTCATTCTCTTCGGGATCATTGGTATGGGCATCGTGATCATGTCCGTGTCCATGGTGATCATGACCGCCACCGGCATGGGCGCTCGAACTAATCAGCACTGATCCGATCAATAGAAGGTAATTTAGAGTACGTTGCATAGCGGTTCCTATAATTCTTTGCCCATTAGAATCGAAAGCGCAGCACGGTCGGCGATCGCCCTCACATAGAGTTCCAGATAACGGTCCTGCGCTATAGAGAGCTGATTCACTATCTGCCACACCTGCAGCGCATCGCCCTGACCAGCGCCGAGTTCGCGCTCGGAGGCAGAGACAGCTTTGCGCAGTGTTGGAATGATCTGCGTTGCGTAGATCGCAGTTTGTTTCTCAGATGCTAGGAGCGATGAGCTAAGGCTGCGAATCTCGCTCTCCAACCCGCCGTCACGCGAGTATCGAACAGCGGCATCGCGGGCGGCTCGCTCGGCACCCGCGCGCATCCTTTCCGGTTGATTGCGATCGAAGAAGGGTAGCGCAATTGTAAATCCGAGATTCAACCTGTCGGCGCCACTATCTGTATGTTCAAACGTCACGCGCGGCGCAAAATTTGGAAAGGAGTCGAGACGTGCGAGTTGTTCCTGCTCCTTGGCGATGCGCGCAAGTAATCTGATTCGAGCGACCGCAGGTAGGTTCTCTAGATCTGCGTTGCCATTAATGTTGAAACCCAGATCTTTGGAGTGTGGACTCCTCGGCAGCTCTTGGAGCCTGCCCCCAATACTAGTACCCGCAATACTAGTACCACTGCGCCGGGTTAACTCAGCTATCGCCCGATTCCGGTCTCCAACTAGGCCCTCGACCTCGGCCGCCAAGCGCTGTTCATCTGCCACAAACAGTAGCATTCCTGATTCAGAGAGCAGCCCGTTTTTATTTGCATCACTAACGCTCTTTGAGAACCTCTTGGCACGCACAAGGGCTTCGCGGGTGAGAAGTACCTTCTCCTGTACCGCCCAGGCCTTGGCATAAGAGAGTAAAAGTGACTGTGATAGATCTAAAAGTTCGATCTGCCTGGTTTGGGTAGCGGCGGATTGTAACAGCAGCGCTACGCGCGATTTTGCTCCGAAGTTACCTAATTGCAGCGGCTGGCTGATCCCAACCTCATATTCCTGGTCAAGATTCGAGCCGCCTGAGACGTAGGGACGAACCTCGGCACTTAGCTCAGGATTTGCGATCTGAGCGAGAGCCTGAGCTTGGGCATGACTCGTCACAGATCGTAATTCAAGCTCCTGAACTAAGGGGCTAGAATCAAGAGCAGCTGTTAGTAGTTGCTCATACGTAACGGAATTCTCCTCTGTCACAGCAGTCAGAGGAAAAATTAACAGAGTCACGACAAGGAGTTTGGAGAGGATTGCTTGATTTACCTTCATATGATTCGGTCCCTGATGGGCAGTATGTGCAGCGCGGCAGCGATGCCAGCATTAGATCTGAGAAATATTAAGAACACTAGGTCGCTGAAGGTGGAGCGTTCGGAGCCATAGTGAGGCTATAGATAGATTCTGGGAGTGCTAGCTGAATTAAATTCGGAGAGTGCTCAAAGACGCTTGGAGCATCAGTAGAATTCAGCTTCAACGCACTCCAGGGTGAGGGGAAGCTCCTTGCTAGCAGTGTAAACTTAAGCTCGCGCACACTCGGAGCGGGTGTAGAAAATTCAAAGCAGCTAGACTCACATAGTTCACAGCAGTGCTGTGAACTGGGATAGGGGTTCGAGTGACTATCATGCCCAGGGTTATCTACTGGACCCTCAGCATCATGATGACAAGGTGAATGCGAGTGGGACTGAGCTTTGGAACCGGAATCCGGATGGCTGTGGCTAAAGATCGATTCGGCAAAGCAGTGACCGACTGAGAGTAGCCACAGTAGCGTCAGAAGACCTGATGTAAACTGGCGGTACTTCATGCCTACCGATACCGTAAACTAGTTATATGCTGTTCGGCATCTCTGCTTAATTAGTCGGTATCTATCAGGAAAGTCTTGAGGGGCGCAATCCTTGTAACCGTTCAGACCCTCTGCGTACCTCAGCGTCCTCCGTGGTTAAAATGGACCCTAAGCAATTTTGTAAAGTTTAGTTTTTACCGCAGAGGACGCAGGGGTACGCAGAGGGAAGACCAACTATGCCCGTGAACGGTTACCAAGCCTTGGGAAAATCCGTTCCAACTTCGTCCAATAACGTCAATATAATCAACCCATGGGAATTGAATGCTCGCTGGCTCGCCTCCGCCATGTTAGCGCCAGGTCGCGCTTCGTGCGGCCGTTCCTCTTCGCTACGATTCAACTGTGGAGTATAGGATGAAGTGAGCTTCATTGCACATCTAAAGTGGTTTGCCAAAGCACTTGTATCGCTCGCGACTTTTACAAACCGCTATAATTTCATGAGTTTTTTTGCCGCGAGTCTGGCTCGCAGGTCCCTCGATCTACGAATAACTCGTAGTTTCACAACTTATTTCGCGGCTTACTATTTAACGGTATCCAAATTACGCCGACATCTTGGGCACTGTTTGAAGTTCAACAACTTGACAACATAGATAGTAGATATCGTTATAAACGGTGCCGGTGATGTTCGCAGACGTAAGATTTCTAGTTAGAGCTGTGCTCCTCGTTGCGCTGATCGCAGTGCCGTCTACGGCGACGAAATCGTTTGCTGACTCGATATCAGACAATCCGATCGTGTTCGTTACGATGGTGCCGAATCCTAGCGACTTCGGGACGCTGGCGGCAACGTTTGCCAACCATGTTGCGAATCCCAATACGGCATATCGGGGTGGTGATCTATGGATTCGCTACGCCGACGGAACGTTAAAGAATCTCACTCAGGCCGCAGGATATGGCGTTACGGGAATGCAGGGGGCAACCGGAATAGCAGTTCGCGATCCGGCAGCACACTGGGATGGCTCAAAGATTATCTTCAGTATGGTAGTTGGGGCTCCAACGGCGCAGTATCAGGTTGGCACGTTTCGCTGGCAGCTTTATGAGATTACTGGACTTGGCTCCAGTGATACTCCGGTAATTACCAAGGTTGCCAACCAACCAGCAAGCTACAACAACGTAGCCCCAGTCTATGGCAGTGATGACTCGATCATCTTTGTCTCTGACCGTCCACGCGATGATAGTGTGCTGCACACCTATCCACAGCGCGATGAGTATGAGTCAACGGCGATCAATTCTGGTCTTTGGAAGTTGAGTTCCTCCGGTCTTGTGATTCTTGATCATTCTCCATCGGGAAACTTCAATCCGATAATTGACAGCTACGGACGGGTGATCTTTACCCGCTGGGATCATTTACAGCGGGACCAGCAGAACGTCGGAGTTGATTTTGGAGCTTACAATTTTGCGAACGAAGCGAGTACGACACCTTTAAGCAGTGCTCCAGAGCAGTTTCCCGAGGCGCGCAATGTAAATGACCCAGACTACGTGAATACCGTGAATCTCTTTACGATCAATCAGTTCTTTCCCTGGATGATGAATCAGGATGGCACCGATCTTGAGACGCTCAATCATATTGGGCGCCAAGAGATTGGGAATTACATTGAGCGGAGCTTCAACACCGACTCCAATGTCCAGGAGTTCTATAGCCAGTATCAGACTGGGGCCAATACCAAGGACTTTACGTTATTCCTGCACATCAAGGAGGACCCGACGAACCCTGGTTTGTATCTAGGGACAAGCTGTCCGGAGTTTGGATCGCATTCAGGTGGTCAGGTCATATCAATAACTGGGGCTCCGGGGCTGAATCCAGATTCCATGGTGGTTGATTACCTGACCCATCCTGACACAGCAAATACCAGCAATTCGCCTAGTGTTAACCACTCAGGACTTTATCGTGAACCGTTACCACTATCTAATGGCAAGCTCGTTGCTGTGCACACCAGTGAAACACGCACTGATTCAAACATTGGGACTTCGGCCGCGCCGCTTTCACGCTATGACTATCGATTGAAGCTACTATCCAAAACTGGAAGCTACTATCTACCTTCAACTCCATTAACGGCCGGAATTACCAAATCGGTTAGCTTTTGGAATCCCGATCAGCTCGTAAGCTACAACGGAAACCTTTGGGAGATGATGCCGGTAGAACTTAGCGCTCGGACCCGCCCCTCAGCTCCATCAGCAACTCTTCCAGCAATTGAGGCGTCGGTGCTAAGTGATCTTGGCGTTTCACTCGGTGAACTTCAGAGCTATCTGCGGGAAAACAAACTTGCTCTAGTCGTCAGCCGTAATCTTACGAGCCGCGATAAAAATGATCGCCAACAACCAACAAATCTGCGCGTCGCTGGAACCACCACTCAAGCGCTACCTAACTCGGGCAAGATCTATGATATCTCGCTGATGCAGTTCTTTCAGGGCGATCTGATTCGCGGATACAGTAATGGTAATACTAGTGGTAGACGCGTTCTAGCTCAAAAGATGCATTCCGTTCCCGATGGAATTAATCCACCGGGGCAGTCCACACTACCTGAAGGCAGTGTGGAGATCGGTTCTGATGGATCGATGGCAGCCTTTGTACCGGCTGGGCGAGCGTTGAGTTGGCAGCTACTTGCTCCAGATCATTCGGCGGTGGTTCGTGAACGCTACTGGCTAACGTTTCAGCCTGGGGAGGTGCGTGTCTGTGCATCATGTCACGGAGTTAATACTACGGATCATCTGGCTGGACCCGCACCTACTAACAAGCCTTTAGCGCTTGCCAATCTACTAGCCCACTGGAAAGGACTGCCAAGCATCTCGCCAACGCCGACCCCCGGTGGAGGTGGTGGCGACGGCGAGTATGAGGTCACCTTGTCAAAGTCAGCAGTTGCAAAGAAAGGGATCGTTATTGACGTTACTGCGCCCGCAAGTTCCTCGGGGCTTACTTTGCAGTTCTCGATAGGAAAGCTAGTTTGTAGTGATCGCTATGCAGTGCAGATCGGCTCCGAGGGTGGTGCTCGTTTGCGAACCAAGGTCCCCAATATTAGCGGCAAGAAGTTGAAAGCCGAACTCTTGGCATCGACGGGAGCCGTCCTGGGTCAAGCGCGGAGAACGATCAAGCGAAATAAGGCAGATAGAGGTACGAAGCAGATTGCGGCAGCCAAGGCGTGTGAGCAACTGATTCGCGGGATAAGGGCGATGTAGTAGTTCGAAACCGTAAGCGTTCACGAGGGTCGTCAAATACATTTTTACAAAGAGACCAGCGAGTACAGTGAGGGGGAATTTCTCGCTGCTCTCGCTGAATTCTTTGTAAAATCACTTGTTGAACATACTAGCTATCATATGCTACCATCTGATAGCACTTGCGTGTGCCTTTTTTTGGGAGTGACTATATGGGTAAAATAGCTGTAATTAACGCTCGGGTCGATGCGAGAGTTAAGAGTCTAGCTGATAAATGGTGTCGTTCGCAGGGATTGGTAATAGCAAGGTTTATTGAAGATGCGATCCTTGATAAATTGGAAGAGCACTCTGATATTGAAGAGATAAATGCATTGCGGCGTGAGCCGACTCGCCCTTTTCGCGAGGTTCTTGCTGAGCTTAACTTTGCAAAGAGATAGCTACTATGTATGTAGTGGTAATCTCTCGGACCGCTGAGAAGCAGCTAAAGAAACTAAGTGATGAATGGCAAAGAAAAATTGCTGGGATGATCGTCTCACTTGAAGTTAATCCTAGGCCGCATGGCTCTAAGAAGTTAAGTGGCACTAAGAGTACGTATAGAGTGCGAGTTGCAGATTACCGGATAATATATGAGATCGAAGATAGACGGGTGATCGTTACAGTACTAAAGATAGCCCATCGGCGCGAAGTTTATCGTTAGATTGATCTGTGACGAGCCCGACACGTTGCCACTACTGACACAGATACGTAACCTTCGGCGCTCCCGCCATGCTGACGCGAAATTTCTTGATCTGCTTTGCTGCATTGCGAAACTCACTCTTTGGTTTGGAACTCGTGCCAAGAGTTGTTAACAGCTTCGTTGGTGCTGATTTAATTAGGCTCTGCAGATTAACCTGCATTCGCACTAGACCGCGATCAATACCGGTCTTAGCGGAACGCAGATCAGCCTTGAGGCATTGGGCAACCTTACGACAATCGAAGAAAACTTCGGGCAGGGCTGTGATTCGAGCGCGAGTGACCGCAGAACCAGCAATCAGACTCTTTGATAGCTTAAGCACCTTCTTTTTTGCAGACGCGTTAGCGGGCTTACTCGCGCTGAAGTTGGAGATACTACTGCTCGTCACACTGCTCATCTGCAGCAAACCGATGAGGAGCTTTGATTTAGCAATCGTAAAGTCTGTGTTAGTGCACCCTTCGCGCGAGATCCCGTCGGGCAGCGCAATGATCGTGAGTTCGTTGGTGCTCTCAAAGTTGGTTGCTGAGAATTTTGCGGGATTGAGAGTGAAGCCAGTTCTGGAAGCGCTAGCAGTAAACTGTAAGCTTCGCGGGACAGAACCCAGCGCAAAGAGACCATTCGAGTCTGTTGTAGTACTACCAATTTCAGGCGCATAGATCAGCACGCCAGCTAGGCCAAGCCCGTTATCACTAACGGTTCCAGTAATCGTGATGCTAGAGCTGAGCGTAGGACTTGCAGTGGCAATCGGGGACTGAGTTAGCTCCGGAGTGGGGGAGGATTCAGGAGGCAGTGGGGTTGGGACCTGTGGAGTAACTTCCGGTGTAAACGGCGGAGCCGTTGGCGGTGCTGTAGGCTCCGGACTGGAGGTTGCTGTCAGCGTTGGATTTGGACTTGCAGTAGCCCCCAGTTCGCTAGTAGGCGTTGCTGAACTTGTCGCTGTTCCTGTAGCCGTGGCAGTAGCTGGTGCTGACGTACCTGTGCTTGATGCTGTTCCCGTAGCGCTAGCAGTGCTTGTTGGAGTTACAGTGTTTGGAATCTCGGTCGCAGTACTGGTTTGAGTAGTTGTCGCCGTAGCTGTTGGTGTAACTGTTGGCGGCCCTGGGGTTTCAGTCTCTGTTGCCGTTGCCGTACTAGTTGCTGTAGCAGTTTCAGTTGCCGTTGGAGTTGGCGGCCCAGCTGTTTCGGTGGCCGTTGCTGTCGAGGTTATTGTTGCAGTAGCGGTGGCAGTTGCAGTCGGCGTTGGTGGCCCCGGCGTCTCAGTCTCAGTTGGTGTAGGGGTGATAGTTGCAGTTCCCTCTGGCGTTTGCGTTTCGGTAGCTGTTGCAGTAGCCGTTGCCGTCGGAGTCTCAGTCACAGTAGGAGTTGGTGTAACCGTACTAGTTGGCCCGGGTGTTGGAGCATCAGGTTCTGTAAAACGGTTGGTGTCGTCAAGAACCGCAAGCTCTCCAGTTCCAGCAGACCCTCCAAAAAGAATCATCTGGGTCTGTAGCGTATCAAATGCTAGCCCGAAGCAGCACCGCGCTGACGGGCTCGTGGGCGGCGCACTTTGCGACCATTGGTGTTCGCGAAGTTCCCAGGTGTCGTTTAGAAAAACCGAGCCGGAATTGTTTCCACCAAAAAGTAGAATGCGGCTTACCGACGGATCAAAAACCATTGCGTGGTAGTTTCGTACTGGCGGGGGTGTCTCGGGATTGAGTGGGCTCCAGGTTATGCCGTCAAAGGTCCAGGTGTCGTTTAGTCGAACGTTAGTGCCCGCCTCAAATCCACCAAATAATACAACTCGGGTCTGACTAGTCTGATACGCCATCGCCATACCGTTTCGCGCCGAGGGTGCGGTAGGGGTAACGATCTCGGTCCAGGTTGATCCATCCCACTCCCAGGTATCCTGGTAACTTGATGGTGAACCGCCCTTAAACCCTCCAAACAGGACGGTTTTATTTCGCAGGCTATCAAAAGCCATCGCGGATGAGTCGCGGATCGGGGGATTTCCGCTGCTCGGAGTTTTGTTAGTCCAGGCTGTTCCGTCCCATTCCCAGGTATCATTGAGTAATACAGGATTGCCAGCCCCAGACCCACCAAATAGCACGACCACGTTGCGCACAGAATCGAATGCTAGGGAATGGCGAAAACGTATCGGCGGGCTGAGCTCCGGTGCAGGCGAAACATCGGCCCAACTTGAACCGTTCCACACCCAGGTATCACCCAGGCGCGGAAAACTCGGAGGTCCGCCGCGGCCACCGAAAATTAGTACCTCATTTCGGCCTGAGTCATAAGTTGCTTCGGAATAGCTTCGAGCTGCCGGAAGCGGCGTCGGCGGATCAAGGAGTTCCCAGGTGGGGGTGGATTGAGCATGTAGATTTGGCAACATGCCCAGAAGGCACGCTAGCCCGCTGAAAATTGCAGACAGGTTTCGAAAAATTCCGCTACGATTCCCAGGCATACTGACAGTCTGGGATAAATATCGCCTGTTAGCTAGCGATATTTAACTTCAAGCCTTTGCTCGTAGTAGAAAGCTATATTACTCTTGCCCACCTATGGAAACAAAATCCCCTGAAAAGACCGCTATCACTCCGACCCGCCAACACGACTATCCTGAGTGGTATCAGCAGGTAGTGCGCGCAGCTGAACTTGCTGAAAACTCCGTTGTGCGAGGTTGCATGGTTATTCGCCCTTGGGGCTACGGCATCTGGGAGCGGATGCAGCGTGAGCTGGATCAACGCATCAAGGCGACGGGCCATGAGAATGCGTACTTCCCACTATTTATTCCGCTCAGTTTTTTGGAGAAAGAAGCTACCCACGTTGATGGCTTCGCCAAGGAGTGCGCTGTTGTAACTCACCATCGTCTAGAGCTTAAGGACGGCAAGTTAATTCCCGCCGGAGCACTCGAAGAGCCGGTCATCGTGCGCCCAACCTCGGAGACTATTATTGGCGAGTCCTTTTCGCGCTGGGTGAACTCATATCGCGATCTGCCACTATTAATTAACCAGTGGGCCAACGTTGTTCGCTGGGAGATGCGCACGCGACTATTTCTTCGTACCACTGAGTTTCTATGGCAGGAGGGTCACACTGTTCACGCGAATGAGGCTGAGGCACGTGAGGAGACCCTCAAGATGTTGAACGTTTATAGCGAATTCATGCACAATGTTCTGGCGATGCCGGTGTTCATTGGGGATAAGCCGGTGCATGAAAGATTTCCTGGTGCAGTTGATACCTATTGCTGTGAAGCGATGATGCAGGATCGTAAGGCGTTGCAGGCCGGGACATCACACTATCTGGGACAGAATTTTGCAAAGGCCTCGAACATCAAGTTTACGGACGAAGCTGGCGCTTTGCAGTTTGCCCATACTACCTCATGGGGAGTTTCGACGCGGTTAGTCGGTGGGGTGGTTATGACGCACGCTGACGACGATGGTATGCGCCTACCACCACGTCTAGCGCCACAGCACCTCGTAGTTCTCCCGGTCATTCCGAATCCCGATGTGGCGGGAAGAGTTTTAGAGTTCGCCAATGGGCTAGCCAGCGATCTACGTGGTGTCCGATTTGGTGACGAACCGTTGGCAGTTCGAGTCGACTCTCGTGATAAGCGTGGCGGTGAGAAGAATTGGGAATGGATTAAGAAGGGTATTCCGCTACGGGTTGAGGTAGGTCCGCGTGATATTGATCGTGGGGAGGTAGTTCTCTATCGCCGCGACCGACCGCACAAAGAGAAGATTGTACTTGCTCGCGCTGATCTTGCGGCACGGGTGCCACAGATTCTGCAGGAGATCCAGGATGGGATGTTGGTGGCAGCAAAAGCGTTTCGCGATCAACATATGATCGATTCGGTTCAGAGCTATGAAGATCTCAAGGCGCTTTTTACCCCCAAGAACAGGGACAAACCGGAGATTCACGGTGGCTTTGTCCGCGCTAAATGGAGTGAAGATCCCCAGTCGGTTTCTTTGCTAGAGGACCTCAAGTTGAGTGTGCGCTGTATTCCCTTTGAGCAGTCTGGAAGGATCGGCAAATGCGTCTTGACCGGCAAACCAGCCACGCGAGATGTGATTATTGCTAAGGCGTATTAGCGATCGCAGAAGATTTTAGGAAACTTTTCCTTTGAATGTTCGAAACAGGGTGGTCAACCGTACCAATAGAACATCAATTGGAGAATTTTATGAGTGATCCTAAAGTCTTAAATGTGCCAAATGATAATTTCTACGGATCAACCGTAAGTAGTTCTGATTATTACCAGGCCACGCCACTGCTGGCGACTAGCAATGCTGAACAACTTCCCCAGCAATGTAATGAGAACGCATTTCGCGAGTCCTTCGTTACTGAAGCACCGCTGTATTGCGAGTGCGCTCGGGTCAGCAAGCGGCCGCTTAGTTGGGCATTCTGGAGTGGATTATTCTCAAATAATCGTAGCCTTGATGCTGTAAATGCGGAGTTCTCGCACAGCCATATCTCATTCGATCAATCCGGGCAGAATATCGGATTCGGTCAGGAAGGCTTATTTGCTGAGGATATGTCGAAAAGTGAGTATCGTCAGGAGCCCGAGTGCTATGATGGAGTTGCAATGCGCCAGGTGATAGCAGCTACAAAGCCACCTTCGGGGTATAAATTTTTAGGACAAAACTGTCAGGTATATGTTGAGAGTGTGCTTAAAACCCTAAAACAGAAGCTAATCAGTGCTAAGGAATAGACGAGATGTTTGAACTCGCAAAAGAGGTATCAATATTATCGGCGATCGGCATTGTATTTATAGTACTGTGCAATCTGCCCGCAATTGTAATCAGCATATGGCGCAAGGAGTGGCGAGCTGTTGATGTGTTTCTGCTCTTCGCCCCACATGTCGGATTCTCGATTGCGTTGCTACCGTTCTGCAATTCAGCTGGAAACTTCTTTTACGGGACTCTACTGGTATTGGTAGTTACAACGATCTCTTATTACCTAAAGGTCTTCTTCCTGGATCGCTGGGGCGGCGGGATCGGTGTCGCCATTGTCTGGCGGCGAAGAATAATCAAGGGATATCTAGCCGGCAGTGCATTAGCGGTTGGACTGTTTATCTGGCTTATGCCGTGTTTAGGTAAGTAGCGCGTTTCGTCGCGGCTCAGGAGTATGGCAGCTCCTCATATGATTCACGAATATTAAAGCGCTCCTGAAGCTCCTGCAGCGAGCACGCGGCCAGTCCCGGATTTTGGCGCATTCCGCCATGGTGGTTTCGCACCGCATGGGCGCGAATTAGCTGCATTGCGCGCGTAAACTCACGGTCCTCGCGAGCACGGATGGCGTTGGCGACGGGCACAGCAACGCCAAACCAGACCAGAATTGCGGAGATCGTAAGAAGTAATGCCATCATTAGTAACTTAGAACGGCAGATCTGGCGTTTAGCTATAGCGATTTTAATCGATACTGGGCTAACAGGACGGCGTTCCCGAGGCCCAGGAGTGAGCCTCGAACCCAAATGGTTTCAGAATGCTGTTTGGTAAGCTAACTATCTGAGATTTTGCAAAATAATTAAGCAATCAATGCAAACATTCGGGACGGTTCGACATCAAAATGAGGATCTTTCTATGTTTGCCAGGTGGCCCCACTTGGGTATATTAAGGAGCCCTAAAAGTAGTTAGGAGATAAGGGTTGAAATATTTAGGGCATTCATTGGGTTAGTGCGCGAAAGTTAATATTGGGGGAGAATCCCTGTGCATAGTGAACTTTATTAAGGAACGAAGCCGTGAATAAGTCTGAACTAATTGAGAAACTTGCGGTTAAATCGGGGATTAATGTAATCCAGTCCGAAGAGATCGTGAACCTAATCTACAAAAAGATGAAGGACACGATGGTAGGCGGCGGTCGAATTGAGATCAGGGGATTCGGTAGCTTCGTAGTTAAGGAGTATGAGGCCTACCAGGGACGCAATCCAAAAACTGGTGAGAAGATAGCCGTGCCGCCTAAGAAGTTACCCTTTTTTAAGGTGGGCAAGGAGCTTAAGGAACGTGTTGATCAGGTAGCAGGAAAATAATTGAAGTGGATTGATCTAAAGTATCACGTAAGTTAATTTTTTTTGAACTAAAAATTGTGGGCTGTGTTTATATGTCAATTGATTGGTTAAATGATCTCGAGCGTTCGATTGAAAATGGAAAAGAGATCCTAGCGTGTCCTGGGGTGAGTCGTAATCAGTGGATTATTGGTCGGCCGATTGATGAGCTGCGCAAGGCTGCTAAACGTTCAGCGGATCACAATAAGATGTCAGTCAGTATCGTACGCATTGTTGGCAAGAATGATACGATTGCCGGAGACCTTTACCTAGTGCCAACAACCATCGGCGATGCCGGAGCTCGCGGGGAGCCGAATATTCAGTGGAAGACGATTGAGACCAAGGAGGCTGCCGAGATGATGCGCGATGTGCGTCAAGGTCCGTCGCCATTTTTCGGGATGCAGGTTGAAGAGACTGTAGAGCCTACAGATGGTTAGTCACCCCATACTGTAACTTTTCTGAGGTAGAGCCGAGTGATGAATGCTGCTAGCAGTATTGTAAGCGAGTCGCTACGGCCGCCGTTTCGCGTTCATGTATTGAATTTAATTGATTCACGTTATGGGGCCGGTTCCGCTTCGCGGGCTCCGCAACGCCCGGAGTCCTGGGATGAGCGAATTGCGGGAGTAGATCTAATTAGTGGGGTGCCTGAGAAAAACGAAGGTTCCCCTGTTGAATTTAAACTCCAAAGTACTGGCGGCCAATCGCCGCCTCAGCCAGGCTGGGTTATTCTAGTCAGTGGAGGTTCGGCAACAGAGGGATGGGAGTGGACCCTCTACGGATTGCCTCGCTAGAATTTAAGTAACCTTCACGGGCATAGTTGGTCTCCCCTCTGCGTACCCCTTCGTCCTCTGTGGTAAAAACTAAACTTGACGAAATTGCTTAGGGCGCATTTTTACCACAGAGGACGCTTAGGTACGCAGAGGGCCTTAGCGGTTACGAATTTAAATGGCCTGGAAGGCCTCATGTTAGTTGCTAGCTCAAGCTTGCAGCGCTCGCAGCGCATTGAATAGTATCGGTTCTGCAAACCTTGATCCGATTACCTGTAGTCCGATTGGCATGCCTGAGCTTGTAGTGTTGTAGGAGGATTTGCCACATGGAAAGGCAAGTGCACACATGCCCAGGACATTTACACAGCTAGAAAATTGAAATACCAGATGTGATTCAAGTTGTTGGCCATCTACTTGGTGCATAGATGTTCCGTGGTGTGGCGCAATAGTCGCAGCAACTGGCGCGAGGATAAAGTCAAGTTGATTCCATTCGCGAATTGCACGCTGACGCAGCTCGTCAAGGATCATCCAACAATCAAGCAAACGTTCTGCTGTAAGTGGCGGTAATCCAGCGGCGACGTGGGCACGTAGACTCTGCATTGTGGCACCCTCTAGTGCCAGATCATGGGGAGTCCCATTGCGAATACCTGCTTGATCGTCGTTGATAATTGCAGCTTGGGCCGCCAACACAACAAAGCTTGGGATGCTTGCTTCAAATAGCGCTGGACTGATCTCTGTGCCACTATATCCAGCGGATTCAAGTTGACTAACGGTCGATTTTAGTGCGGCTGCGATCTCTGGATCGCAGTGTACGCCGTTCATCACCGTGAAATATCCAAACCGTTTAGTAATAGGGCGGTCAATCTTAGCTGGCCGCGAAACTGAGTATGGATCTGCCGAGTCAAAGCCAGCCAGTACATCATAGACCAGCTCACAATCATCCAAGTTACTAGCGATCGGCCCGTGCCCGCGCAACAGATTTGTTAAGGTGTGCCCAAAATGAGTGAGCCCCGCAGTGCTAATCGTGCCACGGGTAGGGGAAAGCCCATATACGCCGCAGAAACTTGCTGGCACGCGAATCGACCCCCCGGAATCTGCGCCAACTCCAAAGCTTGCCATTCCGGTTGCTACAGCGGCGGCATCGCCGCCGCCGGACCCACCGGGGGACCTCGTTATATCGTAAGGATTATTTGTGCGACCGAATAGAGCATTCTCGGTGTAGTAGGAGCGTCCAAGTTCAGCCTGATTAGCCTTGCCGATGCAGATCGCATCCGCAGCCAATAATCGATCAATGAGTGCAGCGTTTCGTGAGCAGCTATCTTGCTTTAGGTGATGTGAACCGTCACTTCGCGGCATCTGCGCCACATCAATGCCATCCTTGGCTGAAAAAAATACACCCGCAAGTCGACCAGTCTTCTCACCAGCACGGATTCGATCGCGCAACTTCGATGCACGTTCGATCACACCGCTGCGATCAACCCAACGCAGCGCATTGATTGTTGGATTGAACTGATCAATGGCGGCCAAATGCTGCTGCGCGATCACGACGGGATCAAGTTCGCCGCGCTGGACACGAGGAACAACCGATTTGGTGCTGGCGATTGAAGTGGACCCGCTCCCGATCATGCGCCTGTGCCCTTAGTCTTGGATGGTTCAACTGCAACGATCTGGGTGACGGGCTGCTCAGCGAAGAGCCACCCAAGATCGTCACCACTATCTTGAGTATAAAGTGCGCGGGTAGCAGAGATGTCACACACGTAGTGACGTCCAACATATTCATTTCCGTCCGCAAGACCAACGAACGGCACGCCTAATGAAAGGGTTGAGGAGGAATAGAGCGGGTCTGCGCCTGGTGCTCCCGAATCAACATTGATCCCAAGTGGAGCATCAACGGAATGGACCGGAGTTTGGCACTCGTTTAGAACCTTAACGTATGATTCACAAACCTCATTTAAGGCCGGAAGCGGTGTGTAGAGACCACACAGTACATTATGACACCCCTCGATTAGCTCAGTAATCTGGACGGCATCCGGAAAGAGCGACCAGTGGTCCATCTGCACGCCCATGCGATCCAGTGGGGTAATGAGTTGGGCGATCTCTGGGCCGTGTTGGTCGGGGTCCATAAGGAAGATTACCTGTAAGTCGGCCCCAGCATTCATTAGGTGACGTACCGTTGCCAATGTAACCCAACCGGCACGCGAGTCGTTAACCAGTGCGCACATCTTGCCCCCGGCGGCGGAAAGTCCAAGGGCGTAACGTACTACCATCGCAAAGCTATATGAAGCGGCTTCACAGAGCTGCAGGGCGGAAAGCCCGTAGTCATTCTGTAGGGCGGTCCAAATGGAGCTATTCTGGGCCTGTGTACGACCACGAAAAGCTTGCCCCGTCTTACTATAAAAGATACCTTCCATGTCTCGCTTATTAGCAAATACTAAATGAGTAACGATCGATCTAATTCTACACCAAATACAGAATCGACTAATACAGGGTCGACTAATACAGGGTCGACTAATACAGGGTCGACTAGCCGTCCAACGGTCAGGCTCGATGACCGACAGGCCCCGGTGTTGATTGTCGATGACAACCAGCAATACGCGCAAGTTTTAAAGCGCATTCTTGAGCAGGGATTTGGATATTTAAATGTCTCCCATGTAGCTGATACGGAGTCGGGTTTCGAACAGATTCGATCGCAGCCTCGGCACTTCGTTCTTCTGTTCGTCGATTACCGCTTTGCGGGTGGGGGCACTGGCGTTGAGCTCTTGCAACGCCTCGACCGCGAGGGCCTAATGCAGGGGCTAGTAGCATTCCTAATCACCTCTGAGCCAACTCCAGAGAATCAGCGTGCAGCAACCGAAGCTGGAGCCCTGGGTGTTGTAGCCAAGCCATTCGATCGGGCAGAGCTCGGACGCCAACTCGAAAAGGCCCGTCGCGCCTTTGAAGTTGAGAGTAAGGAGAGTTTCTAAGATGCGCACCAATCCAGTTATTGCCGTGGTAGGCGCTACCGGTTTAGTCGGTAGTGAGATGGTATCAGTTCTTAATGAGTTGAAACTAAGCACCTCTGGTGTGCGGCTCTTTGCCTCCGAGGACTCAGTTGGCGAGGTGTACCGGGTTGGCTCTGAGGAGGTGGTTGTTGAGCTGCTATCAGAGGAGAGTTTCTCTGGAGTTGATATCGCGCTTTTTGCTACTAGCGCTGAGCTCTCAGCGCGTTTTGTTCCACTGGCTGTGAAGGCCGGCGCAGTTGTGATCGACAATTCGAGTCATTTTAGAATGCAGAGTGACGTGCCGCTGATTGTGCCTGAGGTCAACTCCCATCTGATCTCAACACATCACGGAATTATCGCCAATCCAAACTGTTCGACGATTCAGCTTGTTCCGGTATTGAATGCCATTCAGCGTGCGGCGCAGATTAAACGGGTGGTGGTTTCGACCTATCAATCCGTCTCGGGTGCGGGGAAGAGCGCTCTAGATGAACTTTGGGGTCAGACGCTAGCGATCTTCAACCAACGCGAGATGCCCAGGGAAGCTTTTGCGCACCAGATCGCCTTTAACTGTATCCCGCAGATCGATGTAATCAACGACGATGGATATAGCCACGAGGAGCTAAAGATCATTGACGAAAGTCGTAAGATTCTCGAACTACCCGAACTGCGCATTACGGTTACAGCGGTGCGGGTTCCGGTCCTCCATTCGCACGCCGAGAGTGTGAACGTAGAGACAGCAACGGCGCTTTCGCCCGCTCAGTTAGTTGAGTTACTTAAGGGTCGCCCAGAGATTCGTGTCTATGAAGATCCACGGGAGTTTCCGATGCAGCTTGATGCTACAGGCAATGATGATATCCATGTTGGGAGAATTCGTCGCGACAACTCAGTCCCGCACGGACTTAATCTCTGGATCGTTTCAGACAATCTGCGTAAAGGCGCCGCAACCAACGCGGTCCAGATTGCCCAGGCGTTGATTGCCTCTAGTTCGGTGCACTAAAAAAGGGCCTGTACATGCCGAACGTGCGCCTGACCGTTGAGTATGATGGCACAAACTTTTTTGGTTGGCAGGTTCAGCCGGGACATCGCACTATTGAGGAGAGTTTGCGAAAAGCCCTAGAGATGGTGCTGCGGGAACCGATCCCAGTTATCTACGCCTCAGGTCGTACCGACTCTGGTGTTCATGCCCGAGGCCAGGTCGTCAATTTTCATGTCAGCCAGATGCCAGACCTTGGAAGGTTGGCGCTCTCAATTAGTTTTTTATTTCGTGGCGAGCTATCCGTTGTTGATGCCTGCTTTGTCGATGACGACTTTCACGCGCGCCACAGTGCCAAGCGCAAACAGTATTCGTACCTGATCTTTAATCGAATGACCCCTCCAACGTTAGAGAAGGGCCGAGTCTGGTTTGTTACAGCAAAGCTTGATTTTGCGCGGATGCAGAGTGCCGCAGCGGCATTAATCGGAAACCATGATTTTACAAGCTTTCGCGGAGCTGGGTGTGCCGCCAAGTCACCCGAGCGGGAGATCTTTGAGAGTGAATTTGTACGTGACGGTAACCTGTTATGTTACCGCGTGGTGGGTTCCGGATTTCTGCGCCATATGGTCCGAACGATCGTTGGCACGTTAGTTGGAATTGGCCGTGGAGTGCAGCATCCAGACTCAATAACTGAACTGCTAGCAGCGCGAGATCGTAAGTTAGCTGGCCCGAATGCCCCGGCCCATGGACTTTATCTTGATTGGGTTGGGTATTGAGTAGGGGTGGGCGGGAGTATCAGCACATCTGGAAGGTCTCTCAGCTCAACCCCCCCGCCAGCTTAACACCAAGGAGCAACTCGACTACCTTTCCAAGGTGCAGAACCAAAAACCAGAGCCCCGGCAATCCCTGGAGGATCCAGGCGACCAGAATTGTCGTTAGGGCTATATTCATAGCCGAAACATAAAGTGTGCCGATCAGATATCCACCATTAAGGCGCGAGAAGTCAGTTTGGTGGGGCGAGATATCGCGAATATTCATTATTAAATCCATTCCGAACGCGATGCCCATTACTGCAGCGGCAGCGGGTGTAGATTGGTGCATAAAGAGCAGCACTGGAATTAGCACGATTATTTGACAGAACGGGAACCAGTAAGGGGCGACTGAGATAAATGCATTATAGGCGCGGGTAGCTTCGGTATACTCATAGACAAAATGACCAGAGTTTGATCTGACCTTCATCCCCTTGGCTCGGTTTCCAGAGAGGTTGGAAACGATTGAATGCTTTAGTTCGTGGATAAAAACCGATAGTTCATTTCGCACCAAGAGAGATGCAATGACTGCACCAATTGATGCAGCAAGAGCGAAGTAGGCAAAATTTCCTATGCCCCCCGCACGCGCCAAGGAGCGCAGAGCCAGAATATTATTCGCGCTTAGAAGAACTAGGAAAAACAGCGAAGCGTAGAATGCCAATCCGCCGGAAGTTTTTTCGCCCTCTTTGGTTTTAGACCACCACATGCACTTCTTGATAGCATGGAGTACTCGTGAAGACTACCACGCTTTGACTACCACGCTTTGAGGAGAGCCCGTGCCAGGTTTCTATTGTTAACGCGGTAGCGCCCGGTGGCGATACGTGCTTTCAGTGCCATTACTTTGCGCTGGCGGCTGGCAAGTTGCGGGGGTGTCAATAATCTATGACCCGCACGCGCTCGGCGCTTAATGGTAGATTGCTCAGAATGGGATTCGGATGATATGGCTTCTCTCATGGCACACCAATAGTAATTGGGTGAGGATTAAGCTCCGTCTAGATCACTCGCACTATAATTATCTGAATTTGGTGGTGTATCCCTATACCACCGTACGCGACCCGCTAACTTCCCGCATATATGCAATCGTTCGCAATCCCTTTGAAGTTAACAATTGGTGGCGAAATTTATTAATATGGCATAAGAGAATTTTGTAGGACAGCTAAACCTTGCTACCCTCTAAGGCCCTAACTCCAGGCAATCCCTGACCCTCAAGCAAGGCTAAAAACGCCCCTCCGCCCGAGGATACATAATCAAACTTATGTTCAAGCTGCATCTCATGAATTGCGGCATCGGTATCCCCACCACCAACTACCTTTAGGCCGTGTGCACTAGCGATGCTTTCAATCATATCGGTCGTGCCCTTTGAGAAGTCCTCTTGCTCAAAGGCGCCCATCGGTCCGTTCCAAATTATGGTGTTGGCGCTCTGTAAAGCTTCACGGAAAAGCAAGCTGGTTGCTGGGCCAATATCCAGCGCCATGACATCAGCGGGCATCTCCTGTGCAGTTACTGCTCGTCCCAGACCCTTAGAGTTAAGTGCTGGTGCTACGATAAAATCAACCGGTAAGTAGACCTTGCACCCACGTCGCGCTAGATTACCTAGCAATCCCAAAACTTTTGGAAAAAGATCTGGTTCATATTTTGATCGGCCCATCTGAACTCCTTGGGCTGCCAAGAAGGTATTCGCCATAGCACCACCGATAATTAGGCTATCGGCTTTGTCAGCTAGATTCATCAGTGCGCCAAGCTTCGAAGAAACCTTCGCGCCGCCAAGTATTACGCATAATGGCTTGCTTGGCTTAACCAAAGCACGCTCGTAGAAATCCAGCTCCTTTCTAACTAATAGGCCAGCAGCACGTACCTTAAAGTGAGCTGCCACAGCGCAAATCGAGGCATGTTTACGGTGCATCGCTGCAAAGGCATCATCGATATAGATCTCTCCAAGCGCCGCTAGTTTAGCCGCGAAGGCGGAGTCGTTAGTCTTCTCGCCGGGATTAAAGCGCAGGTTCTCCAGAAGCACAGCGCGTCCGGGTTCAAGTTGTGCAACTAAAGCTTCAACCTCGGGACCAATGCAATCGGGTGCCAGGGGCACATTAAATCCGAGCATTTCGGATAATCTCTTAGCGACCGGTCTAAGTGAAAATGCAGGATCAAATTTGGCTGGTGGGTCTTCAAAGTGCGACATCAGGATCGCCTTTCCACCTGCTGCTAGGATCGCCTTTAGGGTTGGTAGAAAAAGCTTGATTCGCGAATCATCACGAACTTCACCCTGCTCTGGCCCCTTGTCATGAAGGGGCACATTAAAGTCGGCACGGATTAGGGTGCGTTTATTATTGAAATCGATCTGGTTGAATTCATTCATTTCGTGAGTCTAACCGGGATACGGTATTGAAATAAAGTTCACGGGCGATCTATTTTTCATAAATTTTCAGGAGGGCGTTGGTTCTCGATAACGAGAAGATTTCCGTCAAAGGACTCGACCCCCAATAGTATGGAGCTGTAGAGGCACCAAGTTGAGACCTCGTAGCTTAAATTCTGTGATTCAAAACGTCGCTGTGGCCACGGATCAGAGAGGGTGAAGATTGCGCTATCCGATCTGTATCCGGTAACAACCACAAAGTGCCCACTAGCTCTTCCGGCGATATCATCCTCAACTACACTACCGTGCTCCTCGCGTTCTCGCGGTGAACGATATAGCCAACTTGCAGATACTCCCGCGATTACGGGAATCTGGCGTTTGATATAACCTCCAAGAAGTGACGGATTGAGATCCCCAAATCCGATAGTTCCCCCAAGTTCAAGAAACTCAAGGTGAGCCTGAATACAGGCCTGAAGTTTACCGGTTTGATAGGGCAACGTCTGTCTTACCTTGGAAGCAAGCTCCAGGCGATTGAGCTCAAACCATGACGGATCGAATATTCTCAGGTCGAAACAGTGGAGGTGTGCCTTAAAACCTCGATTCAATGCATCAATTCCGAGATTGGCAGCGATAGTGCCACCCCCGGCAACAGGTTGAATCGTGTGCACCAGATCGCTAAGCTCAATCTCGATTCCAAGATGACGATAGACGGCGTGTAGGCAGGTCGGGCCACAGCTGCTGTCGTTGGGTTGGGGATCTATTCTCAGATCACTCAATTTCTTCATTCTGTTTCCGGTATGTGGGCGATGGACCTGTGTTCAAAGATATCAGAGGGTAGGTAACTGGTCAGCATGTTTTAACGAATTAACCTAATTTGGTGATTATCCTGGATGTTTACGCCTTTTTTAACTTTCAGATCTTTCTTGTCAGCCCCTGGTCGGGATAGTCAGTTTTTGACCAGTCAGGGCTTTCTTCGTGTTCTTCGTGACCTTCGTGGTGAAAACATTCTTACGCCCTGAAGAATCAATCGAAAATTGCATTATCCCCAAAAAACAGGGTAGCGTTTCTCGGTTAGCGATTATCCACGGTCGGCGCATTGCCATTGGTGATGCATATGATAGTTAGCGCATGTGCTTTTACTCGATGCTCTTTTACTCATGCTCTTTTTTCAGGCCAGTTAGTCTATGAGTTGGTTTTCACGAGCGAAGGCACCAAAACCCGGCGTTGAGGTATCTGAACGACTTCAGCTACCGGATGACATCTGGACCAAATGTCCAGGTTGTGCGGCGATTCTTTACACTAAAGAGCTTCGGCGCACCTTTGGGGTTTGCATTAAGTGTAACTACCATTTTCGTTTGAACGCCCGGCAGCGTATTCCAATCTTGGTTGATCGCCATTCATTTATGGAGATGGACGCCAATTTACGTTCCACCGATCCCTTGAGTTTCCGTGATACCAAAAAATACAAGGAGCGACTCAAGAAGGCCGAAAAGGCTAGCGGGGGAGTTGAGGCCGTGGTAACGGGCCGTTCTCGCATACTAAGCGTGCCAGTGATGTTGGGAATCTTTGATTTCTCCTTCATGGGTGGCAGCATGGGTTCGGTGGTGGGTGAGAAGCTGGCGCGACTTGTTGAAGTTGGCGTTCAGGAACGTAGGCCGGTGATTATTATGTCGGCCTCCGGCGGCGCCCGAATGCAGGAAGGCATTTTTTCACTAATGCAGATGGCCAAGGTGAGCGCGGCATTGGCTCGACTCGGTCAGGCTCATATTCCATATATCTCGATTTTAACTGATCCGACGACCGGCGGTGTCGCGGCTTCATTTGCTATGTTGGGTGATATCATATTGGCCGAGCCCAAGGCACTAATCGGTTTTGCTGGACCACGAGTGATTGAGCAGACCATTCGCCAGAAGCTACCCGAGGGTTTTCAGCGCTCTGAGTTTCTGCTTGAGCACGGAATGATAGATCGCATCGTCCAACGCGCCGAAATGCGCGAAGAGGTCGTGACGATCTTGAAGAATTTCGGGTTTGCTGGGTAGCTTGCAGCTTATAGCGGTTTGCAAAAGTCGTGGGTGATATAATAGCTATTGCAAACCGCTATAACAGGCGAAAGAGCACATCCTTCCAACTAATAGCCATAACTCAAATAGAACTCAATTAGTGGGGCTACTTTTAGGAGTTCCATGAGTGGCACTTGCCGTGTTGAAGCGAATTGCAGGTCCTCGGCGTGGAGGTCTCCAACCTCGCAGGGCTGATTGTTTGGATTGCGCCACCGCAATCATTGCTCTTTACAAAAAATTCAACAGATCCTGCGAGGTATAGTGCAGTCGGCTACCGCACAACGTTTGGTTACCGCAAGCTAACCAATGGATACTAGGTACTGGTATGGAATTTGCTCGATACAATAAATGGTAATCTCTATGGCATCGGAAATTCTCTTACGGTTATGAGATGTACTGTAGTAAGGTTTTACAATATTCGATAAACACTAGCTGGCTTTGGCTTGGCTGTGTTCTCGCGATTCTTTTGCATGTTTCATGTTTTGTTGCCACAGGCTTCGCGGCCCCCTCAGATCTCGCCGATACAATTATCAATCAACCTGATAGCTTCAGCTACCCAGTCATAGGATCTGCGATCGGGTGCTCGCAAGATCAAAAGAAGACCGTCCCGGTTCGAATTAAGACCAATTCATATGGTGAACTTGTGTATTCACCGCTTAAGAATCCTGTGCGTGAAATAGCCAAGATCAAGTCCACAATCGAGAAGATAGCGAATCAGGTTAAGAAAGGATCCAGACTTAAACCAGCTGCAATCAAGAGGCTCAAGTTGAAGCGCGGCGAACTTCAAGCGGACATTAAGGCCCTTAGGTTTTGCTCTGGAGCCAAGATTAGTTTAAAGCAGAGACTGGCTGGTTCGACCTGGATGGCCCTAAACGCATTTCCATGTCCCGATCTAAATGGCGATAAGGTTATCGATCATAATGACGTTCTAAAATTTGTAGATCGTTGGGCGGCTTATGACGCTGATCAGAATAGTGATGGTCGACAAACGATTAAGGATTATCAGATATTTCAATCCCTTTTCGTCGCCGCTACGTTCGGGTCGCTAAAGTCTTGCACCGATCAGGGAATTGGGGCTCCGAAGAATCCAGGAGTAGTTCCGCCAACGCCTCAGGTCACTCCAACCCCAGGACAGATTGTGCCAATCGGAGCCCCACCTGGAGCTGTCTGTCCCGTTCCATGGTCTGCCGACGGTCTATTTGCTAATGAATGTTTGGATGGATGTGGGGTCGAACCCCTATCTGCTCCGACTGTTAGTCTTCAGGAGGTTGGGCCGTTTGAGTTCTATCCACTAGACGGATGGCTAATTAATGGCATGGGATTCTACATCATTTCGACCGGGGCCGGTGAACAGGTGAGCCTGTCTGTTAAGCGGTCGCAGCACTGGAATAGTCACCGGGCAGTTGTGCGAGTGTTTAATCCCGACGAGAGGGTAGTTTACTGGCGGAAGCAGGAGCAGGCCAAGAACGTCTCTGGTCAACCCACGCCTTCGCTAGTAGTAACGACTTCGGATACCGAACCGGACCTTCCTCAAACCTTTAAGTTGACCAAGCCAGGTGTATATCAGATCAAGGTTTCGGCAAATCACAATGCGATAATTAATCTCAAGATGACTCCCGGTACTCAGTGGGGATTATCGACCGAGAATGGACCTTTGCGTGGTGATCTATGGCCCAACCGCCCCCAAACTCTGTATGCCTGGATGCCATCTCATCCAAAAGTTGTTAATCAATTGGCACTTGTTCAACCACACGCTGACCTCAAGATCTTTAGGCAGAGTGATGGCGCGGCGATACCACTTAGCGCTCTCAAAATGGCGCCGGGACACTCAGATGGGGGTGAGATCTGGAGATTCGAGTTACCGGCAAGCGGCGCAAAGTATTTTAGAAATGCATCTGGTGTTCCACTAATCCTTTCACCATCCATTGCGGGCGCTTCGACGATAAAGGCATCGTTGCACACTGTTCCCGATGGTCCGTTGGCAGGTTACCAATTGGCTCATCGTTTCCAAGTTGAGCTTGCGCGGCTCCTTCCTCAGGTTCTGACCATGGTCAAAGCAACAACCCAATCGGTAGCAAATCTGTCGGTAGTAACAAATAGCACATGTAAGAGCGTCGGAAACCTTGATGATATATACAAGTACGGAAACTTGATTGATTTTAACTACACCCCAGGAATATTCACTACAGCAGTTTGGGCTCTAGGAAGTAACGCGGCAACAGGTATTCCACATCAGATAGTTGATCCAGATCACCCTTGGTTAGGTGCTGTCGGTTTGCATCGCCTTGGTAAACAGGCTTGTAGTTCAAGCTCTCCTTGTCTAAATAATTCATCGTGTGTCGCGGGCTGGTGTAGTGAGCCGTTCAATAGTTCGTTGGACCGCTGGGATGTTCAGCGCGCAATGACCTACAAACTTGCGCATACATCTGACCCGGACGACTTTGAGCCGCTCAAAGTTGGAATCTCTGTTAGAAACACCTTGACAACAGCGCTTAGTTTCGCGGCGACCGAGGAAACTACCTGTAATTCATTGCGCCACAGTTTAGTTGGAGAAGCGACACGAGACGAACTGATTGCACGAGCTGCCCTGGCATTTATGGTCGACATGATGCGAATTCCAGAGAGCGACATCATCTTTGGCAATGGGGCAGAGACGAGTCCGTTTTCTGCGTTCATTGGGTTTCCACTTGCCCAGGTTCTTGCCCCAGATTTTGCTGAGGTTATGTTAGCATTGAAGAATGCCTGGCCGAACCAAGCGGAGTGTGGCACTCAATTGTCGGAGCTAGTTCGAAGATCTTTGGCAGTCGGAGTAAGAAGAGTCTTTGATCGACACTATCCCGATCATCTGAACTCAACAGGAAACCAGTATGCCCACGCACTTCTTGCCTTCAGACTTTTTGCTGATGGATTAGACGGGCTACCGAATGACGAATTCTATGCAAAGGTATCGGATAGTGTCGGGGAGCTTTTCTTAGACCATCAGAAGCCGGCAGGCTATTGGAACGAATCGGCTGGACCAGATGCGAGTTATATTGGAATTACTCACAACCTATTATCCGAGTACATGCAGCGTTCCCTAAATCGTGGTGAACACGGTCAAGCGGTTCAAGCAGCGATGGATGCTTCTTACACACTATTCAATCACACTGTGGCCGGGGAGAAGATCGGCGGACTACTTGGCGCCTTTAACTTCAATCATCGTATAGCCACAGGTTTTGAGAGAGAGCAATGGGGGGGCGCAAAGGGACTCGCTGACAATATTCCCAGTACTAGTCTAATGGGCAAATTGCTCTATGGGGCCGCAACGCCAGGCCAGCAGGATCTCATCGGGGCGGCGAATACTTTTGCTCAGAATGTTAAAAATGATCACGCTGCTGCTGGCGGTGGAATAGACCTTTACCGATACTTAAACTCAGCACAGCGCTCCGACGATATAGTTTTCCCCTACACTGAATCTTCATTCAAAAGAAAGATGGGGGAGGAGTTTATATTCATTAAGAAGCCCTCATATTATACTTCGGTGTATGTTGGGAAGCCATCACCAGATGTTGACTCAGAAACGCGCGAGTCGATACGAATACCAAATCCAGCTAAGGAAGATATTGATCCAAATCAAGACCCAACAAACTTGGCCAGTATTTCGGCATACCAGAACACTCCGCTGACCGGAGGGGGATTGTCGATGTTCTGGACCCCCGGATTCCGCAATTCGCTACTTGCTGGCAGTTGGTCGCCATTGGTTCACCATGGATTAGTCGCAAGTATGTTAGGCAAGAGATATTGGGAGGATTATCAGAAAACCGCCTTCAATTGGATTCCGGATAGCTCGTTTCTTCAAGTGACTGGAGAGCTTGAGTCCAGTTCTATTACGTATACCCGGAATTATCTATTCTTTGACAATAAAATTGATGTCTATCTCTCCCTCTCTAGTATCGCGGGATGGAGCGGGGAATCTCTGTTTGAGAATATTCCGCTTACTACTTGCACACGAACAGAGTGCAATCCGAACACTGGGCCTAGAAATAAGAAGCGTCTTGGTTCGACGATCGTGAATTTATCGAATCAAGCGATATCGGGAGCTCAAAATCTTAGTGGCTTCCGGATAGTCGATAGTGAGGGAGACAGCGTAAAGTTTCAGTTTGATGGCAATCGAAACGTATTTGTGGCACCCCACGGATTACGCGAGAACTATTATAATAGCGAACTTCAGATCGGTCGGGTACAGATCCAGCTACCTTCAAACATTCCTGCTGGGGGCACAGTTCAGCTGATGTATTCGATTATCCCTGAGTGATCGATAGCGGTTTGCAATCCGCTATAAAGTCTAATCTTCAATCACGGCAATAGCATTACGCAATAAATTGCGTTCATCGCTCCAATCCTTTAGCACTGTGATAGTATCGCGCTTGCCCTTAGTCTCTTGGATCGAGATCAACTTGCGTTGTTGCAGCGATTCCAGCACGGTGATTAATGAATTGCGTGATGCCGCTTCTGTACGGGTCATAAATCCCATGTAGGTAGCATTCTTGAATGAATATTGAAGGCGATCTAAAAACTTAGAGTAAGAGAATACTGGCAAGCGTGCAAAATCTTGATTAACCGAAACTAGATCACCAGGTGGGTAAGAGAATAGATTCTCATAGGTCCAAACATACGCCTGCAAGGTGCTCAGCAACATGCTAGGAATAAAATATCCACTATCATGTGAGCTAAATCGCAATCCCTGGTCTGACATCTTAACTACATTGTGGCGCTGCAGTGCGACACACACTAACTCAGCCTCGCGACGAAAAGCATCTGGGTCTGACAATAGAAAATCATATTCAAACGTATCTCGCAGTCGCAGTACAATATCTAGATCAATACTGCCGGTCATTAATTCGCTAATCGCCAAAAGGGCAGGAACGAAGAAAACGTGCAGAACAGAATTTTTATAAAAGTCCGCCGTAAAGCGCCGCCGGCCTGGGATCGAGAACACTACACTTGATAACGTCCTCCCTGATTGGACGACGCCAGAGCCGGCCATGTCATCAATCAAGAGATCATGTCCGTCCAGGAATCGTGCCAACGACTGGGTAGGAGCACCAACCTCAGAATTGGTTTCGCGCATGATCATTGCAAGTTCGGCCAGTTGGCGTGTGCAAGTCAATAATTTTTCGCGGGCTAGTCCGTAGCGTGGGGCCATCAATAGTGCTGAGTACACCAGTCCGGAAAGGCTAATACTACTCTGGTCACGTATGCGGCGACTGAGGGTCAATCCAAGTTGCTGAACCACAGGGCGTGAGTCTCGAACACCTGTAGCGACCTCAACCGATCCACGTTCAGCAACAAATCCGCTTAGCGAGATCGGATTGCCGAACTTTAGAACCACCTCGCCATACTTCTTTCCAAAGATGCTGCGCGCCTTAACAAGGGAAACCAGATTCTCCTTGGCTTTACTCTCACCAGTATTCTCGTCGCCAAAGCTTTTCTCCTCGACTACGTTCTCATAAGTTATCGAGACCGGGACGAACAGGATGTCCTGACGCTCACGCTTGGTCCAGGCTTCATGCAGAATATTCAGTAGACCTACCTTTGGTTGGCGCATGCGACCGGTGCGGCTGCGACCGCCCTCAATAAAAAATTCCTGAAGGTGTCCACGCTTTGCTAAGTAGGTAACATAGCGGCGAAGTACCATGGCGTGAACACGATCATGGCGAGCATCGCGACGCACAAAGTATGCTCCAAGGCTTCGAGCTAGAGGACCAGCGGGCCAGAAACTAAGATTGATTCCTGCCGCGACTAGGGGAGGATTTAGGTTGGCGTTATATAACTGCGCGCCAACCAGGATATAATCGAGGTGGCTACGATGCATCGGAACTATAACTACAGCATGCTCCCGTACTGCGGGGATAATTCGATCAAGCCCCTGAGTAACAACTGAGGTAAATAGTTGGCGGAGCAATAGATTCACAACAGGGGACAACAATCCGTACATAATACGCCGGGGATTAGCGGCTATTATCCTAAACTCACGTTCAGCAGCGATCCGGGTTTTGCGTAGAAGACTCTCGTCAATGCGGGTGTCCTCTCCGGAACTCCCCGGAGCACGACGACCGATGCTGCGCTGCGCGGCCAGTCTAACTTCGCGTTCAAACTCGGTACCACCAAGTATGGCTCTTGCTTGAGCATCTAAAGATTGAAACGGCGTGCCTCGAATTAGTTTTAGGTTCTGGTAGAAGTCGAGCTTGAGTGCACGCTGCAGGCGCTTAACATTCCCATCCTGTGCCGTGCTACTTTCAAAGTCGAAATCTTGTCCAAAAATTATAAATAGGAATCGGCCCCCTATGAATACTCGCCACAGTCGCTTTATCCCCATTCGATAGCTTGGGTTGTTGCGTACTGGTCCGCGAACGTGGAACAGATTGATTGTGACAAAGTGCTGCTCAGGATCACCACTTAGAGCGTGTGCCAGAGCCTGCTGGTCATGAAGCGAGCACCAGTTCAATCTTCCATTTAGGGGTGCTCCGGCGATGACTTTGGAGAAGGTCACTCCACGCACGTCGCCAATAGCAGCGAGTAAGGCCTCAATTACTGCAGAATCACTTTGGGCTACGACAGTGATCCCGCAATCGCTATTTGCAATTCGCTCAAAGCCTGCCGGCACCACAGAGCTGGGAACCCCGACTAACTTAAAGTAGCGGGTCAGGAGTCGAACCAGTAATGAGGGCTTCTTAAGGATCACGACCTATTGATACATGAGTGTTAGGTGTGTGGTCCAGTAGATCAACGAGCTTATCAGCAATAATACGCCCAGCTTTCTGAATGTATATAGTTAGTTGCGGGGCAAACCCATAACTTTCATAGCCCGCGGCTGAAGCATTAAGTGTGACCTCCTGGTCCCTGATAGTGGCAAGAAGGTTTATATTTGCGCTGATCCGTCTGATGAATAGGAGATCATAAGCGTTTGCGCTGATACTAGTTAATTGAAGCTCCAACTGTACCGGTACTCTAGAATCATAGACCCGCGTTGCTCGGACTCCACGCATCGCAAGTGCTTCGTCTAGTGCCGTTGCGATAAACTGATCTGCGCCCTCAATCTCAACCCAACCGAACGGAACTAGTACAAGTAAGAACTGTAGACCGTCATATGTCGTCTCTGGGCCTAGGGAAAGGCGGTAGCTGATCTGGCTGGTGGCAGTTGCCTGCAGGTCCCGAATTCCGGAGCGCTCAATTGGGGGTCCAACCGTGGTGCGACTACAAGCCGCTAACCCAACGAAAATACAGGAGATCAAACTGCCAGTTATGGCGCGACGGATGAACATAGGGGTATTATCTGCGGTGCGGACGGGGTTTGGGATAAGTGCTCGCGTTTAGGCTCTATTATGTAGGAACTCTCGCATAACTCTATAGTAGGGGTAAATCACAGGTAACTATTCACCATCTTTTTGTTTTTGTACTGAATAAATATACGGATTTAGAATTTCATTAATTGAGCATTAGATTGAGCTTGCAAAACTTTCTTGTCAGCCCCTAATCGGGGCAGCTTTTTTTGTGAATAGTATTGGAGGACAGACGCTCTCTGGCTCGCGTCAGCGATTGGGGCTTTAAGTGCTTCGCACGGAAGCCCCGCCCTCCGATTTGCTTCCCAAATCGGCCCCTGAGGGGCCAGATACACTTTCATTGGTAAGCATTTCTCATTAATGTACTGAATGGTTACGATCACTCACTGTAGTAATGGCTAGTTCAACGATGACCGAAGAGAATCAAGATATTACAACCAAAACTGATTTTACTGCGCTAGCTGCGGCCGGAGACTGGCGTGCTGTTATCTCGGCAGCCGAAAACCTCGAACGATCTGTTGCAGGTACTGAGCGCGTTGATATTTTGGCTGCACGCCTCTGGTGGGCGACAGCCCAACTAGCGCTGGGCTCAGTTCCTCCATCAATTCTAGCAGCACCACTTGAATCAGCCGCTGATGAGCTATGTACGACGGAGCTGCACACGAAGTATCAAGATCTTGCGCAGCTTGCCGGTGCGGCATTAACGAAGCTGGCGATTCAGTTAGAATCAAATGACGATGCTGAGGCGGCCCTGCGCTTGCGACGCTTGGCTTTTCGTGCTGATTCTAGCTTCGGTCCAGCGCTGCGTATCGCACTAGGACGAGCAATTGGGGAACTTGAATCAGATCCGCTTTTGAAATGTGACTTTACACGGTCTGATCGATTGCGAGAGTTAAAATTGCTAGTCGCATCTATGGAGGCGACAGATCCATCCGTCAGCGAGAGCATGACTGAACAGGTTATTTCAACGGATCCTGCGTCGTCACCAGATCTGAACTGGGTGCTTTCGAGTACTGTTGTAGATCATGATGCACAGACTGTATCTGATTACTCTTCCTCGGCATTTTCTAGCCAACCGCAGTCAATGAAAATTCCGCCCTCGCGCTTGCGTCCTGGAATGACCCTCAAGCACATCGGCATTGGAGCAACTGTTTTTGTGATTCTTGTACTACTGATCGTGCGCTATTCCGCTGATATAAGCTCTGGTAGTATCCCATGGAACATTGCCTCGGTTGGCAAGATCGTCGATCAGATTCGCGGTGTAGATTCCGAGGACGTACGGGTCTCGGTATCCGATACTCCAGCTGCTCCTCTATTACGGTCACCTGGCGCAGACCGAGCGGTCTCAAACAACTTAGATGCACTGTATTACGATATCAGCTCGCAGCAAGAAGCCAGGGAAACAGCAGCGCCAGCTGAAGTAGTCAAGGCAGGAGCGCCGTTACAGGACGGCGCAAGCGCGCCTTCATCATCTGCGGCTAAAGAATCAGCAGCAATAAACCAGGCTGCACTTAAGCCTGGCAAGGAAACACTGAATACCTCTGAACCGCGCGAAGATCGGGCATTTAAGGAGCGCCTTGATCGGGCTCAGTCACGATCCCGAACAGAGGAGGTTCGCCCCCAACCAGCGAAAGATCGCCCGATATTTCCGGAACCGCCGCAGCGTAGGCGAGAACCGGCTCCTACACGCGATCGACAGGCGAGCAACGGATCACGTTACACGATTGTCGCCCGCACTAGTGTTATGGCGCGCCCAGAGTATGATGCTATTAGATTGACTGAGCTACGCCCAGGTGATGAGATTGAAGTTGAAACCCGCATGGGTAACTGGCTGAGAATACTATCGCGCAATGGCGTTTACGGATTTGTCTTGGCTCAGGATGCGCGGGCGCGGTAGGGGAGTGCGATTGCCCCCTGCCCCCCCCCATCCCACCCCTCCTTGATGCCATCCCAAAAATCAAGTATCCTGCACCCTTGCCGCCTGATCCCCTAACCCCTTACATTTTGGCGGTACTTTTCAAGGAAATATACATGGCCCGAATTACAGTTGAAGATTGTCTGGTTCACGAGAATAATCGCTTTGCTTTGGTGCAGTTAGCCTCACGACGCACTAAGCAGCTGTTGCGCGGTGCGACCCCGCACCTGGATGAGATTCGTAACAAGGCAGTGGTGAACTCGTTGCGCGAGATCGCGGCGGGGGATGTGCGGTTTATGACCGAGGAAGAGGTCGAGACACACCGACTTGAATTAGAGCGCAAGAGGATTGAGGATGCTGAACGTGCTGCAGTCAGTGCGTCGGAGCGTTCGTTATCGCCGGTTACGAATCCTGAAGCGGGGCTTGCTTTGAATGGTGATGGAATTCTGCACGAGACGTCTAATTAATAACCTAGGGAATTAGCAAGCTGGATTGTCTGGCTGGTTATACCCCTCTTAATTGAAATTTACGCATTTA
>Ga0163144_10003117_pt1 | contig 37887 bp, 34 predicted proteins | sample OliLak19BULKMAT1_FD_123175 | JGI IMG/M metagenome (GOLD analysis project Ga0163144, IMG submission 123175) | Freshwater microbial mat bacterial communities from Lake Vanda, McMurdo Dry Valleys, Antarctica - Oligotrophic Lake LV.19.BULKMAT1 | ecosystem: Environmental > Aquatic > Freshwater >...
CCGAATACCGACTGCTCCTTGAGGCCCTGGCACCCGGCCACGCACAAAGCGGGCTAGTCCGGCAATTCGGCGGCGTTGAACCCCTTGCGCAAGGCCTCTACGGTGCCAGCGAGATGGTCAACGATGGTTTCCGTCGGCTGCGCGAAGCGGGCATCCTCGTGCGCCGGGTGGTGGACGATGTCGACACCATGCACCGGCTGAACTGCGGCAAAGCAACGGCGGACGACCTAGCGCGAATCGAGAAGGAAGGTCGCTGGCTGGACGGTGGTTTCTACCTCGGTTCAAGCGAGCTTTATCGCTGGCTGCGCGACATGCCTGCCGCCGACAAGGCGGGCATCGGCATGACCCGAATCTCGCATATCAACGAACTCTACGGCGGCAATGAATCGCTGGAACGCGAGCAGCGCCGCGATGCCCGCTTCTTCAACACCTGCATGATGATGACTGCGCTGGGCGCAGCGACGTCCGATGCGCTGGCCGATGGCCGCGTGGTTTCCGGCGTCGGCGGCCAATACAACTTCGTGGCCATGGCGCACGCCATCCACGGCGGACGGTCGGTGCTGATGCTGCGCGCCGCGCGCGGCGGCGAGGACAATGCGCAGTCAAACATCCTTTGGAACTACGGCCACACGACCATCCCGCGTCATCTTCGCGATATCGCCATCACCGAATACGGCGTAGCCGACCTGCGTGGCGCCAGCGATGGCGAGTGCGTGGCGCGCATGCTGGCCATCTGTGACGGACGCTTCCGGGCCAAACTGCTTGAAAGTGCCAAGCGCGCCATGAAAATAGCTGGCGACGCTGCACTACCCACGACAGATACGTCATGCACGCCTGCACAGTTGAGAGCGATGCTTCGGCCTTATCGGCAAATGGGCCTGCTGCCAGATTTCCCCTTGGGCAGCGATTTCACGCCCGTCGAGGAGCGCTTGGTGCGCGCGCTGGGCTGGCTGAAGTCCGCGACATCAACGCGGATCGGCAAAGCGCGGACGATAGGCGCGGCGCTGGTCAGTCGCGGTGGATCCGATCGAGACGCGATCGAGCGCATGGGTTTGGCGAAACCAGTCGGATTAGGTGAAAAACTATTGCAACGACTGGTGTCGCTGGGCCTGTCCAAGACGCTGCCGTAAGTGTTCTCGCGTGCCACGTCCGAACACAGCGTTCATGCCTGAGCGTTGGTTTCAGCGCATGGCCTTTGCGGCGGCCACCACGGCGTCGACGGTAATGCCGAAATGCGCATACAGCTGCTCTGCCGGCGCCGAGGCGCCGAAGCTGTCGATGCCAATCACGGCGCCGTCAAAACCCACGTACTTGCGCCAGAAGTCGGTGACGCCGGCTTCGATGGCGACACGCTTGCGGCAAGACAACGGCAGCACCGCTTCGCGCCATTCGGGCGACTGGCGATCAAACCGGTTGGTCGAGGGCATCGACACCACGCGCGCCTTGATGCCCTCGGCCGCCAGTTGGCGCATCGCCTGCATGGCCAGCTCCATCTCGGAGCCGGTGGCGATCAGGATCAGATCGAAACCGCCGTTGGCCGGATCGCTGAGCACATAGCCGCCGCGGGCGATGTCTTCCAACTGCTGCGCGCTGCGCGCCTGGTGCACAAGGTTTTGCCGACTGAACACCAGGCAGGTCGGTCCGTCGCGGCGCTCGATGGCGCGCTGCCAGCACGCCGCCGATTCGACCGCATCGCAGGGGCGCCAGACTTCGTTGTTGGGGATGTAGCGCAGCGAGGCCAGATGTTCAACCGGCTGGTGGGTAGGACCGTCTTCGCCAAGGCCGATGGAATCGTGGGTGAACACGTGCACCACGTTGGCCGGGATCAGCGCCGACATGCGCAGGGCGTTGCGCGAATAATCCGAGAACACCAGGAAGGTGGCGTCGTAGGGCAGGAAGCCGCCGTGCAGGGCCAGACCATTGCTGATCGCGCTCATGCCGAACTCACGCACACCGTAGTGCACGTAATTGGCGCTGGCGTCGTTCGTGGTCACCGACTTGCTGCCTTTCCACAGCGTGAGGTTGGAATGGGCGAGATCGGCCGAGCCACCGATCAATTCCGGCAGCAGCGGGCCGAACGCATCCAGCGCCATTTGCGACGCCTTGCGCGAGGCCACCACCGGACCGTCGAGCTGCAGCTTGGCGATATAGGCCTGCGCCGCGTCGGCAAAACCTTCCGGCAGCTGGCCATGCGAGCGGCGCGAGAGTTCGCTGGCCAATTCCGGATACTGCTTCGCGTAAGCATCGAACAACCGGTTCCAGTGGTCTTCACGCACGATGCCGGTATTGCCCGCGCGCCAGCCGTCAGAAATTTCCGGCGGGATCACAAAAGGCGAATGCGGCCAGTTCAGCTGCGCGCGCGTGGCGGCAATCTCGTCCTTGCCCAGCGGTGCGCCGTGGCTGGATTCCTTGCCCTGCTTGTTCGGCGAACCGAAACCAATGGTGGTGCGGCAGCAGATCAGGGTGGGGCGATCCGTCTCGTTCTGCGCGGTGCGGATCGCCTGCGAGATCTCGACCGGATCATGGCCATCGACCTTGCGGATCACCTGCCAGCCATAGGCCTCGAAACGCGCAGCGCTGTCATCGGTGAACCAGCCGGCGGTGTCGCCGTCGATGGAAATGCGGTTGTCGTCCCAGAAGCAGATCAGCTTGCCCAGTCCCCAAGTGCCGGCCAGCGACGCTACTTCGTGCGAGATGCCTTCCATCAGGCAGCCGTCGCCGAGGAACACCCATGTGTGATGGTCGACGATGTCGAATTCGGGGCGGTTGTAGCGCTGCGCCAGAAGTTTTTCCGCCAATGCGAATCCCACGGCATTGGCCAGGCCCTGGCCGAGCGGACCGGTGGTGGTTTCGACGCCGGGTGTTTCGTGCCGCTCCGGATGGCCGGCGGTCTTTGAATGCAGCTGGCGGAAATTCTTCAGCTCTTCGATCGGCAGGTCGTAGCCCGACAGGTGCAGCAGCGCGTAATGCAGCATCGAGCCGTGGCCATTGGAGAGCACGAAGCGATCACGATTGAACCAGCCCGGGTTGTTCGGGTTGTGGCGCAGGAAATCGTTCCAAAGCACCTCGGCGATATCGGCCATGCCCATGGGCATGCCCGGATGGCCGGACTTGGCCGCCTCGACGGCGTCCATGGCGAGGAAACGGATGGCGTTGGCGAGATCGCGGCGGGAAGGCTTTGGCATGGGCGGGGCTCGGGCAGGGAAACGAGGCACCCAGTGAGACCGGGCGGCCCATTGTCCCAAACTGGTTCGGCGCTGTCGCTGTTGCGGGTACGACCTCTGGCTGTTAGGACGTGGCCGGGTCGGCCTCACGCTCAAATCGTCCGATCACCACCGAACCGACCAGATCGCCAGTCACGTTCACGCAAGTCCGGCACATGTCCAGGAATCGATCAACGCCCAGTATCAGGCCAATACCTTCAGGTGGAATGCCGAACATACCCAGAACCATCACGATCACCGGCAGCGAGCCGCCGGGCACGCCAGCGGCACCGATGCCGCCCAGAATGCACACGCCCAACACCATCACCTGCTGGCCCAGCGAGAGATCCACGCCGAAGAACTGCGCAAGAAACAGCACCGTCACGCCTTCAAACAGGGCGGTACCGTTCATGTTGGCGGTTGCCCCGAGCGTACAGACGAATCGCCCGACACGGCGCGGAATGGCGAGGCTTTCTTCGGCGACCTTGAGGGTAGTCGGCAGGGTCGCGCTGCTCGACGACGTCGAGAACGCCGTCATCATCGCCGGCTCGGCCTGACGGAAAAACCACAGTGGCGATACTCCGCCCAGCGTACGCAGCAATATAGGAAAAACCACAAACGTGTGAATGGCCAAAGCCGCCACTACCACGAACACGTACTTCGACAACTGGACGATGATCTCGAAACCCAGCTTGGCGGTAAGGTTGAACAACAGGGCGGCCACCGCATATGGCGCCAGGCGGATGACCCAGCTGATCAACAACAGGCTGATGTCGTAGACGCCCTGCACCGCGCCAACGAAGGTTTTGACGCCATCAGTCCGGTGCACGGTGGCGGCGACGCCGAACAGCAGGGCTACCACCATCAGTGCCAGCAAGTCGCCATTGGCGGCAGCGGCGACTGGATTAGTCGGGATCAGGTTTAGCAGGATGGACATCGGCGAAGCGGCACCTGCCTTGCTGGCGATCTCTCCCGTCCGCTCGGCACTGCTGCTGATCAGCGACTGTGCCAGCTCCGGCGGCAGGCCAACGCCGGGCTGCACAATGTTGACCAGCACCAAGCCAATGGCTACCGCAACACCTGTAACCATGATGATCCAGACCAACGTACGCAGGCCAATGCGGCCCAAGGACTTCGGATCACCGATTTCCACCACGCCCAACAGCAGGGCCGAAAACACCAGTGGCACCACCAGCATCTTGAGCAGATTTAGGAATACCTGTCCGATTGGCCCGGTGACATAGTCGATCGTGACCTTCACCCATGCTTGGTCGGCACCCGCCCAGTTCACCAATAGACCGGCGACAATGCCAAGGATGAAAGCCAAGAGCATCTGACGGTGGAAGTTCATCTCAGCGTGTCCCCGATGACATCAGTTTCCGGCCGAATGGGGCCTGATCTCGCCCGTAGCCAGCTTGGCCCGGTAAGCGACAAGTTCTCGCTTCACCACCGGCAACAACAAGTACAAGCCGATCAGGTTGGGGATGGCCATGATGAACAGCAGGGAATCGGCGATATCCACGATGCTGCTCAGATTCATGGTGCAGCCGACGACCGCCATGGCAAGAAAAACCACCTTGAATGCATACAGCACAAACTTCGATTCGCCGGCGAGGAAGCTGGCCGCCTTCGCGCCGTAATACGCCCAGGTAATGATGGTCGAGAAGGCAAACAGGAACACCGCAAGCGTCAACACATACGGGAACCACGACGCCACCGAAGCGAATGCCTGCGAGGTCAACTGCACGCCCTGCGCGGTTCCGCTGAGTGCCGTGCCCTGCAGCGCCCCCAGCTGGCCGGAGATGATGATGACCAAGGCGGTCATCGTGCATATGACAACGGTATCGATAAAGGGCTCCCAGAGGGCGACGAAGCCTTCTGTAACCGGCTCGCGGGTGCGAACAGCCGAGTGTGCGATGGCGGCCGAGCCCAAACCCGCTTCATTCGAGAATGCGGCGCGGCGGAAGCCCTGGATCAGCGCGCCGAGGACGCCGCCCTTGACGCCGTCGGCGGTAAACGCGCCGTCGATGATCGCCGAGAACGCGGCCGGCAGATGATCGATATTGATGCCGATCACCACCAGGCACGAAGCCACATACAGAATGGCCATGCTCGGCACCAACTTGGCGGTCACGCTGCCGATGCGGGTGATGCCACCGATAACGACCGCGCCGGCCATCGTGGCCATGACCAGCCCAAAGAGCCAGCCCTTGCCCGCCAGCGGTCCGGCATCGCCGCCGGTGACCGCGAGGAACTGGGCATAGGCTTGGTTCGCCTGGAACATGGAGCCGGCACCGATAGCACCAAACATGGTGCAGACCGCAAATATGATGGCCAGCGCCCAGCCCAGTTTTTTCAGGCGTGGATGCGTTTCGCCTATGCCCCGACTGAGGTAATACATCGGGCCGCCGGACACCGTTCCATCCGGCTTGACCAGACGGTACTTCACTCCAAGGGTGCATTCAGCGAACTTGGTCGACATGCCCAGCAAGCCGGCAAGGATCATCCAGAAGGTGGCACCGGCTCCGCCAATGCTGAGTGCGACCGCCACGCCGGCGATGTTGCCCAAACCCACCGTGCCGGAAACCGCCGAACTCAGCGCCTGGAAATGACTGACCTCGCCCGGCCCCGTGGGATCGCTGTAATCACCGCGGATCAGTCGGAAACCGTGCACGAATCCATAGATGTTGATGAAGCGAAAATAAACCGTGCAGATCACGCCGGCCAGGATCAGCCAGACCAAGATCAGCGGCAGGTTTGTGTCGCCGATGGCAACGCCGTAGAAGATGAAGTTGGAGACCGTATCGGCAAAGGGCTTGAACGCCTCCGAAATTCGCTGGTCCAGACCAGGGCCGGCAACCTGCGCCATGGCAACCATCGGTGTGAACAGAAGCAGGGCAGCGGCAGCAAAACGCGATTTGAGGTAGGTCACCAGTATTCCTCGTGGGCGGCAAAATCAAATCTTACACCGCCCATGCGCTCTGGCGAGGCTCAGCACTTCGCCAGCAACTCATCCAGCGTCTGCGGCTTGCCGATCAGATAGCCTTGGGCGTAATCGCATTCGAGACGGCGCAGGGCATCGAGCATTTCCTCGGTTTCGATGCCCTCGACCACGATGTCGGCATCAATGGCCTTGCCCATGCGCACAATGGCCTCCACTATTGCCATCGATCGTGTGTCCACCAGCATGCTGCGGGTGAACGCCTGATCGATCTTCATCGTGTCGAACGGCAGCCTGTGCAGGTGGGTCAAGTGCGAATAGCCCGTGCCAAAATCATCAAGTGCAACCTTGATGCCATGGCCATGGCAAAGCTCGATCACGCCACGCACGAGGTCGTAATTAAGCGCTTGGCTCTCGGTGATCTCTACTTTCAGGCTGCCCCTTGGCACGCCAGCAGCCTCGACCCGCGCGACGATGCGTTCAATCAGCCCCGGGTGTGATAACTGCTTGGCCGACACGTTCACAGCGATGAATGGTGTCGGGTTTGCGCCTGCTTCTATGAAGCGCGAAACCGCGCTGCAGGCTTCATCGAATACATACTCGCCCACGGGAATGATCAGCGAGGTTTCTTCGGCCAGCGCAATGAACTCGAGCGGCGAAATCTGGCCCCGCTCCGGGTGGTTCCAGCGCACCAGCGCCTCGTAACCGGCAATTTTGCCCGTAGGCACATGGAACAGCGGCTGGTAGCGCACATCGAGTGAACGCCCGGACAGCGCCTCACGCAGTTGCGATTCGAGGCGTATCTTGCCAATGCCGATGGTTTCAGACTGAGTATCCGGCGTGTCGTCCGCTTCGACCTTCTTGCCCTGCATTGCCGCCAAGGCGCCGCGGTAACGTTTGAGTTGGCCCTCCAGCAGGGAGCGGATGATCGGATCGGTACCAGCCAGACGTTCGGCGATCTGGGCGCGGTCGATAGGCAAGAGGACGCAGTCACTCATCGCTATTGCGGTGGCTGTTCTCGGAGCCTCGTCGATCACTGCCATTTCGCCTACGAGGGCACCAGCATCCAGAGTGCTCAGCAGCAGGTGCTCGCCGTTCTGATAGGTACTGATCGCCAGCGAGCCCGACTCTATGAGGAAGGCCGTGGTCGGCAGATCACCTTCACGGAAAAGTATCTGTCCTTGTCCCAACAAGATTCGATGCGCACTCACGAGATTGCTCCGGATTCAGCTCTGACCGCAAATACGCAGGGCCGCGAACGCGGCCCTGCGAGACATGCTTTAAAAATGGGATGTATTAGCGTTTTGCCGTCAGCATGATGCTTGGGGTAACAAAAATCAGCAACTCAGCCTTGCTGTTGCTCTTTCCCTTTTTCCGGAACAGGTTGCCAAGGATCGGCACGTCGCCAAAAAACGGAACCTTGCTGACATCTTCCCTGGACTTGAACTCATACACACCGCCAATAACGACTGTCTGTCCGTTGTCGACCAGCACAGCTGTGCTGACCTCACGCTTGCTCAGGCTGGGCACACCCAACGTCACGCCAGCAATATCGTCCTTCTTGATGACCAGCATCAAATAGACTCGGCCATCCTGAGTAATGGTGGGCGTAACCTTCATTTCCAGGAGGGCTTCTTTGAAGGCCGGCGTGGAAATAGCCGTTGAACCTGCGGCCTGAGGCGTTGTATAGCCAAATTCAGTGCCTTGTCTAATGATGGCCTCCCGCTGGTTGCTGGTGATCACCCTCGGATTCGAGATTATTTCGCCGCGCCCTTCGGTCTGCATGGCGCTCAATTCAAATTCAAGCAGGTTATTGGCCCGCAAGATCGAAAATGCGATGGACCCGGCTGCATTCGCAGCCGGCAGGTTAACCATCGGCAAATGGAAGATTTCCCCGGCATCGTTTTCCATCGTCTGATTGTTGGTCTCCAAGTCGCCGCTGACGATCACGTTGCTTCCACCGGCCTGGCTGACATTGGTGACACCGAAGCGTGCACCCAACTCACGAGCAAAGGCCTCATCGGCGATCACTATCCGGGCCTCGATCAACACTTGATCGACCGGCCGATCAAGCGTCCGCAATAGTTGCTTGATCTCGTCTACTTTTTTCGGGATATCCATGACCAGCAAGGTGTTGGTACGCGTATCGAAACTCACGCTGCCGCGGGAAGACAAGAACCCGCGCTGCTGGCTAGCACCACCTGCACCACCTGCACCGCCACCGCCACCGCCGCCGCCACCTTTGCTGTTTTCAGTCAACAGTTTGGCTATGTCTTCGGCATTGCCGTAATTGATGGCTATATATTCTGTGACGGTTTCTTCGCGGGTTTCCAGCGCAATGCGTGCATCTTCGCGCGCCTGCTCGAAAGCAGACAGTTCGGCCTGCGGGGCCACCCACACCACGTTGCCATCCCGACGCTTGTCCAGCGACTTGGCACGCAGCACGATCTCCATCGCCTGATCCCATGGCACGTTGATCAGCCGGAGCGTAACGTTGCCAACTACGCTGTCCGACGCCACGATATTGAGATTGGATTCCTCAGCGATCAATTGCAGGACGGTTCTCACCGGCACATCCTGAAAATTGAAGGTCACCGGGCGGCCGCTATAGCGTTGCGAGCCTGATGCCGAGCCAACAGCGCCGGCAGCCCTGACGGACTGCGCGACGGCAACCACTGCGCTGCGTTTGGGAGCAATTTCGACAACATATTCGTTGCCGGTCTGGTAAGCCATGGATTCGGCCTGACCGTTGGTGTTGATCACCAATCGAGTGCTCCCGGCATTTGCACGGGGTTCAAGACTCGTCACCGGTGTAGCGAAATCTCCAACATCCAGGCGCCTGCGCAGATTTTCCGGAATTGATGCGTTGCTCACATCAACGATCACCTGTGAGCCTTCGGTGCGCATGTCTGCTGCAGCACCGTCGCCAGAGAATCGTAAAATTACCCTGCCTGCGCCGTTGTCGCCACGGCGAAAATCAATGTTGGCCACTGCAAGGCTACTTGGCAACCGTTTCGACGGATCACCGTTTCTGGCCATCGCGCTGGCAGCAGTCACACCCTGAGCCCCGGCATCCACTGTAAGCACCAAAAGGTTGCCTGCGCTCCTCGTGGTGTAACCGGCTGGCCTGAACAGGTCAATTACCACTCTGGTTCGGCCGCCAGCCTCTGCCGCAGTGACGGCTGATGCAGCGCCGCTACCGATGGCGACTCTGCGCTGGGCAAGACCGTTACGGGTATCGGGGAGATCAATGGCAATACGTGGCGGCGTATCAGTGGTAAACGCCTGAACATTACCAACGGGGCCGGAGAACTGCATCGTGATATCCACTTTGCCACCCGGCGCCGCAGCGTATTTGACCTCTTGCAGTACGTTCGCTGCCCATGCTGGCAGCGTCAGCAGAAGGGCCAAGCCCGCCAAACCCCAACGAAATGCATTCGCCTTGCGAGCGCCAATCTGTGTGTTCACGGTCATTATCCTTTCCCCCAGCATTTATTTATCTTCCAGAGCAATCTTGGCTTGGCGTTCAAGCCAACCCCCTGCGCCGTCAGTTACGAGTTCGACCAACTCAATGCGGTCTTCATACACCGCCGTGACGCGACCATCGTTCTGACCCAGGTAAATACCTGGACGTACGCGGTGAGTCACTCGGTCCGGGCCCAGCACCAAGGCAATCAGTTCTTTGCCGGTGCCGATGCTGCCGACCATGTTGAGACCATCCAGCGGAAATGCTTCAAGCACTTCCTTGCGTCGGTTGGCGTCAGGGCGTGGCCCTGAGCCGCTGTCGCGATTTGCCAGTGGCACGCTGAAAGGATCGCGCAAGCCCTCTGGCGAATACTCAAAGGTTTCGAACTGCTTCATCACCGGCAACGGGTCAAGCGCCGGTGCCGGGCGATTCTTGACTTCGTCCAGAAAAGCCTTCAGGTCCTTGTCGCCTTGTGTGCAACCAGCGAGCAGCACGCTGGCCACCAGACCCACAACCAAGACCATCCGGGACGGATGCAAATAGTTATGGCTCATCATTTCGCTCCCGCCTCTGCTGATTCTTCTTCATCGAGATAGCGATACGTCTTGACCGTTCCAGCGAGTTCGAGGAACTCCTTGCCCTTGGAACTCGGTTGCAGCGAAATATTGTGCATTGTCATGATCACCACACGAGGCAACGAGGCAACGCCCGAAACGAATGCGCCGAACTGGTGGTAATTGCCAACCATACGCAGCGTGATCGGTTTCTCGGCGTAGAAATCCTTTGCCGACTCTACTCCAGGCTGGAAAAGCTCGTTGCTGATGCCGCTGGCAAGCGCGGTCTGGGAAACGTCGACAATGAGGTCGGGCATTTCGTTCTTGCTAGGCAACTGGCGCAGCATCTGTTGGAGCATGGCCTCCATCTGGGCCAATTGCTGCTTGAGCGGCTCGAGGTTGGCAGCCCTGCCTTGCTTGACTTCGAAATCCTGCCGAAGGGTCATTTCTTCAGCTGCAAGCCCCTCCAACTGCACCCGCTTTTCATTGACGAAAAAATACCATGCCAACGCCACAAGAACGACGGTAACCGCGAAGCAAGCCGCCAGCTTGACGGGGAAAGGCCAGAAGCCAGCGTTGTTGAAATCGAGATTCTTCAGATCAAAAGGCTTGCTCATTTCGCACCTCCCGGCGCCGGAGCAGCAGCTGCCGGGGCAGCACGAGTTTCCGCAGCAGCGGGCACGCGAGTGACGGGCGCGACTGCAGTCTGCGCCTCAGCCTCATCAGCCGTCTCCTGCTGAGTCCGCTCACTGGGATTTTTGAGCGTGACCGTCAGGGAAAACGCGTACGGCATGCCTTGGTCTCCACCCTTGGCCTCAATTTTCGCAAGATCAGGATCGGTGATCCAACCGGATGCTTCGAGGTTGCGCATGTACGAGCTGACCCGAGCATTGGATTGCGCACGACCGGACATCGTGAGCTTGGATCCATTTTGCTGGATCGACGTGATCTGGGTGCCGTCCGAGATGGTGCGGGCGAGCTCATCGAACAGGTGGACCATCTGCGAACGTGTTGCCTGCAGTTCCTCGATCACTGTCTTGCGTGCAAGCAGACGATCCTTCTTTTTGTCCAGTTCCTCGATTTCCTTGATCTTGGCCTCGACGGCAGTGATTTCACTACGCAGCAAGTCGTTGCGCTGGGTCTGTCCAGTGATCTGGCCGTTGTAGTACATGATGACCAGGAAGCCGATCAAGACGCCGGCGACGGCGGCCAATCCCAGCATGCTGGTGAATTCCTTCTGCCGCTGCTTGCGTCGCTCAGCGCGCCAAGGTAGTAGGTTAATTCTGGCCATCAGTCGAAGCTCCTCAACGCGAGGCCACAGGCAATCATCAGCGCCGGCGCATCCTGAACCAACGCATGGGCCTGCACTCGCGGGCCCAACGCCATATTGGCGAGCGGGTTGGCCATCATCGTGGGGATGCCCAGCTGTTCTTCCACCAAGGTTGCTATGCCGGCGATCGAGGCACAGCCGCCAGCAAGGACTACCTGATCCACGCGGTTATGGTCGCTGCCCGCGTAGAAGAACTGCAGCAGTCGGCTGACCTGCTGAACCAGCGCTTCCTTGAACGGTTCCAGAACCTCAACCTCATAACTTTCGGGCAGGCCGCCCTGGCGCTTGGCGGCACTGGCTTCTTCATAGCTCAGGCCATAGCGACGCATGACCTCGTCAGTCAGCTGCTTGCCACCGAACACCTGCTCACGCGTGTAAATGCTGCGCTGACTCTTGAGAACGTTGAGAGTGGTCATGGTCGCGCCGATGTCGACCAGCGCCACCAGCGCATCACGCGGAACCGACAGTTGGTCTGCGACCAGCTTGAAGGCGTTTTCCATGGCAAAGGCTTCGACATCGATGACCTTGGCGGTCATCCCGCCCAGTTCCAGCGCTGTTTGCCTCAACTCGACGTTCTCGGTGCGAGAAGCGGCGAGTAGCACCTGCAGCATTTCCGGGTTGTTCGGCATCGGGCCGAGCACTTCGAAATCGAGGCTGACTTCCTCGATCGGGTATGGGATGTAGTTGGAGGCCTCGGCCTGAACCTGGTCTTCCAGCGCGTCCTCATCCAGATCGCCTTGGACCGGAATGATCTTGGTGATCACCGAGGACCCGGAAACCGCCGCCGCGGCATGCTTGAGGCGGGTACCCGAACGCGCAACTGCGCGCTTTATCGCCTCGCCCACCGCTTCCGGCTGAACGATGTTTTTTTCGACTACCGCATTGGGCGGCAGGGACTCGACCGCATAGTGCTCGACGCGGTAACGACCGCCGTTTTCACTCAACTGCAGCAGTTTGACCGCAGTCGAACTGATGTCGATACCCACTAACGGTGTCTTGGCGTTTCCTAGAAGTCCCACGATTTCTCCCCTTGCCACGGGCGCTTACACGCTATTCGTGCGCAGTTACATTAATAACGAAATTTTCCTAAATGGCAATGCCCCCCCCCACTCCAGCCCCTACCAGGACGACCCCGGCAAGTTCATAACGGGCACAGCATACGATCTGCCTACCTCGGTTAGACGGGGTTTTCGCCCCTTACCGGCCGCTCCTGCCCAACTCCTTCTACGTTCTATACTCCCCACCCAAGACGATGTAAACCTTGAGGGAGAGGCCCTGGATGGCCCGTTTGTTGCTGTGGTTGAAGCGCTTGCTGTGGTTGGGCCTCGCCGGTGCTGTACTGGGTCTGGCCGGGTTGGCAGTGCTGTACTGGCTGGTGGCGCCGCGGCTTCCCGATGTCGACCAACTGCGCACGGTGGCCCTGCAGGAACCGCTCAGCGTTTACAGCCGTGACGGCAAACTGATGGCCCAGTTCGGGGAAACCCGGCGTTACCCGGTAAAGATCGAGAATGTACCCATCCGGGTCAAACAGGCTGTGATCGCCATCGAAGATTCACGCTTCTACCAGCATCATGGTCTGGACTGGCGGGGCATTTCCAGGGCCATTTGGCTGATTGCGACCACTGACCGCGAGCGCGTGCCGGGTGGCAGCACCATCACCCAGCAGGTCGCGCGCAATTTCTACCTGAGCACCGAATACAGCTACAGCCGCAAGTTCATGGAGATGCTGCTGGCCCTGAAAATGGAGCAGGAACTGAGCAAAGATGAAATCCTCGGCCTGTACCTGAACAAGATTTTCTTCGGCAATCGTGCCTACGGGGTGGCTGCGGCCGCCGAGTACTATTTTGGCAAAACCCTGGACAAACTCACGCTGGCGGAGGCCGCCTCGCTGGCAGCCATCCCCAAATTCCCGACCAGCGGCAACCCGATCACCAACCCCAAGCGCGCGCTGGAACGGCGCAACTATATTCTGGAGCGGATGCAGGTCGTCGGCTTCATCACCGCTGCGCAGATGCGCCAGGCGCAGGCCGAGCCGCTCAGGGCCAGCCCGCACGAGCCCGAGATCGAGGTACACGCCCCTTACGTGGCCGAGATGGTCCGTCAGGCGATGGAAACCCGCCATGGCACGGACGCCTTGACCAGCGGCTTCCGGGTTTTCACCACGGTGCACAGCAGCGACCAGTTGGCCGCGGCCAAGGCCGTTCGTGACGGCCTGCTGGAATATGACCGCCGCCATGGTTGGCGCGGTCCGGAAACCCACGTCGACGTAGCGCCCGGCGACACCGATGCCATCTTGCGCGAGCGCCTGCGCCGCTCGCCATCGGTCGATGGCCTCCCTGGCGCGATCGTGGCGGAGGTGAACACGGCTGGCGCGCGGCTGGTCCTGGCGCGCCAGGACGACGTGCTGCTGAAGCCCGAAGGCAGCAAGTGGACCGGACGCACGCCGGCGGAATTGCTCAAGCGCGGCGACGTCGTCCGCTTGGTGGCTGATCCGGAAGGCAAGAGCTACTCGCTCGCGCAAATCCCGAAAGCGCAGGCGGCTCTGGTCTCACTGCAGCCTGAAGATGGGGCACTGCGCGCCCTGGTCGGCGGCTTCAGCTATTCGCTGAACAAGTTCAACCGCGCCGCCCAAGCGCAGCGCCAACCGGGATCGAGCTTCAAACCCTTCCTGTATGCCGCCTCGTTCGAGCGCGGCTATACGCCGGCCAGCATCGTCCTCGATGCGCCGGTGGTGTTCAAGGACCGGGTCGGCCACGTCTGGCGGCCGCAGAACGACAACGAAAAATTCGCCGGCCCCATGCGCCTGCGTGAAGCGCTGGTGCAGTCGCGCAATCTGGTGTCAGTACGGCTGCTTGATGCCATCGGCGTTGATTTTGCACGCAAGTACATCGCCCAGTTCGGCTTCCGGCTGGAAAGCCTGCCGGCCAACCTCTCGATGTCGCTGGGCACGGCCTCGCTGACGCCGATGTCGGTGGCGCGCGGCTACACGGTGTTCGCCAACGGCGGCTTTCTTGTGGATACCTGGTTCATCGAGAAAGTAGTTGATCGCAAGGGCGTCGTGATTTCGTTCACCCATCCCCGGCGCGCCTGCCGGCTTTGCCCGGAGCGGCTTGCGCGCGAGGAAAGCACGGCGACGATCATCGATGGTTTCGACCTGAGCGCCGGTGGACCTGCGCGCAATGACCAAACAGCGAGGCAGGCCGCCATCGACCCGGAATTCGTCGGCCCACCTGAGTTGGCGCTGGCGCCGCATGCCATCGACGCGCGCACGGCCTTCCTGACCAGTTCGCTGATGCGCGATGTGGTCAAGCGCGGCACGGCGACGGCGGCGAAAGTGATCGAGCGCGAGGATATCGGCGGCAAGACCGGTTCCACCAACGACCATCGCGACGCCTGGTTTTCCGGCTTCGGCGGCGACTTGGTGACCACGGTCTGGGTCGGCAACGACGACTTCAAGTCATTGGGACGCGGTGAATACGGCGGCCGCGCGGCACTGCCGATCTGGATCAGCTACATGCAGACGGCCCTCAAGGATGTGCCCGTCAATGAATTCACGCTCGCGCCGCCCGCCGGCATCGTCACCGCCAGCATTGGTGCCAGCGGCAAGCTGCTGCCGGACGGCACGCCCGGCGCGCTCACTGAATATTTCAAGTCGGAAGACTACGAGCGCCTGACCACGAGCTACTTGGAGCCAGACTATTCCGATGAAGGCGAGGAAGCCTTCGACATTTTCTGATCCGCTTGCGCTATTTTCTGAGCCGCGTGTTGTTCGTGACATCCGCACAGCGGCATGGTTGCCTTCTCTAATGAAAACCCATGGCCAGCGCCGACAAATCGCCTTCGAAGCCGCACGCCTGATGGCGCGCGAAGGCCACACCGACGTCGGGCGGGCACGACGCAAAGCGGCGGAGCGGCTTGGCATCACCGACAAAGCCAGCCAGCCCGACGAAGGCGAAATCCTGCAGCAGTTGCGCGAGTATCAGCGCCTGCACGGCAGTCCGGAACACGACGATGCCGTGCGCTCCATGCGTCTTGCCGCGATCGAAGCCATGGCGTTTTTCAAGCATTTCCAGCCACGCATCGCCGGCAGCGTGTTGGAGGGCACCGCCCACCCGCACTCGCCGGTGCTTTTGCACTTGCATAGCGATGATGCCGAATCGGTGCCACGCTTTCTCGTCGACGCCTCGATCCCGGCTCTGGCAAGATTCCGTCGCCTGCGCAAGGATGGCGAACACAACGAAGATTTCCCGGTCTGGACTTTCACCGCCGATGGGCAGGCTTTTGAACTCGTCGTACTGCCGGAAGCGCTGCTGCGTCAGGCACCGCTCGATACCGACGGCAGGCCGATGCGGCGCGCTTCGCTGGCGTCATTGCGGGCTATGGTGACTGAAAATTCCGCCTTCGACGGCGAACTGCAAGAATTTTGATCGACTCGTGCAGCGAACCATCACAACCGTGTGGACCTACGAAAAACGCCCCGCAATGCGGGGCGTTTTCATTTGAACGCGTGCTGGATCAGCGCTGTGCGGCGGGCACGTAATCGCGGCTGGTGGCGCCGGTGTAGATCTGCCGCGGACGGCCGATTTTGTTCTCCGGGTCGTTCTGCTGCTCCAGCCAGTGGCTAACCCAGCCGGCGGTGCGGGCGATGGCGAACATCACCGTGAACATCTCGGTGGGGATGTTGAGCGCCTTGTAAATGATGCCCGAGTAGAAATCCACGTTCGGATAAAGCTTGCGCTGGATAAAGTAGTCGTCCTTGAGCGCGGCCTCTTCAAGCCGCATCGCCACTTCCAGCAGCGGATCGTTGACCCCGAGGTCGGCCAGAACTTTGTGGCACATCTCGCGGATGATGGTCGCGCGTGGATCGAAGTTCTTGTAGACGCGGTGGCCGAAGCCCATCAGGCGGAAGCCGGAGTTCTTGTCCTTGGCTTTGTCGATGGCGCTGCCGACGTTTTCCGGGCGTCCGATTGCGTTGAGCATGTCAAGCACGGCTTCGTTGGCGCCGCCGTGCGCCGGGCCCCAGAGCGCGGCCACGCCGGCGGCGACGCAGGCATAGGGATTGGCGCCGGTGGAGCCGACAAGGCGGACGGTCGAGGTCGAGGCGTTCTGCTCGTGGTCGGCGTGCAGGATGAACAACAGGTCCAACGCCTTGGCGGCGACCGGGCTGAGCGCCAGCGGCTCGCTGGGCACCTCGAACATCATGTGCAGGAAGCGGTCGACGTATTCAAGGTTGTTGCGTGGATAACGGATCGGCCAGCCAATCGAATAGCGATGGCAGGCGGCGGCAATGGTCGGCACCTTGGCCAGCAGTCGGATCGCGGCGAGACGGCGCTGCTCGGGGTCTTCGAGGTTGAGGTCGCCGTGGTAGAACGCGGCCAGCGAACCGAGCATGCCGGTCATCATCGCCATCGGATGGGCGTCGTGGCGAAATCCGTACAAAAAGGTCCGGAACGCCTCGTGCATCATCGTGTGGTGGGTGACTTCGTGCTCGAACTTGGCGAACTCGCCCGGACTCGGCAACTCGCCGTTCATCAGCAGGTAGCTGACCTCGAGGAAGTTGGAATGCTTGGCCAACTGCTCAATGGGATAGCCGCGGTACATCAGCACGCCGGCATCACCATCGATATAAGTGATGGCACTGCGGCAACTGGCGGTTGACATGAAGCCGGGGTCGTAGGTGAACTGCCCGGTTTCCTTGTACAGCTTGCCGATGTCGACGCAGTCGGGGCCCAGTGTGCCGCTGTGCACGGGCAATTCAACGCTCTTCTCGCCGGCGTTGAGGACGACGCTCTTGTTCTCGGACACGGCTGGCTCCTGCTGGTCAGTGGCGGACATCGCAGCACGCGATGGGCAACGCCGGTGATCGGAAATCCACGCGCCGCATGGCTGCCGTGGCAGGGCTGAAGTATCGCACAGGGACCATGGCAAGTCAGTCCGGCGGCGGCAACGGTTGTTGCTCAAGCCGGTCGCCGGAAACGACAACGGCCGCTGTGGCGGCCGTTGCGAAAAACTGCTACCCGTATTCTGGCCGGCGCATCGTGCGCTGGCCGGAATCAGTGCATCCGAAAAATTACTGGGCGTAGCGCTTGCGGAATTTGTCGACGCGGCCGCTGGTGTCAACAAGCTTCTGCTTGCCGGTGTAGAACGGGTGCGAGGCGGACGACACTTCGACCTTGATGAGGGTGTACTCGTTGCCGTCTTCCCACTTGATCTTGTCCTTGCTGGTCATGGTCGAGCGGGTGAGGAAGGCGAAGTTGGAGGTGACGTCCTGGAAGACAACGTCGTTGTACTTGGGGTGGATGTCAGCTTTCATGGCAACGCCCGTGTTGATTTCGGAAAAGACCGCGATTATAGCCACGCCCTGGCGCCCTGGGCAAGCCGGATATGCATCGGAACCGCCACGGGACGGCTCAGGCGCCCAGCGCGGCGCGGATAACGGCCTCGAAAGCGGCCTGGTCGTAGTCCATCACGATGCTGGCATTTTCAGGCTTCCCACTGCGCCGCGCCCAGTCCACAACCGTCGCACCGCGGCTGAGACGGCCCTCGGTTTCCATCTCCAGATAGCGATTTTCAACCCGCTGGATGCCGACCGGGGCCAGCGCCGCAGCCATGGCCAAGGCATCGGCGGAGTGCCAGTGCGCGCCTCGCTTGCCTTCCGACCACTCGCGGGTTTTGCGCGAAATACCGCCATAGAACTTGGCACGATGATCGCCCCGGGCCAGCCAGGCCTCGAACTCCGTGTGCAGGAAACCGTGGCGGACTACGGCCTCCCAGTCGACCAGGTCGAAAGCCGGAAAAGCGCGAAAAACAATGTCCGCCGCCTCGGGATCGAAGGCGATGTTGAACTCGGCCGGGATCGAGGTGTTGCCCTGCCCGGTCACGGCACCGCCCATCACCACCAGGCGGTGGATACGCCCCGGCAACTCCGGATCCAACCTTAGCGCCAGCGCCAGGTTGGTCAAGGGCCCCAGCGTGACCAGCAGCAGCTTGCCGGCATGCTCTTTTGAAATCCTGATGATCGCCAACGCCGCATGCTCGGCTTCGACCTGCCGCGTCGAGGGCGTGTAGCCGGTGTCGCCAAAGCCATCCATGCCATGCACGTAAGCCGCATCCTCGGCGGCATGCACCAGCGGCACCGGGCAGCCGGCGTAGATCGGCACGTCCACGCCGGCGATGTCGCACAGCTTCAGCGCATTGGCGACGGTATGACGCAGGCCGACATTGCCAGCGGCAATGGTCAGGCCCAGCAGTTGGTGATCGCGGTCGTTGAAGGCCATCAGCAGCGCGAGGGCATCATCCACGCCGGGGTCGGTATCGATCAGCAGGGGAATTTTTTCTGACATGGTGGACTGCCGGGCTGTGGCGGGGAGATTTAGGATAACCGACACGGCATCAGTGACACGGTGGAATCATGCACCGGCAAAGCGCGCCGCATTGCCCACCCAGCGCTCGACGATCCGGTCGGCGAGGCCGGGAGCTTCGGCGAGCAATTCATCCGCCGCACAATGCACCGTCGGCAGCAGGTAGGCGTCGCGCACCAGATCAGCGATACGCAAGCCAGCCAGCCCGGTCTGGCGTGTGCCGAGCAATTCGCCCGGCCCGCGCAGTTCAAGGTCCTTTTCGGCGATCACGAAACCATCAGTGGTGCGCCGCATCACGTCCAGCCGCTCGCGCGCCATCTGCGAAAGCGGCGGTTTGAACATCAGCACGCAGCTCGATGCTGCGGCGCCGCGACCCACGCGCCCGCGCAGCTGGTGCAACTGCGCCAGGCCAAGACGCTCAGCGTTTTCAATCACCATCAGGCTGGCGTTGGCCACGTCCACGCCGACTTCAATGACCGTCGTCGCCACCAGCAACTGCAGCTCGCCGGCCTTGAAACGCGCCATCACCAACTGCTTGTCGACCGGTTTCATGCGGCCGTGCAGCAGGCCGATGCGCAGTTCGGGCAAGGCAGCCGTCAAAGCTTCAAAGGTCGATTGCGCCGCCTGCGCTTCGATCAGGTCGCTGTCTTCAATCAGTGGGCACACCCAGTACACTTGGCGTCCTTCAATGCACGCAGCGCGGATGCGCTCGACCACTTCGGCGCGGCGCTCGCCGCTCACCGCCACCGTGGTGACAGGCGTACGGCCCGGCGGCATTTCGTCAATGACCGAAACATCGAGATCGGCGTAAGCCGACATCGCCAGCGTGCGCGGGATCGGCGTGGCAGTCATCACCAGTTGGTGTGGCACTTTGCTGCCATCGAGCCCCTTGTCGCGCAGGGCCAGTCTCTGGTGCACGCCAAAGCGATGCTGCTCATCGACGATGGCCAATGACAGCGACTTGAACAGCACGCCGTCCTGCATGAGCGCATGCGTACCGATAACCATTTGCGCCGCGCCCGAGGCGATGTCGGCGAGCACGGCGGCGCGCGCCTTGCCGCTGACCTTGCCGGCCAGCCAGACCACGCGTACGCCCAGCGGCTCCAGCCAAGCGCGGAAATTGGCCAAGTGCTGCTCGGCCAGCAGCTCGGTCGGCGCCATCAGCGCGGCCTGCCGACCGGACTCAATGGCACGCAGCGCGGCAAGGGCCGACACCACGGTCTTGCCGCTGCCCACATCGCCCTGCACCAGGCGCAGCATCGGCACCGGCTGCTGCATGTCGGCCGCGACCTCCTTGAGCACGCGCTGCTGCGCCTTGGTCAACGAATACGGAAGGCGCTCGCGCAACGCGACGGCAAGGCTGCCGCGCACCTTCACCGGCTGCGCGCCGTGCGCGCGCAGGGCGATGCGCTGCCGGCGCAGGCTCAGGTGGTGCGCCAGCATTTCCTCCAGCGCCAAGCGCTGCAGCGCCGGATGCCGGCCGCTGAGGAATTGCGACACGTCGGTGTCCGGCGGTGGCCGATGCGCTATCAAAAGCGCATCGCGCAGCGAGGGCAGTTTCAACGACGCCAACATGCCAGCCGGCAGCAGTTCCAAGGTCGCGGCGTCCGGCAGGCGCTTGAGCGCTTCGGCAATGATTTTTGCAAGCGTCTGCGGCCCTATGCCCTCTACCGCCGGGTACACTGGATCCAGCGATTCACGCAACAGTGACTCCTCGTTTTCGGCGAGGAATCGATAGCTTGGATGCACCATTTCCAAGCCATGTGCACCGGGCTTGGCTTCGCCATAGCAACGCAGCCGGCGGCCAGACTGGAACTGCGCCGCCTGCGCGCTGCTGAAATGAAAAAAACGCAGCGTCAGCGTCGAGCGTGACTCGTCTGCCAACGCCACGCGCAACAGCGGCCGATGGCGGAAGCCACGCTCGACGGCGGTGACCCGCGCCTCGACCTGCGCCGCCTGACCCGGTAGCAGCGCGTGGATCGGCGTGACTTTCGTTCGGTCCTCGTAGCGCAGCGGCAGATGCAGCCACAGATCCTGCAGACTAAGCAGGCCGCGTGCCGCGAGTTTTTCCGAGACCGCCGGCCCGACGCCCGGCAACAACGCGGCCGCAACGTCGCCCGCTGGCGAAAGTCGCGTTTCGCTGTCGTGATTTTTTCCGCGCCTTGCCACTCAGTCGAAAGCGAGGATGGCGTCCACTTCCACCTGCGCGCTGCGCGGCAGTCCGGCCACCTCGATGGTCGAACGCGCCGGGTAAGGCGCCGTGAAATAGTCGGCCATGACCGAGTTGACCGCCGCGAAATCACCGAGATCAACCAGGAATATCCCGATGCGTACGACGTCATCCAGTGAGCCGCCAGCGGCTTCGCACACCGCCTTGAGGTTGTCGAACACACGCCGTGCCTGCTTGCTGATATCACCCTCAACGAGGACGCCGGTAGCCGGATCCAGCGGTATCTGCCCGGACAGGAACACCAGGCTGCCGCGGCGCACGGCCTGCGAATACGGACCGATGGCGGCCGGTGCACGATCGGTGGCGATGGCGAGTCGGGACATGCGTTGTCTCCATAAGTAACACGCGGATTCTAAAGCATGTGTCGAGCGTCGGCCCGATGGTTCTTCAACATGCAAAAAACACTACGGCTGCACTTGTATGTTAGTCCTTCGGGACGGTTGGCTGGGTTTTGCTGAAGCGATGTCGGCTCGAGACCGAATGACACTTACTCAAGGCTCGTCATCCCCGCGAAGGCAAGGATGCAGCGCCTTCAGTTGCACAAACACACTGGATTCCAGCCTTCGTGGGAATGACGGAAATCGAGGTTTGACGCTTAATTAAGTGCCATTCGGTCGAGACCCGACCTACGGATGTTCGGCTTCGACATGCACCCTCTCGCGCCGCACCAGGTAGATGCCACTGGCAACGATGATGGCCGCGCCGATCAGGGTGTAACGATCCGGCAAGGTCTGCCACAGCCACCAGTCCAGGCCGATGGCCCAGGCCAAGGCGGTGTATTCGAAGGGCGCTATGGCCGAGGCCTCGCCCTGACGGAATGCTTCCGTCACGGCGACCTGGCCGAGGAACCCGGTGAACGCCATGCCGGCGATCACCGGCCAATCGAGCAGCCTCAGCGGCACCCAATCGGGCATCGCCAGCAGGCCGGCGCCCAGCGACAGCATCGCCATCAGCCAGAACACCATGCTTTCGCTCGAATCGGTGCGCGACAGCAGCCGCACGGTGATGGCCGATATGGCGTAGCAGGCCGCCGAACCCAGCACCGCGAAACCACCGAGCGTGAAAAAACCGGCGGCGCTGGGCCGCAGCACCACCAGCACGCCAATCAATCCGATCGCAATCGCCCACCAGCGCGCCGGCTCCACTTTTTCCTTGAGCAGCGGCACCGACATGGCGGTGATCAGCAGCGGCGCGATGAAGAAAATCGAGTAGGTTTCGGCCAGCGGCAGTCGCTTCAGCGCATAGGCGAACAGCGACAGCATCGCGATGCCCAACACGCCGCGCATCAGGTGCAGGGGCCAGCGCACCTTGAGCAAGGTCGGCAGTTTTCCGCGCCAAAGCACATAAAGGCAGACCAGCGGCAGCGAGGCCATGCCGCGCATGGCGGCCACCTGCATCGGGGGGTAATGCGCTGACAGCAGCTTCATCGCCGTGTCCATCAAAGCGAAGAAGGCGACGGCCGCGAGCATGGCCCAGATGCCAGCAATGTTTTTCCGGTGCGCGTCCATGCGGTTGATCCAAGTTGCGGTGCGGCCATTGTCGCATTGCACGGCTTCGCTCTTCATGACACGACAATGGCGCATTTATCGCAGCGAGAGCGGCCCCGTCTCCCCGAACACCAAGTCCGTGCTGCCTTCGTCGCGGCCGTTTGGGCCATGGCGTCGCTCCTGCAGTAGCACGGCATCGCCAGCCATCAGCAGCACCGTGCTGGAGCGCGTGCCGTAGTGTTCGCCCACGATGAACGGCGACGACAGCAGACGTTCGAGTTCAAGACCGACGCCGGTATCGGGCAAGTCTGCATCGGGCGCCCTGCAGGTATCGCGCAAGGCATCGAAAAGCGCGGTGGTGTCAGGCGTTCCATTCACAACTTGCCCAGCGGCCATCCACGCTGCGAGCGCATCACGCGCTCGCAGAGCCTTCGGCCAGGGCGCATCGAGATCGCCATTCGAAAGCGCATGAACACCAGGCTCGACCGGCGCAACGCGGAATACCGGGTGATTGCTGGCATGGAGCAACCGCCGGCCATCCCCCAGCAACAGGTTGAAGCGCCCGTAGTCCATCGCCTGCGCGGACAGGCCGTCGATGAAGTCGTCAAGGCTGACTGACGATTTCACGAAAGCATCCGCCAATTCGCCGCGCGAGCGCAGTACAACCTCAGGCATGCGACCAACCCGGACATTGGTCACCGCGGCAAACCGCCGCTGCCGCGACACCAGCAGCCAGCTGCCGCCTTTTTCCAGATCGCGCCCGCCAAAAACTTCGGGCGCATCGGCGTGCGCCTGCACTGGCAGGGTCGGGCGGGCGTGGAATTCATCGCGGTTGGCGATCAACGCCACGGTGTAGCGCGGATGCTGGTTCCAGCTGAAGGCGATCAGGCACATCCGGCGATGCTAATCGGCGGCAACGGACAAATCGATAGCGGCTCGCTTCGACTTGCCTTGTCTGTTTACGCCATCATAATGTCGTTTCCGCCACTGATCGCCGGGCTGAACCGAGAGGAAGCTGCGCATACCCCGGGTCAACCGACCCAATCCACGGAGTCAGCGCCATGCGCACCCAGCTCAACATCCTCGCCTTCGCCGCCGCACTGGTCATGACCAGCGCCTCCGCCCAGCCGCCCGAAACCGTCGCGCCGTACTACAACGCCGGCAGCCAGTACACCGCCAGCCTCGACCGAACCAGCGGCCATTGGCGCCTGACACCGGCCACCGGCCAGGACATCGGCATCAACACCGGCCTGTGCACCACCGGCACCACCGTGCCCGTCGGCCTCTGGCTTCTGGTGCGTGATGTCGATGGCCGGCCTGAGCTGCTGGCGCCTTCGACCACGGCGCTTCCCGCAGGCCGTTCGGAGCGCATCGCCCTGCGCAACTGCGAACAGGCCGGCGAGCAGCAGCTGGCGGTGCCGCAAACCCTGCTCGATCTGCTGACCAGCAACACCGGCGCCATCCTCGTCCATGACGGCAACCTCGATGACTGAACCGCGCTTCCGCCTCGGTATCCTGGCGCTCGACGGCTGCATGCTGTCGAGCATTGCCTCGGCCAGCGACTCCCTGCGCATCGCCAGGACGTTGGCCGACATCCGCCATCCGGGTGCAGGCGACGGCATGGAGAGCATCGTTTTTGGTGCACGCGGACAGTCGGAAGTCAAAACCTCGGCCGGCTTGACGCTCGGCGGCCTGTCGTCGCCACCCGATCAGCTGGACGTCGTGCTGCTGCCAGGCATCATGCATTCCAGCCCCTACGAATTGGTCGAACACATCAAGCGACTGCAGCCGGAAATCTACCTGTTACGCCAGTACCATCTGCGCGGCACGATGCTGGCCGGCACCTGCAGCGGCAGCTTCCTGCTGGCCGAATCGGGCCTGCTTGATGGCCACCGCGCCACCTGCAGCTGGTGGCTGGCCACCGCGTTCCGCGAACGCTACCCGAAGGTGAAGCTGGAGGCGGACGCCATGGTGATTGAGGACAACGGCATGATGACCGCGGGGGGCGCCAGCGCCGTTCAGGCCTTCATGCTCAAGCTGATCGCCCGCGCCGGCGGCGAGGAACTCGCGCAGCAGACCGCGCGCCTGCTGCTGATCGATCCCGAACGGCAAAGCCAGGCGCCGTATGTCAGCCAGGCCTTGATGGAAAAACCGCGCAACTCACTGTCGGAAAAAGCCGAGCATTTTCTGATGCACGAACTGCACAAGGAAATCAGCGTCGTGCGGCTGGCCGAGCACTGCGGCACCAGCGAGCGCAGCCTGCTCCGGCACTTCCGCAGCCACTTGGGGGTATCGCCGCTGGAGCACATCCAGCGCCTGCGCGTGGAGCGCGCCAAAGCCCTGCTGGAAACCACCCACCTGAGCTTCGACGAGGTGGTCGAGCGCTGCGGCTACAGCGACAGCGCCAGCTTCCGCAAGCTGTTCAAGCGCGCCACGGCGATGACGCCCGGCGATTACCGCGAGCGTTACCGGCTCCGGCCGCATTGAGTCGTTGTAGTAGGAGCGATGGCAATCGCGACCACGCCCAACGCAACGGCTTCTATCCCGAAACCCGCGATCCTGTCGTAGCTTTGGGGACATCGGCGGCAATTGCCATCGCTTCTGCGGCGCGCAACATCGGCTTCAACCCAAACAACGGCCGCAGCCAGCGAACACGCCGAATGATGAATTCATGCAGCAGCACGCAGCACGCCACCGTGCCCAGCACCACCAGCGCCGGCTCGACCACCGGTCCGAGAGCCCGCGGCAGCAGCCAATAAGCCAGCAGCACGGTCACGCTCTGGTGCAGGATGTACCAGGGATACACGGCCTCGCTCGCATACGGCAGCCAGCGGAACGGATGGTCCAGCAACAGTTTCGCCCAACCAAGGATGGCCAGCAGTGCCGTCCACAGGTAGAAGCCACGCAGTGTGCGGGCGAACAGCAGCAGCGCTTCGGATGCATCATCCGGCGCCGTCAGCACCAGCGGCAGATAAACCGCCGCCAGCACCAGGGCCACGGCCAGCGTTACCCAGCGCAGCCGGACCAGCTCTTCCCAAAGTCCCTGCGAGCGAGCCATCGCGTAGCCGTAGATGAAGATGGTGAAGAACTGCGCGTGCTGGAACCAGTCGCCGAACAGGTCATTGCTAAGCTCGAAGCGCGGCATCAGCAGCTGGATATAGACGATCAACGGCAGCGCCGGCAACAACAGCAATTTCACGCCGCGCAGGTTGATCAGCAAGGCCTGCAGCTTTTTGCCCCGGCTCGACTCCAGCAAAGGCAGCAGTGCCGTCAGGACCAGGGTGTAGACCCACACGAAGACCAAGTACCACAGGTGGCCAGGGCAAGTCGTATTCGCTGAAATCGACGCCGGCCGGCCAGGGCTGCAGGCCCCAATAGCGCAGCAGTTAGGTGCCGAAACCGGGCTGGACCACGCCGTCGACCACGCCCTGGCAGTAGGGCTGCACGGGCAGGATTACCAGCATGCCGAAGACAAGGGGGAGCAACACCCGCCAATTCCGCATCCGGGCAAACCGCCCCGGCGCCGTTGATGGATCAAACAGCCCAATCGCCAGTCCCGAAATCAGGAACAGCAGGGCCATGCGCCAGCGGTTCACGAACAGCATCGGCCACTGCAGCCACTCGTCCTGGTAGCTGCTCTTGAGATGCCAGCCCCAGTCGTAAACATATAGAGCATGGCGCAGTGGTAGAGGATCAAAAGGCCAAAGGCGATGACGCGCAGGGCGTCGAGATCGTGGCGGCGGGTCATGGCGGGCTCCGGTGGTGAGGGGCGCAGGTTGCGCATCACGCTGTCACCCTCGCCACCGTCAAGTGACGGCTTGCAGCCCGGAAGTGACGAGCGGCGGAGCCTTGGGACGAAGCGGAGCCCTAAAAAACCGGCGCAGCGCCCAAACTGAACCCATGAACAGCTCAATGCCTGCGCCCTCAAGCTACGAACGTTACCTTCCCTACCGGCGCAGTTTCGAGATCGGCTTCTGGGTGACCTCCGCCCTGGTCAACGCCATTGGCAACAGCGTTACCGTGAGCATGGAGATCAAGCGCGTCGGTCTGGACTTCGCGCCCTGGGAACCGGTGACTTGGGAGTGGAGCAGTGGCCTGATGCTGCTGGCCTTGGTGCCGGCCGTGGTCTGGTTCACCCGCAGGTTCCCGCTGCACCTGGACACCTGGCGCGCGCTGCTGCCGCGCTACCTGCTGGCCAGCATCGGGTTTTCACTGCTGCACGTGCTGGCCATGGTCGCCATCCGCAAAGCGGTCTAAGCCGGCATGGGCGACAGCTACGACTTCGGCCCCTGGCCGCGCGAACTGGCCTATGAATACATCAAGGATGTGCGCAGTTTCGCCGGCTACGTGCTGCTGGTCGAAGGCTACCGCCTGCTGCTGCGCCGCTTGCAGGGTGAAGCCCGCCTGCTCGATGCTCCCGACGAGGGCGCGCCGGTGGAGCCGATCGAGCGACCCGAGCGCTTCCTGGTGCGCAAGCTCGGCCGCGAATTCCTGATCGCTGCCGCCGACATCGAATCCGTGCAGGCCTCGGGCAACTACGTGAACCTGCGCGTGCGCGGCCGCGAGAACCCGCTACGAAGCACCATCGCGGCGCTGGAGGCGCGGCTCGATCCCGCCCGTTTCCTGCGCGTGCACCGCAGCCATATCGTCAATATCGACCATCTGGCGATGATCGAGCCGCTGGACACCGGCGACGCCCGGTGCACCTCAAGGACGGCAGCACCCTGCCCTGCAGCCGGCGCTACCGCGCTACCGTTCGTGAACGCGCCGGCACCGGCAGTCAGGAAATGGCTGGCGGTTAAGGCTGGCGTCATGGGCCCTCGCCCTACCATCGCCACTTGCTCGACCCGCCGTGGCGGTCAACCTAGGGAAACGAATCGAATGAACACCAGCCAGCACATCGTCCGCTCCAGTGCGACCCAGAGAATTGCACTCTGCCTAGTCGCCACAGCCTTCGCAATCGGTGCGGCGTCACCCGCCGTCGCGCAACGGGCCACGGCCAAGCCGATGCCTGAGCCGCAGCTGGTCAGTTGCCTGCTGCCCGGCCAGATCCGGGCCGGCGCCGACAACGTCCCGACGCTGAGCGCACGCCGCAGCGTCCGCATCACCGCGGCCGACTGCCAGGTGCGTGGCGGTGAATATGTGGTCGCCGTTGTGGCCAGACCCGTGATACCCGCCGCCCAACGCAGGCCCGAGGACCTGATCATCGTGCGCTGCCTGCTGCCGGACCAGATCCGCCAGCTGGGCAGCAAGGTGAGCTATGTGAAAGTCCAACGTCCTGCCCGCATCGCCCGCTGGGATTGCGGGGCGCGCGGTGGTGAGTCGGTCAAGCTGGCCCGCTACCAACAGGCCGAAAAAACCTATCTGGCCGTGGTCGCGCGGAACAAACCGGCACCCAAGCGGCCCTGAGCCAAGGCATCCCTTAAGCTCATTTATTTTTGCAGCCACAAGCCAGACGGCTGCGGTCACGCAGTGACTGCCCGAGGCGTAGACAAAACCTCGGTGTCACACAAAAAATCAACGGTTCCGCCGCAAGGTCCCGAACAACCAGTCGCCAATCGGCCAGGTGATATTGAAATTGGCGTGCGCCATCAGGCCTTGATCGTGGTGTGTGCGATGCAGCCAGCGCAGCTTTTGCACCAGCCGACTGCGCGCCAGCCAATGCGTTTCCGGCAAGTGATAGGCGGTGTGCAGGATTTCGTAGTTCAGGTAGTAGGCCAGGCCGACACTGGTGAACAGCCAGGCCACGTTGGCCGACAGCGCCCATTTCAGCGCAAACCACACCGGCACACCGAACAGGCCGAAGAAAAAAATAACCAGCATCGGCGGAAAAAGCAGCACGCGGAAATCACGCCGGCTTTCCACGAGCATGGCCTCGTCGGTGAAAAAACGGTGGTGCTGGCCGGCGTGGCGCTTGTAGATCGCGCCCAGGCCCGGGAACCGTCGATGCATCGGAAAGCGATGACCGAAATACTCGACCAGGTTGGCGTAGGCAAAGGCCAGCGGCACGGTCAACCATTCCAGTGGAAGCACGTCATGGACCTGCCGCAGGCAAACCAGCAAGGTCAGCGAGCCAAGACCAAAAGTGAACCACGCATGCAGGGTACCGCTGTAGCCGGCGGAAATTTCATTCTCGCGGTATTCGGCGCGAAAGCGCTGCACCAGATCGGGAACGGATACTTTGCTCATGCCTTCACGCCCCTGCCAATGCTGGAGATGGATTTTTTCATTTTTTCCGGCTAGCTTCGTAGCGCGCGATGTATGCATCCACCGGCGTGCCGGCGATCAGGCTGGCGATTTCGTCGACCAACAAGCGCTCCAGCGACTTGAATCGCAGACAGCACTTGCCCATGTCCAGCTTCTTGCCGGCCCGGGCATAGGCGGCGCGCAGCCCGGCCTCGTCGCCGGAATCGGAGCCGACGTTCATCAGGTACAGCGCGTAATTGTTCTTCTGCGCCGCCAGCGCCACGTAACCCAGCGGCTGCTTGTTGTAGGTGATGGAGTAGCGCGAGAGCGGGATTTCCCAGCAGATCATTCCCCAGTTCATGCGCTCGACATAGCCGGGCGGCAGGTGGGTATTGATCATGTCGCGAACCTTCGCAATCACCGCGGACCGCTCCGGCGGCAATTCGGCCAGATAGGCGTCCACCGTTGTCGCCGCGCTGCTGACCATCAGGTCTCCCAAGCCGGATAGGCGAGCACGCAACCGGCACTGATCAGATCACTATTGGTGAACCTGAACCCGTAGGCTGAACCAATGACGTGCAGGCTTTTACCGACCACGGACAATCCCTCCCTGACCCTGGGGCGAGCATACGCCGGGGCGACCGTGATTTCATGCCGTGGCGCAAGTACCGGGTTCGATCATGGAAGCAATTTCCGGGCGAGAATGCCGCATGCCAGAACCCTTGCAACGCAAGATCATCCACGTCGACATGGACGCCTTTTACGCGTCCGTCGAACAACGCGACGATCCGGCACTGCGTGGCAAACCGGTGGTGGTGGCCTGGCGTGGCGCGCGTTCGGTGGTATGTGCGGCCAGCTATGAGGCGCGCAAATTCGGCGTGCGCTCGGCAATGCCGGCGATACGCGCAGAGCGACTGTGCCCGCAGGCGATTTTCGTGCCGCCGGACTTCAACCGCTACCGAGCGGTGTCGAAACAGGTACGCGAGATATTTTCCCGGCACACCGACCTGGTTGAACCGCTGTCGCTGGATGAGGCCTACCTCGATGTCACCAGCAACAAGTTTGGCATCGCTACCGCCACGGCTGTCGCTGAAAGCATCCGCAGCAGCATCCGCGAGGAAACCCTGCTGACGGCATCCGCCGGTATCGCACCGAACAAGTTCTTGGCCAAGATCGCTTCGGACTGGCGCAAGCCTGACGGCCAGTTCGTGATCCGTCCACACCAGGTCGAAGCCTTCCTCGCGCCGCTGCCCGTGGGAAAACTGCACGGGGTTGGCAAGGTGATGGAAGGCAAGCTGCGCGACCTCGGTCTACTTACGGTTGGCCAGTTGCGCGCCCAAGGCCAGTCCGAACTCGAACGCCGCTTTGGTCGCTGGGGTCGACGCCTGCATGAACTGTCCATGGGCATCGACGAGCATCCGGTCGAGAGCGAGCGGCCGACCCTGCAGGTATCGGCCGAAGACACCTTTGAGCGCGACATGCTGCTGCGCGAAACCGATGAAACGCTGCGCCAATTGGCGATGAAGGTCTGGACAGGCGTCGAGAAGGAAATCGACCGCACCGGCCGCACCGTGGTGCTCAAGCTCAAGACCGCCGACTTCCACATCATCACCCGCAGCCTGACGCCGGCCTCGCCGCCGTCATCGCTCAAGGAGTTCCTGGGCATCGCCCTGTCACTTTACGCACGCGTGGACCTGCCCTCGCGCACACGCTATCGCCTGATCGGCGTTGGCCTGGGCAATTTTCGTCGAGCCGATGAATTGCTGCCGCAGCCGGAGTTGTTTGCCTGATCCCGCAACAATACCGTCGGCCGTGAGCCGGCAAGCCGATGGTAAAGGACGCACGGGGTGGGTTTAGCCAACCACGGGTGCCGTCTTGCGTGGCCGATGGCCCTCGGCACTGACCCGGTTGCGGCCACTGTGTTTGGCGGAGTACAGGGCATCATCGGCACGGCGCAACAAGTCGAAGAATCCCTGGTCATCGGGCATCAGCGTGGCCACGCCCACCGAAACGGTCAGCGGCCAGGGTTTTCCATCGAAGGTCAATGAAAGCGCGGCGATGGCCGCTCGCACCCGCTCGGCCGCGACGGCGGCCTCTATCAGGTTGTCGCCCGGCATCACCACGACGAACTCTTCGCCACCCAGACGACCCATGAGGTCGCTGTTGCGCAGGCAGCGGCGTATCGCCTGCACGGTTTCAACCAGGGCACGATCACCCTGCAGGTGTCCGAGTTCGGTATTGATGCGCTTGAAATGGTCGAGGTCGGCAATCATCACCGACAGCGGCATGGTCTTGCGCTGCGCCATGGTCAGCAGCCGGTGCGCCAGTTCCTCGATGGCGCGCCGGTTGTAGATGCCGGTCAGGTAATCGACGCGGGCGACTTCGCGCAGTTCCGACTGGCCGCGCTCATGGCACATCAACAGGAAGCCAAAGGTGGCCATCACCGGCAGCAGGGCGCCGAAGCCGTAGACAGTGACCTGTATCGCCGTGACCTCGAAGATACTCGGCACCTTGACGCCAAACCCGAGCAGCGCGACCACCCGCACCAGCATCATCACCAGGCCCAGGACCAGATAACCGGCGGTCAGGTGCTGCGCCATCGTCAAGCGGTTGCCACCACGATACAGGGTGCGCAACGCGAGCCAGATCAGGCTCGCGAACACCAGCGAGGTGGCCGCATGTCGCCATTCCTCGTTGTATTGTGCGAACGCCCACCACAACGAAGCCACCAGGCCGCAGGCGACCAGCGCCAGCAGCTGTCGCGGGCGTTCGGCCAAGCCGAAAAACCGTCGCAACGCCAATGTAAACGCGGCAAAGCCGCTGGCCAGGAAAAGGTTGGCGAGAACCGCCGACCAGCCGATCCAGATCAGGCCGCGGAACCCGGTGAGGGCAAAACCGGCGGCGTAAGCCAACGCACCGACCACCCACCAGCGAATGCTCGATTGACTCTGAATCGGCTGCGCCCGGCTGACCACCAATAACATGCCGGCGAAAAGCGCCGTCAGGACGGCACCGACCAGCAACACCGTGCGGATGTCGATCACCCAAGCCATCTCATGCCGGCGTCGCCGGTTAATCTCCCCTGTGCTGCGCATGACGCGCAGCGGACGGGCGATTATGCCCCAGCAAAGCGGCCGGCAAAGGGCCGGCAACGACCTTTCATCCGCCAATCCATGCCTTCCGGCGTACGCATCGCCGGTGAATTACATAAACTGGCGGTCCGAATCCCACTGCCACGCCGCCATGCCCTCCTTCGACATCGTTTCCGAGATCAACAAGCACGAGCTGACCAATGCCCTGGATACCGCCAACCGCGAGCTGTCGAGCCGCTTCGATTTCAAGGGCAGCGACGCGAAATTCGAGTTAGACGGCTTCGTGGTAACCCAGCGCGCGCCCAGCGATTTCCAGCTCAAGCAGATGCTCGATATCCTGCGCGCCCGGCTGATCGCCCGCGGCATCGACGTACGCTGCCTGGATGTGGCCGAACCCGAGGTCAACTTGGCCGGCGCCCGCCAGAAAGTCACCATCAAGCAAGGCATCGAGCAGAAGATCGCCAAGCAGATCGTCACCACGCTCAAGGACGCGAAAATCAAGGTCGAGGCGCAGATCAACGGCGAAAAGCTGCGCGTATCCGGCAAGAAACGCGACGACCTGCAGGACGCCATGGCCCTGCTCAAAAAAAACGAATTCGAGCTGCCGCTGCAGTTTGACAATTTTCGGGATTGAGGGCTGGGCCTGAGCAAGTTCCCAGTTAAAGCGCGTGGCAAATGACCGCTTTTAGTCTCTACAGCCTTGGGCGGGGTATTCACAGTAAAAGCAAAAAAGCCTACGCAGCAAGCGGCAGAAAAAATGACCCGTAAAGATACAAATCGTTGATTACTCCGGCCCCTTTGTTCCCCACACCAAAACGTTCCGCTGCGCGAATGGCACCCCCAGCTTACTGCAAGGTGCCACGTCGATACGCCGGCGCACACGCGTCGCGTGGCCGGGCTCCTCGGACGATCCTGTTTTGCATGGCCCAATGAAAACGGGCCGGTTTCCCAGCCCGTTTTCAGCATGCAGCAGACGGATGTCAGCGGCTCTTGTGCGTGGCGTCACGTATGGCATCGGCTGATTCACCGGCAGCCTTTTGAACCTTGCCAAGATTCTTCTCGATCTTGCCGGCCGCTTCCTTCGACGAGTTACCGGTGATCTTGCCGACCAGTTCTTTCACCGCGCCCTTTACCTCATGTTTCATGCCTTCCTTGCGATTCTTGTCCATGTCGTTGCTCCATGCCAGCGGGGGGCTGGTGGCGCATCATGGGCGTTTCATGTGCCGCCAAGGAGCTCGCGCAGGACATCAGTCGCCGCAGGTTCAGATTCATAAAGTGGAAGGCAAAAACATAACGAACTCATCACAAGTTGTTCCCGAACGGTTAATGACGTGGCGCGCACGGTCGGCCCTCCCATCGAGGGAGCGTCGCACAGGACGTCGGCGTGAATCTTAAGGAGCAACACCATGACTGACATCAAGAAAGAACATGTGGTTGGTACCGGTACCGGTGCCATTGCCGGTGCGGTTGCCGGCGGTGCCGTGGGTGCACTGGCCGGGCCGATTGGCATGGCTGCAGGCGCCGTAGTGGGCAGCATGCTCGGCGGCGGAGCAGGAAACAGTCTGGCCGAGGTCGTTAACCCGACGGTCTATGCCGATTACTGGAAGGAAAAATATCTCGCCGCACCTTATTACCAAGCCGGTCGACCCTGGGCCGACTACCAGCCGGCTTACGATCTTGGCTACAGCGCTTACACCAGCCACCGCGGCAAGGATTTCGACGACATCGAAGCCGAACTGCAGGCGGACTGGGACGCTACCCGCGGAAACTCCAAGCTGGCATGGGTCGATGCCCGAGGCGCAGTACACGATGGCTGGAGTTACGTCGAACGCGGCGCGCCTTTGGAAGCAAATCGGCTGATGTAGGGTATCCGTTCAAGCGCCTAGGCCGCGGCATTTCAGCTGCGGCCTTTTTTTCACAAAATGATAGAAAAGCAAACAGCAAGCGTGAAACAACGAAATACAATAGGAATCTCGGCTGCGTTACTCACTCACTTTCATGTGGTTTCACACGGAGCCCGTATTGTTATATTACCCTCGGTAAAATTCATATCGAGCCAAGCCCATGAGCACCACCGCCAAACCGCAAGCAGAAGACAACAAAAACAAGAAACGCGGCGTGCTTGACTGGATTGAATGGGCGGGAAACAAGCTGCCAGAACCCTCAATATTGTTCATGTTGCTCGCACTCACGGTCGTGGCATTGTCTGCCATTGGCAGCGCGGCGGACTGGAGCGTACAGCCGGTCAAGCCCCAGATCGCGATGGAAGCCAAGATCGACGAGCTTGGCAAACCCGCCTTGGATTCATCTGGCAATACCATCAAAATCCCGAAAATTGATGCCAATGGACAGATCCAAGTTGAGTTAGTGAAAAGTGGCGACCCATTGCTGGTCAAAAGCTTGCTCACGGTTGATGGCATCTATTGGATGTTCTCTTCCATGTTGCGTAACTTTTCGAATATGCCGGCACTTCCATTGATTTTCGTCGCCATGCTGGGCATTGGTGCAGCAGAAAGATTTGGCTTCTTCAGTGCCTTGATGCGATGGCTTGCGTTTATGACGCCAAAGCACTTAATGACACCGGCCGTAGTTTTTATCGGCGCCAATTCCTCGGTTGCCTCGGATGCCGGCTACATAATTCTGCCACCCTTGGCCGCCGCTTTGTTTTTAGCGGTTGGCAGGCATCCTGTTGCCGGCTTGGCCGCAGCTTTTGCAGGAGTTGCAGGCGGTTTTGGCGCAGGGTTTTTTCCAACCGGCGGAGACGGAGTGCTAACCGGCTTTGCACAAGATGCTGCCCGTGTCATTGACCCGAATTATTCGATCACCATTTTGCACAATTTTTACTTCAAGGCTGTTTCTGCCGTAGTGGTTACTCTAGGGGCTTGGTATGTCACCGACAAAATTGTCGAACCTCGTTTAATCCGACTGCATGGAGACGAACTAAAAAGCAAAGAGACGAGCGCCATCAATGAGATGGTGTTGAAGCCTGATGAAAGACGCGCTCTTCTCACCTCGCTCGCAGCCATGGTGGCTCTATTGGGATTATTTGCCGCATTAATCTTGCCCAATGGTGCGCCATTGCAAGGGGTTGGTCAGCAAACCTTGGCCAATGGTCGCGTGTTAGTGCAAAAGCAAGTCAGTATTAAACCCATGGGTTCGGCCGTAGAGGTCGAAAAGCACGATGTGCTTATCTCTGACCCATTGCTGATAACTGAAAATGCAGCACCCGGTCGCCTGGTGGAAACGCCGGGCACACGCTGGTCACAGGTAATCGTGCCGATTATCCTGATCGTATTTTTGCTGCCTGGTTTAATCTATGGCTATTTGACAAATCAATTGAGAACGCAGGGCGATGCCATTGAAGCCATGTACCATGGCATCCGAAGTATCGTCCCAGTACTGGTCATTCTTTTTTTCCTGGCACAATTCGTAAATTATTTTGCATACTCGCATCTTGATCGCATGCTTGCTTATGCCGGCGGCAGTTTGTTGTTCGATGCGAATCTGCCTATTCCATTGCTGATTGTCCTGTTCGTCATCGTTGTCGTATTCGGTGATTTCACCATGAGCGGCATGTTGAGCAAGTTTGGCGTGCTGGCCCCCATTTTCATTCCGATGTTCATGATGGTGGGCATGAGCCCCGAACTGACCACGGCGGCTTATCGAATTGGCGACTCGGTAGTCAATATTGTGACGCCGCTGAACTCATATCTGTTGATCATATTGGCGGTATTCCAGAAGTATCGAGCGGGCGTTGGCTTGGGCAGCTTGATCGCCTTGATGATTCCTTATTCGATTTTTTTGGGTATTGCCTGGACTGCCTTGCTGGTAATTTGGTATTTCACCGGGATTGATCTTGGGCCCGAAGCACCGCTGCATTTTGTACCAGGCGTGATTGACAACCGTTGAGACTAATACGCTTCAGTCATTGGTCAAATTTCGCGAGAAACCAGTCAGGAGAACACTGGGGGCACCCTGATCCAGCCCGCTTCCCAGCCTTCAACAAGCAGGGGCGTTGCAAGCCGCGAATTCTCCAAACAATTCGCGGCTGCATCGCTCCTGAAAGTCCCATAATAGAATGGCTGTTGACTTTCCATTATTCACGCGCAATACACATTCTCGTGACATTTCACATACGCCACCAGCACACGGCGCACACACGCTCTCCGGCAAACTCTCTACGCGTGCAAAATCGCACTCGAACGGAGTAATCGGATGAAATTGTTACAGAAGTCTTTTTTGGCAGTGGCTGCCATTGCCGCGATGGCACTCACCAGCACTGCCTTCGCCGGGAACAGCCAAATGGCAGCGAACAAGCCTACCATCGTCGATGTTGCCGCCGGCAACCCTGATTTCAGCACTTTGGTGGCGGCGTTGAAAGCTGCCGATTTGGTCAACACGCTGAACGGCAAAGGCCCCTTCACTGTATTTGCTCCCACCAATGCCGCTTTCGCAAAATTACCGGCCGGCACCGTAGAAAACCTGTTGAAGCCCGAAAATAAAGCCGCGTTGATTTCGATTTTGACTTATCACGTAGTCAGTGGAAAAGTCAAAGCCGCGCAAGTGGTCAGGTTGACCAACGCCACCACCGTGAATGGCCAATCGGCGACCATCAAAGTCAACGATGGGAAAGTGATGGTCGACAATGCCAACGTCACCACCACCGATATTGAAGCCAGCAATGGCGTCATTCATGTCATTGATTCGGTCATCATACCGAAGTCGTAGTTTGTAGAATCTGGAAACAAAAAAACCCGGAGCAAGTGCTTCGGGTCTTTTTTGTAACCAAGACTAAGGCTTTCACTGGTCGCTCATGACCGGGTCCTAGAACAAACGGGAAGAATGGAAAGTGCACGCGTGAGATTTCCTGGGCAATAGTCCTGACTCATTGAAGTTGAAACATTGTTGGCACATTCAAAACCGTATCACTCCGCGGGACAATGGCAATGAAAGATGTACGAACTCGGCGTGTCCGCGGCAGGTCAATTCCTGGTCTAGATTCGATGCCAGCTGGCGCGTGCGCGCTTGCATCCTTTATATTGCTCGCTTCTTGCGCAACTGCTCCGACAAGCCTGAATCGCGGAATCGCCTCTGAAATGACCCTGAGCACGGTCGTTGACAAGAAACATCACACGGTCGCGCAGAGCGTCGACTTGGTCGCGATAGCGCGCGTCGAAAGATTTTCGCCTCCCGGCGTTGAATTGGGGCCCGGTGCAAGCGGTGCGGGCATATCGGAACTGCAAGCCAATATTGTTGCCAACAATGCCGGCCGCTCCCTGTGCAGAAGCATTGGGAAGTATGTAGTGATCGACGACTCTGGCAATGCTGACGGCAGTATTCGTCTCGTTGTGACCGGGATTGTACCGACAGGAAAATCATCGGCGGGAGCTTCATCCGTTATTGGTTTTTTCTCCCCTGTACCCTTCCGATTGCCAGTCGGGTTGGGCGCGCTAACCGGTGAAGCAGAGATGCTCGGTCCAGATCAAAGCCAGATCGCCGTCATGCGCTGGTCCCGTGGAGCCAACTCAGTCACCAACGGTGCCAAGGTATCGTCGATAGGAGACGCATGGCAGCTCGCTGATCGATTCGGCGAAGAATTCGCACACGCCGTGATGGATGGGGATCCCATTCGCTCTGGGGTCCAGCATGCGGAGGTTTCCTCCGCCGTGCGCAAGTCGAATCAAGGCATTTGCGACGCGCGTTTCGGCAAAGTAAGCGTCGCTGGCAAGGGAGCGTCGCTTTTTTTGCCACTCTCGCCGGAATCGATGGACGCTGGTGCGCCGCAACGCGGAAATCCACAGCCTTGAGCGAGACAGAAAAGGGCGCGGGTTCATTGTCCTCTTCCTTGGCAGGCCGTCCTTGGACGGAAAGCAGCAGGAAAATATTCCGTTTATTCTGAATATGTACTGTGACTTTCTTGCTCCTGCACCAGCAACTCTCGGATCACCGCCATCCGCACCGCCACGCCGTTCGACACTTGCTCCATGATCACCGACTGCGGGCCGTCGGCGACTTCATCGCTGATTTCAACGCCGCG
>Ga0163144_10003118_pt1 | contig 37887 bp, 27 predicted proteins | sample OliLak19BULKMAT1_FD_123175 | JGI IMG/M metagenome (GOLD analysis project Ga0163144, IMG submission 123175) | Freshwater microbial mat bacterial communities from Lake Vanda, McMurdo Dry Valleys, Antarctica - Oligotrophic Lake LV.19.BULKMAT1 | ecosystem: Environmental > Aquatic > Freshwater >...
GTCTTCAGCCGGGTCTTCAGCCGGGTCTTCAGCCGGGTCTTCAGCCGGGTCTTCGGCCGGGTCTTCGGCCGTAATCTCCCGCCTTCCCGATTTGCCGGTAAAGCACGCCGGGTCGATCGGATAGACTTCCGGATCGAGAATCACGGTATAGAAGTGCCATACGATCACGGCAAATGTAGCGAGAATCGCCTCATAGAAGTGCAGCGCGGCCGCGGCATCGAGCCACTCCCGTGGGATCCACTGAAATGTGTACTTGTTCGCCCACAGCAGAAATCCGGTGATCGCCATCACCGCCGTTCCCCACACCACGGCCCAGTATTCGACTTTCGCCACGTAGCTGTGATGCGGCAGTTGGGGCTTGGTATTGCGCAACCCAACGTTGTAAAGGAACATGCCCCAGCCCTGTGGGATGTCGCTCCAACGCGGCACCAATCCCACCCAATGGGCGCGCAGCTTGCGATTGGCAATGAGCGCGACAATGTGCGCGACACCGGCAAGCAGAATGGCCACCGCCGCGAAACGATGCAGGGTTCCACGCACCGGCCAGACTGCCTCCCACTGCACCATCGGTTGCGCCCACCAGGCGTCCGGATACCGCAGCGCAAAGCCCGTGAGCACCAGAATCACGAACGAAATCGCCATCAGGCCGTGCATCAGCCTCTCTGCGCGAAACATCCGGACTTCTCCTTGCGGATGTCCGTAAACCGCCGCCCGCCCGTGCAGCAGCTTCAGCTTGCGCAGGAAGTCACCGCCCTGATGTAGAAACATAAGGGTGATCGTCGCAGGGATCAGAATCATGTAGATTCCTCGAATCAGCAGCACCGCTGGCGGCTGGCCCTCTTTTTCCGTGCGATGCATCTTCGCATTGGCGAACCGTTCGCTTGCTCCGGGATGGCAATGGCCACAGGTGGCCTTGAGGTTGGCCGGATGGATCGTGGACTTTGGATCGGAGGCCGGCAGGATGTTGTGGATCCCATGGCAGCTCGCGCAGTTGGCCACAGTCTGAGATCCGGTCTTTGCGGCCAAACCATGGAAAGACTGATCGAACGTCGTGACTTTGTCCAATGGCAATTGGAAGCGTCGCGCGAGCACAACATTTTCGTGGCAACTCGCGCAGGTCTGCCGGATGTTGCGCGCGCTCACCAGGGACTCAGGATCGCGCGGCGGCAGATTCGTATGCGCGCCATGACAGGTGGTGCAGCCTGCGGACGCCTGATCCCCTTGCAGCACCAGCACCCCATGGACACTTGCCTGATACTGCCTACTGATTTCCGCATGGCAGGTGCCACAGACTTTCGGGACATCCCGACGGAAGGCCGCATCCTTGGCCTTGCTGGTCTCGTGAACATCGTTGTGGCAACTGGCGCAGGTCGGGGTCTTGGTGTTTCCCGTCTTGCGGAGGCGCGCATGGGCACCGGCTTCGAACTTCTTCACCGAGTCTTCGTGACAGGTATCGCAGGACAGCTTAGCAACCGGAATAGTATGCGGGTACGCCTTCACTCCGTCATGACAGGTCTGGCAGTCCATCCCGGTATGGGTGGATTTGCTCAACTTCTGCCCTTGGTCATGGCATTCGGCGCAGTTGGTCTGTGCGGAGATGCCGACGATGCCACTGAAGCCGCAAAGACCAACCATCAGCATCGTCTTTAGGATCGGGCGCACTGGGTATTCACCTCCACGAGAAGCCTGAATGCGAGCACGTTGAGCTCCATAGTGTTTGGTATTGCAATTGCTTAACAGCCCTCTATGTCACGTCCTCGCTCACTGGGTGAAGTCTTTGCCTTGTTCACTCGAAATCTCATCAGTCTATTGGGAACCGGCCTCACCACTGCTGCTGCTGTCATCTTTGTCAGTCTCTGGGTGATGTCCGCCCTCGGGTTCCATGGCGGCGGTGCCTATCTGGGATTGATTACCTTCGTCGCGATTCCAATGCTGTTCCTGTTGGGGCTTCTTCTCATCCCCGTCGGACTCTGGCGCGAAAAGAAGCGCTTGGCGGCGGGTGGCGAAGAACGAGCCACGGCGTTTCCAGTTCTCGATTTCAACGTATCGCGCACGCGGAACATCGTTCTTAGCGTCGCTGTGGCGAGCGCCATCAACGTTGTCTTGCTGAGCGCGGCCACTTACAAGAGTGTTGAGGTGATGGAAAGCGTCGAATTCTGCGGCACCGCCTGCCACTCGGTGATGGCACCCGAGCACACAACCTACTTGCGCTCGCCCCATTCTCGCGTGAAGTGCGTAGAATGCCACATCGGCCCGGGCGCGGATTGGTTCGTGAAAAGCAAAATTTCAGGATCATGGCAGCTCATCTCGGTCGCTTTCAATTTGTATCCAAGGCCCATCAAAACACCGGTTCACAGCCTGCGTCCGGCGCGCGAGACTTGCGAGCAGTGCCACTGGCCGACGAAGTTCATCGGCGATCGCTTGAAGGTGATCTCGCATTTCAAGGACGATGAAAAGAACACGCCCACGAAGACCGTCCTCCTGATGCGCGTCGGTGGAGGCAAGCCCGCTGAAGCGCATGGCGTGCACTGGCACGTGGATCCGAAGGTGGAGGTTCGCTACCGCTCCGACTCTTCCCGCATGAATATGTATGAAATTGCGTGGTCCAAGCCAGATGGCACAAAGGGAAGTTTCAGAACCGCGAAAGCGGATTCCCCGGAAGCGAAGGCCGTCACCGAATGGCGCACGATGGATTGCATCGATTGCCACAATCGGCCTTCGCACATCTACCGCATGCCGGAACCGGAAATCGATCAAGCATTGGCTGACGGACGCATCGATACGACGCTGCCCTTTATTAAGCGCGAGGGCCTGAAGGCTCTGCAGACCGAGTATCCCTCGCATGAAGCGGCAACCAGTGGCATTCGAGCAGTCATCCGCAAGTTCTATGAGTCCACATCGGCCGATAAGGCCAAAGTGGACAAGGCCGCCGCGGAAATTACAGGAATTTGGACCGGCAATGTGTTTCCGCAGATGAACGTTAAGTGGGGACAGTATCCGAACCACCTGGGCCACGCGGATGAAAAGGGTTGCTTCCGCTGCCACGAAGGCTCAAAGATCACGCAGGACTGCAATACGTGCCATTCGCTGGTTGCCATAGAGGAATCCGACCCCAAGGTGCTAAAAGATTTGGGCGTGAATCCGTAGAACAAAAATGGTCCAACTCTGGGCCGGCCAGCGCTTCCTTGTTTAGAGGATCACCATGCCCAGAGGATTTGCACCTACGCTCACCGGAACTCGCGGCACAACGCATGGCTGTTTCTTGCTGCGGACGGATCAGTTCGAACAGCGGAACGCGCCGTTCAACGCGAGAGACCAGCCGCAATCTTCCGATTCGGCGACCGGCGCGTCTACGTCCCCCGTCTCAGTTGGCGTGGAGGCGAATGCGCCGCATTCGACAACAGTGCCCGAACGACATCGGTCGGCTCGGTCCACCGCGGTTTGCTTCACAATGCGGACGGCTCCATCCGTATGAAGAACGATGCAAGCGGCATGTTCTCGCGAATTCCGACGCATTTGACCGAGTACCTTGGCGCAGGCAACGTGATTCGGGCACCTTTCGAAAACGTTCATGATGATTTGGAGGAAGGCGGAACCGAACGGGACACGCGGGAAAACTTCTTTGCCCAACTCGCGGCCATGCCCGCGGGCCTCGATTTCTTCGCCTATTGCGGCCATGGAACAGAGAATGGACTTGCGTCCGCTTGTGTGGACAACGACACCGCGCGAGCCCGCCTCGTCACCTCGCTTGCGAGCCTACAGCAGGGCGGAACCGTCATCCTCTATGCTTGTTCCACCGGTGCACCGGGAGGACTGGCGCAGCAACTGTCCCGGACTCTCGGCGGCGGTAATATCTCAGTTTGGGGACATACCCAGAGCCGATCCGCTTCGACCAACCCCACAAAGGTGCGGTATCTTCGAGGCGAAGCTCTCTCGTTACAACATGAACTGAGCGACGCAGCAAGAACCCGTTGGAATCGCGGAAGGTTGCCAGATCGAATCTATATCATGGCCCAGTTCTGGACCATCGCAGAACTGGAGACCCAGATCGCCGCGGCCGCGTGATCACAGAGGACGGCGGTCTAAATGCTAGGCTCGGACGCCCCATTCCCCAACCAGATCGTCCAGGTGTACGCGCTTGATCGAGTGCACCATCTCGGTTCCGATTGAGTAGCCCTCGCGGGTCTTCTTCGAATAACAGACCACAGCGACAAAAACCTCGTCTTCGACTTCGGCGCGAAGGATCTCTCCTATCGGGAAACCCGCTGGAACCATCAGTTTGAATCCCGTTTGCGAAAGATCGGCAATCTGCCCGGTGACCTTCTCTTTGCTGCCAAGCACATTCACCGTCGCCTGGTTTGCCACATCGAATCGAGGTTGTTTTCGCTTGTCGTCGGCCTTCTCTGCTGCCGGATCGACAGGTGCGGAAACCTCCAAATCAGCAACGGGTGGTTCTTCAGTATGTGTGCTCACGCTCCCATCATTGACGCGGTTGGTGCAACGTGAGAATCAGGTGAACTCCGTAATATCAACCCGAAAGCACCCTAAATCGGTCAATAGTGTACGGAAGTATGCGGTTTCGGCCTTGGTTCGCGCCAGGCGCAGCGCATGGCGATAACAAACAGCAGCTTTTTGGGGATGCCCCAAGGTACGCCAAAAGTAGCCGCAAGTCGCATGAAATGGCTGGTACTTCGCCAGTTGCTGTTCCAGTCCGGCAATGAGATCGAGTCCAGCCCGAGCGCCTTGCCACTGGCTCGCCGCGACCGCGCGATTGAGTCTCACAACAGGACTGGGATGGATCGATTCCAGCGTCTCGTAGGCGTCGGCAATCGCTATCCAATTGGTCGATTCCCATGATCCGGCGAGCGCGTGATGGGATGCGATTCCCGCTTCGAGATGATAGCGAGTGAGTTCATTGCCGCTCGAAGCGAGTTCGAGATGCCGCATCCCTTGCGAAATGCGTTGCCGATCCCAACGCGAGCGATCCTGATCGCGAAGCAACACCAGCGAACCTTCCGCATCGATGCGCGCCGCATCCCGCGCCGACTGCAGCAACATCAACGCTCCCAACGCATGGCATGTCGGCAAGGCAGTCTTGGGATTCGCTGTCAGAAGCCTCGCCAGGCGAATCGCCTCCTCGGAAAACTCGCGAACATACAGCGAGTAGCCTTCGTTGAAGAGTAAATACAACACCTCCAGCACAGAATCCAACCGGCCCTGGATGTTCGCGATGGCATCGGGCAAGTCGAATTCGATCGATTCCTCTCGAATCTGTCTCTTCGCGCGCACCAACCGTTGCGCGACCGTCGCATCGGGAACCAGATACGCGCGCGCAATTTCCTTTACCCCGAGACCCGCCACCGTCTTTAAGGTCAGCGTCACTTGCGATTCCCGCGAGATGGAGGGATGGCAGCAGAGCAGCATCATCCCTAGTTCGTCGTCGATGGCGCTCGTAGGCGAAGAGACTTGCTCGAGTTGTTCAGGAATCGCGGTGAGCCGCTGATCTCGCCGCAGCACATCGATCGCCCGGTTGCGAGCCGTCCGCATCAACCACGCCGCGGGATCCGCCGGCACCCCATGAAACGGCCAGGTTTCCATTGCTCGTATCATCGCGTCCTGCACGCACTCCTCGGCCAACTCCAGGTGGCGTGAGCCAAGGATGCGCGTCAGGTTCGCGACAATGCGTCCCGCGCTTTCGCGGAACAGCCCTTCATGCATTTGTAGGTTCGATCTCGCGGACTTCCACAACTCCGTTTTCCACGTGTGGACAGTCGCTCGACAACTCCACCGCCTGCTCGTAGCTATCGGCTTCGACGATGAAGTATCCACCGACGATCTCTTTCGCTTCGGTGTAAGGCCCATCGGTGACGGCTACCTTGCCGTTGGCTTTTCGAACGGCTCGTCCGCTGCCATCCTGCAGTTTGTTGCCGCCCGCAAGGCGGCCTTGCGAGGCGAGCTTGCCTGCCCAGGCGCTGTACTTCTCGATGATCGCCTGCATCTCCGCAGGGCTAGCGTCCGTGTACTGGCTGGGGTCTTCATGTAGTAACAAGAGGTATTGAGGCATGTTGTGTGCGTTGCTCCTTCAACCGGTAGACGAACGGCTGGTCTCAAAATCGACAAAGGGCAACTAATCTTTCGGGAAACTCGCGTGATCGCGAACCTTGCGCGCCTGCCACAAATGCCGCCGGTCATGCGCCGCAATCAGATCCAGCCGTGCACCCAGGCTCATCTTGAGCCAACTGGCAGCGGGCGACACAACCTTGATCTTCTTCAGATCGAGCCCATCGGCTTCCGCAGCCAGATAGAAAAGGTCATGCTGAACCCGCTGAAACTCGAGAATCGTCTCCCGCGCGTTGAAGATCTTCGACGGCCGGTACTTTTTCGGCGCGGGAACCTTCATCGTGAACGGCGGATTCACCGTCGAGATAAACCACCGTTCGAACCAACTCCATTTGAATGGCCCGACAGCAGTCATGTTGTTCTTGCGACCCATGGTGATCTCGCGATACAGATTCGGAAGATCCTGCCCGTCAATCGAATTCAAATGCGCGAGACATTCTACGATCGACCACGATCCCGGTCGCGGCTGCCACTGCAATTGCTTGTCGCTCAAGCCCGCAACCAGCGAATCGGCATCTGCACGAACCGCTTCCAGTTCCTGTCGCAATTTTTCAATCTGTGGATGCAAGTCTACGCTCTCCTCTTTCCAAAAGCTCGCCGGACATTGCTCGGCACATCGTATTTCGCAAACTCACCGGGCTTGCACCAGGCAATCGCACGCGACTCTTCGGATACCGTGAACTCCACGCTCGCCGCCTGAAATCCCACAATCACATCATGATGCAAGTGATACGGCTCGATGCCATTGGACGGAATGCCATGCACATCCAGCCCTGCAATATAAGGCTTGGTCGACGCGTCCAGCATCACCGAACTCTCTTCCGCCACTTCGCGGCGCGCCGAATGCCAAACGCTGAGATCCTCAGCTTCCGTGTGCCCCCCAGGCAGCAGCCAGCGATTCAGGCGCCGATGATGCACCAGCAGCACCGCGTCGCCCTCGGGATGCAGCACCATACCCGTACTCGTAATGTGCCCCGGCTGATATTGATGTCTCGAACAAGGCTCCGCTGTGCAGTCAAGCAGGTTCAAAATCAACTCGCGGCTCTTCGTCGACTCGCCATCGCCCAAGTCATCCCACGCCGCAACAAGGTCGCGCAGTTCAGCAGTATCGATCATCTCTTCTTACTCTTGACGGTCGCCTTCTCATAAGCCGCCCACATCTCTTGGTCGATGCGCAACGCCAATCCGTCGGGATAGTAAGCCTCATGCGGGCGATAAAGATCGTTATGATCGCGCCCCGGAACCAACAGACACGCGTTTTCCCTGCCCTTCAACTTCAAGAAATCACAGGTTATGATAAACGCCTCTTCCAAATGGAACGTGTCTTCAGATCCGCAGAACAGATGCAGCTTGCCCAGCAGTTTCGGACCGAGCACCGCCCAGTTCCGTTCCAGAATCAAGCGGATATCGTAGCGTTCCCAATACTTCTGCACAAAGGGATCCTGCTCGCCCGTTTCGCGATTGAACAACTTCATCGGACGCCCATCCGCACCTCGCGGACTGAACGTCCAATCAAACGAAGCCATCTGCCCGCCAACTGGCCCTTGCACCTCTTCCTGCTTCACAAACTCTTCGAGGGAGGCGATATTCTTACCCTTGCTTCGCACCAGATTCTTAGTGGATCCATCGGTCTTGCGATAGGCATTGTCCGTCGATCCAGTCGTCGCGTCAATGCCGGTGAAACTGCGAAAGTCCACCGAATCCGGTGCAGTCGGCCACGTGCCGCCAAAGAAGTCGGGATACGCCACCTGCAACCAAAGCGACGTCCAACCGCCCGACGAGTGCCCCGTCACGAAACGCCCATAAGGCTTGGCAACAACGCGGAACCGCTTCTCGATATGCGGCACGAACTCTTCGGTTAGAGCCTTGCCCCATGGTCCGTTGTTGACGGAATCCGCGAAGACATGATGACCCGTTGGGAACGATGCATCGAGATAGACATGCACCATCCGGGCACGTTTCTTCTCCTCCATTTCCTTGAACACCGCTGGTCCGCGAGCCCATGCCGCAGCGTGCGTTCCGCCAAAGCCGTGGATGTTGTAAACCGCCGGATAAACCTTCTTCGAATTCGAAGATGCATCGTAACCAGGAGGCAGCACGACACCTGCGCGAATGTGGATCGGACGGCCCCAGAAGCTCGACAGTAGCTTGCTCTCGAACTCAACCAGCTTGATGTTCGGGGTGTCCTCCAGCGTCGGACGCGCACCCTGCCGCTTGTTCAGAACAAGCTCAATCGGCTCTGTATTCGCAGGATCCACCTCAAGTTGCACAACGTCACTGTACAGATCGCCCTCATCTTGACGGTCGCGCACGTAGCTGTGATTCGGATCCAGCAATGCCATGAACTGCAACTTGCCCTTCGGCGCTTGCGACAATGGAACCGGATACGCCTGCAGATCCGGATTGAATTCCAAACTCCGGCCAGGCTTCAGAGCATCCACTTCGATCGCCGCAAGCCAGTTGCCCGTGGGGCTGAAACCCGCCGCAAGTCGCGCCTGCTTTTCCAGACGATCGGACATCAGCACCAGAATCCGGCCCGATTGCGTCTTGGCCGCAACGTTGGAATCAAGTGTGATCTTGAAGCGCAACGGCCCAGGCGCGGCGAAAGCACAACAGGTCAGAACCAACGATAGAAACGGACGCATGAAGCGATTGTAGTAACATTCGGGGTTATGAAGTCCGTGTACTTTGCGCTCGCGCTTGGCTTGACTCTCTCCGCACAACCGGCGGCGCAGAAGATGGATCAGAGCTATGGACGCCAAATCAAAGAGGCAACCACCGATCCTTCGTTTCTCACCGAACTCGTCGATCATCTCCCTGCTTCCGACACAGTGCCAACGCCGGAAAAGTATCTCGGCTACATCGCCGGTGCGCCGAATCGTTTGACCGCGGTCAAAGAGATCAACGGATACATGAACGAACTCGCGCGCACCTCGCCGCGCGTCAAGTTCAGCATCGTCGGCAAGAGTGAAGAAGGCCGCGATACCGTGATGCTCGTCATCAGCGACGAGGCCAACCTCGCGAAACTCGCCCGCTACAAAGAGATCACCGCAACGCTCGCCGATCCGCGCAAAATCGCTGGCGACGCCGAGGCAGAAAAGCTCATCGCAGAAGGGCTCCCGATCTATTGGATCAATGGCGCCATCCATTCCACCGAAACCGGATCCCCGGAAATGCTCATGGAACTCGCCTATCGCCTCGCCGTCGAAGAATCGCCGATGATCCAGAGCATCCGCAAGAACTCCATCGTGATGATTACACCTGTGCTCGAAGTCGATGGCCGCGACCGCATGGTGGACGTCTACAAATACCGCAAAGAATTTCCCAACAAGCCAGCGCCCCCGTTGATCTACTGGGGCAAGTATGTCGCGCACGACAACAACCGCGATTCCATGGTGCTTTCGCTCGAACTCTCGAAGATCGTCATGCGCACGTTTCTGGACTTCCACCCGCAGGTCCTGCACGATCTGCATGAGTCCGTCCCGTTCCTCTACATCTCCACCGGCATGGGACCCTACAATCCCTGGCTCGATCCAATCGTCATCAACGAGTGGCAGCGCATGGCTTACTACGAAGTGGAAGAGCTCACCAAACGCGGAGTCGTCGGCGTCTGGACGCACGGCTTCTACGATGGCTGGGCCGCCAACTACATGTTCATGGCCGCGCAGGGGCACAACTCCATCGGGCGCTTCTATGAGACCTTCGGCAACGGTGGCGCGGATACGCGCGAGCGCACGGTTCCCGCCACGCAAACCTCGCGACAGTGGTTCCGGCCCAATCCACCCACGTCACGCGTGAAATGGTCGCACCGCAACAACGTCAATCTTCAGCAGAGCGGGGTGCTACTGGGCCTGCAGTTCGCGGCGTCTCACAAAGACGAGTTCTTGCGGAACTTCTATCTCAAGAGCAAGCGCAGCGTGGCCAAAGCCATCACAGAAGGCCCAGGCGCCTGGATCCTGCCCGCCAACGATCCTCGTCCGGTAGAGGTCGCCGAGATGCTGAACCTCTTCAACCTGCAAGGCATCGAAGTCCACAAGCTCTCGCAGGACACGGAAGTCAAAACCAAGACTGGCTCTCTCAATGTCCCCACCGGTTCTTATGTCATCCGTATGGATCAGCCCTACAGCCGCATGGCCGACATGCTGCTCGACACGCAATACTACAATCCCAACGATCTGAATCCCTATGACGACACCGGTTGGACATTCGGTGCTCTGCGCAATATCCAAACGGTTCGCGTGATGGATGCGGCCGTCTTAAAAGCACCGATGACGCCGGTTCCATTGCCATTGCATGTGACGGGAAAAGTGGACGGCAGCGGTGTCGCCTATGTGATCAATCACAACACCGACAACTCACTCGCCACCTTCCGCTTCGCCATGAGCAACGTCAAAATGCTCGCTGCAGAAGAAGCGTTCGAGATCGCTGGACGCAAGTTCAACGCCGGTTCGTTCGTGATTCCCGATGCCGCCGGCTTGCGCGCGCGCCTTGAAACGGCGGCCGCCGAGTACGGCTTCCATGCGTACGCCGTCGCTGAGATGCCCAAGGTTGCAACGCATCCCGTTGCCACACCGCGCGTGGCGTTGGTCCACACCTGGGCCAGCACCCAGGATGAAGGCTGGTATCGCATTGCGCTCGACAAACTCAAGATCCCCTATAGCTATGTTTCCGATCACGTTTTGCGCGACACCGCGAATCTGCGCGAGAAGTTCGATGTTATCGTCTTCGGACCCGTCCGCGGAACCTCACAGCGTATCGTCAATGGCGTGCAGGGCACAGAGCCGATCCCGTGGAAGAAAACGCCCCTTACTCCAAATATGGGCGACTCGCCAGACCAATCGGACGACATCCGCGGCGGCATGGGCTTGCAAGGCTTAGTCAATGTTCAGAAGTTTGTCGAAGCCGGCGGGCTATTTGTCACCATCGGCAACAATGCCTCGATTCCCTTGGATTTCGGCCTCGTGGAAGGGATGTCGATTCAACCGACGCCGACCTTGAAGGCGCGTGGATCTGTGCTGAGTTCAACCTTCGCCGATCGAAAAAGCCCCATTTCGTATGGCTACGGCGAGAAACTGCCCATTTATTTCAATCAGTCTCCCGTATTCAATACCAATCCGCTGGCGGGCCTCGGCGGCACTGCTACAGCAGAACGTCCAAGCGGCCGCGGATCTGTTACCGATCCCGACGTGATCCAAGGCAGGCCTTATCGCGCCGATGCCGTTCCCGCATTGGGACAGCAACCTGAGATTCCAGAACAAATGCGGGCCAGCCTACCACCCGCCTCGCAAATGCCGCGAACAATTCTACGCTTCGACGCGGAAAACGAACTGCTCATTTCCGGCATGCTCGCCGGAGGCCGCGAACTTGCGGGCAAACCTGCGATCGTCGATGTCCCCAAGGGCAAAGGCCACATCGTGATGTTTGCCAACAACCCGATGTGGCGCTTTGAGACGCAAGGCAGCTTCTTTCTGCTCTTCAACGCGATGCTGCACTTCGATCACTTGGACGTCGGCAAGCCTAGAACAGCAGCTTCATCACCGCAACGATAGTCCGAGGCTGATTGTTCTGCGCCGGATTCAACTGGCCGAACCTGGGATCGGTCACGTTGTTCGTGATCTGCTGTCCAAAGGACGCGTAGTCAAAGGCATTCTGAAAGTCCGCGCGAAGCTGCCAGCGCAGCCGTTCGAAGAACTTGAATTCTTTGTACGCCGAAATTTCCCAACTGCGCAACGTGCGGCTGCGTATGTCGGGAAACCGCGTCGCAAAGTTGCGCAGTGTAAACGGTGCCTGTGCGGTTCGCGGGAACAACGTCACATCGTAGTACTTGTCGAAGAATGGATTGAAGCTGTCGCGTCCCTGCGCCTTCGCGAGATCGTTGCGTTGGTCTTCGTTCAGCTTCGCACTGCGCGCAGCCAAAGGCCCGGCGTTCGGAAAATCGAATGGCACACCCGAACGATTGATGTGTTCCAACGCCAGGTTCCAGCCTCCGAAGATCGCATTGCCCACGCCGTTTATGTTGCCCAGCAGCTTGCGGCCCTTGCCAAACGGCAACTCATAACTTGCCACGGCAGTGAACGTGTGCGGAATGTCCCACTGCTGCAGTCGCTGTTCGAGCTTCGTCGCGGTGAGATCGGTCAAATTGACGTCCTGGTTGTTGAGTACATTCACACTCTCAAGCGTCTTCGACCACGTATAAGCGAACGTCGCCGCGAACCCACCTGAGAACCGGCGGCTCATTTTGGTTTGCAGCGAATGGTAGTTCTGGCTGCCGATGGGCAGGTTGGTCAGCGTCACGCCGCTGAAGTGAGGATACGCATTCAACAGTGTGGATCTCGGCAAAGTCGCCCCATTCAATCCCGATCCAGGTAGTCGCCCCGCCAGCGGGTTTGGAAGCTGCTGATTGAAGTAGGCTGCCCGCTCCGCAACCGGAAGTCGCTCCAACTCAGCGCCTGGAATGAAGTTGAGCGCAAGGTTCACAGGCAGCTTCGACGTGAGGTTCGCAGAATAGCTCACGTCGGCCAGCCAGGAGTTGAAAAACGTCCGCTGAAATCCCGCGGAAAACTGCTGCGAGTATGGCAGCGGCCGGTTGCGGATCTGCGCCGATACCGCCTGCCCCAAGTTCGTGGCCAGCCCTTGGCTCGATCCGATCGGCTGCAGCAACCCGGTCGGGTAAAGAGACCTCGGAAACGGATCGTTGATGAAAGCCGAAGGCGTGAGACTGTTGTCCGTGCTGGCGATCACTGGCGTCGGTCGGCTAAAACCTGTGTCCGGCCCCGCCGCATTCTGTCCCAGATAGCTCAATCCATAACCACTGCGGAAAACCCACTTCGGCCGAAACTGCCACGCGATACCAGCCCTCGGCTGCCAGTTATTGCGATCGGGATCGAAAGCACCGCGATTGTTGGCGTCCGCATACAGCAGCCCGCCGCGAAGGTTGAGCCCCTGAACCTGCAACGAACTCGGTTGATCGAAGGCAAAGCCGTTCACCTGCCGGTTGTAGCGCTCAACGATCGGGCTTTCATAGTCCCAACGCATGCCGAGGTTCAACGTCACGTTGCGGCCAATCTTCCAATCGTTCTGGAAGAAGAACGCTGTATAAAAATTCTTGTAAGCGGGCCAGGAATTGTTATCTACCGATCCGCTCGTGATGGCACCGCTGAGATACGTCGCGATCTCGTTGCCCGAGAGCGCATCGGCGCGTTGCGGATCGCGTTGAGTCCAATTGCGGCCAAATGTGTAGTTCCCGCTGGAACTTCCAGGCCGGTGATTCGTCGAGTTGTATTGACGGAGCTCCGCGCCGAACTTCCAGGTCTGGCGTCCGCGAACCCAACTCATATTCGGCTGCACCGAATACGTATCCTGCGTCTCGTAACCGGCGGTCTGCGTCGCACCCAGCGGGCTGTAGTTCGCTCCTGAAAAGTTAAACCGTGGGAACTGCAATACCGAAAACTGCGAAACCAACGATTGCGGAAAGCCGAGCTCAATCGGATTGTAGCCGCGTCCAAACGTATTGCCGCTGAAGCCTTCGTAACGCGCAAGGCCACCGCGCAAATTTACCACCATCGACGGCGAAATCGTATACGTCCAATCCGCTCCCCAGTTGCGCGAAATGCGCGTCGAAGGATGCTCACTCGAAGGTTCCGCCGCATTGTTTCCCCATTGAATGCGCGCTAAGTTCGACCACGGCGTTTGACCATAGCGCCAGCCAGCGCGGCTCTTCGACGAAATCGACCAATCCATCTTGCCGAGCCACTGGTCGTACTGATTGCGCGAACTGTTGATGAACACGTAGTTGTTCTGTCCATCGAGTCCTTCGCTGGCGCGATTCGGCAACGGGAAGAATCCAAGCGCCTTCACAGCAACGGGATTCAGACGATTCGTCGGAATCCGGTTGCCAGCAAAAGGCGTGCGGATATTGCCTGCGCCTAACGGCGCGGTGGGATCGTAGATCGCCACCAATTCATTGCGGTTGGTCAACAACTGCGAGAAGTCGCCGGTGCGCTGGGCAGCCGTGGGAACCGTCCACAACTGCGTCTGCGGATTCCGTTCCCGCAACGATTCCAGGGCGAGAACGAAGAACAGCTTGTTGCGCCCGTTGAAGATCTTCGGAAGATAAACCGGCCCGTCAACCGTGAATCCAAAGGTATTGTTCTTGAAAGGTGGCCGTGCAAGGCCCGCGGCGTTGCGCGAATAGCCGTTCGACAGCAGCTTGTCATTTTTCAGGAACTCAAAGAACTCTCCGTGCAACCGGTTCGTTCCGGACTTCAGGTTGATCGAGGTCGTGCCACCGCCGACGCGTCCATATTGCGCGTCATAGGTGTTGGTGATGATGCTCACCTCCTGAGTGGCATTCAGCGACGGCGCAAACGAAGCGGACCGGCTGCCTCGCGTCGACGTAATGCCGTCGATCAGAATCTCGTTTTCACCCGAGCGTCCACCGTTGATTGAAACGCTGTTGATATTGCCGAAGGCGTAGAGTTCATACGAACCCCAGTAGTTGCTGTTCTTCGTAACACCGGGCAGTGTGTACTGAAACTGAAAGATGTTGCGTCCACTGGCCGGAACATCGGAGATGAAGCGTTGGCCAATCGTGCCGGTATTGACTGCCGACTCCGTCTGCAATAGTTCCGCATCGCTTTGAACATTGACCGTCTCGGCAACCGCGCCAACCTCGAGCTTGACGTCCATCCGTAAGCGGTCAACTGCGGCAAGTGCCAGATTCTCGCGGCGCGCGAGCTTGAATCCAGCCTTCTCAAATCGCATCGTATAGACACCCGGCGGAAGAAACGGTGTGACATAACGGCCAGAGCCATTTGTTTCGGATTCATAGGCAATCTTGCGTTCGACGCTTTCCGCAACCACTTTCACGCCCGGAACCGCAGCTCCGCTAGCGTCCGTGATCTCACCGGAAACAACCGCGCGAAACTCCTGCGCAGAAATCGCTGCGGCAAGAAGTGCGAATAGTCCAGCAAACTTTCTCATGTGGGGTAGACTCCGCCTTTCCGCTCCATTCTAGCCATTGAATTTGACAGTTGCGCTACCATGCCCGAGTTGTGGCAAGCTGGGTGCATGAGCGAAATGCCACGTATCGGAGATACCGCGCCGGATTTCACCGCGGTCACCACGCATTCCGGATCGATGAAATTCAGCGAATGGCAAGGCGACTCCTGGGTCATCCTCTTTTCGCATCCCGCTGACTTCACGCCGGTCTGCACAACGGAACTCAGCGAGTTTGCACGCCGAACCGTCGCGTTTCAGAAGCTCAACACCAAGCTCATCGGGCTGAGCGTGGACTCCATCCACTCGCATGTCGCCTGGCTGCAGAACATGAAAGAGAAAATGGGCGTCATCATCCCGTTTCCGATGATCGCCGATATTGACATGAAGGTGGCGTCGCTCTACGGCATGATCCACGCCGGAACCTCAACCACTGCTACCGTACGCGCCGTCTTCTTCATCGACCCTAAGCGCGTGATCCGCGCCATCATCTACTATCCGATGTCCGCCGGACGCAACGTCGAAGAGATCCACCGCCTGATGCAGGCATTGCAGACGGCCGATCAGCATAGCTGCGCGACACCTGTGAACTGGAAGCCAGGGGAGAAGGTTGTGGTGCCGCCGCCAAAGACTTCGGCTGAAGTTGAGGAGCGGCTGGCGCATACGGACTACGAGATCCGGGACTTCTATCTCTGTTTGAAGGATGCTCCGAAATAGCATGCACCCAACGACGCAACTGGAAAACTGGTAGCCTCACTCGGTGAAAACTTCGGATGGAGTCTTCTTCGAAGTCCGCATGTTTACGAGCGAAGAGGGCGTTGCCATTGGATGCCCGTCACTTCCCGGCTGCTATTCGCAGGGTGACACCGAGGACGAGGCATTGGAGAACGTCGTGGACGCCATCGATCAATATCTGGACGTGAGCACCTAAATTGCCGCAGCCGATTGACTGTCCGCCAGTTCTTCAACCGCATGAAAATAGTTCGTTTGGGGTGCGCACCATTGTGGGCTCAACTCTGAACGACGTGCTTCGCACTGCCAATGGCTTTCGGAGCCGCGACGGTGACGGAGCGGGCAAACTGGAAAGTAGCCGAAACAAATCATGCGGCCGCAGAACTAGCATTCGCACCATTTCCGTGGAAAAATGTTTGTAGGTGTCCCAACCACTCCTTCATTCCCACTTCCCCGATCTTGAACTGCACGCTCGCGGCAAGGTCAGGGATATCTACCGCGTCGGCGATGACCAGTTGCTGATCGTCACCAGCGATCGCATCTCCGCCTTCGACTATATCCTCGCCACCGGCATCCCCGACAAAGGGCGTGTCCTCACGCAGATGACGCTGTTCTGGCTCGATTTCCTGAAGGACCTCACGCCGAACCATCTCATCACAGCGGACGTGCGTGAATACCCGGCCCAACTGCGGCCCTTCGCCGACGAACTCGAAGGGCGCTCCATGCTCGTGCATCGCGCCAAGATGATCGACATCGAATGCGTCGCCCGCGGCTACCTCTCAGGATCCGGCTGGAAAGACTACAAAGCCACCAGCGCGATCTGCGGTATCCCACTGCCTGCGGGCTTGGTCGAGAGCGACAGGCTGCCCCAGCCGATCTTCACGCCCGCCAGTAAGGCCCAAACAGGACACGACGAAAACGTTTCGTTCGAATCGGTCGCAAATAGCATTGGCCCGGAACTCGCCGCGCGCCTCCGCGATCTCACGCTAGCCATCTACAACAAGGCTTCCGCCTACGCCGCAACCCGCGGCATCATCCTCGCCGACACCAAGTTCGAGTTCGGATTCGCAGGCGATCAACTGGTGCTCGCCGATGAAGTGCTCACCCCGGATTCCTCGCGCTTCTGGCCCGCCGCCACTTACAATCCAGGAGGCGCGCAGCCTTCCTACGACAAACAATACGTGCGCGATTACCTCGAATCCATCCATTGGAACAAGCAGCCACCTGCCCCCGGTCTGCCCGAAGAAGTCCAAGCCCGCACCTCCGCGAAATACAAAGAAGCGTACACCGCGATCACAGGCAAAGCGTTTTGATGACATCTTTCGACTGGATCCTCATGGCGATCCTCGTTTCGTCCATCGTCACCGGCGTGAGAGCCGGATTCGCGCGCGTCACCATCGGACTCGCCGCGGGCATCTTCGGCGTCGTTTTCGGATTCTGGTTCTACCGCATGCCCGCCGCCTGGTTCGCCGAATACTTTGAATCGAAGACGGCATCGTCCGTCTTAGGATTCGTCGTCATCTTCGCTGGAATCCTCATTTTTGGCGGCTTAGTCTCGAGGCTCATGGGTAAAATCTTCAAGTGGGCCGGGCTCACCTGGCTCGACCGTCTGCTCGGCGCAGGCTTCGGCTTCGCGCGCGGTGCTGTCATCATCACTGGTATCGCCACCGTGGTCACGGCCTTCGCGCCGAATCCGGCCCCCAAGTGGATCGCGCGATCCGAAGTAATGCCGTACACCGAAAGCTTCTCGAAGGTGCTCGCAGCGGTTGCCCCGCGCGAGATGAAAGAGAAGTTCGACGAGAATCTCGAACGCATCCGCAAGCTCTGGGGCAATCGCGACAACAAAGCCGAAGTCGTCGATGCCCAACCCAAACCGCCGCTGCGCAAAGAAAGCTACTAGTGCAACTTCTCATTTTCGATCTTGACGGTACGCTGATCGACTCCAAGCAGGACATCGTCCACGGCGTCAACGCCGCACGTGAACATCTTGGGCTTGCTCCTTTAGACGTCCCAACCATCGCGTCCTTTGTCGGCAACGGAGCGCCAGTGCTGATCAAGAAGGCTCTGGGTCCTGAAGCCAGCGAAGCCACAATCGCCGAAGCGCTCGACTTCTTCGTGAGCTTCTATCACACCCACCATCTCGTGCACACCGTGCTGTATCCAGGAGTGCGCGAAGCCCTGGATACTTGGCACGCAAAAGGCAAGACTCTCGCCGTGCTCACCAACAAGCCAGAGAAGATCAGCCACGCCATCATCGATGGACTCGGTCTCAACGCCCACTTCCTTCGGGTCTACGGTGGCGACAGCTTCGCGGAAAAGAAACCGGATCCCGCTGGAATACTGGCATTAATGAAGGAATCCGGAATCAGCGCCGCACAAACAGCGATGGTCGGCGACAGTTACGTCGATATGCGCACTGCCAGAAACGCAGGATGCGCCGCCTGGGGAGTCTCCTATGGATTCCAACCGGAATCCCTCATCGCCGATCCCCCGGATGTCCTCGTCGACGACATGCGCGAGTTCTTGAAACTGACTACTCAGGCTCACCCAACGACTTAAGATCCTGCGTCAGCTTCGATCCCGCATCGATGACAATCGCCGTCGCTTTCGAACGCGCGGACCGCAGAATCTCTTCCTCCGGCGCACCCGAAGGACCTGTCGGCATCAGATTGTCGAAGGCCGCCAGAACATACTTGCCGGGGCGCACGCCCTGTATCTGGAACTTGCCCTTCGGCCCCGCCCGTATGATCCGGATCAGGCTCGGCTTCAAGGGCGCAGTGGCCTCAACGTTCGGCCACAGCGCGATCGCCGCGCCTTCGTGCTCGGCATCGTTCGCCAATCGAACCGTACCTTCGACAGTGCCGCCGTTCGCGGCAATCGTCACTTCCAACTGTGCACCCTCGCCCGGCTTGATTGGCAGTGCGTCGAGATCCACATCCTGCCCGTCGAGCCGCACAGATTGCACATAGGCCGTCGGATCCGTCCCCATCACTCGCAACGACATCGTATCGGGCGTGACATTCTCCAGCTTGAATGCACCCTTCGCATCCACAAAACTCTGCGCCGCACCGCCACCCATCGCATCCGCAGAATTGAGCATCAGCCGCAACCGCACAGGATCCATTTTCTCGGGCATTCTGACGGTTCCTGCGATAGTCACCGGCGAATGGAATTGCACCTCGACATTGGTCAGGTCACCGCCAAGCACTTCGATCCGCAGCCGGCCTGCGCTTCGCGCGTTCATCAAATTCGCCATCAGAACGTAAGCACCCGGTGCGACGCTCTTGATCACGAACTTTCCGGTACCGTCGATCATTCCATTGCCGCCCATGTTGAACTGCATGTACTTGGTGGAAATCAGGTAGACATTGCCCATCATCTGGCGTTTGTCTGAAGACCAGCCCGCCGGTGGGATCACCTTACCCGAAACTTCAAACACCCGGGCCTTCACCATCTGGATATCGAGGCCTTCCCGTTCGTCGCCCGCCGCCAATTCCACCACAGCAGCTTGCTCGGCACTTGTCGCAGCGGGAAAGTAGACCGGCACAAGTCCCTCGGTAGAAGTGGAAGGCGCGGCCTCGGACTTCACCCGCGCCGGTTTCGCATTGCGATTGGGTTGCTCAAAATTCATGCTCGGCAAGGGAGCCGCACGCACGCGAAAGCGCCCCGGCTCCAAACCAAACAGCCGATACTCACCGCGATCGTTCGTTTGAAAAGGGCGACTCATCCCCTGCTGCGGCCTTAAGCCACGCACCGATTCCACAGACACCGTCGCATTCGCCACCGGCTCTCCGTTCTCATCGGTCACACGCCCGGAGATTGCCGCCTGCGGAAGAAGCTCAATCGTATGTCCCGTCTTCTTCGAACCCTTTTCCAACACCACAAAATCTGCGGCAACGCCGGGCTTGCGGCGCGGAACCGTATAGCCGTTTTTGCGAGCCTCAATCGTATAGCGCCCTGGACGCAACTGATCCACCGCAAACGCTCCATCCACACCGCTCTTGACGGTTTCCGCTGCAAAGTCCGCTGCCCGCAGCGTAATGTCCGCATGCTTCACCGGCTCGCGAGTCAGTTTGTTCACAACCTTGCCCGCAACAGAGGCAAGATCCTCGGGTCTCAAAGCAGGCGGGACATCTTGCAGCAGAACCACAAACAATGGGAACAAGACAGAAGTCATCTGGTTCTCATCGTAGTCCAAACGATCGGCAGTTTTCAGTGCGCGTAGCTGACAACCCTCGTCAGCTTCCATTCCCCGCCCTTGTTCTGCCAGATCTGCAGGAACTTCGCCGGCTTGTCGCCCGTCTCCTCTTTCCCGCTCGACCTGTTGTAGAACTTGTGCGTACCCGTCTCAATCGCGCCATACCCGGCAATCGGATACACCTCAATCGAAACCAACTCGCGCCGCACTTTGCCGCAAACGTTCTTCTTTGTCGCTTCGATCACAGCGTCGGCATCCGTCATCAGTCCACCGTTGTCGTGGTAAAACTCAACATCGTTTGCGAACAACGCCCGCATCTTCGCGAGATCGCACGCATTGTAGGCATCGAACATCGCGGCATCCAGACTTTTCACCACAGTCGTCAGATCCTGGGCCGCTCGCTTCACGATCAGCGTCCCCTTCTGCACATTGCCGTCCTGCTCGCGAGCAACCTCGCCCGTCATCGCATCGACTTCGACACGAGCCGTGAACTTCATGACCGCGTTGCCTTCGTGAATCTCAAAGCTCAAAGCGCCGCTTTCACCAGCCACACCCTTGAGAATCGCGATCTGCTTCGTCGCATTCGGACCCGCCGTTCCGGTCAGAACCTTACCTTCTTGTTTCAAGATGAGATGCGCCGAATGTTCGCGGCCGTCGCCTGAGAGGGAACCGGTCCAGGTTCCAGTCGCGTCAACCGCCGAAACGGCAAGAGCTAAGAGACAAATCGAAATCATGAGATCTGAAACGAGTCAATCAGCCAATCGGTTCGCTATACTTACGGCTGCCAGCATGTTTTCCATTCTGTTTCTCTGCACCTCCCTCGCCTTTCAAGACGCGCCCGCAGCCAAGCCCCCAGAAGGCCCCCTCTCATCCGCCACCTTCGGCGCTCTCAAACCCCGCCTTCTAGGACCCGCCATCTCCTCAGGACGCGTCGTCGGCTTCGCCGTCCACCCCAAGAACAAGGCCCACTACTACGTGGCCGTTGCGTCGGGCGGCGTTTGGAAAACCACCAACTCCGGCACCACTTTCCAGCCCATCTTCGATTCCGAAGGCTCGTATTCGATCGGCACCATCATGCTCGATCCTAAGAATCCCAACGTCGTTTGGGTCGGAACCGGCGAGAACAACTCCCAACGCTCCGTCGGCTATGGAGACGGCGTCTACAAGTCAGAAGACGGTGGCAAAACCTGGCGCAACGTTGGACTCAAAACCAGTGAGCACATCGGGCGTATCGCCATCGATCCGCGCGACTCCAACGTCGTCTATGTCGCCTCACAAGGCCCGCTCTGGGGACCCGGCGGCGAACGAGGGCTGTACAAAACCACCGACGGCGGCAAGACCTGGAAGCAGATTCTCAAGATAAGTGACGACACCGGAGTCACCGATATTCAAATCGATGCCGCCAATCCCGATGTCCTGCTCGCCGCCTCATGGCAGCGTCGTCGCCACTTCTACACACTCGTCAATGGTGGACCCGAATCGGCGATCCACAAATCGATGGATGGCGGCGCGACTTGGCGCAAGATCCGCAGCGCTCTTCCGCAAGGCGACGTCGGCCGCATCGGACTCGCCACATCGCCCGCGCAAACCGGCCTCGTGTACGCCCGTATCGAAGCGGGAACCGAAAACACGGGCGTCTATCGCTCCACCGATCTTGGCGAATCCTGGGCCAAGATGAGTTCGTACATCGGCCAGCCCATGTACTATGGCCAAGTCATCCCGGATCCCAAGAATCCCAACCGCATCTACTTCGATGACATGCAGCTCCGCGTCTCCGACGATGGCGGACGCACCAACCGCCCCGTCGGCGAACGTCGCAAGCACGTTGACAATCACGCGGTCTGGATCGACCCTAACGATACCGACTATCTGCTGGTCGGCTGCGACGGCGGCATCTACGAATCCTGGGATGGCGGCAAGCTCTGGCACTTCAAATCCAATCTGCCTGTCACGCAGTTCTACGACATCGCTATCGACAACTCGAAGCCCTTTTACTACGTCTATGGCGGCACGCAGGACAACGCCACCTGGGGCGGACCCTCACGCACGAAATCCACGGCGGGCATCGTCAACACGGATTGGTTCGTCACTGTCTTCGGCGACGGCTTCCAAACCCGTGTCGACCCTGAAGATCCCAACACCGTTTACTCCGAATACCAACACGGCGGACTCGTCCGCTACGATCGCAAAACCTCCGAAGCCATTGGCATCAAGCCCATCGAAGGCAAAGGCGAAGCGCCTTACCGCTGGAATTGGGACACACCGCTGCTCATCTCGCCGCACTCACATACCCGTCTTTACTTCGGTTCGCAGTTTCTGTTCCGCAGCGATGATCGCGGTAACAGTTGGCGCAAGATCTCACCGGACCTCACGCGTCAAGTGAATCGCGACAAGCAGCCCGTCTTCGGTAAGATCCAAAACATGGATGCCATCGCCAAGAACCAAAGCACCGCGCCCTATTCGAACTTAAGTGCCGTTGCGGAATCGCCCAAGAAAGAGGGCTTGCTTTACGCCGGTTCGGACGATGGAATCATTCACGTCAGCGAGAACGCCGGCTCTGCTTGGAAGAAGATCGAGAGCTTTCCCGGTGTTCCCTCGAACGTCTACATTCGACGCATCGCACCTTCACAGCACAACGAAAACACCGTCTACGCTGCTTTTGACAATCATCAGAACTCTGATTTCAAGCCATATCTCTTGAAGTCCACCGACAAAGGTGCGACCTGGACATCCATCGTCGGCGACCTGCCCGATCGCGGAACCATCTACGCCTTCGCCGAAGATCACGGCAACCCCGATCTGCTCTTCTGCGGAACCGAGTTCGCGCTCTACTTCACCACCGACGGCGGCAAGAAGTGGATCCGCGTTCGCGGCGGCTTCCCTACCGTCGCTGTGCGCGATCTCGCCATCCACAAGCGCGACAACGACCTCGTGATCGGAACTTTCGGCCGCGGAATCTATGTCATGGACGACATCGGCGCGTTGCGCGAGATCAAGCCCGCAACGCTGGAATCTGAATCCGCTCTGTTCAAGCCTCGCAACGAGCTGCTTTATGTGGAATCCTCGCCCTACGGCACTCGCGGACCCGGCATGCTCGGCGAAAGCTTCTACAACGCCGCCAATCCGCCCTTCGGTGTCACGTTCACCTACTATCTGAAGGATTCCTACAAGTCCCTCAAACAGAAACGGCAGGACGCTCAAAAGGATGCCGAAAAGGCCAAGAAAGATCCCCCCATCCCGACGCACGCGGAACTCACCGCAGAGGCCGATGAGGAGGCTCCCGCGATCATCCTGACCGTGACCGATGCGCAAAATCGCATCGTGCGCCGCATCACCGGAACCAACGCCAAAGGCTTGCAGCGCACCACCTGGGATTTGCACGTCGCGGCGCCCACGCTTGCCCCGCTACGTGTTCCCAGTACCGTGGATACGGGCGATGACGACTTCGGCCCATCCCCTTCAGGCCACTACGCCATGCCCGGAACCTACAAGGTCGCGCTCTCGAAACGCGTCGGTGGCGTCACTACGGCGTTGGGAACCACGCAAACCTTCGAGATCACCACCGAGACCCCGCTCGCCAAAGAGACCATTGACTTCCACTCGCGATTCGATCGGATGCGCCGTGTGATGTCAGGCGCGATGGAAGCGGCCAACACCGCGAAACAGCGCATTACAGCGGCAAAACGCGCGATTCAGGAATCCGGTGCCGATCTCAAACTGCGCGACGAAGCCTCGGCCATCGATACCAAACTGACGCAGATCTTGCGCAGACTGCGTGGCAATGAAACCCTGTCGTCACGCTATATCGAGGAGACGCCATCCATCCAAGACCGCATCGGTGCGATCTCAGGAGAGATGCGCCGCACTCTCTCGCCTCCCACCAGAACCCACGAGGACAGCCTTAAAATCGCCACCGAAGAGTTGCAGCAGGAACTCGCGAAGATCCGGGCAATCGTCGACACCGAACTCAAGAAACTAGAGAGAGAAATGGAAGCAGCGGGCGTGCCCCATACGCCCGGCCGCATCCCGGAGCTTCGCTAGATGGTGCTCGTTCTAACATTGTTATTCCAAGCGCAGATCGGCGACTATCTCGGCACACTGCAGGTAAATCCGTCCACTTCGCTGCGTCTCGGGCTGCATATCCTCAAGGACGACGAAGGCGAGTGGAAAGGCACGGTGGATTCGCTCGACCAAGGCGCGCGCGGCTTGCCTGTGCAGTTGACCATTGAAGGCCAATCCATCAAGTTTGGAAGTACGATCGGCATGTCGTATGAAGGCGCGCTCAGCGATTCGGGCATCGCTGGATTCTTCTCACAAAACGGCATGAAGCTGCCGCTCAACTTCAAGAAGGTCGACAAGATCGAGGAAGCCAAGCGCCCGCAAACTCCCAAGCGCCCCTTCCCCTATAGCGAAGAGGAGGTGGTCGTCCGAAGCGGCAAGATCAAGCTGGGCGGAACGCTTTCAATCCCCAAAGGCGAAGGCCCGCATCCCGCAGTCATCTTTCTCACCGGCAGCGGTGCGCAAGATCGCGACGAGACGCTGTTCGAGCACAAACCCTTTCTCGTCATCTCTGACCATCTCGTAAAGCAAGGCTTCGCAACGCTCAGACTCGACGACCGCGGCGTTGGCAAATCCGACGGTATCCTCGCCTATTCCACCATCGAAGACCTCGCGGGTGACGGCGTTGCCGCCCTCGATTTTCTGAAAACCCGCAAGGAAATCAACTCCAAGCGAATCGGATTTCTCGGTCACAGCGAAGGTGCCATCACAGGACCCCTCGCCGCGGTCCGCACCGGTGAAGCGGCCTTCGTCATCATGCTTGCCGGAACCGGAGTTCCCGGGGATGAGGTCCTCTTAGAACAAGGCCAAGCAGCACTCAAAGCCGCCGGTGCCCCGCCCGAAACTCTGGCGTTTCAAGCCAAGTTTCACAAGACGTTTTTGCCGTTGGTAAAAGCAGAGAAGGACAACGCAGTACTTGCCAGAAAGATCCGCGAAGCCTGGGACAAACTCAAGTCGGAAGACCCGGCAGCCGCTGCGGCGGACAAGATGATCTCACCCCAATTGCAGATGTTCCTCGCGCCGTCGATGCAGTCGATGATCCGCCACGATCCGCGCCCCGTGCTGTCGCAACTCAACTGTCCGGTGCTCGTGTTGAACGGCACGCTCGATCTACAAGTCAGCGCCGAGCAGAACCTGCCAGCGATCGGCCAGGCGCTCGCCAAGGCCAAGCACGCCGACTACACCATCGTCAGCCTGCGCCACCTGAATCATCTGTTTCAAACCGCGAAAACCGGCGCTATCGGCGAGTATGGGCAAATCGAAGAGACCATCGCGACACAAGTTCTGGAACTCGTTGTAACCTGGCTCCAGTCAAAGAAGAATTAGAATTTGATCTTGAGTGCGGTATTGAACGTCAGATCCTGCGTGGAGACCTTGGGCTGCACAGGCTGAAAGGTCAAGCCAGCGGTGAGAGCCATCCGCGGGCCATCCCAGCCCAGAAGCGCAGAGGCCTCTTCGATGCAACCGTTGGTAACTTTTCGAGTCCTCCAATTCCCGTTGTGCGGCGGAAGATAGCTCGTTGAGCATCCCTTTGCCGATCTTCGCGGCCGGCGGGCCTGTGATTCCCCACCTGCTGCTCTGCAGCCCCAGTTGGGCCTGCATTTGTAATCCAATGACACTCTGGATGTGAGCCTGAAATTTCTTGTCATTGAGCGACTTGCTCAAGTACTGCTCCCAACGGGGTACTTCGTTATGGACGAGATCCACGGTGACGATCAAGGGTTGGGTCAGAACTCCGCGCAGGCTGAGCGGGCTGTCTGGATCAGGCATGTCTAAGGTCTCCTGCAAGGGATTACGGGAGACCTCGACAAACGGGGTCATCGGACTACTGTGTTCACACCCTTCGCCTCGACGCCGTCGATCTTTAACGTCACCGGCTGTGAGCCGTTGGCAACGCCACTCGGAACCACCACACGCAGCAGATACACACCCGGAAGGTTCGGAGCCAGTCCACTAAACTGAACCTCCGCAGAAGCGCCGCCAATCGTCACCACCGGCGTCGCCTGTGTTGTGGAATCGAATCCACCCGGAGCCTCTCCACTCGCCGGACGGCTATTCACAGGCCCGAGTCCATTCACCAGGACGTTCAACACCGCACCCGCCGCCACCGGATTCTCCGATCCCACAGGATTGCCGTTCTCATCCACAGCAGAAGCCACCAGCCTCCCCGAGGCATCGAGATACTCAAACATCGCGGGCGAGAACCGCGTCAACGGAACCGTCACCAGATCGGTCTGGCTCGCATAGCCAATGCTCACCTTGGCATCGATCGCGTCCATCCCTTCCACTTCCCACGGAACCTGTACCGTCACTTCCGTTTCGCTCACCGAACGGACGCGCCCGGGAAAGCTGGTCTTTCGAATGCGATCGTCAAAGCTCACGCTGACGTTCGACAAAGACAACGGAAGATATGAAGTCGAGTAGCTCTGGCGCGCTTCACTCAATCCCGCACCAGTGATCGTCACCAACGATCCCGCGGCAAACCCGCCGTTCGCCGTCTGGCCGTTCGCCGTATTCAGGATCCCACCATTGCGGATCGTCGGCGTCAAACGATTGCGTCCCGAGAACACATAAGTACCTCCATCGAACGTCGCGGTGAACTCCTGATAGCCTAACTGATTGCCCGTCCGTCCCACGCCCGTTGTGATGCCATAGCCGTCAGTATCGTTCGCAGCCGCGTCAATGCTGCCTCCGCCCGAAGTCGACCGGAACGCGATGCGACGCCCCACTACGGGCACGCCATACTTGTCCACCAACAAGAACGTCAGAAACACGCGCTGATTCGGTTCGCGAACAAAGCTGGTGCCTTCGAGAGGAATCACGTTGTTCGGAATATTGTCGCCTGACAAATAGAGGAACGGAATCCGCAGCGGCACTGCTCCGCCATCCACTTTGATCACGCCCTCGTAGTTGCCCGCCAAGGGTGCGTTGCCCGCAACGTTGACGGTGATCGAGGACGACTGGCGCGAGCCGATCGTCACAGACGAAGCCGAGAGATTCAACCGCGCGAGGTTGTCGGCGTCGCGCCGTTCCACCGTGAATCGCAGCGTGACATTCGATGTCCCAAGGTTCGTAAACCGCAGCGTCCGCGTCGGAAAAATGTTGCGATTCGCGATACCGAACGACAGCACGGCAGGTTCCACCGCAACATTCGTCTTCAGCGCATTCTCGACATCCAACTTGCCGGCACCCACACCAACCACCCTTGCTCGATAGGTCTGGCCTTGGCTGTCGAAGTCCATCACATTCTCATTGGCGGTGTTGACAACAGCCGATTTGAGCTGACCCGGTGAAGCCAATGGATACTTCTGCTTCACCAAAGCGATCGCACCAGCCACCTGCGGCGCCGCGAAGCTATTGCCTTGCGTGGCGTAGAATCCTGACGCATCGAACATATCGCCATTGGGATCGTACGTCTGCGTCGCCATGTACATGTCGGTCGCCACCGCCACCATCTCCGGCTTGATCGATAGCGATCCAATCGAAGGGCCATAGGAAGAGAAGTACGCCACTTCATTGGCCGTCTCGCTGAAATCGAGTTCCACCAGAGATGGATCGATCATTGTTTTCGCCCCGGGATTCGCGGCGATCCAACTCTTCAACCGCTTGCCCGCCGTATTGCCAATCAGCACTGCGGGAATGCCGGTCTCCCGTAAATTGCCAATCGGAAACAGCGCGTCCGACCCTTCGCGTTGGAAGAAGATCGCAGCAATCGCGCCGGAATTTTGCGCATTGCGAAGCTTGATCGCGAAATCGCAGTCACCCCGCTGGATGAGCGCAATCGCACCCTTCAATGTTCCGTTGCCCAGCGGCTGGCAGCCAAATCCGTTGTCGTTCAATGACGCGACATCGACGAGCGATGCAGTGATCGGAGCCCGCGGCTTCAAGCCTTCGGTGAGTTGCGCGTCGATCTCGCGAAGATTCGTTGGAACGGAATCCCCCTGCGGACGAACGGTCGAAAAGAAGATGTGCGAGTTGGTGGAGCCACCAACGGTAATCGCACTCGGCGCGGTTCCCGGCGTTGTGATCGATCCCAACGCAGGCGCAAGCTGCCCCTTATCCCCACTGTTGCCAGCGTCGATCACCACCGCCATTCCGCGGCGAATCGCATTTTCCACCGCATCCACTTGCGGATCGCACGGCCCAATATTGTTGCGTCCACAATCGGTGTCCCGATCCTCCGGAGCCCACAACGCTGGGGCACCGAGCGATAGCGAAACGATATCCATTCCGTCGTTGAACGCCGCCTCCATTGCGCGGATGATCGCCTCATTCGAAGCGAAATCATTCACCCCAGGCGATCCAAAAATCTTGTAATTCCCCAGGTAAGCCTTCGGCGCAATCCCCTGCACTTCCGCCGCAGGCCCCTTCACCCGAACCCCAGCCGCGATGCTCGCAACCGCGGTTCCATGGCCCACGCGGTCGCGCGGCGTGTAGTCGTCAGGACGCGAATCCACCGGGCTGTCGGGAAAGGCTAGCAGTTCCACAAAGCTGCGCGCCGCGATAATCTTATTGCTGGTGAACCCATCGCAATGCTGGGCCAAGCACTTGGGAAAGCCGGATGGCATTGCCAACCCGGGATCCTGAAACGAAGGATGATTCTTGTCGATGCCGGAATCCAGAATGCCAATCTTGATGCCCGCGCCGGCGTTCTGTTCGCCGCCCGCCGCTGCCCAACCTCCTGGAGCGCGCACGAGAGCGGCCGCCTTCGCATCGTGCCTCGTGTAGTAGCGTTCCCGAAGCACGCGTTCCACGCCCGGCATCGCACGGATCTCGTCAATCGAATCCTCTGGCGCAGAGATGAACATCGCATTTAACAGCGTGTCAACCGATCCGTTCACTCGCACGCCCGCTTTCGAGGACAAGCGCGAACGAAGGGTCTGCTGCTGCAAAGCGATCCGTTGTCCCGCCCCAGCAACAAAAGTCCGGGAGCGGACATCTTCACGACTCGATGCCTGCGCGGCCAGCGGAGGCTCTTCGAGAATCACAATCCAGCGGTCCGAGCGTGGTGCGGCAAAGGCCGCGACAGCAAATGTGAAGAGAATGGCAACCGAGGTTCTCATAGTGACTGCGACGTTACACATGTTAAGAGGGTTTCTTCAGAGTGAGACTAAGCCTAGGCTTATCCGGATAGCGTCGTCCACCTTGGCGAGGGTTGACGGATCCACTTCACCAACCAACTTGACCAGTCGGGCACGATCGACCGACCGGATTCGATCGAGACGAATCGATGAGGGCACCTTCAATCCATTCCGCTTCGATGGCGAAACAACCACTTCAACAGGATAGGGGACCACAGAGACCTTCGAAGTGATCGCCGCCACAATCGTGATCGGTCGATACCTGTTGCCGACATCGTTTTGTATGATCAGCGCGGAACGAGTCTTTTGAATCTCATGTCCAACCGTTGGACCGAAGGACACCAAGTAGATCTGCCCTCGAATCGGATGGCTCATTTGCGCTTTGCGATGCTGCCAGACTTCGTGACTGGTTTGGCTTCCAGCGCCCCGGAGGCTTCCTCCTCAAGAGGGAACCAATCGGCTGCCATTTCAAGATCAAGATCGGCGTTGGCAATGTAACCAGCCTTGAGTTGTTCGCGGATGCTCTGCTTTCCCTGATTCTCCACGTAGAAGTGAACAGCTTGCGAAATGAACCTGCTACGGTTACCTTTTGTGGCCACACGGTCGAGGATCGACAGAGTTTGTTCCGGCAAGATCACGTTGATACGTCTGGTCATGGAGTGCTGCCGCAACGATAGCATACACACGCTTCGTGTGCTTAGGAATCGGACTTTTTCTGATCCAACGACTCAGTTGGGCCCCAGGGCTGGAACGGACCTGGACTCGGTCCAAACCGGGGAATTGGGGCAGTGTCGGATGCTGTTCCGATTGTCGACAAGGGAGCAAGACTTACAGTGATTCCGGCATTGAAGGCATTCATGGGACAGTTTTCGTTCGACCACCAGCAAGGGATCACCAGTAGCTCGACCGATGAGACTTGATCGCTCTCTGGGGCATCAACAACCTCCCAAACCGCCAGTCCGGCGCCATTGAATAGCCCAACTTGGACCAATCCAATAACTTGTCCATTTGGAAGGATTAGGTTGGGACCAGCATCGACTGGTACAAACGCGTTGGCACCGTTGCTATCGGTCTGAGTTAGAGCAAGTTTGATTCCGTTTACAGTACTGGTTGTCGATACCCAAATCTGTTGGGCATTTCGTACCCCTGAAAACTGGGCTATGAATCGAACTCCATGATTGCAGGGTACTCGCTCTGTTCCGGTTTCTCGGTCTCGATCACGAAAAGCACCTGGGAATCCCTCAGTTAGCCGAATCCTCATAACACCTTCCACTTCGCCAAGAATCACCCTCTCGATCCTTCCCATAGCGAGATCGGTGTTGCAATTTGTGCGGTCTCTGAAATCCGTTACTTGCTCGAACTTGACGCAGAGTCCTATCTTGTTTACAGCCAGTTCCTTCGTCGCAAAGACCTTTGGCGACGACTCGGAATCACTAACCTTCGCTGCCAGAGCACATGTGATGATAGTAGGCTTGGTGCCTGAAAGACCTATCTGGTTTGCGTTCAAACGCACACCTGACAGTTTAAATCGAAGATACTTGAGATCGGCGCCGACAAACATCGGTAGAGCGTCCGGGAATGTCACGCCCGTCGCGCTGGACAGGCGACCACGGACAGGATTTGACGAGATACCGTCATCGATAACAACTTGAATTGGTTTCTCCGGGCCGTATCTTGCAGTTAGATTCGTGTTAAACCGCACGATCAGATCGCCTCCTCCCGTAATGACCTTATCGCGGGCAACCGTGATCTCAAACGGAGCCAAATACTCGCAAAAACCCTCGACTCGCAAGCTAGGCAGTGGTAGATTCTGAAGATCGGACGCAAGCTTTCGAATGTCCCGGAACTCACGATCCGCAACCTCGAGGAGGCCAGCAACCCTGGCAAGTCCGCGCCTGATCTCTGCGGGTACAGCATTCTTGTTGTGGTACCCCAAGTCATCGTGTTCGATCTCGGCCCAAGCATGCTGCAAAATCGAACGAACTTGAACTTCTGCCTTGAGACCAGCGAATTCTTTGTAGGTAGGAAGCTGAGTGTAGTCTCTCCCGAACTCCAAGACCTAATGATCCGAGCGATAGCCGAATTGCTCGGTTCTCAAGCGATCACTCTTGTTCTCGGAGTTTGCCCAGTCGATGGAGAACATCTGACCATTGCCCCGTATCACTTTGGCCGCTCGTTCGGCGTCATCCAGGTAGTAGGTGATGATGCGGACACCCACAATATCGGTAAGGTCCTGCAGGCTCCGATACTTGGGCTTTGCCTCGAGCTTTCGCTTCAGACTCTCCCCGGACTTGACTCTGACGCGGGTGTCCGCAACATTGATTCCTTCGCTGCGCATCAAGGAAGCAAGCTCGTCCTGCAACTTTAGGGCAAAACGCTCGAACTTGCTTCGTTGCCGATGATAGTCATCAATGATCTTTGGGTTGTCTTCCAACACTTTCACTCCGATTTCGAAACCCAAACGGCGCGGAACCCGCGCCGCCTTAAGCCTGAAGCGAGACTCAGACCAACCCTTTTAAGAACAGCCGGACGTACCGCCGCAGTTCTCACACTTGTAACAGGACCCATTCGGAACCATCAGCGATCCGCATTCCGAGCACACAACCGCCTCACCCGAAGTGGGCTTCTCCACAAACAGGTTCTGCTGCGGATCCACTTCCGTCTTCCGCAACTTGCCCGAATCCGGCGACTCCGTCAGCGAATACTCAGGACCCAAATACCGATTCCCCATCCATCGGAAAATGTAATCCATGATCGATTTCGCGTATGGGATGTTCTGATTGCCAGTCCAGCCACTCGGCTCAAACCGCACATGCGCGAACTTGTCCACAAAGAACTTCAGCGGCACGCCATACTGCAGGCCGTACGATACCGAAGTCGCAAAGCTATCCATCAGGCCCGAGATCGTCGAACCTTCCTTCGCCATCGTAATGAACAACTCACCCGGCGTATTGTCGTCATAAAGACCGACCGTGAAGTAACCCTCATGGCCACCGATCGAGAACTTGTGCGTGATCGAATTGCGCTCATCCGCGAGCTTACGCCGCACCGGCCGATACACAATCTTCTCCACTTGTACGGCCGCCGGAGCCACCTGGCTCTTGCCGCCTTCCTTCGCGCCTTTCGACGTTCCGGACGACAACGGCTGCACTCGCTTCGAGTTGTCGCGATAAATCGCCACAGCTTTCAAGCCGATCTTCCAGCTCTCGGTGTAGGCGTTCATGATATCGATCGCCGTGCACTCTTCCGGCATGTTGATCGTCTTCGAGATCGCACCGGAAATGAACGGCTGCACCGCCGCCATCATCCGAACGTGTCCCATATAGTGGATCGTCCGCGAACCGTTCTGCGGCTTGAAGCTGCAGTCGAACACCGGCAGATGCTCAGCCTTCAGCCCCGGAGCGCCTTCGATCGTACCCGTCGAATCGATGTGGCTCACAATCTGATCGGCCTGCTCAGGCGAATAGCCCAACTTCAACAGCGCCGAAGGAACCGTGTTGTTCACGATCTTGATCACGCCGCCGCCAACCAGCTTCTTGTACTTCACCAGCGCCAGATCCGGCTCGATGCCAGTCGTATCGCAATCCATCATGAAGCCGATGGTGCCCGTCGGAGCAATCACCGTCGTCTGCGCATTGCGGAACCCGGACTTCTTGCCTAGCTCATACGCTTGATTCCAGCACTCTTCCGAAGCCTTGTACATCGGGGCCGGAACATACTTCTGATCGATCGTCATGCTGACCGAATCGCGATGCATGCGGATCACTTCGAGGAACGGCTCCTCATTCACCGCATAGCCGGGGCAAGGTCCTGTCGAACCTTCGGCAATACGCGCGCTCGTCAGATAAGACTGTCCGCACATGATCGCGCTGATCGCGCCTGCCCACGAACGTCCCTGGTTGGAATCGTACGGGATGCCCATGTACATCAACAGTGCGCCCAAATTTGCAAAGCCCAGCCCCAACGGGCGGAAGTCATGCGAGTTCTTGGCAATCTTCTCGGTCGGATACGCCGCGTTGTCGACAATGATTTCCTGCGCGATCGTCACGGTGTCCACAGCGTGGCGGAAGTCGTCCACCTGAAACTGACCGTCGAGTCCCACAAATTTCATCAGATTCAGCGACGCGAGATTGCAAGCCGAATCGTCCAGAAACATATACTCCGAACACGGATTCGACGCATTGATTCGATCGGTATTCTTCGACGTGTGCCAACGGTTGATGGTCGTGTCGAACTGCATTCCCGGGTCGCCGCACTGCCAGGTTGCTTCTGAGAGCTGCTTCAGCAGGTCTTTCGCCTTGTAACGCTTCAACGGCTGGCCGGTGAAGACCGAGCGAGTCCACCAATCCGCATCGTTCACCACAGCGTGCATAAACTCGTCCGTCGCACGAACCGAATTGTTCGCGTTCTGGAAGAAGATCGACGAGTAAGCTTCGCCGTCGAGCGACGAATCGTAACCCGCGTCAATCAGCGTGTGCGCCTTCTTCTCTTCCTTCGCCTTGCACCAGATGAACTTCTCAATGTCCGGATGCTCCGAATTGAGAATCACCATCTTCGCTGCACGCCGCGTCTTGCCGCCGGACTTGATCACTCCAGCAAAGGCGTCGAAACCCCGCATAAAGGATAGCGGTCCGGACGCCCGGCCACCGCCTGAAAGAACCGCATCGTCTTCCCGCAGCTTCGAAAGATTCGTACCAGTGCCCGAACCCCATTTGAACAACATGCCCTCGGTCTTGGCCAGATCGAGGATCGATTCCAATGAGTCAGACACCGAGTTGATAAAGCAGGCCGAGCACTGCGGCTTCGGATCCTTTTTGTCCAACTTCTTAACTTCGTTCGCGTCCTGATCGAAATACCAGCCGTATCCACGCGGCTCGCGGACACCGACATTAAACCAAACCGGCGAGTTGAAACACGCCTTCTGTGTCAACATCAGATGCGCGAGCTCGTCCCGGAAGTTTTCCGCATCCGCCGGCGTCTTGAAGTAACGTTGATCGCGCCCCCAATCGGCAATCGAATCCACCACTCGATGCACCAGTTGTGCCACGCTACGTTCCCGCTCGGGCGTTCCCATTCGACCGTGAAAGTACTTGCTGGCGACGATGTTGGTGGCAGTCTGCGACCAATCCGCCGGAATCTCGATGTCGCGCTGCTCAAACAGAACCGCGCCTTTGTCGTTGCCGATCGTCGCCGCCCGAAGTTCCCACTGCACCTCGTCATACGGCGTCTTACCTGCCTCGAGTTTTGCTGTGAAGTGACGGGGGAATGGCACCCCCTGCCGCGATTCGATCGGAAGGGGCTTCTTCGAGTCCCTTAATTTGGATGTGAAGTCAACGGTCAGCTGACCCATAGGTGTCTCCTAAAAATGATAAACTGGTTCGTGCCGTCCCGTCTGGTAGGGGACAACCTCAAGAGATTTGTATTGCAGGTTTGTTAAGAACCAAAGCCGGAAGAGAGCCGTTCGTCTTTCCCGAGATCTGCCAAAGCCGAGCATCTTCCGACGCTGATGCCTATCATGACCCAACATGTAGTACGCCGTCAAGATTTTTATCTATATGCGGCACATAGGCTTACAAGCCATGTTTCGGACAGGTTAAGCGATTCACCCTAGTTCTGAACCCAAAACATTTCTCTAACTACTTGTTTCGAGACACCTTCCGCTCCATCCTCTTCGCTTTTCCATTCTGCAGGTTTCGCCGTTCACAATCCACGAAAATATTGTTTCTCACTGAAACTCACTTGTTATCAACTACTTGTTGGGATTTACCCACACCCAAGTCACTCCGAAACTTCACCCCCGAACCAGATCTTGGGGGCATGACTACACACCTTGCCCTTCTGTTCGCCTTGTCGCTGGATTCCAATCCTTCGTCAGACGCCCATCTCCATCTTTCCAATGGGGACAATCATTTTCAATGTGGTCGCTTGGCCACAGCCGAAGCCGAATACCGCGAGGCCGTCCGGATCCTCGAAAACACTCCCTCCGCCGAACTCGCCCTCGCACTGAACAATCTCGGCACCACCCTTGCCGGCCGTCACGAATACGAACGCGCCCTGCCCGTGCTGCGCCGAGCCAATCGAATGGCACAGCAATTCCTCACATCCGAGCAACGCTTCCAGATTCAAGGAAACACCGCCCAAGTCATGATCCGCCTCGGCGACTATTCCGCCGCCCGCCCGCTCGTTGACCAAGTCGTCTCCTTTGCAGAAGCTGCCAACCAACCCTATCTTCTCTATGCATTGCTCTCGAGAGCCGCGATCTTCACTGCGGCTCTCGACTGGGACGGCGCCCAGAAAGACATCGACCGAGTATTGCAATCGATTGACAACCACCATCCACTCGCGCCAAACGCCCACGCTCTGCGCGCCACCGCGTGGCAACGCGCCGGAAACCACCGCCTCGCCGTGAACGAATTCGCGATCGCTCTCGAGCTCGGCGATCGCACCCCATATTGGATCCACACCTCCGATGCAACCGATATCATCGATTCTTATAGTGTTTCCCTGCGTAAGACAGGCCAACGAAGACGCGCAAAGGCCCTAGTCCAAGAAGTCAACAATCGAAAGAGAATAAATCCAACACCATAGCCGGTCGAATCTCTGATACCATCGGAAAGCTGCGCATGAAAATCCGTCCATCATTGGAGGGTCGACTGGCGCATCGGGTTCCAATTCGATTAGGAGAATCCTCTTAGATGAGAGTGTTTCTAGTTAACCCCAGTGACGACGCTTTCGGAACAGCGGTAATCACGCCCAGGTGGCTTTTCGTACTTGCCGCGGCGACTCCCGACAGGTTCGGACAGCCGATTATTGTGGATGAGACCATTGAGTCCCTCGACGTCAACCTGGTCCAACCCGGCGACGTCGTCGGCATCGGAATTCACACCGCCAACGCACTTCGCGGTCTCAAAATGGGGCGCCTCTGCCGCGAACGCGGTGCATGGGTGATCTTCGGTGGTATCCATACCACCCTCTTCCCCAACGAACCGCTTGAGCTCGGCGGCGCACATGCCAGCGTCAAAGGCGACGGCGATCAGATCTGGGCCAAAGTACTTACCGATTGCGAAGCCGGCAAGCTCGAAAAAGAGTATGACGGCGGTCGCGTCTCGGGCGATAAGTTTATGCCCGCGCGTTGGGATCTGATCAAACGCGATAACTATATGTGGGCCTCGGTACAGACCGTCCGCGGCTGCCCCAAGCATTGCAGTTTCTGCTCCGTCTGGCGCACCGACGGTCAAAAGCCTCGCCAGCGCGGAATCGACTCTGTGATGGAAGAGATCGTGCAACTTCGCCGTCTCGGCTACCGGTTCATCGCCCTGGCTGACGACAACTTTTATCCGGTGAGCATGCGCGACATCGAACTCGCCAAGATGCAGAAAAACGAAGCGCGCATCGCGGAACTCGAATCTCTGCGTGCGGAGCGCTTCGAACTGATGCGCCGCATGAAAGATCTGCCGAATGACATGACGTTCTTCACGCAGATCACAATGGAAGCCGCCGAAGACGTCGACTTCCTCATCGCCATGAAGAATGCCCGCATCCGCGGTGCCCTCGTCGGCGTGGAAGCCGTGACCGAAGAAGGCTTGAAGTCGATCTTCAAGGACTTCAATCTCTCCGGTGACAACCTCGCGATTCGCCTCCGAGCCTTCCGTGAAAACGGCGTCCACGTTCTCGGAAGCTTCATCTTCGGCCTTTCAACCGATCGGATGGATACTTTCAAGGCCACCTTTGAACTCGCCAAGAAAGCCAACATCACCTTTGCCCAGTTCGTAACCATGACCCCTTACCCGGGTACAGTGGACTTCCAGAAATGGGAAAAGGACCAGAAGGGTACGATGCCCGAGGTCGACGGCACGCCCATCAATCGCTACTGGCTCATCCCCAGCAACAAGCGTCCGAAGCTCTATTTCACCCATCCAGCGTTGAGTTCGGAACAGATCCGTCTCGGTACACAATCGGTTTGGGATGATTTTTACAGCGCCAAGGAAATCTGGTCACGATCAAGCTGTGTGAAGTCGATCAAGGGCCGGGTTGCGTTTCTCCTGATCTCTAAGCTATACCGGCAGATGTACGCCAACACCGGTATCGCCACCGACAGCGCTCGCCGCAAGAGCGCCAATCGATGGGCTCGAATCATCGCCAAGATGGTCAGTAAGGTCTTCCACGGCAAACCGATGCCTGATCTTCAGGTACCTGGAGCCCCGCCGAAGATGGAGTTGAATCCGCTCCGCGTCATCGGGTAGCTGTTACAGAAACAAGAAGGCCGCTGGAGAAATCCGGCGGCCTTTTCGTTTTAGAGCCGCTTCAAGAGGGAGATCTGACCAGCGTGATAGATGTTCTGCTAAGCGATGCCATGCAGCAAAAAGTAAAAATCGAACTCTCTGCCATCGGCAACCGGCGGCCAATCATCGTCGCCAGTCATCGACACGTATTCCCCGCCCTCAATCGACAACAGGCCCGTCCGCTGCCAAGCGGTGACGTGTAAGACAAGTTCCCAGATCGAATGCAACTCGAGTCTTGCCTTGGCCGCCGCAAGCCGCGAGTCGACGCCTTCCAGCGCCTCGACGACTGACGAACCATGCCAGGCAACACCCGAGGGGAACGCCCAACTTGGCTCGCGATACGTCGCGTCTCCGGCTTGCTCATGACTTTCTCCGGATTCGGTAGTCTTCCACCGACGGCATCTTGATGATCTTGCAC
>Ga0163144_10003123_pt1 | contig 37861 bp, 26 predicted proteins | sample OliLak19BULKMAT1_FD_123175 | JGI IMG/M metagenome (GOLD analysis project Ga0163144, IMG submission 123175) | Freshwater microbial mat bacterial communities from Lake Vanda, McMurdo Dry Valleys, Antarctica - Oligotrophic Lake LV.19.BULKMAT1 | ecosystem: Environmental > Aquatic > Freshwater >...
CAGATCGCCCATCGTTTTGGCGATCCGATCCACTTCATCCTGCACATGGTTGAGGGCGTAATCCATCGTCTGAAAGGCACCCGCTGCGGTTTTCAGCACGATGGGAACAAACACCCGTTGCTGATCGAGATAGCCATCAAAGAGGAGATCGATCTGTGGGTCGCCCATGATCGAGGCACTCACCCGAATAGCGACGCTGCGATACCGGCCCACGGTGATCACCTGTCGGTTACGTAGCGCTTGGGTCTGCGCGTCGATCTCGGCAAGCACCTTGAACAGTGCCTCACCGGCTGCATCGCGCTTGGTATAGGCCGTGGCCTCGGTGGTCATCACGCCATTGAGGATGGCCGCTTTGAACTCCAGGCCCCGGCTCTGCGCTGCGGAAACCTTGACCGCTTCGAGGAAGGGGAGACGAGCGTCTAACCGCTGCCGCTCCCATTCGTTGGTGCGGATGGTATTGCGCAGCCGCACGCGGCTTTCCCGATCTGCGGCTTCGGATACCTCCAACTTTTGAATCTCAAGATCGAGCGTGACCTTCTCTAAGACCAAGGGATTCCCACTGGCCAGCGCCTTGATCTCAGCAGCCGATGCCGCCGAATCGCTCAGGTCGTCCATCTCACGCATGGACACGTCGCCGCTTTTGACCTGCTCAATAAAGCCCGTTTTGGTTTCGATCGTCTGCCACCGATAGGCGTCAAAGCTCCCTTCGGTGACGAAGGCGAAAACCATCACTTCGGGGAACATGTTCCCCTGGCGCACGATTCTACCGACGCGCTGCTCCAGATCCCCCGGTCGCCAGGGGCAATCCACATGGTGCAGTGCAATCAGGCGTCGCTGGATATTCATGCCGGTTGATTGCTTGGATGCCAGCAGCACCCGAACGCGGCCCGCATGCAGATCGGCAAAGAGCTTGGCCTTCTTGGTCTTGGAGTCGTGATCTTGGATAAAGGCGATCTCCGCCTCTGGAATCCCACGCACGACCAGTTGGCGGCGGATCTCGTGGTAGACGACCACGGTTTCGCAGTAGATCAACTGCGTGGCCTTGGCCGCATCGTATTGGTGGTAAATCGCGGCCACGTAATCGGCTACCACGCCGATCTTGTTGACGCGATCCGGCATACCGTTCATCGCCCGATGGTGGTACGTGCTGGCTGGATGATGGGGGAACACCTTCCGCCAGGGATCGATGATGCTCACACCGGGAATGGTCACACCGGGATTGGTGGCCTCGGTGGTGGTTGCTGTGGGTAGGCCGCTCATGGGGCGACTCCTTTGCGCATACAAAAAAGGAGCCAACCCCACTGCGGGGCTGGCTCTGAGAACCAACCCCACTGCGGGGGATCGTTACGCTGCGTCTTGGTCGTCGTCGGTGTCGTTGTCCTGGTCGTCGGTGTCGTTGTCCTGGTCGTCGGTGTCGTCAGTAGTATCCCACGACTCCATGATGTCCATGTCCTCGTCACCAAACACCAAGCGCGTGTCCAAAGCGGCTTTTCCGGCATCGCCGATCACCTTCAGGATGTTATCCTCCCTGGGATCGACAAGGCCAGATTTGATGGCATCAACGCGACTGACGCAGTGGCGAATGTAGGCTTTGAGGCGCGGGCTGGGTGGCACGCTCACCGCTATCGTCTTCCCGCCCATCAGGGTTGGGGTGGGTAACCCAAGCTGCTCCCGGCTGCGGCTAAACGTGAACTGGAACCAGAGGTTGAACAACTCCGGCATGTTCACGAAGCGGGCCAGTCGGTTCTTGACCTGGAATCCGCCACCGTCCGGGGTCATCTCAAAGATCGGCACGACCTCCGCAAAGGTACGCGCCCACGAATCGAACATGCTGAGGCCCTGGGCGGTCAACAGCGCTTCGGCCAGATACTTCATCAGAATGAAGGCTTCCCCGACGCTGTTCATAATCGGCGTGCCGGTCGCAAACACGACCTTGCCGCCTCGATTGAGAATGTCCCACGTTTTGATGCGCATATCGAACGCCCGCTTGGCATCGCCCGTCGGCACGCCCGCGACCTGCATCATGGATGGGGTGATGAGATTCTTAAATTCCTGGGCTTCATCCACAAAGAGTGCATCGATCTGCAATTCGTCCCAGGAGATGATGTGTTGAGAGTCGCGCTTGATCCGCGATTCCATGTCTTTCAGCTTCGTCTCAAAATCTCTCACCTTTTGGGCAATCGCTTTGAGCGCCTGCTTGTTGTCGGATGTCTCGCGTTGGTCGAGCAAGTAGGCGTCGAGCGCCGCTTTCTCGTTGCGGATAAAGTCCGCGCCACACTGGTCGGGGTCGATACACCCAAAGCTGGTATGGGCGCAGATGACCACATCGGGGTTGTCGGTAATGATCCGGTTCAGAAACTCCCCGCGCCGTGCGGGGGTGAAATCTTCTGGCGCCATGACCATCACGCGCATGTCGGGGTACAGGCGGTTGGCCTCGTTCCCCCACTGCTCAACCAAGTTCTTGGGGGCAATGATCATGACCCGCTTGGCCAACCCGAGTCGTTTCACTTCGTGCGCCCAGGCTAACCCAATGAAGGTTTTGCCGGAACCAACGCACAAATCTAACAACGTGGCCTGCTGCTGCAACGCACACCACAGGCCATCCAACTGGTGAGGCAGCAAATTGCCACCACGCAGGATGGCGCGATTGATACCGGGCAGGAGTAAGTGGCTGCCATCGAAATCACGGCGGCGGATGCTGTTGTGCAGGAGATTGTAGATCTGGCAGAGTTGCTCCGCCCGATCCGCATCCTCCCACGCCCACACGTTGAACCGCTCGCGCACCTGCATCCACTTCTCTTGGGCGCTGAGGGTGGCCTTTTGGTTGATGATTCGCTTCTCGGCGCCATCGCGCGCAATCACATCGTAGACCACCGGGGGGACGCCGTTCAGCGCCTTCTCGACAATCGCGATGCCGTCCATGCGCTTCGTTCCCCATGCGCTGGTGGCTTCGGGGGAATTGCAGGCATAGTTTTTATCCTTGATGTCCCACTTCGCCAAGGGCGCGTGATACTGCACGACTCCGCGGCTGTATCTGGCTCCCGCAAAGCGGGGCATGAGACTGATAATGAAGTCGCGCACCACATCCGCAGGAATCCACGGTGCGCCCAGGTTGGCCTTGATCTTGCCAGGAGTGAGATCCACCGGCTGCACGGCTTGGAGACTGATCACGTTCGTGAAGAACGATGGCTCGGTCTTGGCCGCGTCCTCCGCAACCGCCAACTTCTGCCGGACATCGCCCGACAGATAGACATCGGCCATGACCCAATCGTGGGTGGCCGGGTCGCAGTAGATTCGGCCTTGGAGCGCGTTGATCGCGTCCTGCTCGGAGAGTCCGGTGTAGGTTGCAATCGTTGGCAGATCCAGCCGTCCAACATCGTTGAGGCAGCGCAACAGCGCCTCATCCGGCGACATGCTGCCAATATGCACCTGTGGTGTGGGCTGGATAGTTGGGCGATAGAAAATGGTGGTCTTTTCCGCCACCAGCACGCCCGACTCCTCGCGCACATTGGTTTCTAATGCCTTCAGAAAGAGCAATTCCGGCTCGTTCTTGAGGGCCAGCCGGTTGGCAAAGCTATGGATAACGCCATGCTGCCGCACAAACTGGTCGTAGCTCAGATTGAGTTCCTCACGTAACCCGCTGGCCGCATCACCCTGCATATCGGCCTGCACCAATGCCTTGGCAATGGCGTAGATGCGGAGCATGGCCGTGGCGCGGGGGTTGTCTTTGCGGGCCGTGGCTGGCGTGGGTGCTGGCGTTGCGGCCACCGCAGGCCGTGGCTGAAACAGGTCGGTGGGGATCTGCGCGGCCAAGGCATTGGCCAGCAGTTCGATGACCTTCTGATTTGCTGGTGGCGTCACGGCCTGCCAGAGCACGCCATTGCGCCGCACCGTTCCAATCGTCCCCAACACGAGCGCTGGTTGGGCGGCGAACAGATCGTTCACGCGCAACCCAGCTTCGATAGCATCATCGTCGTGGCCTGCGCTGATGCGCGAACCACTGGTGAAGCGCTGGCCGTTGGCGGCGTCGGTAATCGGGTAGGTGGTGATCGAGCTCGTGATCCACGTCGTGTTGTTGATGCGCATGGGAGCGACTTCCTTTCGTACAAAGAAGCCGACTCCCACAATGGGAGCCGGCATGGGTATGCACGGTTCCCGTTGGGGTGGTGAGGGTGCGCCTTAACGGCGGCGGAAGATGAGCAGATCGGCGCCGCAGAGCGTGCCGCTAGTGCGCTCAAATGCACCTTGCGGTAAGCGCAGGGCGGTGATCAGGTCGGCCCGTTCGGCAATCCACTCGCGGGTACGGGCATCGCGCTTATCCATCGTCCCGTAGGACGTGAGGACACACACAATCCCGCCTGGGCGAGTCAGTTGGATCGCGCGGGCAATAAAAAAGTCATGCAGGCAGCGCTTCAGGTACGCTTCCGTGAAGCCCGGGAAGAACACCGTGCTACCGTTAAAGGGCACATTGGTGATCACGAGATCAAAATGATCCTTCGGCAGATCCGCTTCTTCAAAGCCCGTACCACCAATCATGGTGACATCCGGGTGGAGGAAGCGGGCGATGTCGCTAGAGACAATATCAAGCTCAACGCCAGTAATGGCGGATCGTTGGCGGATGTCCATTGGCATACTCGCCACGAACATGCCGACTCCGAAGGCGGGTTCCAGCATCTGGATCGTCCCGGGCCCGTCGCGGAGTGCGGGTGCGAGGGCGTTCCAAATGACATTGAGCACTTCTTGGGGCGTGTAGAACGCGGTCAGGGCGGCATAGGAGATGCGCGAACGCTCCTCCGCAGTGGTCAGGTCGGTAAACTCCGCATCGCGCTCAATGGCGCGGGTCAGCAATTGCGACTCGCCAAAGGCCGAATAGTGCGCCAGGGTCTGGCGCTCGTCATCCGTCAGATGGTGCGGATTGCGTTCCTCCATCTGCAACTGCCGCAGCAGGCGGATGGCGGCGAGGTTCTTCTTATAGCGGTCAACACTGCCATTGAAGTGCAGCGTGGTGCCATCAGTGAGCGTGAACATGGGATCTGCTCCTTGTTGAAAGCAGCCGATCCCCCAGCGGGATCGGCGTGAACCGTTCCCGGTGGTGCGCGTTAGGATGGCAGCGCATCGGCACTGAAGCCGAAGTGTCCGCCGAAGATGGAAACCTCCCGCTCGCTGGTGTCCAGCATGAGCGTGATGCGTTCGTTGGCTTTGGCGATAGGAGCCAGTTCGCTGATCAGCCGCTCGGCATCAGCAGCATTCAGGGCCAGAGAACGAATCCCCCATCCCTGGTGGTCGGTGCTGGTCAGTTCCTTCGTCACCGTTCCTGCATGGATGCGAGCACGGGTAAAGGTCAGTTCCAGCGTGAGCGTCTGCGGCTGCGTCTTGAGCAATGCCTTCAGCGCACGCACCAATTGGGCCGCGCTGATGCTCGTAAAGGCGGTTTTGTTGCCCGACTCGGCGTCAAAGACGCCCTGGCGGACTTGGGCGAGGCGTAGGATTTCGCGGCACAGCGTATGCTTGCACATGCCGCTCTCGGCTCCCGATCCGACATACTTCTGGCCGTAGACCAGGTGCCGGTAGTCGGGGCAGGTGCAGCCGTGTTCGGAAATCCAGTAGGTCTTGGAACCTTTAATGGTCACATCGCCGTTCTCACGCACCCACACGGTGCGCTGCTCGGCGGGGCGATACTGATCAGTAAGGCCATTGAGCGCCAGGTCGTAGGCGTTCATCGCCCGCGACACAATCGCCGCTTTATCCTCATAGAAATCAATCAGTTGTTCCGTGGCCCGCGCAAGATCGGTGGGCGTCAGCGTGGTCATGCGGTCGGGCGTGGGGCCAGCATCGATCCCAAACGGGACGAGCGGGCTAACGGTATCGACCGTGATGGTCTGTGCCTCAACCGTTGCAACGGCTTTGGCTTCTGTCCACGCCTGGGCTTCCTGTGGGAAGGTGCCCACATAGTCCCCGTTCAGGGCGGTATCGAAGCCATCCGGTGCTGGCGTAATCGTTGCCACAAAGGGCGCACGCTGCAAGGTCGCAGCATACGCCTCTGCTGCGGCGGCGGTGGGGAAATACTGATTGACGACCTGGCGGCCGTCGACGAGGACAATGAATTGGCTGCCCTCGAACCAGTCGCGGTCAATCGTGATTGATGATGTGGTCACAAGACGGCTCCTTTCGTTGGGAGCACACCCATGCCGCACCCATCTCGGGGCGGCGTTGGTGCGCCCCGAGATGGGTAAATGGTTGATGAGTCGATACCGGGCATGTCGGCGCTGCCGTCACTTCTCCCGATGATGATCTGCAGCAGCCCTTGGCGCACGATTCGGCGCGCGCGTCGGTTGACATGGCGCGTGGCGCGTCGGCGGCCAGCGGCGGCGGTTGGGCGATGGGGCAGAAAGCGGGGATACCGCCACTATGCCCCAGTGGTCGTGATCATCACGATTGCGCCGCTTTGACGAGCGTGTCCAACTCCCCGATCAGGGTGCTGGCCTGCGGCTTGGTGAGGCTGGCGGGCACGTTCGCCGCTCGGCGGATGCCGCTCAGGCGGGGGATGCCGTGGGCCATGCCCAGGCGATCCACCTGATTCGGGTTGACCCCAAACTCGGCGCAGCGGGCAATCAAGGCGCTGATCGCGCCGCGCTGCTTCTCGCTGGCGGGTGGGGCAGCAATCGTAGCGGTGCTGGTGTGCTGCTCGGCCTGTTCCAGCGTTGCACGCGCCGTGGCCAGTCGGGCGGGATCGGGTGCAACCCCGTTCCGCTGCGGCTGGTGGCCGTTCTGCGCTGGTGCTGGTGTTGGCGTTGGTGCAGCGGCTGGTTTGCGCTGCTGCATGAGGCCGGCCTGATAATACATCTGCTCGACGATCCGGCGTGGTTCGCTGAAGCGGAAGCTCTTGCGATCCCCCTGGCCTTCGCCCCACACCTTTGGCAAGCCGTACAGATAGCGGCCCAGGCCGACCTCGGCACAAGCGCGCTTTTTCGCTTGAGCTTCGGCAATCGTGCCGCAGTTGTCATCCTGCGGTTCGCCTTCGCCAGATGCGTCTTTCGTGATACCAAAGATGGTGAGGCGGGCAATGACGCGGGTATCACCCCACGGCGTGAGCTGGATCGACCAGTTGGCTGGCCCAACAATCGCGTCCAGCCGGTCGGCATAGACCCGCCAATCGGCATACGCCAGCGCTAAGGCCGACGTGCCATCGGCTCGGACGGCACCGGGCTTGATCTCAATGGTCGCCATTGGGAACGGGGCGGCCAGCGCCGCGATGATTTCGGGGGTGAGTGTGGTTTCCATAGAGTCGACTCCTTCATCAAGAAAGCTGGCGACTCCGCGCACCCGGAGTCGCCAGCGATAGCTGCGCCCTGGTGCGGGGAAGAACGGATGCGTGCCGAGTCTACTGCACCGTCATCGGCATGAGTAAAAAGATGGCCTGGTCGGTACCAACGGGCCGGAACACGATGGGACTCGTGGGCGATGTGACCGTTACCGTGAGCGTTGGCGTGTCGATCACCTTCGTGATCTGCGCCGCAAACTTCACATTAAAGGCCACCTGCACGGCAGCCCCCTCGATGGTCGCATCCACGTCGGCGCGCTGGTCGCCCACACTGGCCGCATTCGCGGTCAAGGTGAGTGCGGTTGTGCCGATGGCGGCGCGGCTGATCTGCGAACTGCTGCTGGCAAAGAAGCCAGCCAGCTTGAACGCATTGGCCAGTTCGGCAGTGTTGAGCGTGGCGCGGGTCTGTTCGGCGCTGCCGGTCGGAATGATCCGATCCGCATCGGGGTACCTTCCCTCCAACATACGCGTAATGGCGGTGATTCCACCCGCCTGAAAGGCAACGGTGTTGCCATTGGGATGGACGGTCATGCCAATCGGCCCGTCCTGGTCAGGAAACAGCGCGGCGATCTCGGCCAGCGCGTCACCAGGGGTGACAAACTGTATGGCATCGGTCGCGGCATCGAGCGGAATGGTCACCTTGGCGAGACGGAATCCGTCTGCTGCGGTGAAGGATGCCTCCCCATGGGCGATCCTGATCCACACGCCGTTTAAGATTGGGCGCGTATGATCGGTGGCCGCAAAGGGCGCAACCGATTCCATCGCCCGCACAAACGCCTTCCCTGGCAGGGTGATGGGCGTTCCGGTCATCGTGGGCAACGTTGGAAACTCCGATCCCTCGAACCCATTGATGGTCGTCTCGAAGCCGCCACAAGTCAGGCGGATCACATCGGAGCGCGTCTGCTCAATCGTGATGCTATCGCCGGGAAGCGTCCCCACGATGTCGGCAAACAGTTTGTGGGGGATGCACACATCCCAGGCATCGCGGCTGGTGGCGGCGATCTGGACGGCGATCCCCAACGAGAGATCGGTCGCGGTCAGCACGAGGGTGCCGTCTGCTGCGCGAAGTTGGACGGTACTCAGTACCGGCAAGGTGTTCTTGCCCGCGATGGCGCGACCCACATGCGCCATCGCATCCTTCAACGCGCTGCGCCTAACCGTAACGGTGGGATGCAGCGGAGTCGGTGCGGCGACGGTGGCGGGTGTGGCGACGGGTGCGGTCGTTGTGGTCTTTGCAGCCTTTGTGGCCTTCGTGGTGGTTGTGGCTGGTGCGGTGGTCATGATGGATTGCTCCTCAACAATACTCGCCCCAGCCGCCACCAGGGTGGGCTGCATGAATGCAGTCATCCACGCTGGCGGCGTGGTTCGGCACATGCCGAGGGAGCGTTAGTTTCCGAGAACGCGCATGAGTGGGGAAAGCACGGTATGCAGCGCGATGGTGAGTATATGGGCGGCAATCGGCAGGCCGATGGCGATGGTGATCATCATCTTCATGGTGGTATTCCTTGTGTTGATAGCACAGGTCACACCATGCCCGCGCGGGCTGGTGTGCAGCCTGCGCGGAGCGCAATAACGTGTTGGTGGTGGAGGGCGCTGCGGCTGAAGGCTGCACATGCGCCACGTAGGTTGAGGTTTAGAGTTGCGCCCGCAGCTCCTCGACCGATATGCCGAGGGCGCTGGCGACGTAGCTGAGCGAGTCGTCCGAAACGGCGGTATCGACGGTCTGCCCAATGAAGGGGCAACCGGCAGCATTCGCGCCGTCAATGTCTTGGCCAACGTACTCCGCATCAGAGTCATCGGAGTCGCTGTTAGCGGAAAAAAGCCAACCCATCAGGTGGCCTCCTTTCAAAAAGAAAAGAGGCCACCCGTACCGGATGGCCTCAGCAAATGCTGAAACCCCTGGTGCGGGGCATGATCTGGTGGTGTGGGCCAACCCACCTTATTTGTTGGTCGTATACGCCAACGCGGCCTCACGAATGAGGCGGGCCGCGTCTGGACGTGCCTGAAGCGACTGGATGGCCGCGCTATAGCCTTTGTGGGGATACAGATCCGCAGCCACCTGGCGCACAAGCTCGGCCAGTTCGTGTCGATTAAGGTCAATACACGCATTGGTGGTGGTGGGGATGCGGCCACCGCCGCGCCCTTGAAGTTTCGTGAGCAATGCCATGGGGCCGCGTCCTTTCTGAAAGAAAGTGCGGCGACCATTCCCGGCAGCCGCACAAAAAATGTGCTGAAGCCAGGGAATTGGCAAGGAGATGGTTAGAACGCGAGCATGAGCCGTGTGACACTGCCCATGTCGTGTATGTCAATGGTCGCGATGGCGCGCAGCTGCTGGAGCTGCTGTGCCGTCAGATGACCAGTGGTCATGTCCACGATCCAGGTGTCGTCGGTGGTGCCATAGGCGACGATCTGTTGTACGCCGCCCCGAAGGATGGCGCGGCGGGCGTGCTCCATCAGGAGCGATGGTGACAGCTGCATGCGTGTTCCTTCTGCTCCAAAAAAGAGCAACAAAAAAACCCGCTGCTGGTGCATGCAATCATCGGGGGCTGTGCCAAGCGGCGCAGCAGTCAATGCTTCATGCCCAAAACGGGCGGCAGAGAATCAAAAAAACACGCATTTTCAGCGCAAAGGAATGCACGAGCCACGCCGACGAACGGCGAGGAGGTGGTACTTTGCCACGGAAAACCGTGGAAGTCGCTCATCAGTACATACGTACCGGAGGATGGCCCGAAGGCCGTGCGCCCACAGTGAAGGGGCGTTCGATTGGTAATGACCGTTCTTGAAAGAGCGGTGTTTGGTTACGTGCGACCCGGCCAGTTCTCTGTTCGCATGCGTGGCGATGCTCACCGTTCCTGCGAACCCTACCGTCCCCGCGAACCTCACCGTCCCCGCGAGCCTCGGTGATATGGTCAGAGATGACCGCCACACCGACAAACGCAGCAAGGGCAACAAACGCAGCAAGGATAACGAATGCAGCAAGGGCAACCAACACATCGCAGACGATCAGTACACTGACCGATGCAATGTCAGAAGTATATACGCGATTGCGAACCAAAAGCGTACCAATATGAATCGGATGCGTATCGAACGAATTGCTATGTCTGCGCGAGGATGGAGAGATGCACGTCCTCGTCACCTGCGAGGGCATTGGCGGTCTGCGATGTGATAACAAAGGATAGACCGCCAACCCTATCATGCGGACATTTAGAAGATTGAGTGAATTGTGAGGTTCAACGAATTGCATCCCAACGGGATCTGTGCCTCAGAGATCATGTATCCTGGTGCAGCAAAGGAGGTGATAGTGCATATTCTCACGCCTGTTATCAGTGAGCGCACTGCCCTGCGCACTGAACCTTTAGCTCAACACTATACACATCCGCATGCATACCATTCTATTCACGGATAAGACCGAGGGATCGCTGATATATGCTAACTTATTGTCAGCTATGCTCAGGGGGTAAAAGACGCAGCTGATACTCCAATCATGCACAGGATGCAGAATACTTCAGACGCGTCTTACGGGATCTCTGCAACAGCAGTAGCAGTAAACTGGCTCCATAGGCCATGTGCCACAATGTGGTAGCGGCCAGCCTGTAGCTTATTTGTTGAAAGCATTGCTGATAATACGCCATTGTCGTCGGCAGTAACTGTGCCAGATGCTATTGTCTTGCCATCAGGCGTATCGTACCAGAGTGCCACTGGCTCACCAGGAACGAAAAGTAGGCTGCTAAGCGAGAAGCTGGTCTTGTCAGCAGATCGATCAATGGTAAGCGGATACGTCGGGAGATTCAGCGTTTCCGACGCAACTGCAAGCTGTGGTTGGTTACTGCGCCCCTCCCCCCCTTGTGTTTGATCACTCCAGTTGAACTGTATGCGTTCGCCCAGCGTTGTCCCCACCACAAGACCAGGCTGCACAATCAGGCGTACGGTTGCTGTCACCACATCGCCATTTGCACCAAGTGGGCCAGTTTCGATTTGTAGGGTATTGGTAAGTAGTTTGCTGACCCAAGCATCAGGGCGGCTGAAGCGTGCATCTACTATCTGTACCTTGGACGAATCGAAGGGCAATGTCATGACCGTGTTTTTCGCGTTGCCACGCCCACGGTTCGTAGCGACAATCGTATAACTAATAATATCGCCAGAGCGTGCGCCAATGTTTGGTGTGGACTGCTGAACAACGCGTACCAATGCAGCTTTATCTTTTGTCAGGGATTGTGGTGCATCTGTTTCCAGGTTATCCATGATCCAGCGGTTCTGGGTGCCACTGATCAGCACATAGGCGATGCCCTGCCCAGCAGGTGCAATTAGCCGTGCTGTGGTCAGGCGACCAGTGTTGGCATTGATCCCAACAAAGCGCGTAGCGATCTGCTGGCCTTGCGGGTTATAGGCACTGATCTCCAGGCCATCTTTAGTTGAGAAATCAGCAGCAAAAAAGCTGGCAGTCCCATAGACAAACGCGATGCGGGCTTTGCCTGGCTGCTGGCCGATCCATGCAAAGCCAGTTCCATCCACCGCAAGCGAACCACTCGGGTAGGGCGCATCGTACTTGCCACTGCTGACATCGCCATACAACCAGTCGCCGCCGCCATCGACAGTAAAGCGTAGACCAGGGATGGTGTCGCTTATCGCTGCGGCATCATCAGCATCCTCGAAGGTAAGGCGGACATTGGTAGCAGAATAAACAGGTACTGCTGCCTCATGTAATCTAACTAAGAAGCAAAACATTATGAAAACACCATAAACTCGTATAGCAAAGTTTACCCTATTAGAAGCCGGCCTGAGTCTAAGTATTGTTATCATTACAATACCTCTGTTTCAAGTCGTAAAATTCATTACGTTGACTCTCCAGGCTTGATTTATCTGCTCTTAATCTATCTAAATCCATCTCTTTACTTGTAATATCTTTTGTAATTTGATCCAACTTCACTAATTGCACTGCGGCTGTGATTACCCCCACAATAGCACCTAGGCCTGACCCTACAATTGCAACAATTACTGCAAGTATACAACCTCCGCCCGCAGTAGGTGGACAGCTAGCAAGTGCCCCCGTAGCAATCAACGTAGCAATTGCTATAACACCTCCAGCAGCTGTTAAAGCCGCCTCCCAAACTGTTACTTCTTTGTCTCGTCGAAGGCCTTCCAATTCACTTTCTGCCTGTTTAATCTCACTATCCTTTAATTCGATAGAGCCTTCACTATTATCGTATTCACTAGTAAAGGTCAAACATTGACTCGACAACGTTATTTCAACAGGTTGCGCTATTTCGGTAGCCTGATATATCTGATTTATATTGGTTTTAGCATTTACCAAAGTAGCGTTACTTATTAATTTCTTTTTGCCACATCCACTTCCTGACACTCCTTGAGCCTTAGTCAAATTGTATGCACTAAAAATATATTTGCTAGCTGACCTAGAGTTAGGTAGAGTAAGTCGATCTCCAGGATAGATTAAATTGCGTCTAGTGATCTGTGGATTAAGTTGGAGTAGCTGATCAACAGATATTCCTATTGCCGTGGCAATACTCCATAATGTATCCCCTGACTCCACCGTGTTCGTGGCCCAATTAAACAGCCCTAATGGGTCGGTGTTGTTGATCGGATTCGCCTGTGTGTACAAATACCGGTGCAACCCAAGCACATCCTGGCGCTCTGCTTGATAAGAATCTGGCGTTAGGAAGGTACCGGTATTCGCGTCGTAGTAGCGGTTGCGAGCATAGCTCAGTCCAGTGTAGCTGTCCAGGTCATAGCCAGTGTAGCTGGTGCTGCCATCGGCCTGCTGTAGCGCATCGGTTGAGCCAATCAATTGGCCATAGTCGCCATAGCGCAGGAAGCCCGCGCTGGAGGTTGGATCACCACTGCTATTGGTTGCGCCCAGCATGCTCCCCAGGCCATCATGCTGCATGTAGTTCATCGATGCACCACCATAGGCCAGGCGGCTCATCGGCTTGTCGTAGAGGTAGCGGATTCCGCTTGGACTGCTGACACCGGTATAGTTCTGGAGCACATCCCAGCCACGCATGTCGTCATAGCGCTGTTCCTGGAGCATGCTCAGGCTGCCGCCAGTTGCTGGGTAGCTCTCTACCCGCACCCGCCGCCCATCGCCATCGTACACGAACCGCTGGGTCATGTCATTCCGCAACAGCCAGCTCTGTCCGGCACGGTCTTCGACCTGCGCGGCGCTCAGTCGGCCCTCGGCGTCATAGCGATAGGTTGCCCGCATCGTTGCGCCCATAACCCCGACACGAAGGCCATCAGCATCATAGCGGTATATCGTCAGCCCCTGCACACTATCATCGATACTCAGCAACTCATTGGCGATGCTATAGCGGTAGCGAATCTGGTAGGACTCAGGCGTAACGCCGCTGCGCCGCACACCGCTCTCGGTCAATCGATTACCCGCCGGATCGAATGTGTAGGTGGTTTCTGTTCCATCATCGCTCTTGCTTGTGATCAGCCGATCCAGTTCATCATAGGTATAGGTGCTGATGGTACGGCCCTGTGGAAGCTGGGCTACTTCCTGAGTACGGCGATTATGGTTGTCGACGGTATATTGGTGGTCCGACAGTACCCCACTTGGCCCAGTCTGCTTGATCTGCAGCAGGTTGCCAACGTCATCATAGCGCTGTTCAACAATGACACCATTAGCCTGTGTGGTGCGGGTCGGTCGGTTGAGTGCATCAAGGGTATATGTCGTGACACCACCATCAGGTGCAGTAATCTGGCTGAGGACTCCATCGGCGTTATACCCATAGCTCGCTGTTGCACTATCAGGGTAGGTGAGGCCAATGCGCTGGCTTGCAGAATCGTAGGTATTGATGACGACACGCTGCATGGGATCACTGCTCTGGGTAAGGCGATTGAGTGCATCATAGGTGAAGTTGCTTGCGCCACGGCCATCGCTCATGCCTATGCGATTGCCATTAGCATCATAGCTGTAGCTAGCGAAGGTAGTGCCATTATGGGATTTCTCTACCATGCGATTTAAGGCATCATAGCGCATCGCAACAGTCTGGCCAGCTGGGGATTGGATGCTTAGTTGGTTGCCAACCCCATCATAGCTATACCGCCAGATCCGTAGGCTAGCATCACTAATCACTTGTGAAGGTGTCTGCGCAGAGCTTGGCGCACTATTATTAACAATGATCGGCAGAAACAGCGTATAGGAACCGAACAGATACTTCTTTGCAGTCATGCGGTTCATCAGATCATATTCGTAGTGAACGACAAACCCACCGCCATCCTGCTCGCTGAGCGCATTCCCCATCGCGTCATAACGATAGGACTGCGTCACCCCATTTGGTGCAGTGACACTGAGCAGCCGTCCAGCCGCATCATAGCTCGTACTCGTCGTGCGCCCAAGGGCATCAATCTTTGCAGTGGCGCGCCCAAGCGCATCATAGATCGTTTTGGTGATGCGCCCAAGCGCATCAGTCACCTGCATCGGGCGACCCAGGGCATCATAGCTGGTGCTGGTTGCCTTGTTGAGCGCATTGGTGATCTGAATCTGGCGGCCTTCGGCATCATAGCTAAAGCTGGTACTATTGCCAGCAGCACTGGTGGTCTTCACCACACGGCCAAGGGCATCATACTCAGTGCGGCTGATACGACCCAATTGATCGGTGACTGCCGTGGCGCGGTTGAGCGCATCGTACGTCGTTGCCATCACGCCACCTAGCGCATCAGTACTGCTCACCCGATTGCCAGCAGCATCGTAGGCGGAGGTTGTGAGGTTGCCATTGAAATCGCGTGTACTCACGACCTGACCAGCTGCATCATACGTTGTGATCTGGCGCTGATTCACAGCATCGGTCTGGGCGGTGCGACGATTGAGCAGATCATATTCATACCGGGTTATGAAGCCGCGCTCATTTTGTTCAGCAATGAGGTTGCCAGAGCTATCATAGGTGCTCGTGTGGGTATAACTCAACGCATCAATCTGGGCGGTACGCAGCCCACCCGCATCGTAGGTGTAGCGCAGCACGCCACCATTTGGCTCATGTTGCTCAATCAAATTATCAGCAACATCATACACATAGCTACGGGTATTGTTGAGCACATCACGTTCGGCAAGACGGCGGCCTGTCACATCGTAGGTCGTGCTGGTTGTACCACCTAATGCATCACGTGTGCCGATGACACGACCCATAGAATCATAGGTGGTGCTAAACTCGCCACCCAGGGCATCAATCCGCTTCACGACGCGGTTGAGCGCATCGTATTCGTTACGGCTGACCGCGCCGGTTCGATCTGTGGTGCTGATTTCGTTGCCATTGGCATCGTAGGTATGGCGTGTCACCTGTCCCAAGGCATCTGTCTCGGTGAGTACGCGCCCCTGTGCGTCATAACTCATGCGCGTAATATTGCCCAGCGCATCGGTCATGGTCGTCTGGCGATCATTGGCATCGAAGATAAACCGCGTTGTGTTGCCACGCGCATCGGTCGCTTCGGTTTGATTACCAACAGCATCATAGGTCGAGCGTGTCACCCGGCCGAGTGGATCGGTTTGGCTGGCAACGCGTCCGAGTGCATCAAGGGTATAGCGGGTTACCCCATTCAGTGGATCGGTTTCCTGAATCAGTCGTCCAGCCGCGTCATAGCTATAGGTAGAGACGCCGCTATTGGGCATAGTTTTGGTTGCCACACGACCAAGTGCATCATGAGTGTAGCGTGTCACGGCACCGCGTGCATCTACTTCCTGGAACACACGTCCAGCTGCATCATAGCTTTTGGTGCTAAACGCCACGCCACCAGGGCATACCGCACATGGGCGGCGGGTTTCGATCTGCTGCCCAGCAAGATCATAGACAGAGGATGTAACTCGCCCTAGAGGATCGGTTTCACTAAGTACCCGCCCATTGGCATCATACGCAAAGGTCGTGAGCGCATTGTTTTTGTCACGGCGTGTAATCTGGTTCCCAACCTCGTTATAGGTCGCGGCCGTGCTGAAATTCAATGGATCGGTGGTGCTGGTGCGTCGACCAACGAGATCATAGCTATAGCGTGTGACGTTACCATTCCAGTCGGTCTCGCTGATCAGGCGATCATAGCCATCATAGCTATAGCGCTTGGTATGGCCCATGCCGTCGGTCTGCGTCAGTAAATTCCCCATGGGATCATAGGTAAAATCAATAATCGTGCCGATTGGGTCGATGCTGCGCGTCAGATGGCTGCGCGAATCGTAGACCGAGGTTGCAATGCGCCCAGCTGCATCAGTGTAGCGGATCACATTCCCCAGCGAGTCATACTCCATGCGTGTCGTCTGACCGAGCGCATTGGTCATGCTCGTCCGCAGCCCCAGCCCGTTATAGGTATAGGTCGTTTCTGCGCCCATCTCATCGCGTTCACGGATCAGATTACCTTGTGGATCGTAGGTATACTCTCGATAATTGCCCAGCGGATCAGTCGTGCGCGTCAGGTGATCGGCAGCATCGTAGGCATACGTCCAGGTATTACCGAGCGGGTCGCGCAGCGATGTGCGATTGTTTCGAGCATCGTAGGTCGAGAGTGTGGTATGACCTAACGGGTTCGTCTCACTCAGCAGATTACTGCGATCATCATAGGCATAGCGCCATATCTGGCCAGAACGGTCGCGCAGTTCAGTAACGTTGCCGCGTCCATCGCGAATATAGCTGATAGCACGGCCCAGCGCATCACGCTCTTCGGTCAGGCGATACTCGCCATCATGAGTCTGGCGCATGGGGTTGCCGAGTGTGTCGGTGAAGGTAGCGGGGTCGGTTACACTGGCTCCATAGCTGAAGGTACTCAGCTGACCTGCCTGATCACGTTGTTCAACAACCCTGCCCAATCCATCGAAGGTATTGCGGAGATAGGGTGTATTGTTTGGATCACGCGCCTCAACCAGGCGATGATTTGCGTCATAGCTATAGGTATAGGTTGCGCTGTCAGGCAGCGTCACCTGCGTGAGATCACCGGTCGGCGAATAGCTATAATTCACACTGCGCCCAGCGCTCGATGTAATGCTGGAAATATGCGCACCCGTGTAGGCTATCGTGTAGATGATGCCTGCCGAATGTATGAGTTGGCTCAAACGCCCACCGACATAGACGAGATCAATCGCGGCAGGATACGGATGGCTGATGCGCGTGAGTTGTCCCGCTGCATTAAATGCAAAGGTTGTTTGATCAGGAAAGGTCAGCAGCCCGGTGCCATCGACGGCACGTACCAGTGTTCCTACTACCTCATTCTGACCAACGTACGTGCCCGTCATATCGCTTGGGTTTGCAGGATTAATATCCGCAATAAAATAGGCAAGGCTGCCATCAGCCCGCTGAATCACAGCCGTCTTATCTGGTCGCCACGTTACGGTCGTATTGAACACCCAGGATGTACCATACCCAAACGGGCCATCCACCGTTGCAGCATCAATCGCGTTATACCAGCGTGTCACACTCAATGGCAGACCGGGTGTTGGATCGGCAAGATCAGTGAAATCGAAGGCATAATTTCCAGTGGAGGTATTGACAGGATCGCCCGCCTTGGCTGAGGTAGGGGCGCTCCCCTTCACCTGTGCTGCACGAGGTGGCGGTGGTCCAAGCTGCTGATCGCTGGTGGCATTGATATGAATGAAATCATAGGTTGTCGGATTACCAAAACACGTCACAACATCATAGCGCAGAGGATTAGGAAATTGATTGCTGTGTGTGCGTATAGAGGGAATACCACCAGCGGTACTAACAACAACACCACCATTACAAAATCCACCAGCATCTTGAAAATAAATAATATCACCTGATAAGAGCGCTTCAGGGACAGTTTGATATATTGTTGGCTGACCCAAACTAAGAAGATAACTTCGCTGCGGAAGAGTAGCAATAACAACTGGTTCTATAGAAGGAACATTGGAAGGCGAGGCAGGTAACGGAAACCCACCAGCTGCAAGGGCATGTGCAATGAAATGTGCTCCATCACATGGCACTGAAGGAGGCCCAGCACATACCACATATTCGCCATCGATATTATTGGCCACTGGCCCCCATGTGTCTGCATAGGCTTTTGCGGCGACCCGATTATATGCAGTGGATGGTACGGCGGCAGGTGCAAAAATAGGAGCAGCTTTGCCCATTGGTATGCTTGAATCTACGATTGGTGTAATCGTGCCTGTATTGATCTGCAAGGAGGAGGTGAGCAAATCAAAGGTCACACTATCTTCACATCCGTGGTAGGTTTTTGGAGACTGAAGGGCAAACGTAACCAACGATGTGTTTACCTGAACAGATACGATCTGGCAGATATCAACCTGATCGGGCAGGTTGGTCACATGCCAGGCCGCAAAGCCTTTGAACGAACTGTTCTGTAGTACTGCGCCAGCCTGTGCATATTGGGAAAGCACCGGAGGTACACTCCCCGCTGATAATGTCCGACTCTCCTGCGTTACGGTGATACGGTAGCCATTGTTGGTCAGTTCATGTGAATCCGCACGCGAGCTATCAAGCGACCAATCAGGAGGAGAGCGAAAGACAATATCACCAAGTCGTTGTGTTGGCCAGCTTGTTGTTCCGGCCATCCAAACGGTGGGAGGCAAGGCGAGGTCAGCTGGTGTCTGTACTATTTCTTGAACAAGTGGATTGATCGGGGAAGTCCGAGTCACAGTTCCAGGCGGTAATGCAAGATTGGACGATGCCGTGGACGCTGCCGGCACGATTGGTGTACCCTGAGCTAGGGGAGGCATGACTACAAATTGGGCAGAAGCAACAGGTGCAGATGGGAACGAACTACTAATATTGAGGATCATTGCGAGAAGGAGCGCACACGAAAAAGATCGTCGCCGACCAGAAGAGTGAGAGATACGCATGCGCTGCCCCCTAGACATATATTAGATGTGCTGATACGATGAATCTACAGTACACTCGAATTTATCTTCAGAGGTAGCGTTCGATACAGTGGCATGATCATCTGACACACCACAAAGCATATGGTAGTGCTTTACCAGTCCACATTCAAGTAGCGATAATTGTACTCCAAGTGGCTATACGTTTACTTTGTTGTACCTTGTTGTACCTCTTACTCCAGGGTGCTATTTATGTCATTACCAAGGTCATCACCAAATCGCATTGCCTACTATCGTGACCGCTGCCAGCCAATGCTGACCCAACGCGATCTTGCGCAGGCACTCGGTATTCATCTGAATACGCTCAAAAATTGGGAGCGAGATGGTGTGCCATCATCGGCTGATCTGTATCGTTTGGTGGAATTGTTTGTTGAGCGTGGTGCGATGACCACGCCCGACGCTGCTCTTGGCTTTTGGCAGGTGAGTGGCCGAAAGGCGTTTTCTGCACCGCCTGAACTGTTCGGCCTCTTTGAGCATCGAGACCAGCGCACGTACGCCTTGCCGGTTACTCCAGGGTTGCCCGCTGGTTCCTGGTTGCCTTTTCACCGCAATGCCCTGTTTGTCGGGCGTACTGCTGAGCAACACTGGATTATACAGGCATTCCAAAACGGCCATACCGCTGTTGCAATAACCGGCATTGGCGGCATTGGCAAAACGCAGCTCGCCATCGAGTTTGCCCACGACGCTGGCTCGCTTTTCACTGGGGCGTCTTCTGGATCAGCTTCGCGGATGCGGCGTCTGTCCCGACGCTGATTGCTGCCTGTGGCGGCGTTGGTCGCATGGATCTGCGTGCCAATTTCAGTCAGCTTGCGCTTGAGGATCAAGTACGCCTCGTCCATGCGGCATAGCATGAATCGACGCCACGCCTCTTCATTTTCGATAACTGCGAAGATGAGCAGCTATTGGTGCGCTGGCGACCAACAACCGGTGGTGGTCGTGTGCTCATAACCAGCCGTCGGGCGCAGTGGAACCCAGCATTAGCGATCCCGACTCTGCCGCTCCAAGCACTCAATCGCGCCGAAAGTGTCAATCTTCTGGGACAGATGATTTATGGTCGGCACGATGCTCCGCCAATGGCAGAACCTGAGCACATGCAGCTCAACGCGATTGCTGCGGAACTTGGCGATCTGCCGCTGGCTTTGTACCTCGCCGGCAGCTTTCTCGCGCGCTATACCCATATCGTGGAGTTGGAACAATATCTGCAGCATATCCAGTCACAGCGCGTGATTGCACATGCATCCATGGCAATAGCAACGCAGGCATTTTCGCCAACACAACACTGCCAGAGCATTGAAGACACCTTTGCGCTCAGCTATCGACAACTGGATTCGCAGGAGGCTCGGGATGCGCTTGCTTTGGCGCTACTGGCCCGCATTGCGTGTTTTGCTCCTGGTGAGTCGATTGCATATCCGCTGCTCCAGGCAACGCTTCAGGATGTCGTTGAGCCGGGGGACGCGGTGTCCTGATTGAAGATGCCATCCAGCGATTGCTCAATGTGGGTCTGATTGAACGTGGGGGCTATCAGGATATCCGCATGCATCGGCTGCTTGTCGATTTTGTGCAGCAGCAGATCGCAGATACACCCGTTGCATCCCAGGCTCGCCAAGCAGTTGAACACGCACTCCTTTGTGCAGCCCAGCAGGCTGATCAAGCGCGGGCGATCGATCAGATAGTCGCGCTGCAGCGGCAGCTTCGGCCAATTACCGAGAGTGCTATCCAACGCTCTGATGGCCATGCACTAGAGCTCTGTGGCGTCCTTGGATGGCATCTGGTATTACTCGGCGAATTTCATCAGGCTGCACCCTATTGCGAACGCGCCTTGACCATCGCACGGTATTTGTATGGAAGCGAGCATCCAAAAACGGCAGCCTGTTATAACCGATTAGGGTTACTGGCACAGTACATCGGCGCGTATAGAGAAGCAGAGGAACGATTTGCACAGGCAACAAAGATCTGGGAACATGCATATGGTAGCGCACATCCGCAAACACTTGATGGCTATAATAACCTTGGGTATGTTCAAGGCTTACGGGGCTCATACGCCGCTGCGTTCGCCAATCTGCGTCGTTGTGCAGCGCACCGGCGACGTGTATTAGGGTTGTACCATCCCGAGACGGCCCGGACGATCCATAATATTGGTCGCTTGCTGTTCTGGCAGGGAAACGCCCGAGCCGCCCTGCGCTATCTTCATCTTGCATGTCGCATTCGGGAACAGACTGTACCACCGCTGCATATGGCGATAGCGCAGATCCTCAATGCGCTTGGCGAGGCATACACCGCCCGTAATGATCTCTCCACGGCTGAACACTATCATCAGCGAGCACTGGCGATCCGCGAAGTTCTGTTTGGGTTGGAACACAGCGATACTGCCGAAAGCATGAAGCAGATTGGGCTGATTCGGGTTAAACAAGGCTTGATTGTGGAAGGCCGTACACAATTGGAGCAAGCCCTGACTATTTTTATCCAGCATTCTGAACCACAGGCCATGGCAACGGCTTGGTGCCACGAATGTGTTGGCAATGTGATTGTTTCACTTAGCGAGTATAAGCAGTCTGCATTCCATCTGCAACAAGCATTAGCCGTCTACGAAGCGCAATACATTTCAGGCGATGCCCGTACCCAATACGTACGTGAACGTCTTCAAGTGATTTCTAAACCTTAATGTACCCATATCTGTCCAAAATGGCTGAATCTTCCGATACCATGCTGAGGGATGCATAACTCATCTGCTCATGTAGGTAGTAACACTAAATCAACTCAAAACCATGATCTTTATAGAACCTTGAGAACAACGTTGTAATGTCTTACATGCCATTTCAGTATAGACCGATAGCGCTACACTCAGCTTACCGGATTCACACGCCAGCACGATCAATCGCATCACGCACATCGTCCTCGCTCGGTGTGAGATAGATTCCTGTCGTGGAAATACGGCTATGGCCAAGCACACGTTGCACTTCCGCGAGATCGGCTCCCCGTTCCAGCATGCGACGCGCTAAGCTGTGTCGCAGTGTATGTGGTGTAGCCGTTTGGAGCCGCCTGGCCAGCTCCAACATCGCTCCGACACGCTCAAGCAATGGCTCGCGGGAAGCGTCAGCCTGTAAGCGTATCGCCGCTTCATTGGCTCGCGCCCGCACCACGCGCTGAATGAGACGCTGGTTGATACCAGGTCGTATAGGACGCCCTGCCACCGTTTGGTCAAAGCCAACGATCAGTGACTCACGCTCACCTATATCGCCAACTGGTGGTGAACCGCTCGTGCAGCGCATCTTATCAAGATAGCGCTGGAGCAAATGTTGTGCGTCCTTATGGAGTGGCACGCGGCGCGATTTTCCCGCCTTACCACGACGCACGGTCACGGTTCCACCGACCAAATCCAGATCCCGCAGTTGCAGATCACAGATTTCCTGGGCTCGCAAACCAGCGTAGACGAGCAACGAGAGGATGGCTTCATCACGTAGACGCACAGCTTCATGCTTCTCGTTGCGCACCGCTCGCAGGAGCGCATCCACCGCACCACTTGGCAGTGATCGCGGAGCAAGGGGCGCGGTTGGAATATCGGTAATAGCAGTAGCCGGATTCTCAGTCATCAGACCAGAACGATGTGCCCACGCGCAGTACCCACGTAATGAGGCTAGCCCACGATTGATCGTCGCAGGTGCCGCACTATCATGTTGCTGGCGCAAGACTATCCAGTCGCTGAAATCATGGCCGAGCAAAAGAGCAGGATCGAACGGGCGCTGATGATGGGTTTCCCACCACATGGTGAAGCGGCTGAGATCCTGACGAGCAGCTTTAATTGTCAGCGGCGAACGTCGGTTTGCGTGCAGGCTGGCAAGATACTGATCGACTGAGTCATGCATAACATAGCTCCTACACCGCACTACTGCAGACGTGACGATCATAGAACCGATTCTCCGACATGTCAATTGTCACACGCGAAGCACAAATTTCGCATCTTCTCCGACATGTGCCTTGGCAAATCTTAAGTCTCATGTCGGAGATTGGGAATTCTCCGACATGAAGACCGGCGTATGCATAATATACATCGTGCGATTCATGGCGGGCGAACATTAGACGTTTGTGGTTGCGTTGAAAGCAGCGTTCGTATTGGATCAGCTAAGCAATATCACGTTGCTAGATGCGCTCAGATCCTTGTATCTCCCGTTAACAGCCAAACGCCTCATCAAGGTTTGGCGTGCAAATTTCAATCCCCGCGCCAGCAGGGCAATCCTCAGTTGTCTGCACCGATGGCGATGTGAAGATGCAGCGCCCGTTGTCTCAATCCCCGCGCCAGCAGGGCAACCCTCAGTAGTTGAAGCTCACGGTACTGCTGACACTGAAAACGTCTGCGTCTCAATCCCCGTGCCAGCAGGGCAACCCTCGGTAGTCACCAACAACACTGCCAGGGTACATCGATATCGCTAAGTCTCAATCCCCGCACCAGCAGGGCAATCCTCAGTATGTAGGCGTGTTGGTCATTTCGCTTGGGTTTGCTGGGTGTCTCAATCCCCGCGCCAGTAGGGCAATCCTCAGTAGCAGCGCGACCACCCCGGCCATCGTGAAGGTCGGGACGAATTCTCAATCCCCGCGCCAGCAGGGCAATCCTTAGTAGGGCGGCGTCAGCTTCATCTACCTGTCGATCTTAGGCTTGTCTCAATCCCCGCGCCAGCAGGGCAATCCTCGGTAGTTGGATGGAACATTTCGCAGGCGGGACCAGTTCGCGTCTCAATCCCCGCGCCAGCAGGGCAATCCTCGGTAGCTAGAGCGTTTCATTGACATTGAAGAGGTCCCTGGTTGTCTCAATCCCCGCGCCAGCAGGGCAATTCTCATGAGCAGAGAACCTTAACGATTTATTGGTAGGTAGGATATAAGTCTCAATCCCCGCCGCCGCAGGGCAATCCTCTAAAAGCCATGAAGTCTCAATCCCCGCCGCCGCAGGACAATCCTCGGTAGACAAAGCAACCGATGCTGAAATGGTTCGTTATAACCTGTCTCAATCCCCGCGCCAGCAGGGCAATCCTCGGTAGGCACACAACCAGAGGAACATGTCGTTCAATTCGAAGTCTCAATCCCCGCGCCAGCAGGGCAATCCTCGGTAGTCCTGCACGAAATGGATCGAGTAGTCGCGCACAAAGTGTGTCTCAATCCCCGCGCCAGCAGGGCAATCCTCGGTAGCGGCGCACTTCTCTCCCCGAATCGTCGGAAATGTTCTGTCTCAATCCCCGCGCCAGCAGGGCAATCCTCGGTAGGATGCAGCTGGGAGTCACGTATGCCGCCGAAACCGGTGTCTCAATCCCCGCGCCAGCAGGGCAATCCTCGGTAGCTGTTGGGTTATCCGATGGCGTGTTTACATACGGCATGTCTCAATCCCCGCGCCAGCAGGGCAATCCTCGGTAGTGATATACATCCTACTTGTGCTGGTAATTTCGCTCATGTCTCAATCCCCGCGCCAGCAGGGCAATCCTCGGTAGACTAGTGCCAACAACGACCGTCACACCAACCACTCGTCTCAATCCCCGCGCCAGCAGGGCAATCCTCGGTAGGTCGCTGTCGGGTTAGCCGGAGCAATTGGTTCAAGCGTCTCAATCCCCGCGCCAGCAGGGCAATCCTCGGTAGGACACGGATTTTAATGGCACCGGAGTCGTGAAAGACTAGTCTCAATCCCCGCGCCAGCAGGGCAATCCTCGGTAGAGCTACACACCACACTCCATATCGTTAAGCGCGTCCTGATGCGCTTGGTGGGTTCCACCAATGCCCACCTTAATGGTTGCTTTTTCCAATTCTGGCCACATCCACGACCATGCGGCCAGATCATGCTGGTTTGACTGGTGATTGGTTCGGTTGGTAAGGTGCGTTGGTGTTACACGCTGAGCCGATAGCGCCCGTTGCCAAAGACTGCGCCTTTGCCACAGTGTACCAGCATGCCCAGCGTGAGCAACTGCCGAAATGGCCCAAGCGCGCCAACATATCGTGCAGTACCCATGATACCAGCCAGCGAGGTGTGTTTCCGCTGCCGTACCGAAAAGCGCTCCTGCTGCACCCAGCGCAGATCACTCCCGGCTAACTGGACATGCTCCGCAGCTTCCAATAATGAGTCTAGCTCAAGTGGTGCGCTGCCCATGCCATAGGCGATTGCGAGTGCGTTCACCCGCCGCGCCAACCCGCCAGCCAATGCTGCAAAGATGGGCTGCACAATATATTTGCTGTGATACGATAGCCGCGCTGGCGTCAGAAATTCGATGGTCAGCGCATCCTCGGGCAGCCGCGCTGCATAGTCGCTGATCTGTTTGGCCCCGATGGTGAGATCTTCGGTCGGCAGGCTGGTGCCATCCCGGTACATCTCCTGCACCCTACTGGTCAGCGGATTCAGCGCCTCAATCCGCTGTAAGACAAATGGTGCACGTCGTTCGCCCAATCCGCGTTCAGCCAGTTCGTTTAGCACCAACACGAGGTATGGTAGGCAGGCATTCCCACGCCCAATTAAAACGATATTGAAGATCAACTGCTCGCCAGCCCGATACAACATCCGTCGGCCATCGGGTGGCTCAATCACCAGTGGCCCTGGCACATCTTCGCCGGTTGGGAATGGGCTTGTGGGTTCAAAGATCGCGCCATACGGACAACGATTGCCAAGCGCACACGGCGGGCACGCCGATGCTGTGCGCTCGACACACGCAATGCGCTTGAGGCCAGCACCCAATAACCCGCGTAGTGTGGAACCAACATCGGGTGGCAGTTGGGTTAGCCCGTGCAGTTCTAGGGTGCAACGGTACATTCCCACCGCAAGTTGGGGTATCGGCCAGATGGTTGGATTCGGATCATTGGTGCTCATAATGTCGGTTTGCTCATAAGCATCCGGATCTGTTTGGCAACAGCAAGCAGCGATTCCCCAGCAATCAGCGCTACCTTACTGGCATACGCGAGACTGCTCAGTTCTTTGACGATGGTCGCCCCAGCCTGGTTGGTCACCAGCGCCTTGCGCGTATACACACCCATCAACTCAGTCTGAAGCAACGAGTCGAGCTCATAGACCGCCAGCTTTCGCTTTTCTAGAGCTTCTTCTTTCGCTTTTTTATCATCTTTCGTGCTGGGTGATCCACTCCTCACTACCAAATCACGATTGATTAGCTCTGATCCGGTTTTGCACGAGATCGCGACCATCCGACCCCGATGCGTCACCATCACATCAATTTCATTCTCGATTGCCTTCATCCCGAGCGCTGTGCGTGTGAGCAGGCGGCTCAATCGTACATCATCAAACAATGGCCGTCCATCATCATCAAGAGTGTGTCGACACTGATCATATACGAATAGTTCGAGCCAGGCACCACTGACAAAACCTTCGCTCTGGCTTGGGCCATATTGCCAATGCGACCCGGATTTGCGCACAAGATCGTGATTGAGCAGCAAAGCCAGCAATGGATCGTCACTCGCAGGTTCGGCAAACGTCGGGGTGCCAGGAATTGCTTGCCGTAGCCAATTGAGCGGTGCAGCGCTCTGGCTGCCAAGCTCACCAATCTCTCTGGCGATTGCAACCAATTGCTCGAACGCGGTGCTACCAGTATCGGCCAATGTGCCCCAGGGTGGTTTTGGCGTACAGGCCACACCATGCGCCTCAGCATACTGTTTAACCGCCACCGCCACTGCCAGATCATCTGGTTGCTGGGCATGCCCATCTGGAGCAAGCCGAATAATCTGCCCATTGTCAGAGTCAATATAAAACATCGGCCAACGGCGTTTTGCAGCAGCATGCTGCGCCCCAACCGCCATCAATGTCGTGCCGCCACTAATATTGATGATCGGTTGGCGTGCAATACCTAACTGCGCCTGCTCATCGACAAAATTATAGCAAAACGCCTCGGTTTGCTCACTAATATGGGCAACAACAGAAGCGCGAGCGATCTGCATGTTTGGCCAAAGGGCGAGGACGCTTGTTTCAATCTGTTCAGCGACACTGGCTGTTTCGGTGGTATAGATCAGCAGCGCCAGCGTCCCGCCCGGCCCATTGGATGGGATATGGGCCAGAATACCGAGCAGCACTGGCATAGGTTGCCGCCCAACCGGCGAGATAATCAGAAGTGGGGAATTATTCATGCATGCCTACCCATTGCTTACGGCTGCTCAACTCCACGCAAACTCAGGCCAAGCTTACCCTGCACCAGATCGACATTCAGCACCACGACGCGCACCATCTGCCCAATCTTCACGATCTCCGCAACACTGTTGACACGCCAATCGGCCAGTTGCGAAATATGGAGCAGGCCATTGCGTTCAACACCAATGTTGACAAAAGCACCATACGGCTCTAGCCGCACAATTCTTCCTTCGACAATCATCCCCGCTTGTACGTCGCTGAGCCTGGTTGGGCGTGCGATTGTTATCGGTTTTACTGCGACGGCAGCACTGGTTCTTGCAGGGCGTGCTTGGCCCGCATACAAACGCACCCAGCCAAGGGGCAGCGTTGGTTGGTTATTCTGTTCGATCAGGCGACGGCTCTTGGGGAAAATCGGGTGCTCACGTCGCCCAAGCCGATACTGGTTGCGAACCGCCGCAGTGGTGGGCGCATCAAGAACTGTCCCAACCGTCTTGCCAAGCCAGCCACCACCCCAGGCTATTGGCAGTAGTGCGCCGCCCTGTTGTGTTGCCTCCGTAGCGGTTGCCGCAAGCTGTTCGTAGGCCATCGCGAGAATAGGCAGATTATGCCGCCGATAAAAATCCAACTCGTGGTCAATAATTGCTTGCCCATGCGCCGCACATGCTGCCATCCATCCACGCAGTTGAGCAATTGCATCATTGGCAAACCGCAACTGGCGCGCGTTTTGCCCACTCAGCAGAAACACGTCAAGCGCAATCTCACTCAGAAAGCGAGTGCCTGGGCGCACGGTCTCAACCGCGAAGCGAAAATCGTTGCCTTTCGCACGCAGCTGACCCGGTCTGCCCGTCAATGAGTAGATCATTACCTGCGCCAGATCGAGTGCAGCGCGATCCGTTGGCCCACTGTCGCGGATTTGGAGCGCACGGAGCAGATCATTATTCGGGTTGCGCCCAAGCAGATCCCCAAGCAGAGGATCATCGGCAAAGCGCGGGCTTGGCTTCAGGGCTGGCACATCGATCGGTATATGCCGCTCCATAATCAGGGTGCGCGCCAATGCGGTGCGAATTGCACCCTTGAGCGAACTGCCAGGCAGGTAGGGATGATCAAAGACATCCTTGATCTGTGGAATAATCCGTGCCACCGCCGGCCCATTCGGACGTGGGAGGCTATAGCGCTGAACCGTAGCGCGCTGCTCAGGCGCAATCACCCGCGACAAATCGGCCCCCTGTGCCGCTAGTTGCAGACGATCCGTTGGCAGATCGGCAAATGCGAGGTTTTGGTCGATCACATATATCTGGTCATCACAGATATAGTCCACCTCATTAAGCAGATCATTGCCACCCGCACCAATATGTAAGGGGGTGATCACCTCGATCTCAATAAGCTGAGCAGTTGCAATCTGGCTCATAGCGTCTCCTGCAGCGCAATCGGCAGCGTCAGGCCATACCCATAGCGCCACACCGGATGCCCCAGCGCACTTTCCACCGGAACACCATCCGGCTGCACATCGATGATCCGCCCGCCCGCTGGCTGACGAACTACCGCACCCTCGCGTATCATCCACACCGCTTTACGCCGTAGGGTATTGCCATCTGGTGAGCTAATCCAACCCCGCCGCAGAATACGCTGGTAACGAGCATCACGCAGAATGCCACCAGCCACTTCAGCAGCGGTTGGCAGATACAGCGAGAGCAACAATGCAGCGTTGGCGTCGGGCACTGTTGGAAAGGCATACTCCTGCTGCGTGAGTATGAACTGCCCATGACCACTTGTTCGCCGACCGCCAAGGCCTGCATCGCTCAGAAACGCCAGCGCTGCTTCAAGCCCAGTTCGTGATTGGGGATCGTGATATGCTGCCAGCACATACAGACCACATCCTGGCGCAAAGCGCAGTTGGCCGGTATAGTAGAGATTCGACGTTAAATTGAGGCGGTCAAGCGCGACGCGTGGTACAGGTGCATCATCACCACCCCACCATAGCCGCAAACTTGCCGGATCGCGCTGATAACGGATGCGCTGCTGTTCACGCTCTCTATCATCAGAGATGGCAGCCAGACGCAGTGTCATAATCTGATCGAATTCTTCTGGCAGCACCCAGACACTACCGCCCTGGATCAGATCCGGCTCAATCCGATCCAGATCCAGCGTCTCTGGATTGCAGATCTTGGCCAGCGCCGCAGGTGAAACAAATGCAACCCGCTTGAGTACCTTGGAAACCCCATGCAGTAGGGGTGGGCATGGCAGCAGCAACAGATCGCCAGCAAATGGCAGGCCAGAGGAGATACGCCATGGGGGATTGCCTGCCATAAATGGTTGAATTGCAGGCAGGTTTCCATCTTGCGCGGAAGGTCGCTGGCCAAGCGCACGCCAGGCCGAGACAATCGCGGAAAACAGGGTATCGGCATGCAGCATGTCCGCCGTTTCTTCAACACCAATCCCGCGCTCACCGAAGTGGAATGGCCCGCGTGGGTGCAGTTTGTAGAGCCATGTTTCGGCCATGACTATCCCTCAGCCGGTGGTGGAGCGTCAGGTGCATTGGTGGGCGTGGTGCTACCGCTATCAAGCAAATCACCAATGTCTTGCCGTAGGTCTTCGAGCTTGCTAATCGCATCATTAACCGTCCAACCATCCTCTGGCTCTGTCGCCAATGTGTGGAGGTCTTTCAAATCACCATCAAGCCGCAGCTTGATGGTAAGCTGCTCAAAGCGCACCTTGCCGCTGCCCCGGCTGCCCTGGCCGCCCAGGTAATCATCTTCCAACAATTGCATGGCCAGCAACAGTTGGCGCAGATGGTTGATCTCAAAGGCTCGGTCGCCGCCCGTTTCGTACAGGCTCAGCACTAACTCACAATTGGCGAACACCGCACCAGCTGGCACACGCTCCATCTGGCGTGGGAGCGCTGCGGAAGTAATGCGATCAATCGATGCTTCCCACTTGACCTCTGTAGAAAGGAAATCGAGCTGGGCGTATTCAAGGCTATGTGGGTCAAGAAATGTATCACGCACTGTCAGGCGGGTGGGCGTTGAGTGTTTCATCTCGCCCGGCACACCGAATACCTGGCACACCGCACATGTACTGTAGGCAGTCGCATCCTGGCAGATGTGAATGCGAATTGGGCCGATCTTCTGCACTTCCTTTGGGTCATCCGGATTGAAACCACGGGCACGCTCGGCCAGCGAACGCATCTTGCCCTTGATCGAACTTCCAGGAATATAGGGCTGGCGCGTTCGGGCATCACGAATGACTGGGTTGTCGAGACCACCAATATTGAGCCCAGCCGCTGCACCACCAATATGTAGCCCGGTGACCACCCGCAAATTCGCAGTGATCAGTAGTCGCCCAAGCAGACGAAAGTAGCGTGTCATCGTCCTACTCCCTGATCGCGCCCGCCATTCGCCTTGTGATAGGCAAGCGTCGCCTCGAAGAAATCGACAAACCGTCGAAAGCGACCGATTTGACCACCCGCATGTGGTTCCTCACTGCCCACAACACTTGCAATCGCCTGGTCGAGTACCACTTTGAGTTGTTCAACGCCATCGCCCTTGCCATTATCCTTTTCGCGTCGGGCCTGAAAGGCCATACGCGGGATGAGCATCATTAACTTGCGCTTCACATCGACCGGGAGCAGCACTGGTGGTGGAACGCTAGTCGCCGTCCGCACTCTACCACTCTGTGCGCTCACAAACGCATCAATCTCGGCCTGAATCTGGCGCACGGTTCCAAAGATTCCACGAACCTGTGTGGTCGTTAGGTTCGCACTCACCAGCCGTTTTCCAAACCATTCGGCACAACTAATCATCAAAGAAACCTCGGCCGGGTCGCTGATAATCTTCTGGATTTCAGCTGGCGAGATCATCGCTCGTGGCGGTTCTGTCACGTTCTCCTCCTTTGCGAATGAGCAATTCGCACCAGCGCACCGGCAGCCCCAGGTAGCGAACCATTGGCCACTGTGCTGCACCAATTGTCGTGGTAAGATCGAGCACATCGCCTGCTAACCCTAGCACCCCGCGACGTAGTTTGTTATTGCTCAGGGGCAAGCGATCAGCGCATTGGCGTAACCCATACGCTAACATCGGCATCCAGCGGCCATACACTAAGCGCTCATCCGTCTGATCACCACCATCACGCAGGTAGCTATCCGCTGTTTCGCCAAGCAACTCCAACAGGCTGTGGGGAACTTTCGTGTGGCGGGGCCTCATGCCGGGCACTTCGACCTGCTCGCCAACCAGTAACAGATCAACAAGCTGCCTGACTAGCTGCTCGGCTGCATCAAACTCGGCCCAACCAAGGGTTCGTTCAAGCAGCGTAATCGCATCTTTGACGACAACCAACTGCATTTGGCCATCGACCCGTCGCCGCCCACGGCGACGTTTTGCCGCATTGAGCAGCACCCCAGCCTGATGGACCGCCTGATAGAGCGGAAATTTCTCACCTTCGGCAAATATGCCAGCCGACATAGTGATCTGCCCTACCGTCGTTGTCGATAGATCAACAAACCCATGTTGAACATACGAGTCGAGCTCACGCCGGATTTGGCGTGCGATATGTGGCAACACATCCCACACCCCGACCAGCAGCAGATCATCGCCACCAGCATACAACAAATAGGGCTGTTTGGTCTGACTCAATGCGGGCGGCGGCTGATTCGGGTTATCCGCAGCCTGCCCTGTAGCCAATCGTGTTTGCCAATCGCTAGCAGCGTTGTCACACAACGTATTCAACCAACACTCAAAGAACAGATTGAGTGCTGCACTCAATGCACTCACCCGCACCACACACGTGTCGATCAACCGCTTACTCAGGATGGTTCCCAAGTCATCAATATCCATTCGCAGCACGCCATACCGATCAACGCCGGTGCGGTCGCGGCGCGCCATAAGCAGCGTACTACGAATGTCGTTGGCCGCGACCAAGCGCTCATCCTCAGACGTATCGTCACTCACCACCCGCTGACTCAGCCATGTATTGAACGCATGAACTTCATCAGCGCGCACACGGGGTGTCAAGTTTGGCTGCCAGCGAAACCCGTAGGCACGCTCGTTGTTGAGATCTCGTGGTAAACCATCAGTCTGATTAAGCCGGTAGATAGTGGTTCGGGCGCTATTCCGTTGTTCTGCTGCAACATCGAACTGATAGTCATACCCTGATTCAAACTGATAGCGATAGCCAAACACACGCATCACGTGTTCCCAAGACGGCTTACCATCCCAGTTTGCTTGAAACGACGATTGGATAGCACCATAATCGATGATGACAAGCGCCCCTTGCCTGCCTGTATCCGCAATCAGCCGTGCCAACCCGCGTCCGTGGCCATCTCCAAAGCTAGCACATTGGTCGCAGATTGGCCCTTCAGGGCTATCAGCGCGCCGATGAGGGAGCGGCGTGATAGCCAGATCGACCTGACAGACACGGCAAAAGCGGTCGCTGCCCGCACCAATTGGCGCAAACAGATCCTGCTGATCGGCCAGATTGGAGAATGCGCGCGTCTTTTGGATTCCGATCTGCATGGCCAATATCTCACGTGCCGAGGCATAACCAGACCCAGTCAGCGCACGTGCGGATAGTGGTGTCCAGTCCAATGCCAACACTAACTCGCCCCGATGGAGTGTGAAGAGGTGCTGATTAATCGTATCGCGCAGTTGTTCAAGTTGCTCAGCCTGCTGGATACTCGTCAACAGCAGTTGATTCCCACCCCCAGCACTGACCAGACACGCTGCTGGCAACTGCAACTGGCGCAGGATCGCACGCCCAATCGTTTCGGTCAATAATTGCAGATATGCTGATCGCCCACGCAGATCTTTGGCTGCACCCTTTGATGAAATCGTGTAGAGCATTTCTTGAATGCCGACCAGATCGATCTCGACTAGTAGCAGCGTATCATCCTCATCTGCCAGGGTATGGGCCAGAGCAACAACCGCCTTAAACTGCTCATAGACAGAGATATCATTGAGCATGAGGGTACCGCGCACATACCAGCCATAGCGCGCCATCAGGGCGCAAAAAGTCTCGAAGCGCCCCCAACCCGTGGGAAGCCGCCGTACATCGCCAAGAAAGGCTTCCCACAATGTAGGTGCGCTAGTAAGTTGCTGTGCATTCTGGCGCAAATCGCTGTTCAACACCCGCAGTGGGGCGCGAACACGCGGTGTTGGCACGGTTCCATCCACAAAGGCGATGCTCGAAAAGATCGTAGTGAGCGGAAGCAACGCTCCAACGCTGGTGCTGCTGGCACCATCACCAATGACTGCCCGCACCCGTTCAACCAGTGGATGGTTGAGCAGCGGCTCGATACCATCCGGAAATAGGTCGACGGGGAGTGGCTGCCCAAGTTGGCGGGCAAGCAACCAGAGACCATAGCCGAAGAGCAACTCGTTGCGAAGTTCCACGGTGTATGCCTTATCAACCAATCTGTACTTGTATCAACACAGTATAGTGTAAAAAACCTTGATTAGCTAGAGGGTATGATAAGGCGATAACACACTTGAATACATTGTAATTACTACTGGTACTGATTTCAGCTTCAAATCAAATACCAATCTATACAAAGCATGCTCAAGCATCTATACTAACACCTGCGACGATAGTTCTGCCAACGGTGATGATCATGGTTCACCTATGTTGGGTTTGGCGCTCTTCACGTATACTCCTGCCACTTATCGTGATGGTGATTGGTTGGCTTGCACTCTCTCAGCCAGCAATTGCACAAGAGACAGAGCTGACGCTGACACTCACCCCATCATCGATCATCGTGCTCCCCAACCGTCCACGGAGTGTAGTATTGACTGTTAATAATCCAACCGACACGCTGATGTCAGGGGTCCAACTGACGGTTCCACAGATTCCTGGCGTGCAGATAACCAGACTCCCAACGGATACGCTCCCATTACCCCTACCAGCTCATGCACAGCGCGCCTGGATCTTGACACTACTTGCAACTGATGCTGCGCCACTTGCCGAAATAGGCCAACTGCGGATCGACTACCAACTTACGACCGCTGATGGCTCGCTGGTGCCACATGTTGCATTTGCGACACTCACCGTCTCCAGTCCAGCGATCGAACCGATTGCACGGATTGCCCAAGTACACATCATCGGCGCGGATCGGGCACTCAACGATGGCGAGCATACTACCATTTATGCGCTCATCCAAAATACCTCATCCTATATCTTGACAATCGATTCGGTTGAATTACGTGGCCCAAGCTTTCTCCACACAGAGTCGAAACTCTCAACCAAAAACACGCCAATTATAGCGCCGCAGAGTAGCACAACCGTGGAACTCACGCTCACTGCTGATGATGCAGTCGTCGCTGGCGAGTATACACTGGCAATACCAGTGCAGTTGCACTGGTTTGCTGAGGGGCAGCTGCATAGTGCGACCATATCGACCGAGTATGTGTTGAAGATGGGGGTGTACGGCGAGTCGGCAATTCTCACCGCACTCGGTGTGCCAGCGTTCTTTCTATTACCTGGCTTTCTCTTCGTCGCAGCGATTGGATGGGGTTTGCGGTTCAGGCGTAGCGCAACGGCTGTCGATGAATGGCGTAATCAGCTTGGGACGGTTGACTTCTGGTTGCTTGCCATCACCGTGTCGCTGATCGCAACACTTGTGTATACCGGAGTGACTCATCGCGATTACATCCGCAGCGGTTATGGGCTGCTGGATATCTACTATCTTTGGTTCGGTTCACTGATGTTTGGTTTAATCCTCGCGGGATTCGTTCGGGCAGCCGAATTGGTGAGGCAGAATTGGCAGGAACGGCAGAACTTTGCAGCGAGCGATACGCCAATGATGATACTCAAAAAGCTCGTTCGACGGAAGGACGCAGAAGGATTCCAGCGTCGCAGAGTAACTTCCAATGGTACACTACTGGGATTATTACTTCAGGAACAGGATAGCCAAAAGTGTTGGCTGATACCATACATACTGCTGGATTCAGAACGACGGCTCGCAGAGGTAAGTTCTAAGCAGGGCATAACCGATTTCGAACAACTCCGCCAACTGGTTACCCAATTTGAGCAAGGGCAAGTTCCGCTGAGATGGAAACCAATAGGTAATTTGCAGTCCCCGCATCTCGTTGAGCGTGGTGGGTTGAAGATCGAGTCAGATCGGATCATGCTCTTCGACACTGAATAAGGCAAAGGGAAAGCGGCCCCCGCAGGAGCCGCTTCGTCATTGCATTGCTGCAAAGCAGTCACTATCCATGATATACCTATGAGGTCTGTATGTCAACAGTCATTGAAACGTTTGTGATCACCTGGATCTGGACTCGCAGCAGCCTGAGTGCTATCGCGTCGCCTATGCCAGGTATTCAATTAGCGCAAGTTGGAAATCTCAACACATACGAGGAATGCTACGAGCAGATCTGCCTTGATGGGTCGGCAACACTTGGTACGTTTGAACTCCAACTCCCGTGGAAAAATCACAGTAGCCTCTTCTGGTATCCCTATCTGGGAATCGATCTGCAGTCAGATTTTCATCGTCAGACGGTAATCCAACCAACCGATACTGATGACCAGCGAAAGAAAAAAAAGGAACGGGTTCGCAAACATCTGGTGCCATTCATCGCGTCAATGCCCTGGCAGATTACTGCTACAAATAATCAGCGCCAGCCTGAGCGGGCTGTGTTAGATGTCGCTACCGATATCTACTTCTATCCAACGGGCTATGCCTTTGTGCTCACGATGTACGGCCAGGTTGTTCCAACATCGCTTGAGGGTCTGGTCAATACTGTACATGCACTTCGCCACACTACGCAACTCCAAATGACACTGTATGGAAAGCATATCAGAGGTCTAGTCAAGCGCTTTGGTGAGCAGGTCATGGATCGAATTGGGCAAGAAATGCTCGGTCTCAATTCAGAGATCGTCAACCAGTTGATTGACACTCCGCTATCGCTCATCACCGTTCTTGATGGTGGTGTTGAACCACAGGACGCCGTGGCGTTGCACACACTCCCAGTCGAGGAGGATAGTGCCATCGCACAGGCATTACGCAAGCTCGGCAATGTGAAATCTTCAGCACTAACGGGGTCTTCACAATCATTTAGTGCTGGCAAGATTCCGATGCGTGGCGATAATGTTGGTGATGTTATTTATGGTGAGAAACGCTCGCGCGTCATCTGGCTACCCGAGAAGTTTGCTGTTCGCAGACGCCGTGCACATCGCTGTCTACACAAGAATATGGGAGCGGCGCTGCTTCAAACCGAGATGCTGGTGTCAGTGTTGGATCAATCGGAGAAGGCATTCAAAAGAGGTCAGACCCTCTCGCCGATCAATCAGTTTTTAGAGAAAGATGCACTTGCCCGATTGAAAAGTTTGTATTATGGCAAGAAGGAAAACACATATCGTAGCGGCAGTGTCCGAGCGTTAATCGACCAAAACGAATGGCTGCCATTGATAAACCGCAGAAATGCATTTTGGGGTCGAGACGCGCTTTGAGATGGTACACTCGTTGGTAGGACGTCGGTACGTCACACAGGAATATCTGAATCTTGTTGTTCTATTGCAATATGCGATGAGTAGAGTAGATGGTCTTCGCTTCAAACTGATATAGTGCCATGCGATGATACATTCATGAACATTTTGAAATTGATGAATCGCCAAGGTTGTGGACGTGTCAACTTTGACCTTCTGCACAAACGTGTGATTGCCGCTGTGTACTATATTGCTTGAAGAATGGCTCCCAGAGGATGCGCTGACGATCGAGTTTCTGACTCCAGTTCGATTGCTCTATCACAGCAAATATGTTGCCGGTCTTTGCGGCGCTGGTCGGTGGGCTCACACGGCGAGTGAATGCACTAACAAAAACGTATGGAGTTGGCGATGCAGAGCTCGACCTAGAGGTGCTATTGGCAGCGGCAGAGCAAGTAGCGTTAGCCAGCAGCGATCTGCGTTGGGTTGAGCAGGAGCACTATTCAGTACGACAGCGAAAACACAATTCGCTGGCTAGTATAGTAGGTGCTGCACGATATGTTGGCGCAATTGGCCCGTTTCGGCAGTTGCTTGTTTTGGGAATGCTTGTACACTGTGGCAAAGGTACAGTATTTGGCAATGGGCGCTATCGGCTAAACATATAGTGCCGCGAATGAACCTTAACAACTGAACCAATCACCAGTCAAACCAGCATGATATGATTGCCTGGTATGTGATTCGGCCAGAAATGGAAAATGCAGATCTTTAGGTGGTCATTGCTGACACCGACCAAGCGCATTAGAACACGCTATACACCATGTAATGGTGTGCATAGCTCTTCCGAGGATTGCCCTGCGGATGCGGGGATTGAGACTAGCGACCAACAACTTGAGCACGACCTTGTCGTTGGGACTTCCGAGGATTGCCCTGCGGATGCGGGGATTGAGACTCCACTCACTCCACTCACCATAAATTGGCTCTGCCAACTTCCGAGGATTGCCCTGCGGATGCGGGGATTGAGACACGATCGAACTCACGAACGAGATACACACCTCGCCCCCTTCCGAGGATTGCCCTGCGGATGCGGGGATTGAGACATAAAGTACTCTATCCTTATGTAAACAGATTAAGTAGTCTTCCGAGGATTGCCCTGCGGATGCGGGGATTGAGACGAATAGTGTGA
>Ga0163144_10003125_pt1 | contig 37853 bp, 31 predicted proteins | sample OliLak19BULKMAT1_FD_123175 | JGI IMG/M metagenome (GOLD analysis project Ga0163144, IMG submission 123175) | Freshwater microbial mat bacterial communities from Lake Vanda, McMurdo Dry Valleys, Antarctica - Oligotrophic Lake LV.19.BULKMAT1 | ecosystem: Environmental > Aquatic > Freshwater >...
CGCACGCGCAGCCGGCCTGCGACGTAGCCGCCGAGCCCCGACGCCATGACGGCAGTTACGGCCATGAAGATGCCGCCGATGGTGGCGGCCTTGGTGGTGCTGATGTCGGCGGCACCGGACCAGGGGGTGATCACGGCAAAGCCGATGCCGGCGCCCAGCGCCAGCAGCAACAAGGTCAAGGCGGCGGCAACGAAACCACCAGCGATGATGGCGGGCCAGGAGACGGCGGAAACGGAGGGCGATTCGGCTTCGACAATGACAGTGTCGACCATGGAACTCCTGCTGCTCTGCCGCACACTGGGTGCTGGCGAGAGGCAACGCAGGAGAATGGTTCAGGTTGCCCGGGAAACGATCACTATGGGCCGGCGGCCGCCAGATCGATAGCGCGGCGGTACATTGTCATCGACGCTTCCGGGGTGTTGTAGCCGGCGTGCGCCGTGAGCGTGACATTCTCAAGCCTCAGCAGCGGTTCGTCTGCCGACACCGGCTCCTTGGCGAACACATCGGTCGCATAGTGGCCGATATGGCCGGAGTGCAGGAGATCGACCAATGCCGGCTCGTCGACGACGCCGGCCCGCGCCGTGTTGACAATGATGACGCCGGGTTTCGTCTTTCTCAGTCTGGCGCGGTCGAGGAATCCGCGCGTCGCATCGTTCAAGGCAAGATGCAGACTCACGATGTCAGAGCGCGCCAGCAACTCGTCGATCGGCATCAGCGGCACGGCGGTGCCGACAACAGCCGAGCGATTGAAGGCGATTACCTTCAGGCCGACACCCTGGGCAATGCGCGCCATCTCGCGGCCGATACCGCCCAGGCCGACGACGCCCAACGTCTTCCCCTTGAGTTCCATGCCTTGCATCGGCCGCCAGCCGCCCGACCGGACGATGCCGTGCATGGTTGCGATGTGGCGCGCGGCGGCAAAGACCAGCCCCATCGCATGCTCGGCGACGGTGGTGTCGCCGTAGCCGCCGATGGTCGAGACCTTGATTCCGAGACGCTGGGCGGCCGCGAGATCGACGAAGCTCGCTGCCCCGGTGCCCAGAAAGACGATGTGCTTCAGTCCGCTGCAGTGCTTCAGCGTCGCCTCGTTGAAGTAGGTGGCGTCGTTGATCACCGTTTCATAGCCCGCGACCTTGCCGGGGATATCGCCTTCATCGACGGGACCCATGTTGACCGCAATGGCAATGTCACCGGGGCCGTGGACCTGCTTCCAGACACGATCGATATCCGGAGTCGAATCGATGAAGAGCGTTCTGGACATCGCCACAATCCTCCCAGCCGGGACACGAGCGCAGTATAGCAGAACCGGGCTTATTACCGGCCGGCTTGCCGTTTCCGTACCGCCTTGCCGCGCGGTTGTTTCCGGGACGCCGCCGGCGGGACACGAACGTCGCGCTGGAGATTGTCGTGCTTGTCGTCCATGCGGCGGTAATCGATCGTGAGTTCCTCGCCGGCCGGAATGTTCCGGACGGCATGGTAGGTCACGTCGCCATCGTCGGAACCCAGATTGGGGTCGGCGGCGTGGTTCATGTACCAGCCGGTAGAGATGCGCAGGAAATCGAGCGGCACCCAATATCCTCCGGTGCTGCGAATGCCGAACTTCTTGTAGAGCGCTGCGTGGTGCGAGGCGTTGACCTGCCGGGTCGAGACCCATCGGCTGTCCTCGCCGTCCCAGATGCGGACGATCTCTCCCCTTTTGATGTCCTGATCGGCAAAGCAGCCGATGCCGTGAACGCCGGAGGAGCCGAGATAGACGAATGCCTTGCTGGTCTTGCGCTTCATGAAACTCTTACTCGCGATCAACGATGCCATGCGGGCCGCGTGCTTACCCTGCTCCCTGCTGCACTGCAATCGCGCCGGCACCACCGCCCCGAGGCGGCTGGTCCCGCCGGCGGAACGGCGCTAGGCTTCGATGCTTTTGCGAAAAGGAGAGGTCGACACCGAACACCAAGGCCTGGGCTGCACGCCACAAGCCGCGGCAAAAGCGGACAGCGCGCCACCCGTCACGATCAAGCGTCACTGGGAGGACACCATGAGAAACCGAATGCATTGTTTTGCGTTGGCGTGTTTCGCGTTGGCTGGCGTGATGGCGTTATCGGTCGCAACCGCGGCGACGGCCTGGGCACAGAAGGCCGGCGGCATCCTGAAGATCCAGCACATGGACACACCGCCCAGCGCCTCGATCCACGAGGAGGCGACCGTCTCGACGGCGGTGCCGTTCATGAGCGTCTTCAACAACCTCGTGATGTTCGATCAGAACGTAGGCAAAAACAGTTTCGAATCGATCGTGCCGGACCTCGCCACGAGTTGGTCGTGGAGCGGCGACGGCACCAAGCTCGCCTTCAAGCTGCGGCAGGGCGTGAAGTGGCACGACGGCAAGCCATTCACGGCCAAGGACGTGCAATGCACGTTCGAGATGCTGCTCGGCACCGACAAGCTCCGGCGCAACCCACGCCAGGCCTGGTACGGCAACGTCGAGAAGGTGACGGCCGACGGCGAGTTCGACGCCACCTTCCATCTCAAGGCACCACAGCCCTCGCTGCTGGCACTGCTCTCATCGGGCTACACGCCGATCTATTCGTGCCATGTTCCGGTGGCGGACATGCGCCGCCACCCGATCGGCACGGGCCCCTTCAAGTTCGTCGAGTTCAAGATGAAGGAGAGCATCAAGCTGGCGAAGAATCCCGACTACTGGAAGCCGGGACGCCCCTATCTCGACGGCATCGAGTTCACAATCATCCCTGACCGGTCGACCCGCATGCTGTCGTTCGTTGCCGGCAAGTTCGACATGACCTTCCCGACGGACGTCACGGTGCCACTCCTGAAGAATCTGAAGAAGGACGCTCCGCAGGCGCAATGCACCATGCGAGCAACCGGCGTCGCCACCAACCTCATCGTCAACCGCGACCTGCCGCCGTTCGACAATCCAAAGATCCGGCGCGCCATGGCGCTGACTCTCGATCGGCAGGAGTTCATCACCATCCTGAGCGAGGGAGAGAGCACGATGGGCGGCGCCATGCTGGCACCGCCAGACGGCGTGTGGGGACTGCCGCCCGAGAGACTCAAGACCATCATCGGCTACGGCGATGTCGAGAAAAACCGCGAGGAGGGACGCGCGTTGATGAGAGAGGCCGGCTACGGTCCAGACAAGCGGATGAAGCTCAAGGTCAGCACGCGCAACATCGCCACCTTCCGCGATCCGGCGACGATCCTGCTCGACCATCTGCGGCACATCTACATCGACTCCGAACTCGAGATCATCGACACCGCCGTCTACTACAATCGCGTATTCAAGAAGGACTATGCAGTGGCACTCAACCTCAGCGGCAGTGCGGTCGACGATCCCGACGTCACTTTTTTCGAGGGCTACGCCTGCGGGAGCCTGCGCAACTACAACAACTACTGCGATCCGGAGATGACCAAGCTGTTCGAGGCGCAGTCGCGCGAAGTCGACCAGAAGAAGCGCATACAGATGGTATGGGATATCGACGCCAAGCTGCAGGAGGATATCGCCCGGCCGATCATCTCGAATGGCAGGGCGGCCGGCTGCTGGCAGCCGTACGTCAAGAACGTGACGATCCACACCAACAGCATCTACAACGGTTGGCGTTTCGAAGACGTCTGGCTCGACCGCTAGAGGTCGACCAGCCGTTCAGGCGCCAGCCCCCAACAACACCTTGCCGGGATAGGACTGAATAACCCGGCTTTCGGCTATTTTGCCAGCGATTCGAGCCAGCGGCGCGCGAGTGCCGGCGTACGGAAGACGCGCATCGGCCGATCGGCGGCTGCGAGCATGCCCAGCACGCGAGCGACCAGCTCGGCCTTGTCGTCGGGGACAACGACGGCCAACGGGCCCATAGGGCCCAGCGCATGGAATGACCGAAACCGCGCGCCCAACGCGAGGAGATCCGCGGCGCTCATCCCGGTGTCGCCGCGGCTGCCGTTGAACAGCTTGCGGTAGGTCATCGCCCCGCTGGACGCCATCTCATCCACGAAGGTCTCGACTTCGCGGCGAGTGACATCGCCGTCCGCGATGGCAGTAATCAACCGGGTTTCGGAATCGATTGTCCAGTTGAGCGACATGCGACCTTTGATTTTCCCAAGGTGACCAAAAGGCTGTTTGACAGTCCCGCGCGGCAAGCACCAGCGTCTCTCGCTTTGACATCGCTCGCTCCATGCGGCGAAAGTTCATGCGTGACGAGAGCCGTTCCCATTCTTGCAGGTTGCGTGGCCGTGTGGGCGACGTGCGGCACGGCCATGGCCGACTCGGCGGAGGCTCGGGCACGGGCGAAAGAGCACTGGGATGGGCCGTTCGGCGGCACCTTCTCGGCAACCCTAGCCGTGGTCTCGGACTACTCCTTCGCCGGCATCTCGCAAACCCAGCTGGAGCCGGCGGTCCAGCCGGGCTTCGGCTACACGACGCGGGACGTCAGCGAGGCTGTGCCGCTTTCGGCCTATGTCTGGACATGGGGCAGCAACATCAACTTCGCCAACAGCGGGCCCGGCGTTGAGATCGACCTGATGGGCGGGCTCAGGCTGAAGGCGTACGACAAGCGCCTCAATGTCGACGTCAGTTACCTGCGCTACACCTATCCCGGAAGCGCGCCGGCCCTCAACTACGACTACGGCGATTTCAGCCTGCTGGTCGGCTACGATTTCGAGGTCGTGCAGCTCAACGCCAAGGTCCGCTACAGCCCCGATTCCTTCGGAAACTCCGGCACCGCCTGGAACAAGCGGGTCCAGATCGCAGCCCCTCTGCCCTTCCTGCGGGTCAACGAAAACATCGCCTTCAAGGCCTACGGCACGCTCGGCAACCAGTGGGTCGACCGCTATCTCAATTACGGCATCCCGAGCAACGAGTACTGGTACTGGCAGATCGGCCTGATCACCTCGATCCACGGCATAGACTTTACCGCCGCCTACACCGACACCAACATCGACATCGCTGGCTGCGGCAATACCGGCAACTGTCAGGGCCGCGTCATCCTCAGTGTCGGCAAGACTTTCTAGCGACAGGACAGCTGCATGCTCACTTTCTATTTCTCCCCCGGGTCGAGCTCGATGGCACCACACATCGCCCTGCATGAGACAGGCGCGCCGTTCGAGGCCAAGCCCCTGTCGCTGGCCAAGAAGGATACGCGCACGCCTGAATTCCTGGCGATCAATCCCAACGGCAAGGTGCCGGTGCTGCTGGTCGATGGCCGCGTGCTCACCGAGGTGGCAGGCATCCTGTTCTATCTCGCGCGGGCATTCCCCTCGGCGGGGCTTCTGCCGACCGGGGACATCGAGGCCGAAGCGCAGGTGGTTTCCTGGATGTCCTACATTGCCTCGACGATTCATCCGGCGCGGCGCCAGGGACTCGAGCATGCCCGCGAAGTCTATGCGGTGGCCGACAAGCGTCTGGGCAAGAACGACTGGGCGGCGGGTGGGCGATATTCGATCGCCGACATCCATCTGTTCCGTCTTTATTGGCGTTTCCGCAGCTCACTCGAGCCCGAGCCGGAGGCCTTCCCCAATATCGAAGCGCACTACGCACGCATGATGGCGCGGCCGGCGGTGCAACGGACGATCGAGATCGAGACGAAGGTCGGCTACGAGCTGCCTGCCTAGACGTTACCGTCCGTTCAGCATCCGCCACACCTTTTCCGGCGTCGCGGGCATGTCGACGTGGGTGACGCCCAATTCGGAAAGCGCATCGACCACGGCATTCATCACCGAGGGCAGTGCGCCCGCGCAACCAGCCTCGCCACAGCCCTTGATACCCAGCCGGTTGGTCTTGCACGGCACGGAGTGGTTCTCGATCGAGAAGTCGGGCGCGTCCGACGCGCGCGGCATGGCGTAGTCCATGTAGGAACCAGTCACGGGCTGGCCCTGCTGGTCATAAACAGTGCGTTCCATCAGCGCCTGGCCGATGCCCTGGATGACGCCGCCGTGCGCCTGGCCCGCGACCAGCATCGGATTGATGACCGTGCCGAAGTCGTTGACCATGAAATAGCGCACCACTTCGATCACGCCGGTGTCGCGGTCGATCTCGACTTCGGCGACATGGCAGCCGTTGGGAAAGGAAAAGGGTGGATTGTCCGAGATGTGGCTGACGTCGAGAGACTGCGGCACGTCGGCCGGAAGCTTGAGGCCGTTGCGCAGCTTATCGGCGAGTTCCAGGATGCTGATACCGCGGTCGGTGCCAGCGATCACGAAACGGCCATGCGCGAATTCGATGTCTACTGCCGAGGCCTCGAGCACGTGGGCCGCGATCTGCTTGCCTTGCGCGATCAGTATGTCGCCGGCCTCGAGGAAGGCCTGGCTGGCAACCAGCGCCGACTTCGAGCCGCCGGTACCGCCACCCACCTTGAGCTGGTCGCTGTCGCCCTGCAGCAGACGGAAGCGATCGAGCGGAATGCCGAGCTGGCTGCCCAATACCTGCGCGAAGGGCGTGGCGTGCCCCTGCCCATAGTCGAGCGTGCCGCTCAGCATGGTGATCGTGCCGTCGTCCTCGAAGCGGATGCCGCCATATTCCTTGGCGGGCGGTCCGGTGACCTCGAGGTAGGAGCCGAGGCCGCGGCCACGTAGCCTGTTGCGCGCGGCACTCTCCTGCTTGCGCGCCTCGAAGCCCGACCAGTCCGCGGCCTTCAGCGCCTTGTCGAGCACCGACGTGAACTCGCCCGAATCGTAGTTCATGCCTGACGGCGCCTTATAGGGCATCTGCTCCGGCGCGATGTGATTGCGCCGGCGCAGGTCGATGCGATCGATGCCCATCTCGCGCGCGGCGGTGTCGATCAGGCGCTCCATGTAGTAATTGCCCTCGGGTCGTCCGGCGCCGCGATAGGCGCCGACGGGCGTGGTGTTGGTGAACACCACCTTGGAGTTCACCTCCATCGCCGGCGTCTTGTAGACGTCGATGATGTTCTTGACCGCGTTGGTCGTGGCCGGCATCGGCGGATAGATGTAAGCACCGGCGTTGCCGGTACCGCTCAGTCGAACGGCGAGAAACCTGCCGTCTTCGCCGAGCGCCATTTCGGCGATACGCTGGTGATCGCGACCAGCGTGGTCGCTCAAGAAGCTTTCGGAGCGTTCGTCGGTCCACTTCACTGGCCGGCCGAGCAACTTGCCGCCCAGCAGCAGCGGGGCGTACTCCGGATAGACCTGCGACTTCATGCCGAACGAGCCGCCGACATTGGCGGTCAGCACGCGCAGCCTGTTCGGCGGCACGTTGAGCACGTCCTTGGCGAGGCCGCCGCGCAGACCCATCACGCCCTGGCAGCCGACATGCAAGGTCCAGCGCTCGGTCTTGGCATCATAGGAACCGACCGCCGAGCGCGGCTCCATGGCATTCACCACGATCCGGTTGGAGGCGATTTCGAGCCTGGTGACGTGCGCTGCCTCGGCGAAAGCCTTCTTCACCGCTTCGGCATCACCGTAGTGGAAGTCGAGCACCAGATTGCCGGGGGCGTCCTCGTGGATCTGAGGCGCGCCGGGTTTCAGTGCGTCGGCCGGAGTGGTGACGGCGGGCAGTTCCTCGACATCGAGTTCGACGGCTTCGGCGGCGTCCTTGGCCTGCACGGCTGTCTCAGCCACGACGCAGGCCACGGCCTCGCCCACGAAGCGCACCCGGCCTTTGGCGAGCGACGGTCGGGGCGGCGTCTTCATCGGCTTGCCGTCGCGGTCGGGAATATTGAGGCCGCATCTCATCGGTCCGAAGCCCGCCGCTTCGAGATCGGCGTTGGTGTAGATCGCGAGCACGCCCGGCATCGCCTTCGCAGCAGACACGTCGATGCCCTTCAGCACGCCGTGCGCGATCCTGCTGCGCACCATCACGGCGTAGGCCTGGCCCGGCAGGTTGATGTCGTCAGTGTAGCGGCCCTCGCCGCGCAGCAACTTGGGGTCCTCCGAGCGCGGCACCGATTGGCCGACGCCAAACTTCATCAGCGCGAGTTCGGTATCGTCGTACGTGTCCATGACAACCTCACAATAATTGAGGGCGCGCCACACGACGTGACGCGCCCCCGGTACGCAAGATTTACTTGTTCGGCGAGTAGTTCGTCGGCAACAGCAAGGTCGAGTGCATCGCCTGCAGTTTCTCTGGCCCCTTGGCGAGATAGGCCTGCCACGCCGGATCCTTCATCGCCGCACCGCGCGCCTCGAAACGCTCCTGCAGGTTTTTGTAGCGCCAGAGATGGATCCACTCGTTGGGCTGCGGGAACTCACCCGTCCAGGCGCCCCAGATCGGCGAGTACTTCTCACGCGCTGCCTGCACTTCCTTGAAGTCTTTGCCGTACTGGGCAGCACCGCCCATGTTGCAGCGATAGATGCGTAGCTCGTAGATGTTGCCGGTGGTGTTGTCCGACGGCTTGATGTCGACCACGGCATTCATGAGCCGCAGGTCCTGACGCTCGATCAGCGGGCGGATCACCGGCACATAGCCTTCGGTCCACGGCTTGTGCTTGGCGAGTTCGCTGCGTAGCCGCGTGCGCTCCTCGTAGCTGTCGTACTTCCACAGATGCCAGATCTGGTTCAGCGCGCCGAACTCGGCCGTCCAGTAGCCATGATTCACGCCGAAATTCTGGCCGCGGGCCGGCCGGCCGATCGTCTCGGCGGCCTTCAGGTATTCCGGCATCTTGCCGGGCTTGAGCGTGTAGCAGCGAAGTTCGTAGACCATGTCGTTTCCTCTCAGGGATGGGGATTCTTGGGCGGATGCGCGCGCACCGCCTCCTCGTTGATGTCGGCGCCCCAGCCCGGCCGGGTAGGCACGATCAACTCGCCATTCTGGATGACCGGGGGATGCGTGACCAGATCGTCCTTCCACGGCACGTCGTCGATATCGATTTCCATGATGCGGAAGTTGGGCATGGCCGCGCAGAGATGGGCGCTCATGAGGGTCGACATGTGGCCGTAGAAATTGTGCGGCGCGCAGTTGATCTCATAGGCCTCGGCCATGGCGGCGACCTTGAGCGATTCCATCAGCCCGTTCCACGGCACGTCGATGATCGAGACATCGATAGAACGATTCTCGAAGAACGGCCGGAACTGACGGCGTCCGAACAGCGATTCGCAGGAGGCGATCGGCATCGACGCACGGTCGCGGATGAGCCGCAATCCCTCGGGGTCGTAGGAGTCGATCTCCAGCCAGAAGAGATTGTAGGGCTCGCAGGTCCGCGCGACCTTGATGTAGCCCTCGGTCTTGAAATTGAAATTGGTGTCGAGAAGGATTCCCATGTCGGGACCGGCACCCTGGCGGAAGGCCGCGAGGCCGTCGGAGATTGCCGCAAGGGTCGCGCCATCGGCGTTGAGCTCGGGTCCGCCAATGGTGCGGCCAAATCCCGGCTGGTGCATGTTGGGCGGATTGAGATCGAAGCGGAAGATGTTGGTTTTCAGCGCCTTGAAGCCACGCTCCTTCACATGCTTGCCGAGCTTCACCACGTCGTCGAAGGAGCGCACCGGGTCGACCTTCATCACGTCGGCGTTGCGGAAGCGGTAGGAGCCGCAATGCGACCAGTAGAGCGGCAGGCGGTCGCGCACGGGACCACCAAACAGTTCATAGACGGGAATGCCCAGCGCCTTGGCCTTGACGTCGAGCAGCGCGTTCTCGATCGCGGCCATGGCCTGCTGGTTCATGCCGCCCGGCGCCTGGCGGGTGATGGCGTAGATGCGGCTCATGATGCGCTCGATAGGCCGCGGGTCCTGGCCAATCAGGTCCTGCCCCATGCGGCGTATCACGGCCGTAAGGCCGGCGCTGCCGTAACCCTCGTTATATTCCGACCAGCCGACCAGGCCGTCGTCGGTGGTGATCTTGAGGAATGAAAAGTCACGCCAGCCGGCGTCGCAATGCAAATCCTCAATCTTGACGATTTTCATGGTGTTTCCTCCCGGGTCGGCCACAGCATAGACTAGCCTGCGGCCACTGAGGGATGAATCAATGCCCCTACTCGGCAAGGGAATGCTGGTCGTCTTCACCGAGGTGAAGGCACGCGACGAACGCGATCTCAACGAGTGGTACAACCGCGAGCATATCGACGAGCGGATCAATCTGCCGGGCTTCCACCGCGCCCGCCGCTATGCAGCTGTCCGCGGCTCGCCCAAGTATCTCGCTACCTACGAATGCGACACCGTGGGCGACCTCGCGACACCGGGCTATCTGCGTCTCCTGGCCAACCAGACCCCCTGGAGCCAGGCTGTGATGGCAAAATTCAGCCACTTTCACCGCCTGACGCTCCGCATTCAGGTCGACCTTGCGCACGGTGTCGGCGGGGCGGTCGCCTGCGTGCGGTTCGTGCCTGACGCGCACGAACGCAAGCCGCTGATCGCGTGGCTGCAGGAAACGGCCTTGCCGAATCTCATCACCCGGCCCGGCTTGCTGGGCGCATTCGCCGCCGAGACCGATCTGGAAATCACCAATGCCCCGCTACAGGAAAAGAGCATGGATCATCCCAAGGCCGACGAGGCCGAATGGGTGGTCATGATCGAGGGTGCCGACGCTGCCTCCGTGAGCGCTGCCGCACGGACCCGTTTCAAGCTTGCGGCCCTGAAGCCATTCGGCGTCACCGTGGCGCCGACGATCGGCACCTACCGGCTGCTCTTCGGCAATCAGAGATGACGGAACTTTGACCTTCCGTTGATCGGGCCATCGCGTAGGCTGGCTTTGTGTCCACCCAACAGAAGATCTTCTGGCTGCGGCTCGCCACGCTGATCGGCCTTTGCCTGCCTGCACTGGAGCTCGCGTGGCGCTGGTACACCGACGAGTTGGGGGCCCGCCCGGTCACCCTAGCGACGCACGCGACCGGCGACTGGGCCGTCATCTTCCTGCTGCTGTCGCTGGCGATGACGCCGCTTCGCGCCACGCTCGACTGGATGCCGCTGGTACATATCCGGCGCCGCATCGGCGTCGCCGCGGCGCTCTATGCTTGTGCCCATCTCCTGATCTATGTGCTCGACCAGAAGTGGAACCTGATCGTCGTCGCCACCGAGATCGCCAAGCGCTTCTATCTCACCATCGGTTTCGTGGCGTTGCTGGCGCTGGTGGCACTCGCCGTCACCTCGACCAACGGCTGGCAGAAGCGGCTCAAGCGCAACTGGAAGCGCCTGCACTGGCTGATCTATCCGGCGGCACTGCTGGCGATCGTGCATTTCTTCATCCAGTCCAAGGTCAAGATCGGTGAAGCGGCCTTCGCCGCCGGTCTGCTCGCCTGGCTGATGCTGTGGCGCGTGCTGCCGCAGCGGTTCCGGACCAGTTATGCTGGCCTCTTCTTGCTGGCGGCGACTGCCACGCTGGCCACGGTCGCTTTCGAGGCCGCCTGGTACGGCCTGGTGAACGGCATCGATCCCATGCGCGTGCTGGCCGCCAACATAGATCCCGACCTGATTCCACGACCGGCGCAGAAAGTTCTCGTGGTATCGCTGGCGGTCATCGCAATCGTGGCGGGGCGCCACTGCTTCCTCGCTGCGAATAGGCTCTGGACGAAGCGCTATATCCAACGGACTATACCGACTTCCTGACGAAGGGTCGGCATGACGGAAGAAGAATGGACGGCGGTAAAGTTGAGCTTGCTGGTCGCGACAACGGCGACGGCAGCCAGCCTGCCGCTCGGCATCACCGTTGCCTGGCTGCTGGCGCGCGGCCGGTTCTGGGGCAAGAGCCTGGTCGACACGCTGGTCCACCTGCCGCTCATCATGCCGCCGGTGGTGACGGGCTACCTGCTGCTGCTCACCTTTGGCCGACGCACACCGATCGGCGCCTTCCTGGCCGATGAGCTGGGCATCGTCTTCTCCTTCCGCTGGACCGGCGCGGCGCTGGCCTGTGCAGTCATGGGTTTCCCGCTGCTGGTACGGGCCGTCCGGCTCTCGATCGAGGCGGTGGACGCACGGCTCGAATCGGCGGCCGGAACGCTCGGCGCCAACCCGCTCTGGGTGTTCGCCACCGTCACCCTGCCGCTCAGCCTGCCCGGGGTGATCGCCGGCGCCATCCTGTGCTTCGCCAAGGCGATGGGCGAATTCGGCGCGACCATCACCTTCGTGTCGAACATCCCGGGCGAGACGCAGACCCTGCCGTCGCTGATCTACACGTTGACGCAGGTTCCCGGCGGCGATGCCGGCGCGCTTCGCCTCACCTTGATATCGATCGCCATCTCGATGCTGGCCCTGCTGGGGTCGGAACTGCTGGCACGTCGCATCGGCGCCCGGCGAGTGGCGACGTGAGCTTCGAGATCGACGTCGATCATGTGCGGGAACATTTCCGGCTCACGGCACGCTTTTCGTCAGCCCCCGGCCTCACTGCCTTGTTCGGCCGTTCAGGGTCGGGCAAATCCACGCTGGTCGACGTCATCGGCGGCCTCATCAGGCCGACGCATGGCCGGGTCGCGGTCGACGGCCAGGTCCTGGTTGACACCGATCGCGGCCTGTTCGTGCCCAAGCATCGCCGCCGCATCGGTTATGTCTTCCAGGACAGCCGGCTCTTTCCGCATCTCAGCGTTCGCAACAACCTGCTCTATGGCCGCTGGTTCGCGCGCAATGGCACCGGCGGCTCGGGTGATCTGGCGTCGGTCGTCGAGTTGCTGGGGATCGGCGCCCTGCTCGACCGCCAGCCCGACTCGCTCTCCGGCGGCGAGAGGCAAAGGGTCGCCATCGGCCGCGCCCTGCTGGCCCATCCGCGTCTGTTGTTGATGGACGAGCCGCTCGCCTCGCTCGACGAGGCCCGGCGTGCCGAGATCCTGCCCTATATCGAGCGGCTCCGAGACCAAGCCGGCGTGCCGATCATTTACGTCAGCCACTCCGTCGCCGAAGTGGCGCGGCTTGCCACCACGGTCGTGATCCTGTCCGAGGGCCGGGTCACAGCCGTTGGGCCCGTGCTCGATATCCTGCCGCTCGCCGACGCCAGCGACGCTGGCAGCGTGCTCGATGCCACGGTGGCGCGCCACGACGAGGCATTCCAGCTCACGGTCCTGGCGTCGGCCGCGGGCGAGTTGCAAGTCCCGCGACTGGCCGCTCCGGTCGGCAGCCCGGTGCGCGCCTACATCCGCGCGCGCGACGTGATGATCTCACTGCGGTCGCCCGAGGAGATCAGCGCCCTCAACGTGCTGGCCGGCCGCATCGCAGCAGTCGTTCCCAACCCCAACGGCGCGCAGGCCGACGTCCGGCTCGACTGCAACGGTGCCTTCCTGATGGCGCGCCTTACCGCCAAGTCGGTGGACAGGCTGGCCCTGGTCCCTGGCCGGCCGGTGTTCGCGGTCATCAAAAGCGTTTCCTTCGAGCGCAGCTAGAAGCCGGGAGCGATCCTCACGGGTGATTTCCAGATGTCATCAAAGAGGGTTAGAAAGTAAGCCGCCCACTATGAGGATCCGATGACGCCTTCGCTCTTGCCCTTCAGGGGTCGCTTCATCGCTTTCACCGTCACGTCGCTGGCGACTCTGGGCTTCGGCGCCGTCTGGGCAGCCAATCCCGACATCCACTGGCTCGCGATCCCCTTCGGCATCGGCTTCTTCCTGACCTGCGTCGGCATCCACGACTTTTTCCAGACGAAGCATGCCATTCTGCGCAACTACCCGATCATGGCGCACTTCCGTTTCATCTTCGAATCGATCCGGCCGGAGATGCGGCAGTATTTCTTCGAGGGCGACAAGGACGGCATGCCGTTCAGTCGTGACCGGCGTGCGGTCGTCTATCAGCGCGCCAAGATGATGCTCGATGTGCGGCCGTTCGGCACCAACTACGACGTCTACAGCAACGGCTTCGAATGGATGTCGCACTCGATCTCGCCGCGGCCGGTCGGCAAGGAAACCTTCCGCATCATGATTGGCGATGTCGACTGCACGAAGCCTTATTCGGCTTCCGTGTTCAACATTTCGGCCATGAGTTTCGGCGCGCTCAGCGCCAATGCCATCCGCGCGCTGAACGGCGGCGCCAAGCGCGGCGGCTTCGCACACGACACCGGCGAGGGCGGCTACAGTCCCTATCACCGCGAGGGCGGCGGCGACATCATTTGGGAGATCGGATCGGGTTACTTCGGCGCTCGTAATCCCGACGGCACCTTCTCGCCCGAGAAATTCGCCGCCGGCGCCGCCAACGAGCAGGTCAAGATGGTCGAGCTGAAGCTCAGCCAGGGCGCCAAGCCCGGCCATGGCGGCGTGCTGCCCGCTCCCAAGGTGAGCCACGAGATCTCGCTGACCCGCGGTGTGCCGATGGGCGAGGATTGCGTCTCGCCGTCCAGTCATTCGGCCTTCTCGAATCCGGTCGAGATGATGCAGTTCATCGCCGAGATGCGCCGGCTATCGGGCGGCAAGCCGGCCGGCTTCAAGCTCTGCATCGGCCACGAATGGGAGTTCCTGGCGATCTGCAAGGCGATGCTGGAAACCGGCATCTATCCCGATTTCATCGTCGTCGACGGCAAGGAAGGCGGCACGGGGGCCGCGCCGATGGAGTTCGTCGACCATGTCGGCAAGCCGATGCGCCAGGGCCTGTATTTCGTGCACAACGCCCTGATCGGCATCGGCGCGCGCCACCGCATCAAGCTCGGCGCCGCCGGCAAGATCATCACGGCCTTCGACATAGTGCGCTCCATGGCGCTGGGCGCCGACTGGTGCAACTCGGCCCGCGGCTTCATGTTCGCGGTGGGCTGCATCCAGTCGCAGTCCTGCCATACCGACCGCTGCCCGACCGGCGTCGCCACCCAGGACCCGACCCGCCAGCGCGCGCTGGTCGTGCCCGACAAGATCGATCGGGTCTTCAATTTCCACCGCGCCACGCTCCACGAGCTGGCCGAACTGACGGCGGCGGCAGGGCTCGACCATCCCAGCGAATTCAAGCCCGAGCACATCTCCCGGCGCATCTCGCCGAGTGAAGTCATCACCTTCGCCGACCTCTATCCGTCCCTGGCCGAGGGCGAACTGGTGGCGGGCTCCGGCAATCCGCGCTGGCGCCGGCCCTGGGACATGGCCCAGGCCCATTCGTTCCGCGCCGTCACCTGACGGGACTCACCAGGGCGCGATGCCGAAGAGTTCGGCGAATGTCTGCCGTGAGATCGCAAGCGGCGCGACGTGCGGGCGGGTACCGCCACGGCGGAACCGGATCGTCCAGGCGGAATAGCCCGACATGAAGAAGCGCGCCTCGGCGCCGGCCAGCGTGTCTCCATCGTCGGGGCCGAGGCCAATCGCCTGCGGATACCAGCTGCCGCCTTCGACGATCCGTTGCGGCGCCGACCAGCCCGCCGGGTTTGCCAGATCGTCGTTGAAGGAAACGAACACCCCGCGCTGAACGATGTCGCCGTCACCGTCCTCGGTCCAGTTCAGCATCATCACGAAGCAATCTAGATGATGATTGTAATGGACCGCCGGCCCCCACCAGGCAGCCGGATCGCGATGCCGCCAGCCGCGCCTGACACCGAAAATCGGCGTGCCATCCTGCCGGCCAACCTTCGGCTGCCAGCGGCCGTCACGCCACAGCTCCTGTGCCGCCGGATGTTCACGCTCGGACACCGGATAGCGCAGGACCGAGACGCCCTGGACCCGCTCTTCAGGCACATAGGACGAATAGTGTAGGTAGAACCACTTTGCCGCGCGGTCGGGCACGACGCAGAAGTCGCCGTAGCCGCCTGTCAGGAAGCCATTCTGATAGCTGCAGTCGGCCTTGGCATGGGGCACCCGCAGCACCTCGCCGACCGTCCGCCAGGTCTTGCCCTCGTCCTCCGACCGCAACGCCCCGATATGCGGCAGGAAGAGCGGCTTGGCGCAGGGCACGACCTCCTCGGCGTGATACCAGCCGAAGAGTCTGCCCTCCGGTGCGCGCCAGACTGACTGAATCCACTTGCCGACCTCCGGCGTTGGGTCGTCGATCAGCTTCACTGGGTCCAGAGCGCCGCCTGGCCAGAGGGCGTTTTCGCCGGTCCGCCGATAGGTGTGGCCGCGTGGCAGGTAATGGGACACGAAGGCCAGTGTCCGGCCGCCTCGACGCAGCAGAGGCGAGTTGGAGTCCGTTCGCCGCAAGGGCGGAGCATGCAGTAGCAGCGGAGCGGCAGGTAGGAGTTCGACCCCAATATCGGCATGTGCCGGCACGCAGCATCCTTCCCCCGGATCTGGCGCCTCACGACGCCGGGCCATTTCGCGCCGTGACCGGACCCGGCCAAATCAGTTGCGAACCGGGCGATCTTGGCTCAGCAATGGCGACGGAAGAAGACCGAAGAAACGCCGAGGAAGCACCATGACCGCCCCATTCGACTTCGCGCCCCTGCTCGCGCCCGGCACGCCGGCGCCCGCCATGTTGTGGAAGGGCTTCCCCAAGTACAATTTCATCGGCGGCCACAACGACGCCAAGAACGTGCCCGTCGAGGCGCTGCTTGCCGCGGCGACGACGGTGCTGAAGCGCGAGGGCGCGACGCTGGCGACCTACGGGCTGAACAGCGGCCCCCTCGGCTACCGGCCGTTGCGCGAATTCCTCGCCAAGAAGCTTGCGGGCCATGCCGGCATCGCCTGCTCGGCCGACGAGATCCTGATCACCTCGGGCTCGATGCAGGGCCTCGACCTGGTGAACGGCCTGCTGCTGACCAAGGGCGACACGGTCCTGATCGAGCAGGAAACCTACGGCGGCGCGCTCACCAAGCTCAACAAGCTCGGCGTCAACGTCATCGGCATCCCGCTCGACGAGGAGGGCCTGCGCCTCGACATCGTCGAACGGACGCTGGCCGACCTCAAGAAGAAGGGCGTGACGCCGAAGTACATCTACACCATCCCGACGGTGCAGAATCCGACCGGCGCCATCATGGGCGAGAAGCGGCGCGCCCAGCTGATCGAGCTCGCCGCCGAATACGGCGTCATGATCTTCGAGGACGAATGCTATTCCGACCTGATCTGGAGCGGCGAGCGTCCGCGTTCGCTCTACTCCATGGCCAACGGCGAAGGCGTCATCTTCATCGGCTCCTTCTCCAAGTCGATCGCCCCGGCGCTGCGCGTCGGCTACATCGTCGCCAAATGGGACATCCTCGCCCGCATCCTCGGGCTGAAGCAGGACGCGGGCTCCGGCGCGCTGGAGCAGATGGTGCTGGCCGAGTTCTGCACCCAGCACTTCGCCACCCACGTGCCCAAGCTCAACAAGGCGCTGCATGCCAAGCTGCAGGTCCTGCGCGAAGCGCTGGCCGAGCAGTTCGGCACGGCCGCCGAATTCGGCGACCCGGCAGGCGGCATCTATCTCTGGATCAAGCTGCCCGAGCAGGTCGACACGGTGAAGCTCGCGCAGGCGGCATTGGCGGCCGGCGTCTCGATCAATCCCGGCCCGGAATGGTCGTCCAACAAGGCCTACGCGAAGAACCGCATGCGTCTATGCTTCGCCAACCCCGATCCCGAAACGATCCGCGAGGGTGTCGCCGTGCTCGCAGAAGTCTGCCGCAAGGAGTTCGGCGTACCGCTGCGCAGCGCCAACATCGACAAGAGCTGACCCGGACAAGGGCTGACCGACGCGGGCAGCGGCACACGAAACGTGCCACAAAAAGCCGCCAGCTGTGCCGCTGCGTGTGCCGCCGTGGCCGAATTGCCCCGAACTCTCAAGGGCTTGACCGACGCCGCGATACAGGGCCGACCTCGGCGCGACAGCCGCCCGAATCGCGGCCCTGTTCGCCCGAAAACGAACGGCCCGCACCGGAGAACCGGGCGGGCCGCTGCCAGAGCTTCGTCAACGTGACGGTTTTTTAGCATAAAACCTGCTGAACTTGCAAATTTATGAGGCGACCATCACCATCCAGCTCACGCCGAACTTGTCGGCGACGGCGCCGAAGCGCGGCGAGAAGAACGTCTTGCCGATCGGCATCTGCACGGTGCCTTCCTTGGCCAGCGCATTGAAGGCCTTGTCGGCTGCCGCCTCGTTGGCCACGCTGAGCGCCAGCGAGAAGCCCTGGAAGTTCAGCTTGCCCGGCTGCATGCCGTCCGAGCACATCACCATGGCGCCGCCAACCGTGAAGCTCGCATGCATGATCTTCTCGGGGTCGACAGGCATGTGCTCGGGCGAAGGCTTGTCGGGATTTTCCTTGAAGCGCATCACCATGTCGATCTTGGCCCCGAGCGCCGTCTTGTAGAAATCGAGCGCCTCCTCGCAGCGGCCGTTGAAGAACAGATACGGTTGGATCGTCATTAGCTTCCTCCTCTGGTCAATCAATCGTCGATGGCTTGGTAGGCGGACGTCCAGAAATCGGTGAACACCCGCGGCGGCTGCGGCGAGTCCATCATGCGCTGGGTCATCAGAATGCCGACCATGTCCTCGGCCGGATCGGAATGGGCCGAGGTGCCGTAGCCGCCGTCCCATCCGAAGCGCCCTGGGGTCGTCGACAGGCTGGTGCGCCGCGTGACGACGGCGTTGCCCATGCCCCAGCTCGCGCCATCACCGAAGAACAGTTCGGTGCCAATCCTGTTTTCCGGCGTGAGCTGGTCGGTGGTCATCAGCTCGACGGCGGGCCGCGACAGGAGGCGCTGGCTGCGGTGCCGGCCCTTGTTCAGCATCATGCGGCAGAAGGCGTGATAGTCGTCGACGGTCGAGACCAGGCCCGAGCCGCCGGCGGGGAAAGGCGGCGGACGGCTCCAGCGGCTGTTCCCGGCATCGTCGAAGGCGACGACGGCGTTGGTCTCGTAATCCATCCGATAGGCGCTCGCCAGCCGGTCGAGCTTGCCGGCGGGCACCTGAAAGCCTGTGTCCTTCATGCCGAGCGGCCCGAACAGGCGCTCCTGCAGGAACGCGCCGAAATCCTGCCCCGAAGCGCGGGCGATCAGCACGCCCAGCACGTCGGAGCCGGTGTGATAGAGCCAGCGTTCGCCCGGCTGATGGATCAGCGGCAGGCTGCCGAGGTGCTTCATGAATTCATCGGGCGAGATGTCGAGCTGGTCGGGACCGGGCGCCACGCCCGCTGCCTCCGCGGCTTTCTGGATGGGGTACTTCGCCGGCCAGACCATCACCGCACCGTGGCCCGACCTGAACGTCAGCAGATCGCGCACGCTGATCGGCCGATGGGCGGGCACGGTATCGTCGAGTGGCGCTTCGACGCTCTTCAGCACGCGGCGGTCGGCCAGCTCCGGCAACAGGCGGTCGACGGGCTCATCGAGCCGGAGCCGGCATTCCTCGATCAGGATCATCGCTGCGGCGGCAGTGATCGGCTTGGTCATCGAGGAGATGCGGAAGATCGTGTCGCGTTTCATCGGCGCGCTGCCGCCCGCGGCCTGCATGCCGATCGTCTCGACCTGCGTCTCGCCGCGCCGGCTTATCAGCGTGACGAGGCCCGGCACATCGCCATCGGCAACATGCCGGGACAGCGTCTCGCGCAGACGGGCAAGCCGCGTCGTGGAAAACCCCGGGCTCATGGACGCCTGCTCAATTCTTCTCGATGAAGCCCGCACACCGCTCGAGACCGCCGGTCCAGCCGCCGCGATGGTCGTCGCGGGAAGCCTCGGTCTCGAAGCCTGTGTGCCACAACGTCAGCCGGGTCCGGCCGCCGCCGAGATCGGTGAAGCTGACCGACACCAGCGTCTCGGGATCGATGGTGCCGTCGGCATTCTCGGTGACGTAGGTGAAGACCAGGCGATCCGGCGGCGCGACCTCGCGATAGGCGCCGTACTTCAGGATCACGCCGCCACTGGGCGAACGCATGCGACGGCGCCAGACACCGCCGGGGCGCACGTCCATCTCGCAGGACAGCAGCGTAAAATCCCGCGGCGCCCACCAGATCGATGCCTGCCTGATATCGCTCCATGCCGCGAACAGCCGTTCGCGCGACGCGGCAATGTCGCGCGTGAGCACGAGCTCCGACCCGGCCGGCTTCACCATGATGTTCATGGGTTACGCACGAACTCGGCGTCGATGACGATTTCGATGGCCTCGGAGAACATCGCCGGCATGCCGAAGTCCTGCGGCTTGATCCAGCTGCTGGCACGGACGCCGAGGCGCGGATGGCCGAAGCCCTTGCCGCTGCCAATCAAGCTAACGTCGAAGGTGATCGGCGCGGTCTTGCCCATCAGCGTGAGGTTGCCATCCACCTTGCCGCTGGTGGCGTCGGTCTGACGAAAGGCGGTCGACACGAATGTCACCTCGGGAAATCGAGGCGCATTCAGGAACTTTTCGCTCGCAAGATCGCTGGCGAAGCCCTTGACGTTCGACGTGATCGATTCGGTCACGACCTGGGCCGACAATTTCGTGCTCGCGACCGCATCCGGATTCCATGCCAGCGTGCCGCTCACGCGATCGAAGCGGAAAACGCTGTAGGAATAGCCAACGTGCGAAACGCGAGCCAGGACCGACGAATGATCGGGATCAAGCGCATAGGTGCCTGCCGTCGCATGGGCGATATTGCGCTCACCGCAGAATACGCCGGGCGGCATGCCGGGAGGACAAGTGCCCTGGGCGAGGCCGCCGGTAGCGGGAAGCTGTGACAGTACAGCGCCGAGCAACAGAGCGCGCGCGATCGAAGAGGCTGCGACCTTCATGGCTTTACTCCAGTATCAGGACTATTTCTCGGTCGCGGCTTTAAGATTGGCGAGCCCCGCGGCGAAGTCATTGCCGATCATGTTGTCCATGTTCATGAACAGGCCCATCACCTTCATCATGAGGGAGGCGGAACCGTACATCGCCCAAGTGACAACCGCGCCATCGCTCCTCGGTTCCATGGTGAACTCGGCGGTGTTGTGGCCCTCGAACGGCGAGATGAAATCGAGCTTGATCAGGATCTTGCTGGGCGGCGTCGCCTCCGTGATCTCCATCCGCCCCTTGCCGACGTTCTTGTCGCCGTCCCATTCATAGATGGCGCCCTTGCCGCTTGCGGCGCCGCTGAAGGTCCGCTTCATCGCCGGATCCTTCTTTTCATAGGGCGACCACAGGCTCCAGCTGCGCAGGTCGTTGATCAGCGCGAAAATCTTCTCCGGCGGCGCCTTGATGGTCGCCGTGCGCTGTACGCGGAAGGTGTCGGGCCTGGTCGCGGCATAGATCAGGATGCCGGCGACAACGACAACGATGGCGACGGCAATATAGGCGAACGTCTTCAGCATCGGCTGAGTGCTCCGATAATACTTAACTCTTAAGTTAAGTGTTAGGAACTTCGCGGCGCACTGTCAACCGCCGGCAAAACGACCTAAGAAATCCTCATGGTAGACATACACACCGGCCGTCCGGCCACCCTCGCGCCGAACGGCATGGTGACTTGCCCTCATTCGCTGGCCTCGCAGGCCGGCGTCGACGTACTGCGGGCCGGCGGATCGGCGGTCGACGCCGCCCTTGCCACAAGCGCGGCGCTCTCCGTGCTCTATCCGCACATGACGGGTGTCGGCGGCGACGCCTTCTGGCTGATCTACGACGCCAAGTCCGGGAGCGTGCGCTACATCGACGGCGGTGGCCGTGCCGCCTCGGGCGGCACGGTGGAGGCCTTCACCCGGCGCGGCCTTGCCGAGGTGCCGTATCGCGGTGTCCTGCCCGGCACCCTCACCGTCCCCGGCGCCGTCGCGAGCTGGGCCGAGGCCCACGCCGCCTATGGCCGCCTTCCGCTGAAGCGCTGTCTCGAAAGCGCCATTGGCTACGCCCGTCACGGCTTCCCGGTGACGGCACGGCTGGCCTACTGGCGCGAACTGGCGCGCGAGGAACTGGCCAAGAGCCCCGAAGCCGCCGCGATCTTCCTGAAAGACGGCGCCATGCTCACCAATCCCGATCTCGCCCGCACGCTGGAGGCGATCGCCAGCGACGGCTGGTACGGCTTCTACGACGGCGAGGTCGGCCGCGAACTCGTGCGCTGGTCGACCGCGCACGACGGCTTCTTCACGCCGGACGATCTCAAGGCCCAGCTTGCGCGCTGGGGCGAGCCGCTGAAAGGCACCTATCGCGGCGTCACGATCTACGAGACGCCGGCGCCGACGCAGGGCTTTGCGGTGCTGGAGATGATGAACCTGCTCGAGCCGCTGGAGCTTCACGAAAGGCCCTTCCTCGGCCCCGACTATGTGCATTTCATGGTCCAGGCCAAGCAGCTCGCCTATCACGACCGCGACCGCCACCTCGCCGATCCGCGCTTCACCTCGGTGCCGATCGAGCGCCTGATCTCGAAGACATACGCAGACGAGCGGCGCGCGCTGATGGATCCGGCACGGGCCGTTCCGTGGGACCGCATCCCCTCCTACGGCAGCCTGGCGGGCGACACGGTCTACATCGCCGTGGTCGATGCCGAAGGCAATGCGGTGTCGATGATCCATTCGCTCTATGGCGGCTTCGGCGCCGCCGTCGTGGCTGGACGCACCGGAGTCGTCCTGCAAAACCGCTCCGCCTATTTCTCGCTCGATCCCAACAGCCCCAACAGGGTCGAGCCCGGCAAGACGCCGCTGCACACGCTGATCGCCTCGATGGCCTTCCGCGACGACAGGCTGTGGGCCGTGGTGGGCTGCATGGGCGCCGACGGCCAGCCGCAGATCCACCTGCAGACCTACCTCGCGATGATCGACCACGGCCGCAACATCCAGGAGGCGCTGGAGACGCCGCGGTTTCTCTCCGGCCGCTTCGCCATCGGCGAGGCGCGCGACACGCTGCACATCGAAGGGCGTTTTCCGCCCGCGACCATTGCCGAGTTGGAGCGGCGCGGCCACATGGTCAACCGCTGGGGCGCCTGGAATGAACTCGCGGGCCACGCCCACGGCATCACGATCGATCCTGTGAGCGGCCTCAAGGTCGGCGGCGCCGATCCGCGCAGCGATGGCGCGGCGATAGGTTATTAGAGAGTGACCACCGAACAACCTCATGCTGAGGAGGTCGCGCAGCGACCGTCTCGAAGCATGGGCTTCACGCACGGTGCTCGTTGCCACCCTTCGAGACGCGGCCTGCGGCCGCTCCTCAGGGTGAGGTCATTGTCGGGGAGACGACTTCAATATTCTGACTACGCCAGCGCAAAACCCTCGTAGTCGTTCTTCACCACCGTGTCGCAGGCCGCGATGTAGGCCGGCAGGCCGCCGATATAGGGCATGAACACGCGCGGCTTGCCAGGGATGTTGGCGCCGACGTACCAGGAGCTGCAGGTCGAGCGCAGCGTGATGTTGGCGAAGTCGCCGACCTGGCCGACCCAGGCTTCCTGGGCCTCGTCGACCGGTTCGATTACGTTCACGCCTTTGGCGCGCAATGCCTCCAGGCAATCGGCGATGAAGTCGACGTGCTGCTCGATCGAGGGAAGCATGTTGGTCAGCACCGAGGGGCTGCCCGGCCCGGTGATGGTGAAGAGATTGGGAAAGCCCACGATCGTGAGGCCGAGATAGGACTTCGGCCCCTCGCTCCATTTATCCTTGAGTGCGACGCCGCCGCGCCCGCGGATATCGACCTTCAGCAGCGCGCCGGTCATGGCATCGAAGCCGGTGGCCAGCACCAGGCAGTCGAAGCTGTAGTCCTGGCCCTTGGCGCGAAGTCCCTTGGCCGCGATGCGCTCGACCGGCGCGTCGCTGATATCGACCAGCGTTACGTTCGGTCGGTTGAAGGTCTCCCAGTAGCCATCATCCACGCAAAGCCGCTTGCAGCCGATGATGTTCTTCGGCGTCAGGATTTCGGCGGTCTTCGGGTCCTTCACCACCTCGCGGATCTTGGAGCGCACGAAGTCGGCCGCGGTCTTGTTCGACTCATCGTTCAGCAACAGGTCGGAGAACGAGGCCATGAATCCCAGTCCGCCGTAGGCCCAGCGCTCCTCGAACAGGCGACGACGCTCGACTTCCGGCGTCTCGATCGCCGAAGCCATGTTGATCACGAAATCGATGCCGGCCGGTTTGGTCTTGGCGCGCTTGCGCATCTCGGGGTAGTGCGCCTTGACCTTGGCGACGTAGGCGGGGTCGAGCGGCTTGTTGTGCGCCGGGATGGTGTAATTGGCGGTGCGCTGGAACACCGTGAGGTGTTTGGCCTGTCGCGCCATGATCGGAATCGACTGGATCGCCGACGAGCCGGTGCCGATCACACCCACCGTCTTGCCGGTGAAATCGACGCCTTCGTGCGGCCAGTTGCCAGTGTGATAGGTCGGACCCTTGAAGTCTTCCAGGCCTGGAATTTTCGGTGTGTTGGGCGACGACAGGCAGCCCATGGCGGTGATGACGAAGCGCGCCGCCACCTTGTCGCCCCCCTTGTTTCCGACGTTCTCGGTTTCGACCCGCCAGACGTTCGCCGTCTCGTCGAAAACGGCCGCGGTGATCCGGGTCTCGAAGCGGATATCGCGCCGCAGGTCGAAGCGATCGGCGACGTGGTTGGCGTAGCGCAGGATTTCAGGCTGGGTGGCGTAGCGTTCGGTCCACTCCCACTCCTGCTCCAGCTCGGAAGAGAACTGGTAGGAATACTGCACGCTTTCCACATCGCAGCGCGCGCCGGGATAGCGGTTCCAGTACCAGGTGCCGCCGACGCCCGAGCCCGCCTCGAAAACGCGGGCCGTAAAACCCTTCTGGCGCAGCCGGTGCAGCATATACATGCCGCCGAAGCCCGCGCCGATGATCACTGCATCGAAATCGACCGACATACGCCCTCCAGCAACAACCTGAATCCGTACCAAACTTACTGCGACAGGGGAGGTGACCGCGCAAGCCTTCCCGTGCCACCTGTTGCAGGCAGGAATTGAGGAGAGGAACGCGACCGATGGGCGATAACGCCTACCCGGCAAGCTGGTATGCCGCCACGCGAGATACGAGTGCCGACCGTCCGCCCCTCGTGGCCCGGATCGAGGCCGATGTCGCGATCGTGGGCGGCGGCTTCGCAGGTCTGCACACGGCGCGATTGCTGGCACGGCAGGGACGGCAGGTGGCGCTGGTCGAGCGCCGCCGCATTGCCTGGGGCGCATCGGGCCGCAACGGCGGCTTCGTCGGACCGGGTTTCGCCGAGCGATCAGGAGCGTTGATCGACAGGCTTGGCCTCGACCATGCACGCGGGCTCTATGCGCAGTCGCAACGCGGCGTCGCCATCGTGCGCGAGGCCATCGACGAGCTGGGCCGCCCCGACATTCGCATGGGGCCCCTCCTCATGGGGTCTGGCAAGCTCAGTGTCTCGCGCACCGACCAGGGCCCGGGGTTCGCCGACCGCACGCGCGCCCTGGCCGACACGCTCGGCGCCGCATTCGAGCCGTGGGACACCACCCGGGTGCGCGCCCTGCTGGCCACCCCGCGTTATCATCAGGCCATCCATGACCCGCTCTCGTTTCACATCCATCCGCTGAACTTCGCGCTGGCGCTGGCAGCCGACATCGAGGCACGCGGCGGCGCGATCCATGAGAAAACGGAAGCAACCGAGGTGTCCCGCGAGGGCGGCGGCTGGCTGCTGCGCACGCCAGGCGGCGAGATCGCCGCGCGCCACGTCGTCCTGGCGGGCAATGCCGATCTCGGACGCGTACAGTCACGGATCGCGCGCGCCGTGCTGCCGGTCGCGACCTACGTGGCCGTCACCGGGAAGATCGGACCGAAACTTGCCGACGCGATTCGCTGGTCCGGCGCGATCTCCGACACCCGCCGCTCCGGTGACTACTATCGTGTGATCGATGGCGACCGGCTGCTGTGGGGTGGGCGCATCACCACCGACACGCGCGAGCCGCCGCGCCTGCGCGAAATGATGCGCAGCGATATTCTCTCCGTCTACCCGCAGCTTGGCGACATCCGGATCGAGTACGCTTGGCCCGGCATCATGGGCTACGCGCCCCACAAGATGCCGCAGGTTGGCGAGATCGAGCCCGGCCTCTGGGTGTGCTCGGCCTTCGGCGGTCACGGGCTTGCCCAGACCGCGGCCGGCGCCGACGCCGTCGCCGCCGGCATCCTGGGCGACGACGCGCGCTGGCGCCTGTTCGCTCCCTTCGGCACAAGATGGGCCGGCGGGCCGTTCGGGCGGGCCGCCACGCAGCTCATCTACTGGAACCTTCAGGCGCGCGACTGGTGGGACGAGAAGCGGCAGGCGCAGAACGCGGAGACCTTGCGGACATGACGATTGAACGGATGGGCGATTCGCCCCGTCGGCGCGAGGACGCCCGCTTCGTCACCGGCCAGGGCGCCTATCTCGACGATCTGAAGTTCGACCGCCTGACACATGCCGTCGTGTTGCGCTCGCCGCATGCGCACGCGCTGATCCGGTCGATCGAAGTCACAGTCGCACGGCGCGCCCCGGGCGTGATTGCCGTGCTGACCGCAGCGGACGCTGCCATCGACGGGCTAAAACCGCTCCGGCCCTATGCCGAGGCCAACCTGCAAACCGGCGAGCCTTTCGCCTTCGCGCCGCAGCCATTGCTGGCCCAGGACAAGGTGCGCTTCGGCGGCGAGCCGGTGGCGATGGTCGTGGCCGAGACGCTCGCGCAGGCGCTCGACGCCTCCGAGCTGGTGGTCGTGGATTACGAAACGTTGCCGGCGGTCACCACCGCGGGCGCGGCACGTGCGCCAGATGCGCCTCAGCTTGCCGCGGAAATTCCGGGCAATGTCTGTCTCGATTGGCACACCGGCGACGCGGCCGGCGCGGATACGGCCTTTGCCACGGCGGCCCATGTCGTGTCGCTCACGCTCGACAACCACCGCATCGTCATGAACCCGATGGAGCCGCGCGGCGGCGTCGGGTCGTTCGACGCCAGGACCGGGCGCTACACGCTCCATGTCTCGAGCCAGAACATCCACATCAACCGCAATTTCGTGGCGCGCTCGCTTGGCGTCGAACCGAGGGACGTGCGGTTCGTGGCGCCCGATGTGGGCGGCGGCTTCGGTGCCAAGAACTTCGCCTATGTCGAGCATGCGCTGATCCTGTGGGCGGCCAGGCGCACCGGCCGGCCCGTCAAATGGATCGCCAGCCGCAGCGAGGTGTTCCTGTCGGATCACGCCGCGCGCGACATGCAGGCGGAGGCCTCCCTCGCCCTCGATGCGGCGGGCAAGTTCCTGGCGCTGCGCGTCGCGAGCGTCGCCAACCTCGGCGCCTACATGGCCGGCGCCGGCGGCGGCATACAAACCTACCAGTACATCCACCTGCAGGGTTCGGTGTATCGCATTCCGTCGATCGCGCTTCACGTGGTGGCGGCCGTGACCAACACAGCGCCGATCGGCGTCACGCGGGGGCCGGGGTTCGCCGAGGCCATCAACATCATCGAACGGCTGATCGATGCCGCGGCGTGCCGGACCGGGATCGATCGCGCCGAATTGCGACGCCGCAACATGGTGCCACCCGACGCGATGCCCATGACCAACAGCTTCGGCTTCCAGGTCGACAGCGGCCACTTCGCCGAATCCCTAGATGTGGCCCTGGCTCGCGCCGATGCGGCGGGCTTCCCCGAACGGCAGCGGCGAAGCGAGGCGCACGGCCTGCTGCGCGGCCTGGGCTTCGCCTATCACATCAAGGCCACGGGCGGCCCGCCAGACGAGAACGTCGACATCAGGTTCGAGACCGACGGCACGGTGTCGTTGATCACCGGCACGCAGCACATCGGCCAGGGTCACGAGACGACCTTCCCGCAGATTCTGGCGCACCGCCTGGGCATCCCCAACGAGCGCATCCGGCTCCGCCAAGGCGACACCGATCTGATTCCGGCCGGCGGCGGCCATGGCAGTTCGCGCGCCACCTACATGGGCGGCACGGCGATCTGGCGCGCCTCCGACGAGATCATCGCCAAGGGAACGGCGCTGGCGGCGGACGCCCTCGAAGCTGCCGAAGCCGACATCCGCTTCGAAGACGGACGCTTCGTCGTCTCGGGCACCGACCGCGCCATCGGCCTGCAGGAGATCGCGGTGCTGGGCCGCGCGAAGGGCGCGCCGCTCGACACCTTCCATGGCTGGAAGCGCGAGCACATGACCTTTCCCAATGGCGCACACGTCGTCGAGGTCGAGATCGACCGTGATACCGGCCGTGTCGAGCTGGTGCGTTACACCGCCGTCGACGACTACGGCGTGCTGGTCAATCCCATGATCGCAGCCGGCCAGGCGCACGGCGCGATGGCCCAAGGGTCCGGCCAGGCCCTGTTGGAGCATGCGACCTACGATCCCGGATCCGGCCAGATGATGGCGGGCTCATTCATGGACTACGCCCTGCCGCGCGCCGACGATCTGCCGTCATTCGACCTCGGCTTCAACGGCACGCCGTGCATGACCAATCCGCTGGGCGTGAAGGGCTGCGGCGAGGCCGGTGCCATCGCGGCCTTTCCCGCCATCGCCAACGCCATCCTCGATGCGCTGGGACCACTCGGCGTCCAGGGATTCGACGGACCGGCCAGTCCGGCGCACATATGGCAGGCGATGGAGCGCGCTCGATGAGACGCCAGGCACCGGCGGCGGCCCGCAACCGTCAGCCCATCCTCGATGTCCTGCGCCCTCGTCTGCCGGCACAAGGCCTCGTACTCGAGATCGCGAGCGGCTCGGGCGAGCACATCGTTCATTTCGCCGAGGCGCTGCCCAACCTCGTCTTCCAGCCGAGCGATCCCAGCCCCGAGGCACGCGCCAGCATCGACGACTGGGTGCAGGAGCTGACCCTCGACAATGTCCGCCCCGCCCTGGCGCTCGATGCCGCAGGCGATGTCTGGCCGCTCGAGCGCGCCGACACCGTGCTCTGCTGCAACATGATCCACATTGCTCCCTGGGAGGCAGCGGTCGGACTGGTCGTCGGCGCCGGCCGCATCCTGCCGAAGGACGGCACGCTCTATCTCTACGGACCCTATCGTCGCGGTGGGCGACACACTGCGCCCAGCAACGAGGCATTCGATCTCGACCTGCGGGGGCGCGATGCGGCCTGGGGCGTGCGCGACCTCGAGGCCGTGGCCGCGCTGGCCGAGGCGCGGGACTTCGGTTTGCCCGAGATCATCGACATGCCGGCCAACAATCTGTCGCTGGTGTTCAAGCGGCTTTGAAGGACCTCGCGGTGGCAATCCGGCATGGGATGCGGTAACGCTTGGATCGCTGGAACCCTTGGGGGAGCGTCGTCGGAACCATGTTGAATCGCAGCCTGAAGGGCTGGATTGCGTTGCCGCTGCTGGCGGTGTCGCTGTCCGCCTGCAAGCCCGAGAACAAGTTCATGCCGCCGCCGCCGGCCGAGATCAGCGTGGCGCCCCCGCTCCAGCAGCAGGTTGCCCCCTTCGAGGTATTGACCGGCAATACGGTATCGTTCGCCACCGTCGACCTCGTCGCCCGCGTCGAGGGCTTCCTCACCGACATCAAGTACGTCGACGGCGCGCTGGTGAAGAAGGGCGACACTTTGTTCGTGATCGAACAGACGATGTACAAGGCGAAGGTCAAGGAGGCCGACGCCGGCCTCGCCGGCGCCAAGGCGGCGCTGGTGCAGGCGGAAGCCGAATTCACCCGCCAGGAGACACTGCTGCGACAGAATGTGTCGGCGCAGGCCACTTTCGATACCGCCAAGGCCAAGCGGGACAGCGCGCGCGCCAATGTCGAGAACAACGAAGGCAACCTCATCGTCGCCCAGACCAACCTGAGCTACACGACGGTACTGGCGCCTTTCGACGGCATCGTCTCCAGGCATCTCATCACGATTGGCGAACTGGTCGGCAACGGGGTCGCCACCAAGCTGGCAACCATCGTGCAGCTCGATCCGATCTACGTCACGTTCAACATGAGCGAGCAGGACGTTCTGCAGGTCCGCGAGAACCTCAAAGAGCGTCGCCTCGACGTCGAGGAACTCAGCAAGATCCCGCTCAGTATCGGCCTCATGAACGAGGACGGCTTTCCCCATCAGGGCTTCCTCAACTATGTCTCGCCGGAAATCGACGCCACGACCGGCACGATCCTGGTGCGCGGCCTGTTCAGCAACCCGACGCGGGCGCTGATCCCCGGCTTCTTCGTGCGCGTGAAGGTGCCGAAGGGCCTCGGCGCAACGGCCTCGCTGCTGGTGCCCAACCGGGTGATCGCCGAGGACCAGGCCGGCAAGTACCTGCTGGTCGTCAACAAGGACAATGTCGTCGAGCAGGTGCGGATTACCACCGGACAATTGCTTTCAGGCGGCCTGGTGGTGATCAAGACCGGCCTCAAGGCCGACGACCGCGTCGTGCTCAGCACCAACAGTCGCGCAATCCCGGGCGGCAAGGTGGTCCCCAAGCCCACCACGATCTCTGCGCCGCCCGACGGCGCCGCCGGCGCTACGAAGTGATCGGACCGGAAGCGCCGCGATGATTTCAGCGTTCTTCATCAACCGGCCGGTTCTGGCCAACGTCCTGGCGATCGTCATCGTGCTGATCGGCGGCGTCGCGCTGATGACGCTGCCGGTCGCCCAGTATCCCAACGTCGTGCCGCCCACGGTCCAGGTCACGACGACCTACCCGGGCGCCAGCGCCAAGGTCGTCGTCGACAATGTCGCCCTGCCGGTCGAACTGCAGGTCAACGGCGTCGAGAAGATGATCTACATGCAGTCCTACAGCACGGACGCAGGCACCTACGCGCTGACAGTCACCTTCGAGATCGGCACCGACCTCGATTTCGCTCAGGTGCTGGTGCAGAACAAGGTCAGTGCCGCGCTCGCCTCGTTGCCTCCATCTGTCCAGGCGCAGGGCCTGATCGTCGAAAAGAAGTCGACATCGATCCTCCAGATCGTGTCGCTGACCTCGCCGGACAATCGCTACGACAGCCTCTACCTCAGCAACTACGCGACCATCAACCTGGTCAACGAGCTGTCGCGCCTGCCGGGTGTCGGCAACGTCAACGTGCTTGGCGTCGGCCAGTACTCCATGCGCGTCTGGCTCGACCCGGAGAAGCTCTACACCTACGGCCTCACGCCATCAGATGTCAGCCGCGTCATCCAGCAGCAGAGCCAGGACGTCAGCGCGGGCCAGGTCGGCATGCCGCCGGCGCCCAAGGGACTGGACTTCCAATACACGATCGACGTCGTCGGCCGCCTCAGCACGCCCGAGGAATTCAGCAACATCATCGTCAAGGCCGACCAGGGCAACGGCGGCCGGATCGTCCGGATCAAGGACATCGGCCGTGTTGAACTGGGCGCCCAGACCTATGCCCAGACCTCGCAGATCAACGGCAAGCCCAACTCCGGCATCGCCATCTATCAGCTCCCCGACGCCAACGCTCTCGACGTCGCCAAGCGCGTCAAGGCCAAGATGGCCGAGCTCTCCAAGAACTTCCCGCCCGGCCTCGCCTACAGCGTGCCGTTCGACACCACCCGCTTCGTGAACGCATCGATCAAGGAGGTCTTCATGACCCTGATCGAGGCGGGCATCCTGGTGTTGATCGTGATCGTGATCTTCCTGCAGGACTGGCGCGCCATGCTGGTGCCGGCGACGACGATTCCCGTGACGATCATCGGCGCCTTCGCCGCCATGGCGGCCTTAGGCTTCACCATCAACACCACGACCATGTTCGGCATCGTGCTGGCGATCGGCATCGTGGTCGACGACGCCATCGTGATCGTGGAAGGCGTGGCGCATCACATTGAGCGCGGGATGACGCCGCACGATGCGGCGATCAAGGCGATGGACGAGCTGTTCGGGCCGGTCATCGGCATCACCCTGGTGCTGATGTCGGTGTTCCTGCCGGCCGCCTTCCTGCCCGGCCTGACCGGCCAGATGTTCGCCCAGTTTGCCCTGGTCATCGCCGCCACGGCCCTGATCAGTGCCATCAACGCCGCCACGCTGAAGCCCACGCAGTGCGCGATGTGGCTGCGAGCGGCAGTACCGCCGGAGAAGCGCAACATCTTCTTCCGCAGCTTCAACAAGGTCTACAACAAGCTGGAAAACGGCTACGCAGCGCTCGTTGGCGCCATGGTCCGGCGCGCCGGTCTGATGGTCTGCCTCGCCCTGGTGCTGGCCGGAATCGGCGCCTGGGGCGTCGCTCGCCTGCCGACGGCGTTCATTCCCAACGAGGACCAGGGCTATCTGATGATCGGCGTGCAACTGCCGGACGGCGCCTCGCTGGAGCGCACCGGCGCGACGCTCGATCAGGTGAGCAAGATCGCCATGGCCATGCCGGGCGTCGAGAACGTGGTGGCGCTGGGCGGCATGTCGGTACTCGACAGCAACTCCGCCCTGGCGAATGCCGCCGTCTCCTACGTCATCCTGAAGGACTGGGACGTACGCTTGAAAGCCGAGGGCCAGGACCTTCGGTCGATCGTGATGGGCCTCATGAAGCAGTTGCAAGTCCTGCAGGACGGGCGGGCCTTCGTCATCGTCCCGCCCGCCATCCAGGGCATCGGCAATGCCGGCGGCTTCCAGATGCAGGTCGAACAGAAGGACGGCAGTTTCGACTACACCAAGCTGCAAGCCGTGACCGACGCCGTGGTCGAGCAGGCCGGCACCCAATCCGCGCTCACCAACCTCGTCACCTCGTTCCGCGCCGGCGCGCCGCACGTCCGCATCGACGTCGACCGCGTTAAGGCCGAGTCCCTGAAGGTCCCGGTCGGCGAGGTATTCTCGACGCTCTCCGCCTATCTGGGCTCCGCCTATGTGAACCGCTTCAACAAGTTCGGCTTGAGCCTGCAGGTCTTCATTCAGGCCGATTCGCAGTATCGCACGCGGCCCGAGGACATCCTGAGGCTCCAGGTCAAGAACCTCGACGGGCAGATGGTGCCGATCGGCGCCATCGCCGAGCTGCGCCCGGCGCTGGGATCGCCGCTGATCAGCCTCTACAACCTCTATCCGTCGGCCGCGATCGTGGGCTCGCCGGCGACGGGCTTCAGCTCGGGCGAAGGCATCGCGCTGATGGACCAGATCGCCAAGCAGATCCTGCCGCCCGGCACCGGCTACGAATGGACCGGCATGGCCTACCAGGAGAACATCGTCGGCAACCAGCTCATGTACGTGTTCGCGCTGGCCATTCTGCTGGTCTATCTCTGCCTCGCCGGCCAGTACGAGAGCTGGGTGGCGCCGCTCGCGGTGATCCTGGCCGTGCCCCTGGCGCTCAGCGGCCCGGCCATCGCGCTCACCGCCGTCGGCCTCGCCAACAACATCTACACCCAGATCGGCCTGATGCTACTGATCGCGCTCGGCGCCAAGAACGCCATCCTGATCGTCGAGGTGGCGCGTGAAAGGCGCCTGATCGACGGCAAGGATATCGTCGAATCGGCTATCGAAGCGGCGCGCACCCGCTTCCGGCCCATCCTGATGACCTCCTTCGCCTTCATCCTGGGCGTCGTGCCGCTGGTGACGGCGACCGGCGCAGGCGCCAACTCGCGCATTTCCCTCGGCCTCTGCGTGTTCAGCGGCATGATCGCCTCGACCTGCCTCGCCGTGCTGTTCGTGCCGTCGTTCTTCACGGTGCTGCAGCGCTTCGAGGAACGGAAGAAGAAGGCCCCCAAGGCGCCGCCCGCCGAGGTCGCTGCCGCATCCCCCTGATTGCAGCGGTAGATCGCGTTCCTTCCATCGTATATTCGATGGGCAATCGATGGGGGACGAGATCATGGGTCAGAATAGATCGTTGCTGTTCGCGATGCTGTCGATAGGCGTCCTGGCCCTCGGCGCCTGCTCGATCCCGGAGCGCGGCACCGCGGTACCGGCCGCCGATACCGCCCGCGCTCTGCCCCTCGGCGTTCCCAATGCGCGGTTTTTTGCCGACGCGGATCCGAAGGCCATCGTCGACGAAGCCACCCTCGCTTTTCAGCGCGAGCAGGTGGCGTTGCGCGCCGAGGGCAAATCGACCACGCGCCTTCCGCCGGTCTACTATCTTGCAGTTTCCGGCGGCGGCGATAACGGCGCCTTCGGCGCCGGGTTGATGAACGGTTGGACGGCGCTCGGCACGCGGCCGGAATTCAAGATGGTGACCGGCGTCAGCACCGGCGCCCTGATCGCGCCCTTCGCTTTTCTTGGACCTGCCTATGACGAAGCGCTCCGCGACGTCTACACGACCATGACCCCCGAGAAGGTCTTTCGCGCGCGCGGCCTCAGCGCGGCGCTGTTCGACGACGCCATGGCCGACACCGGCCCGCTGGCCCAGGTGATCGAAGGCTATGCCGACCAGAAGATGCTCGATGCCATTGCACGCGAGTACCAGAGGGGCCGCCTGCTGCTGATCGGCACCACCCATCTCGACGCCCAGCGGCCGGTGATCTGGAACATCGGCGCCATTGCCGCCAGCGGCCATCCCGGCGCGCTCGACCTCTTCCGCAAGATTCTGCGCGCCTCGGCAGCGATCCCCGGCCTCTTCCAGCCGGTCCTGTTCGACGTCGAGATCGACGGCAAGAAATACCAGGAGATGCACGTCGACGGCGGCGCCATCGCCCAGCTCTTCCTCTATCCGCCGTCGGTCAACATCTCCACCAGCGGAATCCGCCGCCAACGGCACGCCTACATCATTCGCAATGCGCGGCTCGACCCCGACTATGCGGCGAGCGAGCGGCGGACCATCTCGATCGCCGGCCGCGCGATCAACACAATGCTGGCTGCCAGTGGCCAGAACGACGTGCTGCGGACCTATTTCATCAGCCAGCGCGATGGCGTCGACTACAACCTGGCCTACATCGGCGCGGATTTCAGCGTACCCAAGGCCGGTGAATTCGACCAGACCTACATGCGCGCGCTCTACGCCTACGGCCTCCAGGAAGGCAAGGACGGCCGCGCCTGGCACAAACTGCCACCCGGGCTCGAACGGGCGGCCACACCCACGCGATAGCCACACAAGGTGGATGCCTCATGACGCAAGACAGCAGCACCTTCTGGAAGAAGTCCCGGGTGGAACTCCGGGCGGCCGGCTTTGAACCGAATCAGGCCGCCAAGACCACGGCCGTGGTGACGATCGCCAGCGCCTATACCAATGCCCATCGCTGCAACAACCGGGTGCGCACCATCTCCGACCTGCTGATCGAGCTTCTCGCCGAGCGCGGAGGACAGGGTCTGATCGTCGGCGCGCCGGCGGTGTCCGACGCGCTCACGCAAGGCACACCCACGGCCGGCTACAGCCTTGTGTCGCGCGATGTCGTGGCCGACTGCTTCGAGATCGGTCACTACGCCCATCACGGCGACGCGATGATCGTGATCTCCGGTTGTGACAAGACCGGCGCTGCTGCCCTGATGCCACTCGCGCGGACCAATGCATTCGGGCTGGTGCTCTACCCCGGCACCAGCTCGCCCGGGAAGGTGGCGTTTGGCGCCTGGGCCGCCAAGGGCAACAATCTCACGATCATGGACTATGTCGAGGGCCGCGCCGCCAACGAGGCCGGCCGGATCTCGGGCGAGGAACTGCTCGAACTCGAACGCAACTTCATGCCCGGCAGCGGCACCTGTGGCGCGATGTTCACGGCCAACACCATGAGCACGATCGCCGAGGCGATGGGCATGATGCTGCCGCGCGGCGCCTCGCATCCCGCCGACTATGACGCCAAGAGCGACATCCACGCCGACGTCCGCGCCCAGGCGCGCGCGTCGGTCGACGCGCTCTATCGGCTGATCGAAGCCGGCATCCGGCCGCGCGACATCATGACCGAGCGTGCTTTCGAGAACGCGATCGCCACGGTCTACGCCATGGGCGGCTCCACCAACATGTACCTGCACCTGCTCGCCATCGCGCGCGAAGCCCAGGTGCCCATCGGGATCGAACGCATCCAGCAGATCGGCGAGCGTATTCCGTTGATCTCCAATCTGCAGCCCCATGGCCCCTATGCGATGGCGAGCCTGCATGCGATCGGCGGCGTGCCGATCGTGATGAAGGAATTGCTGCGGGCCGGCCTGTTGCATGGCGACGCCATGACAGTCACCGGCAAGACTCTGGCCGAGAACCTGGCCGAGGTTCCGACGCTGGAGCAGATGCCCCGCCAGGACATCGTCTTTCCGGTCGCCCGCCCGGTCGCGGCGCCGAACAATCACATCAGCGTGCTGAAGGGCAATCTCGCGCCCGAAAGCTGCCTGCTGAAGCTCAGCGGCAAGACGCTGGAAAAGGGCGAGTTCCGCGGCACCGCCAAGGTGTTCGAGTCCGAAGCCGACACGATGAAGGCCATCCGCGCCGGCCAGATCGTGCCCGGCACTGTGATCGTCGTCCGCAATGTGGGCCCCGTCGGCGGGCCCGGCATGCCCGAGATGGTGATGCTCACGATCCAATTGCAGGGACGAGGCCTGGGAGAGGACGTCGCCTTGATCACCGACGGTCGTTTCTCAGGCGTCAGCCACGGCATCCTGATCGGCCACATCTCGCCGGAAGCCGCGCGCGGCGGCCCGATTGCGGCGGTCCGTGATGGCGATACGATCGTCATCGATCCCGGCGCCCGAACCCTTAACCTGGACATCTCCGACGCAGAGCTCGCCCGGCGCATGAGCGAGTGGCGGGCGCCCGACCTGGCAGACCGCGTGCGCCCGGGGTCGGTCCACGACAAGTACATCCGGCTGGTGTCATCGGCGCACCATGGCTGCGTGGTGTAAATGGCGTGCCGGAGTGGCAACGGAGAGAACTGGACGGCCAGCCTCCATCTCGACAGCCGGCGAATTGTCAGACCACGTTGATCGTCACGTCGATGTTGCCGCGTGTAGCCTTGGAATAGGCGGCGGCGAAGGCGGTCAGAGAGGCATCGTAGACCAGCAGCTCGAGCAGACGCATGGCATTCTCTCCCTGCGCCAGCCCGACATCGCAAGTCTATGCTACCTGCGCCCGACACCTGCACTGGTGTATCCATCCCCTGTATCCATGTGGTGTATTTGGTCCCGGTTATGCTCAAATAAATGGCTCACTGGCATATCCGCAGTGGTGTCGGACCATGTGCCCACCCCATGGATACACTCCTGCCGCAAAGTCCCCTAAAGGGCCGGGCCGTTAGAGCCCGTGTGGGGGTGTCAACGAAGGCGAATGGAGCAGAACTCGACCATGGTGTTATGGCCTGGCGGGCTCTATTCACCCACGGCGAACTGGCTAGAACGGCCACCACCAGCGGCGTTTGCCGGGGCTAGGCGCGCCCAATTCATCTCGACTACCACCAGCGACCTTTAGCACCTCAAGCTGGCGCTCCAATTCCCTGATCCTGTGGGCCGCATGCTGTTGCCAGAGAATGCTCTCCCTGCCTTCCGGTGAGGAGTTCTGACGCTTCATCTGCAGCGCGTCGAACTTGGCCTGCAGTTCGGCCGCGTGGGCCTCGGCGGCGGATAGCTCGACCCGCACTGCGTCAGTCTGATCCTGAAAGGTGCGCCGTTCGGATTCCTCGCGTTCCAGCCGCCTGGCCAGGTCGTCGGCACCCTTCTCGGCAGCAAGGCGCAGCGTGTCGGCCTTGCCGGTGTCGATCTGGGCCAGGGCTATCTCGGCGCGGGCAGCGTCGAGGTCGACCTGGAGCTTCATCTCCAGCGCGTCGAGCTTGGCCTGCAGTTCGGCCGCGTGAGCCTCGGCGGCGGATAGCTCGACCCGCACTGCGTCGGTCTGGTCCTGAAGGGTGTGCCGTTCAATTTCCCCGCGTTCCAGCCGCTTGGCCAGATCGTCGGCACCCTTCTCGGCAGCAAGGCGCAGCGTCTCGGCATTGCCGGTCTCGATCTGGGCCAGGGCTATCTCGGCGCGGGCAGCGTCGAGGTCGGTCTGACGCTTCATCTCCAGCGCGTCGAACTGGGCCTGCAGTTCGGCCGCGTGGGTCTGGGCGGCGGATAGCTCGACCCGCACTGCGTCGGTCTGGCCCTGAAGGGTGCGCCGTTCGGTTTCCTCGCGTTCCAGCCGCCTAGCCAGATCGTCGGCAACCTTCTCGGCAGCAAGGCGCAGCGCGTCGGCCTTGCCAATGTCGATCTGGGCCTGGGCTATCTCGGCACGGGCAGCGTCGAGGTCGGCCTGACGCTTCATCTCCAGTGCGTCGAACTTGGCCTGTAGTTCGGCCGCGTGGGTCTGGGCGGCGGACAGCTCGACCCGTGCTGCGTCGGTCTGGTCCTGAAGGGCGCGCCGTTCGGTTTCCTCGCGGGTCAGCCGCTTTTCCAGATCGTCGGCACCCTTCTCGGCAGCAAGGCGCAGCGTGTCGGCCTTGCCGGTTTCGATCTGGGCCAGGGCTTTCTCGGCATGGGC
>Ga0163144_10003126_pt1 | contig 37837 bp, 32 predicted proteins | sample OliLak19BULKMAT1_FD_123175 | JGI IMG/M metagenome (GOLD analysis project Ga0163144, IMG submission 123175) | Freshwater microbial mat bacterial communities from Lake Vanda, McMurdo Dry Valleys, Antarctica - Oligotrophic Lake LV.19.BULKMAT1 | ecosystem: Environmental > Aquatic > Freshwater >...
CATTCATTTGTACGACAAAGATGAAAGTCTCTTCGATCATCTAGGCGTGGAGCAGGAGATGGCGCGGGCTCTCAGCCGCAAAGTCTGGCTGAAGTCAGGCGGGCATCTTGTGATCGATCATACGGAAGCGATGACCGTGATCGACGTCAATACCGGACGGTTCGTGGGGAAGCGCGATCAGGAAGAAACTATTCTTCGGAACAATCTGGAGGCGGCAAAAGAAGTGGCCTATCAGATGAAGTTGCGCGGGATCGGCGGCATCATTATCGTCGACTTTATCGACATGGAACGAGAGAAAAATCGTGACAAAGTGTACCACGCGTTGCTCGATGCGATGTCGACTGACAAGGCCCGCACCCGAGTGTCTCGGATCTCCGACTTGGGATTGATCGAGATCTCTCGTGAACGGGTGAGAGAGGACCTCCTCCGCTCGCTCTCTGAGCCCTGCCACTATTGTGAAGGACGAGGCTATACAAAATCTCCGACCACGGTGGCCTATGAGATATTCCGCGATGTCCGTCGGATCGGCAGTAGCCCTGAGCCTCAGCGGATCGTCATCGGCGCCCACCCTTCAGTCGTTGGGTTGTTGCAAGATGAAGAGCGGCAGGGGCTTGAGGCTGTGGAGCGCGAGTGTGTGGCAAAAATCATTGTGATGCCGGACGAGCACTTGCACCTGGAACAGTACGATCTCGCGGTTCTCTAAAAATTGTGGCTCTCGCGCTGCAAGCCTCATATCATCTTCTTGTAACCAGATTGCAGATACGTCTTCCGTTCAGCCCATGACAAGACCGATATTAGAGTCTTGGCTCCGCTTGCGGGCGATCGATGGAGTAGGAGACCTGACGATATTTCGGTTAGTCCGCGCCTGGCGCTCTCCCGATGCTGTCCTGCGTGCTTCCCGCGATGAGTTGATTCAGGGTGGATGTAGCTCGCTATTGGCAGATGCGATACGTCGTGGGCCTGATCGTTCCGCCAGCAGGAGCATCGAACACGAGCTCAAGGCGATCGAGCGTGAGCGCGTTGAAGTTCTGAGCGTGTTGGACTCTCGGTATCCTGCGCGGTTGAAGATGATTGCGGATCCGCCGCCGCTTTTGTACATCACGGGATCATTGACTGAGCAGGATGAGCTGGCAGTGGCCATCGTGGGTGCGCGGCGTGCAACGGCAGCCGGACGTGCCATAACCGAAGAGTTGAGCCACGATTTGGCAGGGGCTGGTATGACGGTGGTGAGTGGGTTGGCGCGCGGAATTGATGCGGCGGCTCATCGAGGCGCGCTTGCCGCTGAGGGACGCACTATTGCGGTGCTGGGATGCGGAATCGATCGAACCTATCCACCGGAACATGAGCCGTTACGCCGGCAGATTGAGGAGCGGGGGGCGGTTGTCTCAGAGGTGTCGATCGGTGCGCCGCCCCACAGCCACCACTTTCCTCGACGGAATCGCATCATCAGCGGGTTATCCCTTGGCGTGATTGTGACGGAGGCGGCGGTCGGCAGCGGTTCGCTGATTACCGCAAGATTGGCCGCTGAGCAGGGCCGAGAGGTGTTTGCGGTTCCTGGTTTTGTGAAAGAAGATACCAGCCGAGGAACAAATGCACTGCTCAAAGAGGGGGCGGCCTTGATCGAACGTGCGCAGGATGTGATCGATGCGGTCCTGCCGCAGCTGGAACCGGCGCTTCGCCTGCGCTTGCAGACTTTTCGGGAGAAGAGTGTGTCCCACGATCATTTGGGCAAAGAGGAACAGCTGGTGTATGATGCTTTGTCGTATGATCCGCTGACAGTGGACGAAGTGATCGTCGCCACAGGGTTGTCGGTATCGATTGTGATGGCGTCGCTTTTGTCCCTGGAACTTCAGCAACGAGTTAGGCCGCTGCCAGGACAGCGGTATCTGAGAACATAATCGACGAACAGTTGCACTGGTTTGTATTATTTGATACGGATGAGTGGGCAATTCTCGTAGCGAACCGGAGTCTTCATGGCCAAGGCACTCATCATTGTTGAGTCTCCAACGAAAGCACGTACCATCACAAAATATTTGGGGCGTGGCTATACCGTCATGGCCTCGGTTGGGCATATTAAGGATCTCCCCACCAGTAAGCTTGGCGTTGATCTTGAGCACGATTTCGAGCCTCAATATGTGACGATCAAGGGAAAATCGAAGGTTCTGGCGGATATTAAGAAAAAAGCGGAAGAGGTCGACAAGGTGTTTCTCGCGCCGGACCCTGACCGAGAAGGTGAAGCTATCGCCTGGCACCTTGAGCAGGAATTGTTGGGCAGATCCAAGTCCAAGTCCAAGAAAAAGACCGAAGGCAAAGTTTTTCGGGTACTGTTTAACGAAATCACGGAATCGGCCATCAAGCGCGCGCTGCAGTCGCCTGGGCAGGTGGATATGAAGTTGGTGAATGCGCAGCAGGCTCGCCGGGTGCTTGATCGGATTGTGGGGTATCAAGGCAGCCAGCTGCTCTGGACCAAGGTGCGCCGTGGGCTTAGTATGGGCCGGGTTCAGTCCGTGGCGATGCGATTGATTTGCGAACGTGAACAGGAACGAGAAGCGTTTCGTGCGGAAGAGTACTGGTCTATTGCGGTGGTGTTGTCCGGGACCAACCCGCCCCCGTTCGAGGCCAAGCTGCACAGTGTCAACGGACAGGAGGCATCGATTGAGACAGAGACCGGTGCGCAACGCATCGTCGATGCCATTCATGGAAAAGAGTTTGTCGTTACCTCGATTGAACGAAAAGAAAAGAAACGGAACCCTGTCGCACCCTTCATTACCAGCCGTCTCCAACAGGAGGCGGCGCGCAAGCTGCATTTCTCATCGAAGAAAACGATGACTCTGGCGCAGAAGCTGTACGAAGGGATCGAGATCGGGTCGGAAGGTCAGACCGGTCTCATTACATACATGAGGACGGATTCGCCGCGCATTTCGAACGAGGCGATGACGGAAGCGCGCCAGGTGATCCAGGAACGGTTTGGGGCAGAATACTTGCCCGCCACGCCGAACGTGTACAAGACGCAGAAAGCGGCGCAGGAAGCCCACGAGGCGATTCGTCCCACGGCGGCGGCGCGCGATCCTGAGTCTATCAGGCAGTTCTTGGAGCCGGATATCTATAAGCTGTACCAGTTGATCTGGAACCGGTTTATCGCGTCGCAGATGGTCCCTGCGATCCTCGACGTGACTCGCGTAGAGTCGAGTCCCCTCAAGACGAGCGAGAAATTTCTTTTCCGTACAACCGGCACGGTAGTGAAGTTTCCCGGCCATACGATTGTCTACATGGAGGGGGTTGATAAGGAACTTTTCGCGCAGAAACAGAAAAGCGAGCAGGAGGTTGAGGATGAGGCCGAGCGTCAGCTGCCGTTGCTCAGCGAGGGTGAACGGCTGCAGCTTGTATCCCAGGAGGGACAAACGGTTCCCGGCGTGTTTTCGAAACAGCACTTCACCCAGCCTCCGCCTCGATACAACGAAGCCTTGTTGATCAAGGAATTGGAGGAGAAAGGCATCGGTCGGCCTTCCACCTATGCGAGCATCATTTCAACGATTCAGGATCGCAAATATGCGGAGAAGGTGGATGGGCGGTTCGGTCCCACCGAAACAGGACGGACCGTGAACGATTTCCTGATGAAGGGATTCCCGGACTTGATCAACGTCGACTTCACCTCGCACATGGAAGAGGAGTTGGACGAAGTCGAAGCAGGCAATAAGCCCTGGGTGACAGCGGTGCGCGAGTTTTACGGGACCTTCGCAACGGACCTGGAGAAAGCAAAGACAATTCCTGGCCCCAAGGATACGGTGGAGCCACCGACGGATGTTCCCTGCGAGAAATGCGGTAGGATGATGGAAATTAAATGGGGACGGAACGGCAAGTTTCTCGCCTGCCCTGCGTACAAGGAGAAGCCGCCTTGCAAGAATACGCAGAATTTTGAGAAGCTTGAAGATGGCACCATTAAAATAGTTCCGAAGATAGAGTTGACCACGGATGAGAAGTGCGAGAAATGCAGTAGCCCAATGGTGGTGAAGACCGGGCGGTTTGGAAAGTTCATCGCCTGCTCCGCTTATCCGGAGTGCAAAACCACCAAGGCGCTCTCATTGGGGGTCAAGTGTCCCCAGCCGGATTGTGGCGGCGATCTGGTCCAGAAGCGCACGAAAAAAGGACGTTCGTTCTTTGCTTGCAGTAAGTATCCATCCTGCGAATATGCCTTGTGGGATCGTCCGATCAACAAGATCTGTCCGACCTGCAGCGCTCCATTTCTCATCGAGAAAGTGAGTAAGCAAGTCGGTCGCAGCGTCCAATGCCGAAGCGAAGAATGCGGCTACAAGGAAGCCGGCTGAATTTTGCCTCCACCCGCTCAGAACGTTCCACTCCTATCCCTGTAAGTGACTGGGTTCGAGACAAATCCATGAAGCTGAGAACTGTTTTCATTATCTAAGTAAAAACACCTTGACAGATGACTTGCAGGGAGTCGACAATGTGCCTGCTGGCTGACACGCTCTCGTTGTCAGTGAGCGCCCCGCCGCTCCCAACATTTCTCATAAGGAGAGACTCGCCATGAAAGCTAAAGAGGGCGTCATCAGCATCCTGAATAAGATCCTGACAGCGGATCTCACCGCCATCAATCAATACTTCGTCCATGCCAAGATGTGCGAGAACTGGGGCTATGAACGACTCCATCACAAAGTGCGAGAGCGGAGCATGGCGGAGATGAAAGACGCCGATGAGCTCATCGGCCACATTCTCTATCTGGATGGTGTGCCGAACGTGCAACGCATGAATACGGTGCAGGTAGGAGAAACGGTTCCTGAGCAGTTGAAGCTGGATTTAAAAGCTGAACAAGAAATGCTCGCCTTGTTAAACGATGGTGTGGTGCATTGTACGAAGGTCACCGATTTCACCACACGGCATATGTTTGAGGATATGGCCAAAGACGTGGATCAACATATCGATTGGATCGAAACGCAGATGGAAACGATCAAACAGATCGGCTTGGAGAACTATCTGACGGAACAGATCAAAGCGTAACGGTGCTCGTGTCAGGCTTCCACCCTTTAGGCCGGTGGCTCCCCGCAGATGCGGAGAGCCTCGGGGACGAACAGCAGGCCCGACGGCTCTGAACGAGGGAGCGTCGGACTGGGTTTATTGCGCCGTTGGTAAGGGGAAACGGACAATTCTGGCATCGTCGTTATTCGTAGGGCTCACCGCTGCAGCGTCAACGCCCTTCCATCCCACAGCCACCGCTTTTGTTCTATCAGGAGACAGAGCAAGTCCGAAGAGGACATCAGTTGGACCGCCTAGGTCTATAAGTACGACGCCATTCGTGCGAACTCCGCTGTCTTTCCGCCCATGCCACGTTGACTGTGGCAAAGCCACCCTGGCCAAACGAAGTATCCAAGCTGCCTGTCGGACCGAGACGCGCCAATGCCATGCGGCGATCTCCGTTGGTGGTGTCGAATCCCGTAGCGTAGTACCGCTCCCCTGTGGTGCCGACCACGGTGTGAAAGCGGTCTGCTTCCATTGTCGAAATGGGTATCGCCATTACTGTACTGTTCAGCGTAGATGGGGTGTCGATGGACTTGGAGCCTGCGTGGCATCATCTCCCGAGCACCCTGCGAGGTGAGGGCCGAGCCCGTCAAGGCTACACGTAGCACAGAGCGGAGCTGACCATAGAGTCTCTCGATCGAAGATACTGACTTCATTCCCGACTTCCTGTATGGCGATGCCCAGTGGGAATGTATCGCAGTGAATGTGAATTGAGTGCCTGCGTTTGCCCCCCCACCGTGTGGGGGGCGTGGATCCGCCCGATCGTCACATTGTCATATCCGGGACCTCCTTCCTTGCTTGAAACATTCCTGTCATGGAAACCTGCCAGATGTTGATCTGAACTCCATGAATAGTGCTGTATAGCCGCATGCCCGCCACATGTCATATCCGTTGGGTGGGCCCGTTGTGTTCTTCAGCGTGAGTCCACATGGGAAAACACAAAAGTCCATGGTCGTAGGACAACCATGGACTCTGGACGTCACGTCCTTTGGCCTCGTCAATCCTGAAACAAATGAATTAGGAGGGGTGCACAATTGAAAAATGAGGGGGGAGCTTCGGGAGGAAGAAAAGTCCACGCTCGCGGAGTCGGAGAATACGATCTCTCCACTCCGCTTCCGGTGTATTAGATACCGGCTGAGTGTTCGTAGTCGGCTTGAGTCTCCCTATTGGTAATCCTCATTCAACGAATTAAGAAATGCTATAAGCGATGCGACGTCACCTGTTATGAGCGCAATATCTTGAGGCCGAACATCTTCTTCCTGTCTTTCCATTGCTTCGATTTAAGCGTCGGCTTGTCCTGTAGCACCGGTCTGGTTTGTGTGTCACCGGCCTATCCCCGCAGGTTCACGCTCACCCGTGCCTTCTCCACCGATGAATTGTTCTGTGTGTGTAGCGAGTTGATGTGAGCTTTCACGTCAGTCTCACCTACGATTACCGACGTGCACGTTCGAGGCGTTCTTCTTGTCGATCGCGCAGCCGGACAGGCATCACGTCAGTCACCATCAGTCCATTCGTATCTGGTTTGCTGGAGCAACGTTCTGGAGGATGTGTGATGGCTTCATCCCTACTGCATCAGTGGACGGTGGGTCATTCATGGCAGTCCCTTCAAGATTGTTTTCGGTTTTCGCACTCCGGTGATGTGGCCGCGTAGGCGTTGCAAATGGCGGTACCGCCGGCTTTGGGTCGCCTGCCAATATCGCGGACCTGCTATGCACGAGACAGCGCAGGGCTGACAGTAGCCGGTCTTACTTCTTATAGTGATCAACGTTCCACAAGAGCGACAGACTCTAGCGGGGATGCTATGGGAACTCATGGTGTCTACTCCTTTCCAGCCGAGGTTCACTGTCCTATGAGGCTTGGATTCTGGCCAACGCCACATCCTTTGGATCGGTCGGTCGGCGAGCCGATTCTGGACCTGTACTTCCGCGAATGCTTCTCCGTGCCATCACCCTCCCTATGGTTACTGAACAACCATAGGGAGGGACTTGATGTCCGTCGGCCTCGCCTATCCTGCTCGATACGCGAACCAAAAGAGGAGCGGGGGACCTAGGAGGAAGGCCAGCCCCCCGCACTTGGAGTGAGGGCTCCCCACCCCGTTGTCGGTGTGGGGAGCACCGGGTGTGTGCTCTTCTGTTGGTTGAGGACGTCTATTGATAGTCCTCGTTCAAAGATTTGAGGAATGCCACAAGGGGTACGCTGTCGCCGGTTGTAAGTGCGATCCCCTGAAGTTGCACGGCGCCATTGCGCAGCCTGCCTACTCGGACTTGACCTGAGACCTCGATGTAAAAATCGATGATATTGTTCAAGGTGGCAAATTGGCCGTTGTGCATAAATGGAGCGGAATGACTGAGATCGCGCAGACCCGGTGTTTTGAATCTGGCGATGGCTCGATCCAGTAGTGTGGCATTGGAGAGTGGACAGGGCGCTTGGTCCTCGCACAAGATGGCTCGAATCTTTTCTTGCGGGGTCGGTATGTCCGGGTTGGCGAAGACGTTCCACACGCCGAGATCGGTCAAGGCAGGGTCAGCGAGAACAGGGATGGCTCGGAAACGTTCTGAGGCGTTGGGATGGGCCTCGGTTGCAGGGAGAAACCCATTGTAATTTCCGTTACGAGTGGCAAGAGTTGGAATCGTGAGAACCGCGAAGGAGTTGACACCGTGAATGCTGTCGTACTCTCGTTGCGTCGTGCCGGTGTTGTGTAACTTGAAATCCGTAAAGTTCGGGGCTGCATGGCACGCGAGACAATTGCCGATTTTGCCTTTGGATAATTCCGGCCCGGTGGGTGAGGTCGCCGATGGTTCTGCGAGAAATATTTTCAATCCTTCCAACTCTTGGGCTCCAAACTGGAATGGTTGAGGGTGGAATTGGAAAAGGCCATTTCCTCGATGTGGATTAGACGTCACGAACTGCGGACTAGCTAGTCCGTTCACGAGTGTCAGGAGGCGGCGGCTGTAATCGAGCGGAGTCTCATTTGAGTCTGGCTGTTGGGGTAGGCCGTTGAGTTCTAGAAAAACGTCGAATGGTGAACGAATGAGCGCACCGCTTTCTTCCTGCTGCGAGAATTGAAGCTGTTTCACATAGGCAGCGACCACCTTGACCACCGCGTCAAAAATTTCCTGATCGGTCCCGGAGCCAATAAAGGCTCGAAACTCAGGAGGCAAGCGAAGTTCATCCGGGATGGCTGGGTTGGCTCCGGTGAACAAGATGCCATAGGAAAGTCCATCAAATTGTTGGGCAATAGCCCCGCGGCCGTCATCCGCACGCATGACTTGTGCAATGTGATGGATGGCTTCTGCCTTTTGTCCGGGCAACCAGCCGAAATTCCGACCGGTGAAGGTCCCCGCGGTCAATTCTTCCATCGTTGAGAATTCACCGTCAAAGTGGAATAGCGCACCACCAGGGCGATCAAGCGATGCATTGACCAGAGGCGGAGAGTTTCGGGGAGCGGTTCTCTTGCCGTCTCCACGGTCAGGAAGCGGACTTCGGACTGCGAAGTCCGCATAGGTCCGCATCCCTCCCTCCGGCGTGCCGACATGCTCGTCAACCAGGTGGCAGGCGCGGCAATTTATTGTGAGTCCTGCGAAGGGTCCAGGGAGGCCCACTCCTGACCCTGTCGTTTCAGAGAGATCCATAATCGGATCTCCGGCGGAAAGGGTGTCATTCACGTGTCCGCCAGCATCCAGGTGTGCCTTAAAGGCTTGGGCAAAGCGGGTTTCGACAAACAGGCGTTCGCCGACAGCCGCTTCGGCTCCCGGCGTTCCTGTTGCCGCAATCGAAGGTGGTGCGGGAGTCTTGCTGCCCCCACTGCATCCGACAAGGAGGAGAGAGAAGAAGATCAAAGATGACCCCCCAACGACTTGAAGCCATACATGGTAAAGGCGATTAACAGGACACACGGTGGACCTCCATAATTTCTACAACGAGTCGAAACAGTTGCTCATCGTTGGTTCGACAAGATTTGAGTTTGGAATAGATTTCTGGAACAGCCACAACACGTCGACTAACTCCGGATCAAATTGGGTGCCGGCTGCCACTTGGATAATTCTGAGTGCGATGGTGTTTCTGGCAACGCGGCTCGGGACGTTGGGGATACGAATGGCATCGAAGGCGTCGGCGATCGAGAGGACTCTGGCTCCAAGAGGGATGAATCGCCCTCTTATGCCGTATGGGTAGCCTGATCCGTCCCATCGCTCATGGTGGTGGGCTATGAGGATGGACGCTTTTCGGAGGAAGAAGAACGGTTCGAGCAGCGAGGCGCCAAGCCGAGAGTGATTCTGCACGGCGACATAGGATTCTGGATCGAACTGGTTCGCTCCGATGGTCAGCTCGCGAGGGAGCATCAAGAGCCCGATATCGTGGAGGAGGGCTGCGAGCTTCAGATCGTGCAACTTGTTGGGCGTTAGGCCGATTGCTTGCCCGATCAGCAACGAGATCGCCGTCGTGTGCCGTCCGTGGCCTGCCTGCCAGGGGAGTGCCTGATCGATTTGCTTGCTGACCTGGCGAACGAGGATGCTCTCGACGTCGAGGCGCGATGCCAACGGAAGTCGGAGGCGGTCGATCTTCTGGAGCATTCCCTGTATCGTGATGATCGCAGGGTGAATCTGTTCAGAGATGTCTGGTTGCATCGTCACTCCTCTGAAAAACCCAGAGCCCAAGACCACATCGTGTGATCTTGGGCTCTGGGTGAAAAACCTCTGGCCGCTGGATGATTCTGGAATGAGACGAAGCTGCTACACTTCTTCTCCTCGTTTCCCCGCCATCAACGGCTGTTTCAATATCCACATTTCATACAGAGGCACACTCATCATGACCAGGAAGCTCACGGTCATTAAGGTATCCCCTGTCAGCATCGTGATCACAAAAATGGGTGAGATATAGCTGATCAGCCATGGTGAAAGCAGGTCGAGTATGACGCCGCCAAATCCCGCCCACGTCATTGCCGCTTTGAGACCGTGGCTTGCGTTCGTCAGGTACATGACATGAATCAAAATCATAAACACAACCGGCATCGTAAAGAGGTGGAAGTGAGTGATCTCTGCCAGCTCCCGAAAGGACATGGGTTCGCCGAACGTGGCGTCGGACCCGCGATAGTGATCAGCAATGCCCTGCAGGGAGAGGCTGGTCATGCTATGTGCCCAAAAGAATGAAAAGGCAAACCCCGCCAACATCAAGAGTAAAAACAGTGTGTACAACAGTCGAATGTGGCGGTCCGAGTCCCGCAGCTTGAATTTCTGATTAAAGTTTCGCATGGTGGGACGCTCGGTCCGCTTCTGCTAGTTTCCAAGAATCGAAGTAAAAAACCCCTTCTCTGACCTGCGGGCAGCGACTGTATCGCTGCCGAGCCCTGCCGGTTTCAAATAAAACTCATCGATCAGGACCAAGACCCGTTTAATTCCTGCGGTCATCGAGCGAACCGACATGGTGGCGCCGCTGATATTGAGGATGTCTTTGTTGATGCGGACGGGATCTGATGCCGTCTTGCCTTCATATTGCACGTTGAATCGTTTGGTACGTACCTCGCTGCCGCGCGCTTCACGAAACACGAGCAGTTCTACGTTCGAGACACGACCCTGTGCGTCGACTCCAACCATATAGGTCATCGGCTTGTGTTTGCCGATGGTATTTTGCACAAGGGCATAGCCATCGACCTGTACCCCGGTTTCGCCGATGTAGACCTCAAACGAATCTTCGGGAAATTTCCAGCCAATGCGTTCTTCAATCACTAGCTTCCTATCCGCGGGAACACGGAGAAGATCTTTTTTGATGCGCTCGGATTTGGGGAACATCAGCTTGATTGCGTCTTCCTCGGTGAGGAAGACTTCGGCCATGGACATTTCTTGCTCCGTCAGATAGCGTTTGAGGTCATTGTCCCAGACTCGTTCTGCCCAGACCATGGCTGGGGACATGACGATGAACAGCACCAGTGTGAAAGCGAGCGATCGTGTCATCATGCGGGAGCACACCCTTTTTCTTTCAGTTTGGCGTTGAGCCGATCGACGACGTCATTCGTCGTATCTTCTGATGGGTCTATTGGCCACCATTTCAGGGCTTGCTGAGTGACGCCCCCGCGTGAATGCCACCGTTGCCTGGTTTCTAATACGCTCACAGAGGCCACATCATCCATTCGTTTGACGGATACCGTTATGCGTGCGCGTTCGTTGTTGCCAAAGCCGTCTCGTCCAAAGACGCCAAAGGATCGTTCTGAGGTCGGTGGCACGTCCTGCCAGTGTGTCTCGATCGTTCCCTTCTCTTTGTCATAGGTCGAGATGGATTGTCCCTTCATGGTTTCAATCGCGGCGTCCCAGACGCTGTCATAGGAGCACACGAAATATTGCTCACGACTCCCGCTCAGAGCGGCGCATCCGACAGAGAGGAGTGCGAGGACTACCAAAGCTATTTTGGGTGTGGGCATGATGCACACTGCTCTTTCTTGCTCACAGAGGAGCCCTCCCTTCAGAGGGAGGCTCCTCTGTATTCGACCTAGAAATACGTTGCGGCTGAGATCACCAGCGCCCCGTCATGAATTCGTTGCCCGGAGTTCGGATTAAACGATTTCGGCAAATACTGGTAGCTGATTTTGAAGACAGCATCTTCCACCGGGCGATAGTTTAGGCCAAATGAAATCTGCTCCAGTTCTCCTTGGTTCTCACCCCGGTTGTCTCGATTCAAGTTCACCAGGTCGTAGCGAATCACGGCCGTGAAAGTGGAGCCTTCTCCAAACCGTTTCGGCGAGAGTTTGGCTAGGAACGCCGGCATGAAGTGGTAGTTACCCTGGAGATAAAATCCGTGCATCCTTTGTGGAGGAGCTGCCAGAGGATTAAATGTATTGATCCCAGTCAGAAGAGAGCCTGGGGTATTGCCCAGGGTATTACCAGGAATTGCGCGGGAGTTTCCCCTCGAATAGGCCCAGGCAGCTTCGCCAATGATCTCAAACGGCCCCTTTTGGAGCGTCCAGTCAATTGCCGTGATGCTCAGGGGGTTGTAGCTGGAAGGAGATTGATTGCCGTAATAGCTCGATCCGGCGACTTCCACTCCGAGCATCGGGCTGAAGGCCACACGGCCTGAGATCGCTTTGCCGTTATTGATGTCAAGTCCGTCAGCGGAGTCAGCGCATTTCCGTTGGCGCGAGTTTTTCGTGCCGCTTTCCTCATTGATACGTGGGGCACCATCAGGCCCATGCCCGCAAGGGCCAGTCGTCACGTAGAGCTCATAGTCGAGCTTACTGGTTCGTCCAGGGTAAAAGGTGCCATAGAAGCCCGCGCCCGTCTCGGACATGGTTGATGGAATCACGAATTGGCTGACCAGCGGACGATCGGTCAAGTCATTCAGCGGAGAGTCATGGAGCAAGTTAAATTTTCCAATTGGGATGAGCACAATACCGGCTCGGATATTGACTGGTTCATTGACGAGATAGTCGATATGAGCAAATTCCAGGCTGATTTCGTTTTCTCCGGCTCCTCTAATCCCGTGCTCAATTTCAAGCTCAGAGGCAAACTTCACATGTTCAGTAATGTCTGCATAAATGAAGGGTACGAATCGTTGCTGATCAAAGCCATTCGTCACTCCGTTGCCATAACCTTCTAGCACCCCGTTCCGATGCGCACGGTATTGAATGTCAGCATAGCCACCGACAATGGCCTTTGGTGAGGATACGAACGGTTTGGCATAGACCAACCGGCCGGAACCAGATGAACCGAACGACAATGCCGGCTGCGACTCGGTTCGGCGTTCACGACCGACCTCCGGTAGGGAGCCAATGCCTGGTTCGCTTTGCGGGGCGGCAGTGCCTTCTCGTCTTTCCGTAACGCCTTCGCGGCGTTCATGTTCCTGCAACCGCTTGGTCACGGCTTCATCTACTAACTTCTGAATGTCCTCCGGGGTCATGTTCTCAGCCCACACCGAAGTAAACGGCAAAGCTGTAATCACGAGAGCCCCGAGGATTGACCGGATTTTCATCGGCATCCTCCACGTTGAGTAAGGTTGTGGTCTGACTCGGGACTCAAGGGTCTCTGGCCTTCTCGAAAAATTGAATAGTCCGGGCAAAGAAACTGCGTGTCGATACTGGTAATGCCTCCTTTCATAATACGAATCATGATGCAACGGTGCCCCATCCTTTGATGGAAGAAAAGGGGATGACGATGATGCGTTTACAGCGCTTGCATTTGAGTTCTAAGCCTTGTCCGCGCACTTTGGCGATCAGTTGACCGCATTCGCAGCGGGTTTCATCGCAATCAGCAGAGTGATGACTCGGGGAAGTGGTACTGACCATAACAAAAGACTTTTCTGCTCAAATGAAATTGAGAACGATTATTAATATCTCAATCAGGGCTCGAAAGTCAAGGTCCATCATGTAGTGTGTCAATGGTCCGAGTATGGAGTGTATTAAGCCCGGTCTTGTTCTATAATCCGATCCTTCGATTGTGCAGGGCATGGTAAAGGAGCGTATGTATTCCAACCTGTTCGATCAGTCACTTCGTATCCAGCCAGCGCTTCTCATATTGCTGTGTGTCGCCTTCGGCGGGTGTGCAGGGGTATCCTCTGGCAAGGAATCAACCGTTGTTACCAGAGCCCAAATGCAGATGGGCACGCTGGTGAAGATTACAGCGGTGGCTCGGAATGAATCCGGCGCACAAGCTGCGGCGACTGCCGGGTTCGCCGAGATCCATCGCCTAGAAGAACTCTTGAGTACCTGGATTCCGACGAGTGAATTGTCTCGCGTGAATGCCTTGGCGGGTGTGATGCCGGTCCCTGTAAGCCATGAAACGATGACGGTTGTCCAGGGTGCGATCCAAGTTGCAGAGTTGACTGATGGCGGATTCAATATCGCCATTGGCCCGGCGGTGGATATCTGGAATGTGATCGAAGGCCGACGAGTACCGACAGAATCTGAGCTGGACGCGCTCCGCCACATGGTGGATTTACACGCGGTTCGTGTCGACGCACAGACGCAGACGATTTTTCTTGAGAAAGCTGGGATGCGGATTGATGTGGGGGGGATCGGCAAAGGATACGCAGCGGATCAAGCAGTAGCGGTGATGAAGAAAGCCGGGGCGTTGGCGGGGATCGTGGCACTCTCGGGGGATATTAAAATATTCGGACAGTTGCCTGGGGGGAGAAAGTTTCCCGTCGGTATCCAAGATCCACGCAAAGAGGGGGAGGTGCTTGCCTTTATCGACTTGGAAGATGAGGCCATCTCAACGGCCGGCGACTATGAACGATTTTTCGAGCATGACGGTGTTCGATATCATCATATTCTCGATCCTCACACACTCCAGCCGGCGCGCGGTTGCCAGAGTGTCACGGTGATTGCCCGTGAAGGCATCTGGGCAGATGGGCTGGACACAGGAATTTTTGTCATGGGGGCTGAATTGGGAATGCAGCTTGTCGAAGCGTTACCGGATGTGGAGGCCATCATTGTCGATCATGAAGGTTCGGTCCATGTGTCATCGGGGTTACGGGATCGGATCCGTAAACCGTGAAGCAGAGGGTTATTGGTCCAATCGATAGTTCATGGGAATTTTGATCGTCATGCGTGACTGCCCTAATGGGTGCGGGAGATGGAGTGGAGCTGCTTGCCGCATGGTTTGAATAGCAGCTTCGTCAAGCGTGGGATACCCCGAACTCTGAAAGACACCCACGTCACTAATGCTCCCGTTTTCGTCGATCACAGCTTTCACCACGACTTTCCCCTCAGCACGATCTGCCCTAGCCGAGGCGGGGTAGCGTTTCAATTCTTCTACACGACGTAAAATCACCTCAGAGAGCCACCCGTAGTCGCGCTTTGTCGGGGCGTTCGATGGTACCGAAGAAATGGCTGCCACTTGGATCTGTGCCGGACCTTGATCGGTTTGTGTGGTCTGTTTAAGGATTGCGGATTGTGCGCTTGACAGCTCCGTCTCGGCATTCGTCGATGTCGAGACTGCCATCGGCATTTCGTCCGGTCTTACACCAGATTCAGCTGCGGAGGCTATCGGCGCGACAGTCTTATGTCTGATTGGTTCGGCTGGTTGTATCGTGTGAGCTGTTGGGGGTGAAGGAGTCGTGAGTTGAGGTAAGGAAGGTTCAGCTACTCCCGTAGCGGCCATTTGCTCTGAACTCGAAGGAGTTGTCAGCGATGCAAACGTCTGGGGTGGCGAGGACGTCTGGGGCGACGTAGACCGTCGCACGGGGGGTGGAGGCGCTGATGTCGTCGACTGAGCTGAATGAGTCTGAGCCTGGTTCGAGGGTGATGCGGTTGGCTGAGCCGATGACACCATGGCAACATTCCACTTGAACGCTTCGTTCTGTGGCGTGAGCTGAATTTGCTTTATTGTAAGGATGACTGTGAGCGCCACGGTGCTGTGTAAGAGGACGGAAGCCAGCCAGCCTTGGACGTGAGCGTCCTTCTGGACTCCGACGCGATGTGGCTCAGCGGCGATCACAGTCGAATAACCTCCAGGCTGACCTGTTGAAAGCCCAGCCCACGCACTTCATCCACCACGGACACGAATCGTTCGAGTAAGGTGACTTTATCTGCCCGCACGATCACCGACGATTCTCTGGGTTCCGCAGTCAACACGTTCTGGAGCCCTCCTTCAGGAACGGGGTGGTCGTTGAGAAAGAGCGCGCCGTCGGCAGTCAGGGTGATCACCAGAGGGGCTTCTTTGCGATCACCGACCTCCTTGGCTTTTGCCAAATTGACTGGAATCTGTCCGCTGCTGATAAAGGTGGCGGTGGTCAGGACGATGACCAACAGGACCAGCATGACGTCGACGAGGGGGATGACGTTGATTTGGTCAATGTCCCGTTGCATGTTGTTCCTTATGTCGGGCCAGGAGCTCAGCCACTTTCCGCCGGAGTACGTTGTTCATCACGACGCAGGGAATCGCGACCAGTAGTCCGACCGCCGTGGCTTTCAACGCTAGGCTAAGCCCGATCATGATGGCATTGACGGCCATGGTTCCGGAGGTCCCCATCGTGTGGAATGTGAGCATGATACCAAGCACAGTACCCAGCAAGCCAATGTATGGAGCATTCGCGGCTACTGTGCCGATAATGACCAGGTGTTTGGTGAGCGCCATCTCCAATCCCAAGCTGTTGGGGTATTGCGTCAGATCGACACGGCGGTAAAAGAGCCATCGTTCCACTGCGATGGCCACTGTCCAGACGCTGAGCGCTAACAGGAGCCCAATGACGCCATAATCGACAAGATTTTGTAGCGCATTCATGAGTGAGATCTCATAGTTCCTTCGTCGTCCACAGATCGGCTAGCCAGGAACAGCCATGAACCTCTATCAATGCCAGATCGTGAAAAAGTCTGTCAATGCTTTCGTACGATCGGTTGGATTGACTCGCATGCCTATCCGGTGGATTTCTCTTGCTGAAAGAGCACGGTATGGGTCGCCATGACGCGAAGTTCTACCGCCGTGCCCACCTGATAGACACTCGTGGAGCCCTGACTACTATGAACGATTTGGCCAGAGGGGAGACTGACGGTGTACAGATTCTCCGATCCGTGGAATTGACGAGAGAGCACGCGCGCGCTGGCGCCTTCCGTGGGGACGAGGTGAATGTCGTCTGGCCGAATCATGACGACCACATTGGTGCCGTCCGCGCATTCAATTGTGTCGGGGAACTCTCCCAGTTCGGTGTGGACCATGCCCTGGGAGACGGTTCCAGGAATGAAGTCTGCTTGACCGACAAAGTCGGCCACGAAGGGCGTCGCCGGCATGTGGTACATCATTTCAGGCGTATCGACCTGTTCCAGGCGGCCTTGGTTGAGGACGGCGATTCGATCGGCCATGGCAAACGCTTCGTCATGATCGTGTGTCACGAGCACGGTCGTCGTCTTCGTCCGTCGTAAGAGGTCGTGCAACTCTTGGCGCATCCGGCCAGCCATGTCAGGGTCCAAATTGCTGAATGGCTCGTCGAGCAGCAATACGACGGGATTCTGGACAAGGGCGCGAGCCAACGCGACCCGTTGCTGCTGGCCGCCCGATAATTCGTGAGGATATCGCCGCTCGAATCCTTCCAACCCTGTGAGGCGCAGCATCTCCTGGACTCGTGGGGTGCGCTCACTTCGGGCGAGGTGATGGAGCCCGAAGGCGATGTTGTCCTGCACACGTAGGTGTGGAAACAACGCGTACTCTTGAAAGACCATTCCGACATGCCGGTTCTCCGTCGGGATCATGACGTCCGGTGACGAGACGAGTTGCCCGGATAAGAACAGTTGGCCGGAGCGAACAGGTTCAAATCCGGCGATCGCCCGCAAAATGGTCGTCTTCCCGCAGCCCGAAGGACCCAGCAGGCAGAGAATTTCCCCTTCTCGAGCCGCGAACGAAATTTCTTGGACCGCCGGGCGTCCGGTTTCGTAGGCGCAGGAGACATGTCGCAGCTCCAAGACCGACGAGGTTGGCGTAAACAGATTACCCTGGAATGTGCGCTCCCCTGAAGGGCGAGGTGCGGTGGAGTGGTCTGAAATCACAGAATCACGATCCTTTTTTTAGCCGGATGCGAACAACTATTCAGGTCTTGGATAGATGAGACCACCCTTGCAGAATGCTCCAAAAGTTTGTCCAGCAAGGCCGCAGCGTGTGAAGGCCCGAGGCGTACCCTCTGGGGTACGTTGAGGGTCTAAACGATGCGAGAACAAAGCTGGCGGACTTTTTCAGCATCCTGCTACGCAGCGCGCCAATCATTCGAGACCAACAAAGCTAGTGCAGGGAGACTCAATAAGACAATGAGGAGTGCGGACGGCGCGGCCAGTTGATAATACTCCTCGCTCGCTTCCATCCAGACGCGAATGGCCAGGGTGTCGAACCCCACCGGCCGCAACAAGAGCGTCGCAGGTAACTCCTTCATTGTCTGCAAGAACATCAACACCCAGGCCACGACAAATCCGTTTCGAACAAGCGGCAGCGTGACCCGCCGCCAGGTATCACGCATTCCAAGGCCTAGCGTGCGTGCGACTTCTTCCAAATTCGGCGACATGTGCTGGAGTGCCGGTTCCAAGGACTGGAGCCCAGCCGGGAGAAAATGGATCACATAGGCTACGATGAGGATCAGCACAGAGCCATAGAACACCGGGGCTAGTTTGGTAAACAGGACAAGGACGGCCAATGCCGCCACTGGTCCTGGAAGCACATAGCCGGCATAGGCGGCTTGCAGGCAGCCCAGGTTCAACAGCGTTGGGCGGCGGCTGGCGAGATAGGCAAGCGGCAAGCCGATCAATACACCACCCGTAGCGGCACAGGCGGCCAGGAGACCGCTGTTCCAGACGAATCCGAAGAACCGGCTGTCGATCGTGGCCTGCGCCTCGGGCGACAGGCTCCATTGAATCAAGAGCGTGGTTGGTAGTGCGAAGGCTGCGCCGACAATCAATCCGAGATATCCGGTGACGGCTATGGAGCCAAGCCAGCCGTAACGGTGTCGTTGCGGGGCCCGGTAGCGGCCAGTGGTCTGATAAAACCGGCTCCGTTGTCGGAACCACCGTTCCGTGATCAGGAAAATCAGCGCGAGCACGACCAGTAACAGACTCAAGATACTCGCCGCGGCATTGTCAGACCGTCCAGTCATCTGCTGGAATACGGCGTAGGTGAGTGTCTGATAGCGAAGCAGTGACACTGCGCCGAAGTCCGACACAACGTACAAGATCACGAGGGCCACGCCCGCGGCAATCGAGGGGCGCATAAGCGGCAGCGTTACGCGCCAGAGGGTTGAGAGACGGGAGGCGCCGCTGGCCCGCGCCACCTCTTCGAACGACACGTTCATGCTGAGGAGCGCGCTACGGCTTAGGAGATAGACAAAAGGAAATGTGTCCAATGCCATGACGAGTGTCGCGCCCCAATAGCTATGGGGCGAAAAGACTCTGGCCTGGGGACCGGCGATGAGTTGCCACAGATGCTCGACGGGGCCGCCGAATCCCAATAGATAGGAAAAGACATAGGCCAGTACGTAGGTCGGCATCGCCAAGGGAAGGACCAAAGCGCCTTCCCACAGTCGGCGACCGGGAAACTCTACGCGTGTGACCAGCCAGGCGGTCGAGACGCCCAGAATCAATGTGATGACCGATACGCTGCCGGCCAGTGAGACGGTGTTGAACAGTAACTCAGGAATGCGGGTTGCCCAGAGGCGACTCCAGATGGCTGGATTGGCCGAGAGAGCTTGTGCGGTCACATAACCGAGCGGCAGGAGGAGAATTCCGGCAGTCGCCAAGACAACGAGTTGCAGCGGCGAAGCCAGTTGGTGGCGAATCGTGTTCACGATGGGTCCCTTCGAGTTACCGGAGACCCACTTGTTCGATCAGCGTGAGAGTCGGCTCACGCAGTTCGGCGAGTTTGGAGAGGGGCACCTGTGCTGCGCGGAAACTCTTTCGGTCCACGAGCGCCGGGTCCGTTTTCACATCCTGGTGGAGAGGGTATTCCTTGTCGAGTTCCGCAAATAACTTCTGTCCAGCTTGAGCGACTAAGAATTCGACGAGTAGTTTGGCGCTATCGAGGCGCTTGGTCGACTTGATGATACCGACCCCGGCGACATTCATGATCGCTCCCATGCCGCCCTCGTGCTGATCCGGCATCAACACCGCAATCGGCGACCCTGGCTGAGCGGCCAGGTGGCGGTACACGTAGTAGTGATTCACGATACCCAGCGCGACTTGCCCCTTGGCGACGGCATCCACGATCTGCGAGCTTTTCTGGTAGACCTGGCTGTCCGCATTGGTCTTGAGGCCTTGTAGAAACTGCTTGGTCTTCTCATCCCCATGCGAGGCGCGGATGACCGACACGCCTGCTTGCAGATACTCGCTACCAGAATTCGGAATCGCAATCTTATCTTTCCATTTTGGATCGGCGAGGTCGAGAAGCGACTTCACTTGGTCCGGTTTGACCATCGTGGTGTTATACGCCACGATCCAGAATCGTCCGGAAAGTCCCACCCACGCATTATCCGATGCGCGAAACTGCGCCGGGATGGCTCGTTCGACTTCCCGCATATTCAATGGATGGAGAAGGCCAGCGGTCCGAGCCAGCTCTAAACTGCCGGCATCGTTGGTGATCAGGAGATCTGCCGAGGTGCGATCGCCTTCCGCCTTCAACCGATTGACCAATTCTGTCGTGCCCGATGACAACAGTTCGATTTGAATACCGGTACTTGCGGTAAAGGCGTCGAGCACCGGCTTGATGAGACGTTCCGAGCGGCCGGAGTAGACGGTGAGTGTATCGGCGGCTGGAGCGGAGGGGGCAAAGGTTCCGGCGACGCAGAGCAGCAGGAGGCTTGAGAGGAGTATTCGGCACAGTAATTTGGGTCGCGAGCATACGAATGACATGGAAAGATCCTTATGGAATTGAAATTGATAAGCCGTCTCAAAATAATACTAAAAAAAAGCCGGTTCGTCAATGACGGCAGCGAGAACAGAGGCCGTAGAGCTCGAGTCGGTGGGTTTTGATGGTAAATCCGTTTTGGGTAGCCACTTCTTCCTGGAGCCGCTCAATTTCTTCGTTTTCAAATTCCACGATCTTCTCGCAGCCGGTGCAGATGAGGTGATCGTGATGGCCCTTGTGCGACACGTTGTCGTACTTCGTCTGAGAGCCGAAATGCCGAGCTTGTGCGAGGCCGGCATCGCAGAACAGATTGAGTGTCCGGTAGATAGTCGCGAGCCCCAGATGAGGATCGGCTTTCGCCAGCTGGTGATACATGGCCTCCGCGGTAATGTGCTCTTGCCGGAGGAACGCGTTCAGAATCAATTCACGTTGACGGGTGAGCTTGAGCTGATGCTTGCCCAGGTGTTCTTGCAACGCCTGCATTTCCTTCACATGCGTATTCGCCAAGGCGGACCTCCGATGGGGCTTATTAAAGACGAAATGTGCCTGACTGGTCAAGGGGTGTTGTGCGGAACGGCATATATCAGGGGAGGAATTGACGGAGATCTCCGGCGCTGCCTATAGTGCTCCACCCCAAAAAGACGGAAGAATGGAGAGATCCCCTGCATGCGGAAACCCAATCAGATTACGGTCGACCGGGCTCTGTTGCTCTATGTTCTGCATCTGACGGAATCTCACGGATTACTCAGCGATGTGAAGCTGCAGCAACTGTGTTTTTTGTGCGAGCTGCAGATGTTCGGCAAGGGCTTTAAAGGCTTTCACTTCGAGTTCTTCCGGTTTGCCTATGGGGCATTCAGCAAGGATCTCGATAATGACTTGATGTCGCTACGCCGAAAGGAACGGGTGGAAAATTTCTCGCTGTCCGACCAGGCACAAGAAGAGGTCATTCCGTTGCTGGAGAAAAGCATTGAGGGAGTGGAGACGAACGAGAAGGTCGCGGAGATTCTGAAGGCGGTGGTGGCGGTCTATGGGCCGCAAGATAGCGGGACAATTACCCAATCGGTCGAGTCAGTCGAGTTGAGCACCCCACAGCAACCCGAATTCAAGATCCCAATCCGCGATATTGTGTTCCATACGACGATCTTGGTGCCGTCTCGCATTGAGGTACAGGCCGAGTTCATGTTACCTGCGGCGAGCTTAGCGAAGCTCAATCAGGCGATGGGATATTGATGGCAGGCTGCTGAAAAAGTCCTCCAGCGGCGTTACCGCGTCGCTCAGAAGCTCAACGTACCGAAGCGTACGCCTCGCCTCTTCGCTCGCTGCGGCCTTGCTGGGCAGCCTTTTTGAGCAGCCTGCTAGAGCTTGTACAGTTCCCCGTACTTCCGTTCCACATAGGATAAGAACGGTTCAGGGTCGAGACTTTTCCCCGTCACTCGTTGGGAGAGGTGATCCGGTGTGAACATCCGGCCCCAGCGATGAATCTTTTGTCCGAGCCAACGCCGCAACACCATCAATTGCCCTGCCGCAATTTCATCCTCCAGATGGGGGATCTCCAGTTTGGCCTGCTCATAGAATTGAACAGAGTAGAGATTACCGAGCGTGTACGTCGGGAAATAGCCAAAGGCGCCGAACGACCAGTGCACGTCTTGCAGCACGCCTTCCGCATCGTTGGAAGGCACAATGCCCAGGTACTCCTCCATTTTCTGATTCCAGATTCCCGGCAAGTCCTCTGGACGCGTCCGCCCTTCGACGAGATCCTGCTCGATTTCGAATCGCAACATGATGTGGAGATTGTAGGTGAGCTCATCGGCTTCAACTCGAATCAGCGACGGCTTCACGCGGTTGATTGCCGCGTAGAATTGTTCCACGTCGAGGGCGCGTAATTGATGATGAAAGGTTTGCTGGAGCATGGGGTAAAAGAAACGCCAGAACGGTCGAGACCGACCCACGCAATTTTCCCACATGCGTGACTGGCTTTCATGAATGCCGAGCGAAACCGAATCGCCCAGCGGCGTGCCGAAGTAGCGAGGGTCGAGACCCTGGTCGTACAACCCATGGCCGCCTTCATGGATACAACTGAACAGGCAGGATTGGAGATCGTGCTCGTGCACACGGGTGGTGACGCGCACATCCGTCGGATGGAATGACGTCGTGAAGGGGTGCGCTGACAGATCGAGGCGTCCCCGTTCGAAGTCGTACCCCATGGCGATCAAGACCATCCGGCCGAACTCCAATTGACGGGGCTGGTCGAACGTATGAAAGAGCATCGTATCGTCGACCTGAACCGAACTCTGTTGAATCTTTTTGAGTAGCGGGACAAGGCGCCCTTTGACCTGTGCGAACAACGGACGCAATGTCGCGATGGTAGAGCCTGGCTCGTACGCGTCAAGCAGCGCATTGTACGGTGAGTCTTCGTACCCGAGGTATTCGGCCTCTTCTCGCTTGAGCGATAAGACTGTGCGGAGATTTGGAAGAAACTGCGTGAAGGCCTGATTTTCTTTCGCCTCCACCCACACTTGTTGCGCCAGTGAGCATTCCCGGCTGAGCTTGACGACAAAATCTGAGGGCAGCTTCTTCGCGCGGCGATAGTCGCGCCACACTTCTCGGAGCAGCGATCGAGAGGGTTCATCCCAGCCTTCGCCGGGGGTATCGCGGATTTCACCGCTCTCCGGATCGACCCAGGTGGTGAGCAACTGCTCGACTTCCGGCGACACAAACTTCTGGTGCGCGATGCCCTGGAGCGTCGAAATCTGTTCGGCGCGGGCTTCGCCCCCTCCAGCCGGCATGTAGGTTTCTTGGTCCCACGAGAGGAGCGATGCCGCGCTGTTAATGCGCTGGATCTCCAAGAGTCTGGTCGTCAAGGCGTCAACAGTCTTTAGGGTTTTCACAGTCGAGTGTGTCCTCTATGCTATGATGCGCGCCGCATCGATGAATCAATTCCGCGTAGTGTACGCAACCGACCGATCGTTTTCAAACCCAGGATTGCACAGACCGATGAAGACACTGGTTTCCGAAGATATCGAAGCCTACGCCCAAGCCCACTCTATGCCCGAGTCGGATCTCTGCCGAGTTTTGAGGGAAGAGACCCAGCGTCGTATGGAAGCCCCGCAGATGCTTGTTGGCCCGCTCGAAGGGGCCTTTCTCAAAATGATGACGCAGTTGGTGCAGGCCACCAAGGTGCTGGAGATCGGCATGTTCACCGGGTATAGCGCGCTCTGTTTCGCCGAAGCGTTACCGGCTGATGGCACTGTGCTCACGTGCGAAGTCGATGAAGAGTCAGCTGCGCTCGCACGCCAGTATTTTGTGCGTTCGCCGATCGGGAAGAAGATCGAAGTCCGCATGGGGCCGGCGCTCGACACGATGCGGGGCCTCACTGGGCCGTTCGATCTCATCTTCATCGATGCCGATAAAGTGAATTATGTGAATTACTATCGGCGGTCGCTCGATCTGCTGTCGCCGCAAGGCGTCATTTTAATCGACAACGTGTTGTGGGACGGGGACGTGCTGAAACAACCGCCGCCGGATGACAAGACAGCAGCCATTCAAGAATTGAATCGAGTGGTATCGCGTGATCCGCGCGTCTCCGCCGTACTGGTCACGATCAGGGATGGGATTTTAGTGGTGAGAAGAGCGATTTAGACCAAAACATAGAGCTGAAGCAGGTGGTGGCCAGACGTAAGGAATGGGGAGGGTATGGTCCGTTCAAGGCCGTAAGGAGAGTGTGATACGGATCGCCTCTTCGACGGCCGCCAGCTCATCGTGGCTTAACGTGTCGATCCTCGCTCGTAATCGTGATTTATCTAAGGACCGGATTTGGTCGCCCAACACACGAGCCGGTTTGCCGTCGATAGCAACCATGGCTTCACCAGGATACAGCGAATCGACATTGCTGGTCAGAGGCAGCACGACGACTCGTGCTCCGAATGCGTTACAGGAATTATTCGAGATGATCACCGCCGGTCTGGTCTTCTTGATTTCGGATCCCACGGTCGGATCCAGTGCAACCCAATAGACATCCCCACGACGGGGCAGCTTTCTCACTCCGGCCACCCGTCGCCTTCCGTGCTCTTCCAGTCGTCCTCTAGTTGATTCCGCCAGCGCTCCTTCCGGGCGTCACGATAGGCGGCATCAAGAGACTTCGTGTCGGGATGGAGTTTCGCTCGAACGGCTGAGGAGATAAACGCACTGAGCTTCTTAGAGGGAACCTCCTTCTTGAGCTTCGCGTAAATATCGGCGTCCATCGTAATGTTCAATCGGATAGCCATGAGCCCTCCCGCAAAGTGCCAATACTGTATTGTATACAGGATTAATCATCCTGACAAGATAGGGGTACAACATGCGCGACTGATAAATATCACCCCTTGCCCGGTTGATTCGATTCCAACGAACCTCAGGTTCTCTCATCAGCCACACGCTATTGGCAGGCAACTCTTCTTAGAAAAACGCACTGCCGGCGTAAGGGAATGAGGGAACTCAATCGCACCGTCTCAACCGACCCACGCGTGAGCGCGATGCTCGTCACGATCCGGGATGGAGTCTTGGTGATACGGAAGACAGCCTAGGGCGAGATCTCACACAGCTTCTCTTCCCAGTGCTCCGAATTACACAAATTATGCAAAGTGTTTGCCCTTCACGGTTTTGGCGATGGCTCGGCCCACCTGCTGCAGCTCGGCGATATGATCCACCGAATCGAGCTTCTGCACATGTTCCGGCTCGATACCTGGCAACCCTAACTTCTTCAGCCCTTCGAGCGTCAGCTCGGCATTGTATCGCACATAAGTGAATAGCTTGTTCGGTCCGACAGGCCCCTTCGCGGTTTTCAAGTCACCGACTTCGCGATCCAGCACATCACCCTCGAGGCAACGGCCAAAGACTCGGCAGAGCAGATCTTGCTCGTTGAGCGCCGCACCCATCAGGGCAGAAGGAATGGAGGTCGCGTTGTACAAGAGATTCATCTCGCCTGGTTCAAGGTCAGCATTTGCCTGCGGACTTGTGCCGGTACCGACTGACACCACCAACAACTGCTTCTCTCCTGTCGCCCACTCCATCTTATATGGCTCAACCGTGGCCATCAGAAACGCCTGAAAGGCTGGATTGTTGTACATGGTGATGCCGCCATCGACAAAGACGAATTCCTGGCTGCCCACCTGGACCACTTCTGGCGGAAAGTAGACCGGCGCAGCGGTACTCGCCCGGATCAGTTGCCACAGTGGAATATCGAGATTGCAGTTCTCGCGTGGGCTGCCGTCGTCGCGAAGTCGGAGGTTGTACATTGCTAAGGGGTTATTTGACACGGGCCAGGGCGAGTCGGTCGTGGCATTCCGCATCACCATCATCAGGACGGTCTTCAGCTTCTCGCTGCCCAGTGTCATCTCTTTCCCAAAGACCGTTTGCAACTTCTTGGCAAGTTTCTCGTCCTCATAGGTGTAGCGAAAACGTTTCAGAAAAAATGCCTTCGCGAACATCTCTTGACCACTGCGTTCGTAGAACGTACGGATCTCGGCCATCGACATGCCGGCCGACACACAAGCCGCGATGATCGCACCTGTGCTGGTACCGGCCACGAAATCGAAGTAGTCTGCGAGGCGAAAGTCATCGCCACGGCCAAGCTTCTGTCGTAGCTGGTTCTCGATTTCAGCCAGTACCTCGACGGTAATCATCCCCCGAATGCCCCCGCCGTCGAGAGCGAGGATTTTCTTAGATCCTTGGGCCTTGATGCACGTCATCACCTTCTCATTCATGATGCCTCCTTTCTGGTATTGGTCCCGAAATGGCAATAATCCATAATCACCGTAAGATTCACTCCCGCTCTTAGATTTTCGAACGTCTTATGAGGCCAATCATTCCGGAGCGGATCACGCTAATCCAGATCCGTGGGACAGGTAATTTCATCGCAATAATCCGCTTCGTCACCGTAATAGTGAAGTAACAGGGCATTGCCTCTTCTTCTACTTCTCACGAGCTTCTGAATCCCTTCCTGCAAGGTCTTCTTCGCAACCTGGGTATAAATTAAGGTTGCGATGTCCTGGAGAGGGAAGCTGGAGTAAGACATCAGCCCCTGGAATTTTGTAGCGATTCATCCCAGTAAAAACCGCTCTCTTTCTCATGCCATGCTCTTTCTACTTTGATGGGCGGCACGCGCACGATATCTTTCCGTAGCAGCACATCCCATTCAATCGTGACTGAAAATTACTTCTTCCCTAGCGAGCGATTAAGAATCTTCTCGACCAGGCCTTCGACGGCCGACGGACTATCGATGTGGACAGCTTGAAATGTCTGCAACATATCCGGCAGCTCCACATTGGACCCCACCACCACAGGAAAAATGTGCCGCACACCCGCTTTAACAGCCGCCTTAATTTCTTCATTCATCCAGAGATTCGGCCGCCCAGAGACCACGAACACAGCAGCATCAGACTTTTCGATCATGCCGTTGATACTCCTCAGCCATTCCTGACCAGCCTTGATGTCCTGAGCCCCCACAACTTCGACATTCTTCCGTGACAACACCTCACGAACGGCATGAACCGTATCTATATCGCGCGTTCCACCAGACACAAAGACCGTACGGCGCGACGACTTATCCATAGGGGCACTGACGCGCAGTTTGCGAGTAACCTTACCCTTATTAAGCGCTGAATTCACAAACCGCAAGTAGTGCTTCCGTTTCTTGGTGCTCCCCCCTTTGCCTTTTATCCGAATGTAGATCATGAATTCGCCCCACCCCGAGGAGATCAATCGAAATCCCGTCTTGCGATCTGTCACAGAGATGACGGGCGTTGAAAACGTCGGGTGAAGCGTATAAACTACCTGGTTGATCGCATCCAGCTCTTCTTTTGCCCCTTCGAGCCAGACGGACCAATCCCACCAATCCTTCCCTTTGGGGATCGTCTGCTGCTTAATTTGTATTGTCATTCCCCAACACCTCCGGGTTTCAACGTCACCTGAATCCATTGCGAGGTCGCCACTGACCGCCACGACTTATTTGCCTGCTCAACTAGTACTTGGATAAGGTGGTCATCCTGCACACCTTTGACAAGTACAAAGGTGCCTCCGGTCTCCGGCACAGCAGTCAAATCCTGCCATGGTGTGTAGGTCCCTCCCCGCACAAGGCGATGGCGACATCGTATGCCATTCCAGTCGTCCCCAACTTTTTGGGCAATCGCCTCCGGCAAGATTTGCACTTTCACAGTACGACCAAGCTCTCGCCGCCACAATCCAATGGTCTCAGAAAGGTTCAATAGCGCCTGAAGTGGGCTGCCTTTATCTAGAAGAAGGTGTTCATGAGATCCAAACATTCCTCCTACTTCCACACCTTGCTCGACCAAGGCGATGACTTTCCGATTCTTGCTTCTCGCCCATCCAATCTCGTCAAGCACCCACTGATGCGTCGTCCATTTACCATCTTGCTTCTGATCGCGCCTTGCAAGGATGCCGACGAGAGCATCGCAGTCTTCAATGCGTCGTTGGACAGCGAGAGTCAATTGCTCGCCCGCCAAACGCTCACCGGTTTCATATGCGATGAGATGACTGGCAATTAGTTGCCCCACGAGCTCTACTATTTCCTTATCTTCGTCGCGGAACGAGAAACCTAAGAATATTTTCATCGTGACTTGGCCCTCCTCTCTGCAGAAACCACAGGCTCGCTAATCCAGACTGCGGCGTTCCATAATTTTGAGATGTCCCGCGAGTTCATCCCACAACGACTTATCCTCATGTGCATAACTACAGAACAGATTAACCGGTTCCATTGCTACTCCCCTCTCCCGGATCAGACCTTTCTTACCCCGAATGCGAGTAGATGGCTCAGAGGGACAAGTGCTTTGAATACATTTAACTAGCAAGGCCCTAGAGGCCCCGGCTGTCGACCCACGTCACTCGCCCTGTTCTGCGCTTCACTTCGTGATACATGTGCGCCGTGCCTCCTGGCCCATCGCCGCCGCCGCCGTTCCAGAGGCAGAGAAATCTGACTTTGTCGATGCCATACGCCAGCGCTGTATAGAGCAACCAAAGATTGCAGCGTTCATAGGCGTTGACGCCCTTTGGCAGCGGGCCGAGTTCGTCGGGCATGATGCGTGGCAGATCAGCGAGTTGCGTTTTCAGCGCGAAGTAGCGATCGCGCCATTGCTCGCCGTGCATCGCGGGTACAATCGACTGGTCGATGAATTCTGGCTCCTCGAACGGCAGCATAACCCGGCAGCGCACACCGCGCTGTTGGCACGCTTCGAGGAACAGCAGGTCTCCGCCGGCAGCGGCTTGACACAGTGCGAGGTCGCTGGCACCGGCGCCAAGCGCATCGAGTGCCTGGGCGATGCGCTGCGTGGCAACGCCTTCCTTGTCAGCCGGAAAGCGCGGCGGTTCGCGTCCAGGTGCGTCCATGATGTGGCCCGAGAACAGCAGCACCTGGCGCGGCACGAACGGTGGCGTCGCGCGCTGGATCTCGGCATCGATGATCGCCAGCGCGGCTGCAGTCTCCTCGGGCCTGAATTCAAGATCGCGCAGCAGCTCCAACGTCTGGCGCGATGAGTCGAGTGCAAACCAGTCGCGGTCGGCGGCGGCCACAGCGGTGCGATACTCGCGGATCACCGCGTCCTTCGGATTGACCAGCACACACAGCTCAGCGTAGCTGGCGCGTGCCCAATAGTCCTTCTTGTCACGCTTCTGCGCGGTAAGGCTCGCCCACAGCACGCCGCCAATCAGATTGTCGATCACGGTCTGGTTCGGCTGCCCGCCGAGGTGTTGAAACAGCAGGTGCAGCGTCAGTGAATTGATGCCCGAGTAGAAGTGCGACGGATCGGCAATGAACGCATTGTGGTATAACTCGATCGCCTCTTCTAGGCTCGCCTGCTCGACAGCCGCAGCGGCACGCATCTGCGCCGGCGTGCCTTCTGGCTGGCACCAACGCTGGATCCAGTTGTCCTTCTCCACTCGACCAGCCAACGCCCAGACCTCGGCATCGTTGGGGTTGTTTTCAGTAAGCTGGCGCGTCCACTCGCGCGCTTCTTCGTAACGGCCCAGGCGTCCGAGGCACACGGCCTTCTTCTCACGGGTTGGTTTGTCATCAGCGTCGAGGGCGAGCGCGGCTTCAAACTGCTCGAGCGCGAAGTCGAAGTGCCGCAGCTTGACCAGGCAGTTGCCGGCGGCGCGGCGCGCCTCAAGCCACAGCGCCTGCGTCGGCGTCTCGTCGGCAAGCAGCAGGATGTCCCCAACGTGGTTCTTTTGACGCGCCACTTCCATCCGGCTCTTCCACGCTTCGTAGGCAACGCTGAACTCGTTGCGCTGTGCGAGCAGCAGGTCGCGCCACTGCGGCTCGCGCAGGTGCGTGAGCAGCGAGTACACCGGGCTTACCACACGCGCAGTCGAGGCATCGAGCGTGGCGCGCGCCATTGCCGCGAGCGCGTTGCGATCGGCGTCGAGCGTGGCGGGGTCGGGCGCGCCGTCCTTGAGCCGGTAGCGCAGCTTGCGGTCGGTATAGATGTCGAACGGTTGCGACGGCCGCGGCCCCTGCACCAGCACGGCGCCTCTCGCGCGCAATGCATGGCGCACGCCCAACTCGTACCACACATTGGGATTGTCCACGGTGAGGTCTGCGACCACGAGGTCGGCGATCAGGAGCTCTTGAAACATGTCGGTGCGGATCTCGCCGGCACGATTTTCCTCGTCGGCACGAAACACGTCAAGCCCCGCCGCTTCGAGCGCCGGCTTGATCAGCTCCGCGTAGACGCGATTGAAATCAATCTCGGTGCCTTGGCTATCTTTCTTCACACCGAACGGCATCGCGATAAAGGCATGTGGCTTCATGCATTGCTCTCCGTCATCATTCACCCCTCTTTAAGAATGAGCGACATATCGAACAGCGCGGTGTCTAACATGGTTGTTCCATCCCTGGGCGACCATTCTATCCTTTTAGCCTGCCCATAGAGAACCCAGAAGCGCAAACACGATGGTGTTCAGCCAATCGGCCTGTCCAGCCTGCGCTGTCTTCCCGTCTGTAGCTGATAAAAATACCGCCCATGGCTCGCTCCTTCTCGCAGGGGTTACGTTCACCAACCCCTGTATGCATGAGCGATACCAGTTGAGATACGTATGTCTCATTTCCCCAAAATCAGCACACTCCACAATATTTTCACGTCGGATATCCCACAGAATACACGCGGATCTTCAACAAATAGGGTGAGTTTCTCGTCAATCAGGACTCCTGGACAGCGAGGCGTTCCTATCAGGAAAGGTGGTCCCGATCCCCTTGCCGATCCCATCATGCCGTACCCATTTTGATACAGTGTCGAATCGTTTTAGATTCACCCTCTGATTGTTGCCCACGGTCGCGCATCCGTTCAAGGATTCCCTCTCTCAGTCCATGATCAGTTCATTTTGCAGAGAAATGCCTGTATTTCCCTTCAGAAGCTGGGTCTGAAGCTGAAGTTGGGCACAACTCTTCCCTCAAATACTCCGCTGGCAAGATGTTTGCGTCATTCACCATTCTGACTTCCAGAGTAGGTCGATGCGTATTACGGTTGAAAACATCGTCGAACTCATGGAACATACGCAGGACTCTAACCGGCTCAAGGGCTTCAACTAGCCGTAGATCGAGCGCGTGGATTTGGGGTGAGCGTTATTTCCCACACACAAGGAGGGCGATATGGCAAAGCGAGCGGTGCTTATCGGCATCAACCGGTATCAAGTTCCCGGAGCGGACCTTCGGGGGTGTGTCAACGATGTGAAGAATCTCGAGCAAGCGCTCACGACCTACTATGGATTTTCAGCCCAAGACATCACGTCCCTCACGGACTTGAAGGCGACGAAGAAGGCCATGCAAGCGGCGATTAAGAAATTGATTGCGAGTGGGAAAAAAGGCGACGTCCTGCTTCTCCACTATTCAGGCCATGGGGCGAACGTACCGGACGACAATGGGGATGAAGCGGATCATCGAGACGAGATCTTGTGCCCGACCGACCTCGATTGGAACGATCCCCTACGCGATGATTGGCTCCGTAAAACACTCAACAAACTGCGAGCGGGCGTGAACCTCACGGTGATCATGGACTGCTGTCACTCAGGATCCAATACCCGTGCGTTTACTCCGCCGGATGCTCCCATCAAAGAACGGTTCCTCCCATGCCCGTTGGATCTGATGGCCACGGAATCCGGCAGGAAACTGCGTGGAACGCTTCGGGGTCAGCTGGGGAAAGCTCCCCGAGGGCGCAAGAGGAAGAGCGATATCGTCCACGCGGATATTCAAGAGATGCTGATCACCGGTTGTCGCGATACACAGACCTCCGCCGATGCGCACATCGGAGGCTCGTTCAACGGCGCCTTGACATATTATCTGGTTGAGTCCATCAAGGAGGCCAACGGCGAGTTGACCCATCGACAATTACAGCAACGCACCGCTGCGAAACTCAAGAGTGAGGATTACGATCAAGTTCCTCAACTTGAAGGGCAGCGCACCTCTTTTAATCGTCCCTTTCTCAGCTAGCCGCGAGGCACGATGAAGCCATGAAGCCGATCCCCCATCCTTACTGCCGAAAGGAGTTCTCATGAGTATCACGCTCCGAATTGCCGGCCAACGGACCTCATCGGACGATGCGAGTGCAGCAGTTCGAGGCGAGTCTCTCTCTGGACGAAGAGATCAGCCTGACACGCATTTGTTGGATGCGGTGAACGTGCTGGGCGCGTTCGACATGTATCCGAAAGATCGTGCGGCATCGGAGACGCCAACGACGCTTGAAGCCGAAGATGACGACCTCCTCGAATTTGTGCTGGAAGACGGCGTCTCGGTGTGGATGTCGGTGGCGGCTTATCGAGAACGGCAACGCCGATTGAAGCCCGGCGTAAAGACGACGGAGGGGCTGGACATTGAATCGGTCATCTCCACATCCACCTCGAACAGGGGACTGGTGAGCGATATCGTAACCGGTGCGGTGCGAGTGCTTCGATTGAAGCGCGATGAGGTGTGGGAGCAAGCCAAAGATCCCTCGCAGTGGCCGGACTGGATGGGCCCGTTTAAGGGGGCGACATTCGATACATTGGGGCCGTGGCTGACGGCCAAGTTGATCATCTGGTTTATCGAGAGAAAGATTCGCCCGGAAGAAGGGCTCTATCGCTGGGTGAAGCCATCGGCTGAAGACGGCCCTTCTCTGGTTGCTCCAGGGAGTATTCCTTCCGATGCACCTGTCCTCCTCTTTATTCACGGAACGGCCTCCAACACAGAGGGGAGCTTCGGCGCGTTGCGCACCGACGAGGCCTCGTCTGAATGGGACACGCTTACGCGAACATTCAAGGATCATATGTACGCGTTTGAGCACCGCACTCTGAGCCAGAGTCCGATCGACAATGCCGTGATTCTGGCGAATGCGCTTCCGGACGGCGCGCAACTGTCTCTGGTATCGCATTCCCGGGGAGGACAGGTAGCTGACCTGTTATGTCTGCGAGAGCTATCCCCCCTGCAGATCGATCGGTTTCGTCGGGAAGGTGACGAGCATCGCCAAGCGGATAAACATGACCAGCGACAGCTCGCTGAGTTGGCCAAGATTCTTCGGAAGAAGAAATTTCGAATTGTGCGGCTCATTCGGGTGGCCTGTCCGGCTCAGGGTACGTTGTTGGCCTCGGAGAATTTGGATCGCTTTCTCTCGGTCTTAACCAGCCTCATCGGACTGATTCCTGTCGTGGGACAGTCCCCGATTTATCAGGTCATCAAACGCATCACGCTCGAAGTAGCGAAAAGCCGGTGGAATCCTTCGGTGATTCCCGGAGCCGAATCGATGGTTCCACAATCGCCGCTCGTCGCACTGCTCAATGCTCCGGACGTGCAGGGAGGGGGCGACCTGGGTGTGATCGCTGGGGACATCGAAGACGTGAGCTGGTTCAAGCGGCTGGGCACATTCATCACCGACAGGTTTATTTACGACAATCAAGACAACGATTTGGTCGTCAATACCAATTCGATGTTTCAGGGAGTGCCTCGAAGCACAGTCTCTCGATACATTTTCGATCAGGGGTCCGATGTCTCCCATTTTCAATACTTCAGAAATTCGCGCACGCGGCGTCTGTTGGCGCAGTCGATCACGAACTCAGAGGGGCAGTGGCCTGCGGAGTTTCGCCTGCTTGATGAAGCCAAAGTGGAGCCGGTCCCCATGACGCGTTCCATGCAAACCAGATCGGGAGCAACCCAGCCTGTCGTCTTCGTGCTCCCTGGAATCATGGGATCGGAACTACAGGTGGACGGCGACGATGTGTGGTTGAGCCGTTGGAGCCTCTTCCGTGGCCATATCGACAAAATCGCCATTGATGCGCTGGGAGAAATGAAGGTGACCGGTTTGGTCAGTTCCTACTATCGTGACCTCTGCAACTATTTGGCTGATACGCATGAAGTCATTCCCTTCGGCTACGATTGGCGTCATTCGATCAAACAAGCTGCAACCGAACTTGCGAAAGAGGTGAGAACGGTCGTGGCTCGGACCAGTGAACCGATCCGATTCATTGCTCACAGCATGGGCGGTCTCGTGGTACGGCGGTTCATCCATGACCATCCGGATTTGTGGGAGACGCTGTGCAAACGGGAGGGCGTTCGATTCATCATGCTGGGGACGCCCAATCGGGGCTCCTACGATATGGTGGAATCGCTGACCGGCATGGCGAAGACGGTGAAGCAACTGGCCTTGCTCGATGTCACACATTCGATGAGCGAAATCGTCGCGATTGTGGCGGCGTATCAAGGGGCGCTCGAGCTCTTGCCTCAAGATGAAGGGGAATATTTTACCTCTCAAAAATGGGCGGAACTTCATCCGCTGACGGAATCCAAGGTTCAGATCAAGCCCCAAATACTGCAAGCTGCCAAGGCGGCCCTTGCCGATCTTCCTGAACGGATTCCTCATGCGGAGTGCGTGCGTTACGTGGCGGGGTGGGCGCCCAAGACCGTGTGTGGAGTAAAGGTCGAAAACCAACGCCTCTTTTTTCAGGCCACGACGGCGGGCGATGGCCGTGTGACCTATAAGGCGGGCCTGCTTCCGGACGTTCCTGTGTGGTATGTCGATGCCGAGCATGGCGACTTGGCGGACCACAAACCGGCGTTTCCAGCCTATCGCGACTTGCTTGAGCGAGGCGTGACCAATCAGCTTTCTACCATACCCTTGAGCGCCGACCGAGGTGGTGAATCGACCTTCGATTATGAGCACGAACCGGTGTTATACCCAACGGCATCGGATTTTGAAGCCGGTTTGCTTGGGAAGCGGAGAAAGGCGCTGAAGGTCCGCATCTCCGAGAAGTTGCAGGTGTCGGTGCTGCACGGCAATCTGACTCACACCAACCATCCTGTTCTGCTCGGTCATTACCAGGGCGACACGATTTTCGGATCTGAACGAGTCGTAGACAGACTCGTCGGAAACGCCCTATCTCAACGCTACAATTTGGGCCGTTACCCTGGCCGTACAGGGACGGTGGCGGTGGTGCTGACCCAGCCCAACGACGTTCAAACAGCCTTTCGTATTCGGCACGGAGCGATCGTGATCGGCCTTGGCAAATGGGGTGAGTTGACCCCCTCGGCGCTCACCCAAGCCGTGCATCAGGGCGTGATGGAGTATTGTGTGCAATATACCCAGTGTGGTGGCTCGACGGAATCACCGACGGTCTCGACGGGTCTCACCATCAACAGTTTATTGATCGGGTCCAATACCTCGGCGAACATCGCGGTCGAGGATTCGGTGAATGCGATTGTGCGGGGAGTGATCCTTGCCAATCGCGCCTTGATGGAACAGAACTCTGCGTTTCCGAGAATCGCGCATGTCCAGTTCATCGAACTGTATCTGGACGTCGCGATCGATGCGGCAAAAACGGCGCATCGTGTCGCCAAGCGCATTCAGCGCGACCTTCAGGCCGTGATCGACGTCGAACCATGGTTGAAGAAGGGGATTGGAGGGCGGACGAGGCTTGTCCCATCGAGTGCACAAGGGTATTGGCGTCGCTGGACAGTCTCCGCTGTTCATGAGGCTCCGGCTCCCGTTCCCTTCACCCTGCCTCCGGTGTTGAAAGACCGGCTTCGCGCCATCTTGCAGGAGGACAAGGCCAACGATCCGAAAGTCTGGAACGCCCTCCTCGACCTGGCCTTTAGAGACTGTGGACCTGCGCCTCGCCGTCCTCGCAAGCTCCGCTTTCTCGCCCTCTCGGATCGTGCCCGCGCGGAGGTGATTGTCCAGGAAACTCAACCGGAATTGATTGCGCAGCTCATTCAGCGTTCGATCACCTCCGCGGCGTTCAGGCGGGATATCGCCAAAACGCTCTTCGAACTGTTGATCCCACTCGATCTCAAAGACAGCCTTCTCACTCAAGACCGTGTGGTTTTTGTCCTCGATGAGGTGGCCGCAAACTATCCCTGGGAGCTGATGATCGACGTCGACCAGCCTCTGTGCATTCGGATGGGGATGGTGCGGCAGCTGGAAACCGCCGACTATGAAGAGCGCATCCGAGATACGACCTCGACCAATGTTTTTGTGGTGGGAAACCCTCTCACGCCTTCCAATTTTCCAACGTTACCCGGTGCGCAGAAAGAAGCAGAACTTGTCGCGTCGTTGCTGAAGCCGCACTATGCCGTCAACCATTCCAGCCAACGGCTTGGAGCCCTCGAAGTGTTCAACCAGCTCTTTGCTCAGCGCTATCGGATCATTCATATCGCCGGGCATGGGTATTACAACGAGGCGGACACCGAGACGGCAGGGGCGAAAGCCGGTGTCGTGCTCGACAACGGCCTCTTTCTCACCGCGGCGGAAATCGCCAAGCTGGACCCGATTCCAGAATTGGTATTTTTGAATTGTTGCTATCTCGGGCAAATGGGCGGCACGGCCTACAATAAGATGGCGGCCAGCATCTCGCGCGAATTGATTCGAAAAGGCGTGCGGGCGGTGGTCGCGGCTGGATGGCCGGTTCGGGACGATGCGGCGCTCTGTTTCGCGCAAGTGTTCTACAAGAAGCTCCTCAATTCTCAGCCGTTCGGTCAGGCGCTGAAAGAGGCCAGGCAACAGACCTGGGCTCTCTTCCCGGAGTCCAACACCTGGGGGGCCTACCAAGCCTACGGCGATCCGGATTTCCGCTTGAGGCAGAATCATGATGTGCAAACCGGAGACAACGAGGACGTGACCGTTGCAGCCGAGGAGGTACTCATTGCCTTGGACGGGCTCGCACATCAGGGCGAGAAACCGGACCAGAAAAAAATACAGAAGACACTCGACGACCTCAAAGGGACATGCGCAGTCGAGTGGCTCAAACAGGGAGACGTGCAAGAGCGGTTTGGGTTCGTGTATGGCGAGCATGGTCTCTTTCAGGAGGCGGTCGCGTACTGTAAGCAGGCAGCAGGGAGTGAAGACCTTGAGAATCCGGCGACGCTTCGGGGGATTGAACGGTGGATTAATCTTGAGGCCCGACTTGGCAAGAAGATCGGCGACGAGGCCGGCATTCACAGAGCCATCGAGCGGGGCCAGGGATTACTCAAGATTGCAGAAACATCCGAGCGTCTGAGTATCATGGGCAGCGCGTACAAGAGGCTGGCCGAGCTCGATGCGCAGCGCGATACAGAGCCGAGTGAGATCACCGCGCACCTTGCCAAGGCCGCCGAGTACTATCGAAAAGCCGCGCAGAAACACGAGCAAGAGCCATTGGCAGATCCGTATCCGATTATGAATTGGCTGACGATAGAGGCGCTCCTTGGAACAGCCAAGGTGCCGTACGAATCGTGGTTGTCAAAAGCTGAGGTTCTGGCACGGCAACGTTTTCAGACGACGCGCAACGTATGGGATCTGTTTGCTGTCGCAGACATCGAGGTCCTCCGAGCCATTCGAAATAAAAACCTGCCGGAACAGCGTGCCAGGCTTGTGGATACGTATCGAAAGGTCTTTGCCGAATCGGCTGCGACCCCACGGCAGCAAGATTCGGCTCGCGGTCAATTAGACTTCATGATCGCGATGCTGCAGAAATTGTTTCGCTCCAGCGACCAAAAGAAGGCGGTCGACCCGATCAGTGACGCGCTGAAAGACATTCGAAATCATCTGGAGCAGTCGAAGCCAGAGGAGAAACCCACGCCGATCCAACCGAAAGGAATCGGCAAGCCCGCTCGCACGAGCAAGGCACCGGCGAAACAGCCAGCACGTCAGAAGCCGGTGCGAACGAAAAGCATGCGTCATCCGAAGCGTCGCAGGAAGGGATAGGCGTGAAGAGAAGGCTTGTTAAATGGGATCTATAGCAGAGAATGCGAAGAGCTCAGATGGCGGCCTCCAAGTTCAGAGGTGTCTGATTCTAAGATGGAGGGCGAATGGAACCAGTCGATCTGTTTTACAGCTATGCCCATGAGGATGAGTCGCTACGCGACGAACTCGCTGGGCACCTTAAGATTATGGAGCGCCGAGGTGATCCTCCCCCGAAATAGTGGACACCTCGAAAAGGGTGGGGCATGCTCACCCTGGAGGTGGTCATCATGGGTCGACCCAGACGTGTGTTTACTCGGGAGTTCAAGCAAGAGGCCGTAA
>Ga0163144_10003128_pt1 | contig 37834 bp, 27 predicted proteins | sample OliLak19BULKMAT1_FD_123175 | JGI IMG/M metagenome (GOLD analysis project Ga0163144, IMG submission 123175) | Freshwater microbial mat bacterial communities from Lake Vanda, McMurdo Dry Valleys, Antarctica - Oligotrophic Lake LV.19.BULKMAT1 | ecosystem: Environmental > Aquatic > Freshwater >...
GCTCAAGCACGCGAGCAATGTTGCGTTTGGCGGAAAGGGCCTGTCGGATTTGTATGTGACAGGCTCGCCGATCGTGCAGAGCGAGCGGGGGCAACTCGTGGTGCTGAAGTTGGGGGCGCAGGGCCGGAGCGGGTCGGCGGTGCCAAAGGCGATCGGTGGGGGGCGATGATGGGAGGCGATCGGTGGGGGGCGATCCGGCCGGTTGGAGCACTCGGCTCTCAACCAGACTGGACGGAAGATGGGTCACGACCATTGCTGGATGGCTGTCACCCGAGGGGGCTCCGATTCTTACGGGCGGGTCAGGCTGCCTGAACTTTCCTGCTGCGGGTGGGCATGAACGTTGCCGCATTCGGGCAGACGGACCCGGGCGCTAGGCCGGAGGTCTCGTAGCCGCACTGCCTGCACAGGTTCGCGCGCTCGCGGCGGCGGGCGACGGCATCCGATCGGCACGCCGCTCCGGTCGCCGCGAGCATCACCGCCGCGGGAATCCAGATCGGTATGTTCAGATGCCAAGAGGGGCTGCCCAGGTCCCCGCAGGGCCACCATTGGAATCAGAAGGCGGACCCGTCCGAGTACCAGAGGTGATACGAGATCGAACTGGTGAACGGGCGTTGCTGGCCGATGCTGATCTGGCCCGCCATCACGAGTGCAAAGTTCCCGCGCGGGGTCTCCAATCCGAAGTGCCGCCACCCGCTGCCGATCCACGTCGCCAGCAGCAGCATCGAGACCACCGGGCCTCCCCATTTCACCGACTTCCTGATGCTTGGGTGCGGCTTCACGGTTCAGTTTGAGTGTACGTCTGCCGACGCATGGAGCCCACGGGGATGTGTATGGGCACCGCTGCGACAGGACACAGGCGGGACGCCTGTGCCACCCATGCAGTGCCACCCATACAGGAGGACAAGAGGAAGAAGCGGAGCGGGGAGAGCAGACCGCGGTCACACCGGCACCTGCTCGAAGCACACGCGGCCATCGGTCAGCCGCGCGAAGTAGGCGTCGATGGCGTTCAGGCCGGTGACGCGGTGGACGAATGCCGCAGCTCGCACCAGGTCGGCCCGTTGCACGAGTTCGAGGCGCGGCTCCTTGAGTTCCAGCCGCGCTGCGTAGAACGCACAGGCCTGGTGGGCGATCAGCACCAAGCGTGTGAGGCCGTGGACCTCGACGAGGAACTTGAGTTCGTCGACGACGCCCTGCTCCTCCAGGTGCGCCTGCGGGTGTCCGGCCAGGCAGGCCGGGCCGCCGGGGAGGGAGACGCGGTCGTAGCGCGGCAGGGAAAGCCCGTTGTGCAGGAAGTCGTCGAAGTGGGCTCCCACGCGTCCGTCGGAGCAATACAAGGCGGCGGCGTGAATGCGGGTCTTTTCGTAGCAGACGGTGCTTTCATAGTTCATCGGTGAGTCCATTTATACCATGACGGCGTGGATGCGTGTTCATTCGTTGCCGGGCCGGGCGGTCTTGGCGGGAACCAAGGAGCGACTGGGACACGCTAGCCCCCTCACCGGCCGACCGGGCGAGCGTCGCTGGCAACCGGGCAGCGCAGGGGAGGGATCGATCAACCCCGCAGGTTCTCGCAGAACACGAAAGACCGCGATATGCTGGGCTTTCGTGATGTGATCGGGGCGGGAACGAGCGCTGGGCGGGGGGCCGTTGTCGAGCGGTGGGAATGGGAGAGAACGGGGGAACGTGATGGCGGGATACACGGACGAGGATGTGAAGCGGATCGCTAACCTGGCCCTTGCGGTTCCTGCCGACGAGCGCGGGGGGCTGTTGGAACGAGAGTGCCGGGGGAACGCGGACCTGCGGGCACGGGTTCTGGCGATGCTGGGGGCCGCAGTGGGCGAGGGGGATTACGAGGGGTTGGGGGCGCGGCCGGGGGAGGTGTTGCCGCGGTCCCCGGGGTCGCACGCCGACCCCACGTTTGTCCAGTCGGGCGCGGCGGGCGCAACTACGTCGGCCCCGGTGCGGGAGGGTCCGGGCACCCGCATCGGGCCGTACAAACTGCTGCAACTGATCGGAGAGGGGGGCTTTGGCTCGGTGTTTCTGGCCGAGCAGGAGCGGCCGGTGGCGCGGCGGGTGGCGCTCAAGATCATCAAGTTGGGGATGGATACGGGGCAGGTGGTGGCGCGCTTCGAGCAGGAGCGGCAGGCCCTCGCCATCATGGACCATCCGGGCATCGCCAAGGTTTTGGACGCCGGGGCGACCGAGACGGGGCGGCCTTACTTCGTGATGGAGTTGTGCAAGGGCGACGCCATCGCGGATTACTGCGACAAGAACAACCTCAGCATCGAATCGCGGCTTGAATTGTTCGCCCAGGTCTGCACGGCGGTGCAGCACGCGCACACCAAGGGGATCATTCACCGCGATATCAAGCCCAGCAACGTGCTGGTTTCGACTCAGGACGGCCAGCCGCGGGCGAAGGTGATTGACTTTGGCATCGCCAAGGCCACGGCGTCCAAGATGACGGAGAAGACGCTCTTCACCGAGCACCGGTCTCTGATCGGTACGCCCGAGTACATGAGCCCCGAGCAGGCCGAGGGCTCGCTCGACATCGACACGCGCACGGACGTGTATTCGCTGGGGGTCCTCTTGTACGAATTGCTCACCGGCAGCACGCCCTTCAGCGGGAGCGATCTGCGATCTGGGGCGTACGGCGAGATTCAGCGGATCATCCGCGAGGTCGATCCGCCCAAGCCCAGCACGCGGCTCAGCCAATCCGTCGCAACGCTGCCCGCCATCGCGGCCCACCGCCATACCGAGCCGCGGAAATTGGGCTCGCTCATCCGCGGGGAACTCGATTGGATCGTGATGAAGGCGCTCGAGAAGGACCGGGCCCGGCGCTACGAGACCGCGAACGGGCTGGCGGCGGATGTCCGGCGGTATCTGAGCGGCGAGGCCGTGATCGCGGCGCCGCCGAGCAGGGCCTACTGGATTCGGAAGTTTGCGCGCCGCAACCGGGCGGCGGTGTCGGCGGGGGGGATGGTTGCGGCGGCGCTGCTCATCGGCGTGATCGCGTTCGCGTGGCAGGCCAACGTGGCCCGCGGCCAGCGCGACCTGGCCCGGGCGGCGCAGGGGGCCGAAGCCGAGCAACGCAAGATCGCCGACGACCAGCGTGATCGTGCGCTGGCCGCCGAGGCCGAAACCGAGCAGCGGGCGGCAGATCTGGCGCAGGTGGCGGCGTTCCAGTCGACCATGCTCAACAAGATCGACCCGAACGAAGCCGGCGAGCGGTTGATGACGGACATCCGCGAACGGTTCGCCGCGGCCGTGGCCAAAGTTGAACCCGGTGGCGAGGCTGGGCGCAGCGCCCGGATCGAGGCGTTCGGACGCGAACTGGGACAGGTGAACGCGACCGACGCGGCCGTCGAGTTAATCGACCGCACGATTCTGAAGCCCGCCGCGTCGGCGGTCGATTCCCAGTTCAAGGATCAGCCAGCGGTGGACGCGTCCCTCCGCCACACGCTCGCGGACGTCTACAAGAATCTCGGGCGATTTGATGACGCGATCGCGTTCCAGCAAAGCGCGGTGACGATGCGCCGACGGGTTTTGGGCGAGGATGACCCGGACACCTTGAGGTCGATCAACAACCTCGGCGGCATGTTGGATGCTGGCGGTCGGCCTGCGGAGGCCGAGGCCGCGTGGCGAGAAGCCCTTGAGAAGCGCCGCCGGGTTTTGGGCGATGACGACGCCGAGACCTTCAGCACCATGAGCAATCTTGGCAACCTGCTGCGCGATCAGGGAAAATTTGCGGAGGCCGAGCCGCTTTTGAAAGCGGCGCTGGACGGCCGCCGCCGCGTCCTGGGGAATGAGCACCGGGAGACGCTTATTTCGGCGAACACCTACGGCTATTTGCTCATCGCTCAAGGCAAGGTCAAGGACGCCGAACCCTATTGGCGCGAGGCCTACGAAACCGGCCGGCGTGTCTTGCCCGCGGGCGACCGTGATGTCTTCGTGTGGACCCATAACCTGGGCGGCCTGCTGGTCGCGATGGGGAGGGCCAAGGACGCCGAAGCCCACTACCGCGAGGCCTTGGAGTTCGCGCGGCGCGTCCGCGGCGCGGAACACCCGGACACGCTGGTGAGCATGTTCAGCGTGGGGAACTCGCTTTCTACCCAGGGGCGATACGCCGAGGCCGAGCCGTTCGTCCGTGACGCCCTGGAGATTCGCCGTCGCGTCGCCGGGAATGAGCATCCGGACACGCTCGTGAACATGGCGGGCTTGGGCAACGTGCTCCGCGGACAGGGCAAACTGGCCGAGGCGGAAGCCATCCTGCGTGAATCACTCACGATTCGACGCCGCACCCTCGGCACCGACCACCCCAGCACGCTGGACGGGATGGGATCGCTGGCCCGAGTGCTGGCCGAGCAGCAGGAGTACGCGGAGGCGGAGGCCCTTTACCGGGAAGCGCTGGCGGCCGCGGTCCGCAACAAGAACGAGGATGGCTCTGGCGCACTTGTCACGATGAACAACCTCGCCAACCTGCTGAGCCTCCAGGACAATCTTGACGAGGCTGAGGGTTTCCTCCGCAAAGCGTTGGAGGCGCGCCGCCGCGTCTCGGGCGACGACCATTCCGAAACCATCATCGTGCAGAGCAGCCTGGCTGCCCTTGTCGAGAAGCAAGGAAAATTCGCCGAGGCCGAAGCACTGCACACCGAGTCGCTGGAAAAGCTCCGTCGCCTCATCGGCAACGACCATCCGAACACCCTGAACGGCATCAACAGTTTCAGCAGTTTTCTCCGGAGTCAGGATCGCCTTGCGGAAGCCGAGCCACTGGCCCGCGAGGCCGCTTCGGGTTTCGAGCGTGTGCTGGGTAAGGACCAAGGCCGCACCGGTTCCGCGAAGATGAATCTGGGCCGCGTGCTCCTGGGCCAGAAGCGATTCGCGGAGGCCGAGCCCGAACTGATCGAGGCCGCCCGGGTTCTGGCGATCGCCAGCGGAGTCCCTGCCGGACGTCTGGAACAGTGTCGGGCCGCCCTCGCGACGCTGTATGAATCCTGGGACCGTGCTGAGCCGGGCAAGGGTTACGACCACAAGGGGACGGAGTGGAGGACCAACGCCGATGCCGGTCGGGCGGGGGCGGGCACGCCCGTGGCGGGTGAGAAGAAGTAGGGGACCGGGATGCCGGACGGAGTGGCCGGGCTGTGTGCGATCCTGCCCAGTCGAAATACGTCCTATAACAAACTTTCACAAATTCCTGAAAGTTCTATTCGACTCCGAAAGTTTCGGTGCGAATAGTCTTTCATGACCACTCTCCCCGAAAACGTTGAGGCCGCGCTCCGGCCGTCGCAAGATCGATTTATCGCGGTGTGGGGGCAGATGGGCGGCGCTTGGGGGATCAGTCGGACGATGGCCGAGGTGCATGCGCTTTTGTACATCACGGGGGAGCCGACGTGTACGGACGACATCATGGAGCGGCTGCAGATCAGCCGCGGCAATGCGTCGATGTCGCTGCGGAGCCTGCAGGATTGGGGGATTGTTTCGCGGGCCCACAAGCGCGGCGACCGCAAGGAGTATTACCAAGCGGAGCAGGACGTATGGGCGATGTTCCGCGCGATTGTGCGGGAGCGGATCAAGCGTGAGGCCGACCCCTTGCTGGCGTCGCTGCACGAGATCCGGGACGAGGCCGGGCCGCGCTCGGGCCTGAGTGTGGCGGAGCTGGCGGTGCGAACGCATCACCACCGCATCGATGAGCTCGTTGACTTCTTTCAGACGGTGGAGCAACTGAGCCAGCGCTTTGTGAGCCCGGCGGGCAAGGGGCTTCAGATAGCGGCGACGTTCCTCAACAAAATGCCATCGTTCAGCGTCGGTGGCCGCCGGGCGGAGATTGAACGACCGCCCGAACCGATGGATAGGCCGGTGGAACGGGAGGACGTGGCGTGAACACCGTGCGCTCGTTGCATGTGCTTTGGTCGGTATCGACGAACGCGCTCCGGCGGTCGGTTATGGCCGGAAGAACGGCCGGGGGGGCCGGCTTGGAGGCCGGGCAACTCCCCGCGTTCACCACTTCGGACGCGAGCGTTGACCTATCGCTGGAGCTCGGGCTTGACGCGGACGGCGCGGACACGCGCGGGCCTACGGGCGTCGTAAAGGCTGTGCTGTCACCCCCGGGGGGCGTCGCGTTGGAGTTCGCCCAGAACCTCACTTTGGGGGCGTTCGGCCGGTGGGAGACCGACGCCACCGAAAATCTCCTGCACGTGACCCTCGGTGAGCCGACCAGCGACACGCCGCTGTTGGTTGCGACGCTCCGGCTGTGCGAGTCGGGGACGGTTTCGGTGCTTTACGCCCGGACCACGCTGCTTGCATACCTGGGGCTGCCGGGCGGTCGCTACGAGGTTGCGGGCGCCACGCTCTCGGAACCGACGATGTGCGGGGCCAACCGGTAGAGCGGAAGCCCGGCGGAACGCCTGATCGCAGACGGGAACAGAGAAGTCCTGAACAAAAACCCCCGGGGCCGATGGGCCCCGGGGGTCGCAAGTCAAGAGGTGGTTGCGGGATCAGCAGCCGCCGGCTTCAAACCGTGCGAAGAAGGTGTTGATGTCGTCGGAATCGACGTCATCGTCGCCGTCCTGGTCGCCGCAGGAGTCCCCGTCTTCGAAGTTAGAGAAGAAGATGGTGATGTCGTCGGAATCGATGTCCTCGTCGCCGTCCTGATCGGCGCGGCAGGAGGTGATGTCCGAGTCGCAGCCGCCGCCCACGGTGCCGAGCGGGATGCGGACGAGGGCTTCGCCGATATCGGCGTTGGCACCGCCGCAGTAGCCAGCGCCGTTGCGCAGGCGGACGACGATCCAGAGTTCGGTTTCGGTCATGAACGCGCGGTCGTCGCGGATCGTGCGGATGAAGGCGTCGTCGTCGAAAACGCCGTTGTTATCGAGATCGACCGGGTCGTTTTCGCGGGCGATGACGGTCGTGCCGTTGAGAACGATCACCCCGTTGGCCAGGATGTCCGCGGCGTTGGTGACACCGCCCACCACATAGTCACCGCTGTTGTTGGCGGCCACCAGGAAGAACGTCTGTGCGAAGACGTCGCCGACCACGCCGTCGTCCCAGGCCTCACCGGCACCGGGCGCGATCTGGACGTCGGTCCGGGCCACGACCGCGCCGTCCACAACCGCCCAGTCCTGGGTGTCTGCATTGGCGCCGTAAGCCGTCCACACGCCCGCCCCGTTGAGGTACCCAAAGTTGAGGGCGGAGATGTTGGAGACGAAATCGCTGGCGGGTACGGGGAAGCCCTCCTGGAGGACGACGGTGTTGTTGAGGACGGCGACCACGTCGGACGTGGTGGGGGCGTTGATGACGCCGGTGTAGAAGATCTCCGATTGATCGCCGCTGGCGTAGAAACCCTTGCCCTCGGTGGACCCGGTATCGATGGACCTGAGGGCGAAGATGGTTCCGCCGGCCTGGCCACCGGGAACCGTCACGCTTTCCTGAGCCCGGAGGGCGGTGCCGGAACCGGTGAATCCGGCGGTGTCGTCGGCGGTGCCGCCGGACGTCCCGGTGAGGATCGAGTAGAAGGAGACCGCGCCCGCGCCGGACATCCCCACACTGCCGTTCAGCGAACCGTACAACGAACCCGCCGGAGCGGTGGGCCCGTTGATTCCCTCGCGGGCCACGTCTTCGTAGCCCGTGCCGTTCCAGCGGACCACGACCTCGTCGTTGACGGTCGCCGCCGAGTTATAGGAGAATGCGAACTGGGTGCCGTCGTTGCTGACGCCGTAGTGGATCTCGAACTCTTCGAGTTCCTCACCGATGACGGTGTGGATATCGCCCTCGCGGGACCGCACCGCGAACGAGGCCGACGAGGTATCACCCACGAGCAGCACGTTATCGACGTCGGTCGCGTTGGTGGTGTCGGCCGAGATGATGTAGCGGGAACCATCGGCGCTGGCGAAAGGTCGATCAAAGCCGACCGCCGCATCGAACAACCCGCCGATCTCGGGGACGACCGAGTTGCTGGCGCTGGCGACCGTGGTGAAGACGCCCCGGATGGCGGCCGCGCCGGGGGTGTCGTTGCTCACCAGCGTGGCCTCGGAGTCGGTGTTGTTGACGAGCGAGGGATCGCTCGAGGTGCTCGCGACCGTCGCCGTTGCGGTGTATGTCCCGCCGCCCCCATCGACCGTGGCGGTGATGTTGAACACGACGTTGCTCGGGACCGCCATGCCCCCGATGTCGGCCGACACCACGCCGCCGGAGTGGGTGGCGCCGCCGTCGGCGGAAACAAAGCTCGTCCCCGCGGGGAGCGTGAAGCTGAACGTGACGCCCAGCGCGGGATCCGGGCCCGAGTTATTCACCGTGACCACGTAGTTGAACGTGCCGCCGCTCGCGACTGAGCAATCGCCGATGTCGGCGATGACGACACCGACGTTCGAGCCGACGATGGGTGCGCCGCCCCCGATGAACGTGGCCCCGCTGAAGACCTCGCTGGTGGTCGCGGCCCCCGGCCGGGTGAAGGGGCCGGTGTACGTCCCCGATGAAACGCTGTAGATGTAACTGGTCAGGTTCTGAAGGTCGCGGCACAGGTAGACGTTGTCACCATCCGCCGCGCAGCCGTCGATGTCGGTTTCCGTCCCCGGGTACGCTGAGAGCCGGCTGAAGGCGCCGGTATCGAACGGGGGCTCGAACACATACAAGCCACGGCCCGCGAAGCCGTTGGTCGTCGCGGTGGAGTCGTTGGTTCCGTACAGCTTGCCGTCGCTGCGGTTGTAATCGAGCCCGCCGATATCACCGGTGCTGAAGAGCCGGACGAGGGTGGTCGCGGCGGTGGTGGTGTCGACCGCGACAAGTTTGCTGGCGGTGCCCGTGCCCGCAGTGGCGAGCAGCCGGTTGGTCGCGGTGTCGAAAGCCATTCCTTGGCTGAGCGTGGTCACTTCGCCGCTGACGACGCCCACCTGCTCGGGGGTGCCCAGCGGGTTGACCGTGAACTTCCAGAGTTGCAGCCCGGTGCTGATGTACACGGTGCTGGTGCCGGGGTCGAACGCCATGGCCCGCACGCCCACACCAATGGGAAAGTTGCCGCTGTAGGTGTTGGTGATCGGTTCCCAGAACCACGCGTCCTGCGCGGCATCATCGAGCCCGATAAGAACCTGCCCGCTACACACCGTCCCCGCGAGAAGGGCGAGAGCCCCGGCCGAAGCCTTCCATGAACGCATGATTGATCTCCCTTGAAAACGTTCGCGACCTACCCCCTAGAAGAGCGACCGCGGCACGAACACACCCCGCCGTCCGCTTCGCGACAGGGCAAAGCAACCCGGGACGTCCAATGTACCAGAAAAAGGGAGCGCGTCAACCCCAAAAAATCGGGCCGGTCGCCGGGCGGTTCACGTGCCAGCGCCCGCAGATTATCGGAACATGTGCGGGCTCAGGGGGTTCTGCCACGGGATTTTTTCGCGGGCTCTCCCGAATGAAGCCAGAAGCGGAGTAACTTCTGCTCACCACCGGCGAACTCTGATTATCGCCGTTCGGTGTCCCTCCCCCGGGGGTTTCAGCCCGAAGGGAGTACACGGGCGGGGATGATCGGGTCCGCCGCTGGCACGAGCCCGAATCCACGCGTGAAAGTCGACGGTCGCGTCCTCGGAATCTGGGGTCTATTGGATCACTCGCCGCATTCAGGGCATGTCGTTCCACTTGGGTGAGCGTAATCACACACCTGACAATGCTCAGGGGAAATGGGTTGTCGTCCAGCGGTTCTTCTCAGGAAGATCGAGATGCACAAGGCGAAAAAGCAGAGAAAAAACCCGTATCTGGGGAGGTGGTTGAAAACTGACTGTTGTCCCACAAAACCAAACCGAACAAGGCTGTAGGAATAGCAGAGGCAGATTATCGTGAGCAACGTAAAGCCCGCCAAAAAACTCCACAGCAATCCGTTGGCCGCGAATGTGAGGCGCCGTGGATTCATCAGGACGGAGCCCGCAGACGGTGTGCGGCGCGAACACCGGGATGATTCCATTTGCACCGCTCGTCGGGTTTTAGCATGAACCGGCGTCCCAGGCGTTAAAGAAGACGGTGATGTCGTCGGAATCGGTGTCACCATCGCGGTCGGCGTCGCCGCACTCGTTTCCCTGGTCCCATTCGCCGAAGAACGCGGCGATGTCGTCGGAATCAAAGTCTTCGTCGTTGTCGAAGTCCGCAGCGCAGCCCCCGCTCCACGAACACGGCCCGCCGCCGGCGGTGATCGTCACGACCACCGTGTCCTGATCCGAGCCGCCGCGATTGTCGGTGACGGTGAGGGTGAGCGTGTGGACGCCCACGGGAAGTGTGGTGGAAAGAAACGCGGGTCCGTCCTGCAACACCGTCGCGCCTTCGTTCCAGCGATAGGTCACGATGGTGCCGTCGGAGTCGGCGCTGGCCGAGCCATCGACGACGAACACCTGGCTGCCATCGCCGTCGGAATCGACGACTGTCTGATCGGCACCGGCGTTCGCGGTCGGGTCCTGATTCGGCGCGATCTGGCAGCCCGTCCATTGGTTGTCAACGCGCTCACCGCAGGATGTCCCGCCACCCTGAAAGGTGCCGCCGGAGGAGAGGCATGTCGCGCCATCGGTGATGAAGCACCCGGCGGTGCCGAAGCAGCACGCGCCCTCGGGCGGCGGGCAGATGATGGGATCCCACGTGGCCCGCATGACCCAGTCGCCGCGGGGGCGGCAACCGAGGAAGCAGATGCCGAGAAAAGACTGATCGGCCTGCAACCCGCTGAAGCGCGTCCACCCGCCATTGGGGGGGCAGCCGTTGGGGCCGCAATTGACGGCGAACAGCCAGTTGTTGTTGGGCTGGGCCAGGGCTCCGTAGCCGGAACCGCAGCCGATCAGGGTGTTGTCGGTCACCGGGAAGGCGTTCCGCGACGAGGGCGGCGCGACGTTGCACGGGTTGGCCGTCTGGGCGTTGTGACGATCGATGCGGTAGCCGATGCTGAACGTGTGGGTGGTTGCGCCGGGCGGGGCGGAGATGACGATCTGCTCGGGGTCGTTGGGATCGACCGAAGCCACGATGTTGGTGCCCCGGGTGCCCGGCGCCATCACCAAGTGCGGAATAATCGTGCCGTCCGATGCGATTTCGTACGGAAAGCCTTGCGGCTGGGCCGAATTCGGCAACCCGTTCCAGACGAGCGCCGTCCACTCCGTGGTGGTCGTCTCGGTGGCGTTCAACTGCGCGAAGATGCATTCCAACTGGGTGATCTGGATCGGAAAATTGTTGGCCGGCAGCGTGTAACTGACGGCGGCGATCTCCTGCTCCGCGAATCCGCCCTGCGCGGTATACGTCCCGCCCGCAAAACTCGCATCGGTGTAACTGCTGGTCTCCGGGCAGCCCAGGCGCGGGTCAAAGCCGCCGCTGTTGCCTTGCACTGGCGTCCGGCGAGCCACCACCCGCAGCGTGTCGATCGGGATTCCGTTGATTTCCAAGGGTTGCAGGTGCGGCACGACCGGGGTCGGCGGTGAAACCTGGGCGTGCACGGAAGAGATTCCGCCCGACACTGCCGCGAGCGTGAACGCCGTTACGAATCGCATCGCGCAAGCTGTCTCGAATTGCATCGTGAACCCCTTTGTGCTCTTCAATCTGGACACCGTCGCGGCCAGAACGGCCGGACCCTTGGAACCCCATCCACTGTCCGCACCGAATGATCGGGCGGTTTCTTGCGTCCGGGCTGTGCCGGACGCCTTGGTTGCCCGACGCTCACAGCATACCACGACCACACGCCGCGCCAAGACGGTACTGAGGAATTCCGTCGCTCGGGTTGCGGAGGGCGGCAGATCGATCGCGGGCGTCGTCTGCTTGGGGAACGATTCTTATCGGAGGCGAAGCTCCCCGTGGAACCTTGAAACGACATCACTACGCTCTTTGCACATGCCCCCACGCACGCTCGTTCTCGGGATTTCCGGAGCCTCGGGCGCGGTGTACGCGCTCCGCTTCCTCGAACTCACTCTTGGCCAAGGCCACACCGTTCACTTGGTTGTCTCGGAATTCGGCCGACGCCTGCTGTTTGACGAGGCGAACATCCGAGAACTCTCGTTGGCCGCCCTCTGCCCGATGCTGGTCAATCCCCCGCCAGCCACGCCAGCCCCGACCCCTACGACCCCCACGACCGCTACCGACGCCGTTTCTCGCCTCTTCATTCACCCACACAAAGACGTGGGGGCCGTGATCGCATCCGGGAGTTTTCTGCACGACGGCATGGTCGTCCTCCCCTGTTCATCCGCCAGTTTGGGGGCCATCGCCACCGGCAGCGGCTCCAACCTGCTGGCCCGGGCCGCGGCCGTCACCCTCAAAGAACGCCGTCCACTCATCATCTGCCATCGCGAGATGCCGCTCAGCCTCATAGATATCCGCAACATGGAAACCCTGGCCCGGGCGGGGGCGACGCTGTGTTCGCCCAACCCGGGCTTCTACCTCCTGCCCGCCACCATCAACGACCTTGTGGACTTTGTCGTCGGGAAAGTCCTGGACCTTTTGGGCGTCGAACACCAGCTGAACACGCGTTGGACGAGTGGCAAGGGCCATTCCTAAGCGCGGTTTCGATTCCGGCGCAGGGTCCAGATTGCTTCGGCCCGGCGGGGAGCAGAGGCCTGAACGACAGACGGAGGCAGAGCGGACCCGGAAGGAAACAGATAAAAGCGAAGGTGGGCGGGCTGCGGCGTGATCACCCCGACGCAAATGCTTCTTTCTTTATCCTCTTTGCTCCGCTCCGTCTACCGCTGCATTTGTGTGGGGTGCTTCGTCCGCAGCCCGTTGCGCAAGTGACGTCGGAGTCGGAGTTTTGCTACGTCGTGAAGTCGCTCGAGACAGGAATCCGGAACACACCGGATCATCGACAAGCCGGAAGTTGCCCGATTGCGGGCGGCGGCGCATCCAGATGGACCTTCGTGGGGGTGCAACACCCCATTCGTTTCTCCCTAGGTAGGCCCGTCGAACCCGCCCCGCATGATTCGTGTACACTACCTTAAATGCCGATCAGTGTTGGAGTTCTCACGCTGTGGTCGGGACGTTTCAGAGGGGCTCGCGAGGGGCCCGTTCTGGGGCGCTCGTTCCTCCGTTTCCGCATGACACGCTCACCATTTCCAGACTGTTCAGACGTTTCTTTCAGCTTTCTGTTGTAGTCGGCACCATCCGATCACGAGACTTGCCAGGAGATCGCGCTTTATGAAGTATTGCCCCCGCCTCAACTTGTCTGCCGCGCTGGTCCGCGGCTTGGTCGCGACCACCGCGCTCGCTTTGGTCGCGGGTTCGACCATGCCGGTCTTGGCCCAGCCGCCGGTGCCGCCGGGCACCCCCGCCGAAGGTGACCTCAAGCCGTTTGCCGATGTGAGCAAGGGGTATGAGAAGGTGATTTCCACCACCGACGACAAGAGTTTCTACAACCTCTGGAGCAAGTCCAAGGACGGCAGCCTTCTCGCCGAACTGCCCCGGGGCTACGAGAACCAGCGTCACTTCATCTCGCTGACCATCGCCAGCGGCGAGGAATACGCCGGTCTCCAGCAGGGCGATATGTACGTCTACTGGAAAAAGATGGACAATCGGCTGGTCCTCATGGAGCCCGAGATCGCGACCCGCAGCACGGGCGATCAGGAAAGCAAGAGCAGCGTCAAGCGGCTCTTCACGGATCGGGTGATTCTTGATGTGCCGATCCTTTCGACGGGCCCCAGCGGCCAGCCGGTCTTCGACATGAAGGAACTGCTGGCCGGCCGCGTGGCGCAGTTCTTCGGCAACGGCGGGTTTCTGTCCTCGGGGGCCCGGGGCGCCAACCCGCGGCTCTCCTCGCTGAAGAGTGCCAAGGCCTTCCCGCACAACGTCGAGATTTCCTATGAGATGCCGACGGAAGGCGGCCGGCTGAAGGAGTTCCACTACTCCATCAGCCTGATCCCCGATTCCACGGGCTACACGCCCCGCGAGGCCGATGAACGGGTCGGCTACTTCACCACGGTCTACCGCGACCTCGGAAAGTTCACCGACAAAGACAAGTGGGTCCGGTACGTCAACCGCTGGAACCTCGAGAAGCGCGACCCAAAGCTCAAACTCAGCCCCCCCAAAGAACCCATCGTGTTCTACATTGAGTCCGCCGTTCCCGTGCGCTACCGCCGCTGGGTCCGCGACGGCCTCCTCGATTGGAACAAGGCCTTCGAGAACATCGGCATCATCGACGCCATCGAAGTTCGCCAGCAGGATGAATCGACCGGCGCGTTCATGGACCTTGATCCCGAGGACGTCCGCTACAACTTCATCCGCTGGTTGTCCAACGACATCGGCACCGCCATCGGGCCTTCGCGCGTCCACCCCCTCACCGGTCAGATCCTCGATGCCGACATCGTTCTGACCGACGGCTGGATCCGCCACTTCTGGGTTCAGTACAACCAGATCCTCCCCGAGATCGCCATGGAAGGGATGGCCCCCGAAACCTTGGCGTGGCTTGACAAGAATCCGCAGTGGGATCCGCGCATCCGTCTCGCCGACCCGGCCCAACGTCAGTTCCTGATTGCTCAGCGGGCTCGCAAGGGCGTTCTGGCGTACGGCGGCCACGCCATCGCCGCCCTCGACCCCGCCATGAAGGACGGCCAGTCCCGAATGATCGGGACCGGCGAATTCGACGGCCTCACGGGCCGCACGAGCCAGTCGGCCGGCCTCTGCATGGCCGCCACGGGCAAGGCGTTTGACATGGCGATGGTCCGCATGACCCTCGACCTGATGTCCGAAGACGAACTGGCCGCCCTCGAACCCGAGAGCGCCAAGAAGAAAAAAGCCCGGAAGGAAGCCGAGGAAGCGGCGGAGAAGGCGGATGGCAGCGACTCCGTATCCGAGGCCGACAAGTCCGACGAACAGAAAGAGGCCGACAAGAAGAAGGCCGAGGCCAAGAAAGAGGCCGACAAGCCCGAAAGCCTCGACGGCGTGCCGGAATGGTTCATCGGGCCCCTGATGCGCGACCTCACCTGCCACGAAGTAGGCCACACCCTGGGCCTGCGCCATAACTTCAAGGCCTCCAGCATCTACACGATGGAGGAAATCGCTTCCGACGCCGTCAAGGGCAAGGTCTCCTACACCGGCTCGGTCATGGACTACACCGCCGCCAACATGTCCATGAAGGACGGCAAACTGACGGGCGACGTCACGATGATCGACATCGGACCCTACGACATGTGGGCCATCGAATATGGCTACGGCTCGGGCGACCTGAAGGAAGTCCTCAAGCGCAACACCGATCCGCTCCTCACTTACGGCACGGATGAGGACACCGGCGGCCCCGATCCGCTGGCCCGCCGCTACGACTTCGCCAAAGACCCCATCAACTTCGCCAAAGATCAGATGACCCTGGCCCGCTACCACCGGGGCCGCCTTCTCGACAAGTTCGTCAAAGATGGCGAATCGTGGGCCAAAGCCCGGCGTGGCTACACCCTCACCCTGGGCATGCAGACGCGGTGCCTGAGCATGATGTCCAACTGGGTGGGCGGCGCGTTTGTCAATCGTGCCCGCAAGGGCGACCCGAACGCCACCAACCCCCTCCAACCCGTCCCCGCCGAGCAGCAGCGTGAGGCTCTGGCGTGGGTCATCGAGAACTCGTTCTTCGATGAGTCGTTCGGCCTCACCCCCGAACTCCTGTCCAAGATGACGGTCGACAAGTGGATGGACCAGGGCGGCTTCGGCGAGGCCATGCAGGAACCCACCTGGCCGATCCACGACCGTGTGGCCGGCGTTCAGAGTTCGGTGTTGACCATGCTGATGAACCCGACCACCCTGCGGCGCGTGTTCGACAACGAACTGCTGGTTCCCTCGGATTTGGATGCCGTGACACTGCCCGAGGTGTTGGACACCATCACCAACGCGGTGTGGAGCGAACTCGACACCACTTCCGAAACCGACTTCACGGCCCGCAAGCCGATGATCTCCAGCCTCCGCCGCAACCTGCAGCGCGAGCACCTGGAGCGCATGATCGACCTCGCCATGGGCACGGGCTCGGGCGAGGCGGGCAAGCCGGTCAGTAATCTGGCGACCTCGAAACTCCGCTCGGTTCGTGGCAAAATCGCCGACGTGATCGGCGAGAAAGCCGACGAACAGGGCAACCTCGACGCTTACACCTTCGCACACCTTTCCGAGGCCCAGATCCGCATCGACAAGGCCCTCGACGCCAACTACATCATCAACGGCGGCTCCATGATCCCGGACCTCCGCTTTCTCTTCGGCCAGACCCCCAACACCATTCCTAATAACACCTCGATCTCGCCCGAAGCCCTCATCCCGGGAGCCTCGAGCACCATCGCCCCTTCGCCGGCGCCCGCCGCCCCTGCGGTTGATCCCACGAAGCCCTGACTCACGCCTTCCATCCCTTAAACCCCTGAGCCCGCGGCACCATTCGCCGCGGGCTTTTAGTTGGTGCGATCGGTGTGCGCAGGGACCGCGTCGCTGACGACCTCCCCGTGTTCTCGGGGCCGATTCCGAAACTTTGCCGGACGACCGTCTTATCGTTTTCCTCGGTGCTCTCTGACTCTCCATAGGTTTCCATCTTGGTCAATGTCCCCTCCCACGAGCCCACCCCATGCCCACTCCCCACGCCGGCCCGTTCAATCCCTCAGCCGCCGCCGGGCTTGTCACGCTCCGCAAGGTGCTCGACGACGCCGGCTATCTTGTCAGCCGGCTGGGCGCCACCGGGGTCATCCCATCCGCGAACGTGGTTCTTCCCAAGCCGGAGATTCTGGTCCGGCTGAAGGGACTCGGCCGCTTTGAGACGCTGGCGCGACTGCTGACCATGGGGGACGCTGTGGCCCGGAGCGAAGCCGATGCGGCCCTTGGGCCGCTGGGGTGCGGGCCGTTGCTCGCGTGCGGGTTGCTGCACGAGGAAGGCGACACCGTGCGGGGCGAGGCCGCGCTCGTCCCGGTCGCCCACCTGCTCATGCTGCGCGATCTTCATGGCAACATGACCGGCGGAAAGGTGCGTGACGATCATGTTTTGGCGGTGGGCCTGGCGTCGCTGGCCGTCAATGAACTGACCCCCCGCCGGAGAATCGCGAAGGCGCTGGACATCGGCACCGGACAGGGGATTCAGGCGATCGCGGCGTCCACCCACGCCGCGCAGGTCGTCGCCACCGACGTCAACACGCGGGCGCTCAACTTTGGAGCGATGAACGCCGCGCTGGCCGGTCGCTCCAACATCGAGTTTCGGATGGGGAGCTTCCTGGAGCCGGTGAGAGGTGAGGAGGGCACGTTCGACCTCATCGTCTCCAACCCGCCCTTCGTGATCCGCCCGCCCGACACCGTCGCGGGGTTCAGCGCGGGGCTCTCGGGCGATCAGGCCGTCGAACATCTGGTGCGCGAGACGCCCAAGTTCCTCGCGGAGGGCGGGTTCGCGGTTTTCCTCGGGAACTGGCATCACACGGGTGAAGACGACTGGGCACTGCGGCCGCGTGAGTGGCTGCGGGCTTCCGGGTGCGATTCCTGGCTCATCCAGTTTCAGGTGAAGACGCCCAAGGACTACGCCCTGCACTGGATCCGCGAAGTGACCGAGTCGGAAGACGCCGACCTCTCGGAACTCGCGCGCTGGACGGACTATTACGACTCGCTGTCCATCAAGGCGATCAGCTTCGGGGCCGTCATCATGCGCAAGCGGACCGGCGACAACTGGCTGCGCCAGCAAGTGATCCCCAAGGAACTCCGTCGGGGCGACGCCGGCGAGCAGGTTCTCCGGATCTTCCAGAACGAGACGCTTCTCCACACCCGCCGCCCCGAAGACCTGGTCGCCATGAACCTCCGCGCCACCCCCGGCGTGATATCAAACCGCTCCCAGGCCCTGGAACGCGACGGCTGGAAGACAAGCGGCCACGAGATCGGCCACCGCCAGGGCTTTGTCATGCCCCTCGCGGTCGATGAGCCCCTGTGCGCCCTGCTCGCCGCGTGCAACGGTTCCAAACCGGTTTCGGCGATTATGACGGCCATGGCGACCAAGGCGGGCACAAACCAGGCGTTCGCGATGACGCAAGGGGCGCGGGTGGTGGTGGATCTGTTGAGGGCGGGATACCTGACGGCGTAGCCCGCCAATCGCAAAAGGCACCGGATTACCGCCGGCGGCGGAAGGGGCGCCGCCGCCGATCGACGGGGTTCGCGTTGATTCCCAGCGCGTCACGGACCCGGGCGGAAGCAAAGCACGGTGAATTCGTAGGTGTACGGGTCGACGTTGGGCGCTGTGAGCAGGCCGGTCCCGTCCGATCGCAGCATGGTCACGCCGCCCGAGGCTCGGGGTGAGACGCGGTATGAGTAGGCATCCTCAAAGGCCACCGGACTGCCGCCCGCGAGTGCCAAGGTAATCCATACCTCAGTCGCACCAAGGCAGTATTGGGCGGAGTGTCGATCCGACCGATGGACGCCAGCCTGTCGATCGTGCCGCTTCGCGCGATCACCTCGACCGGGATGGAGGAAGTGGCGTTGATCGTCAGCGCGCCGATGGAGTCGGTCGTGAGTCCCTGGATCGTCACGGAGACGAACGAGTGTCCGCTGCCCGAGAAGTTCGTCGTGATCGCGATGTCGCTCCCGGACGCGTAGGTGCCCGCGCCGGTGCTGCCGGCGCTGGGGCTGATGGTCACGGTGATGGTGCCGTGGGCGGCCGCACAGAACAACATGAGTACGGACGCCACCCAGCCCGGCATCTTCATGACCGTCTCTTTCTCATCGACCTGAGAGCGAGCGAGGCGAGCGCCAACCCGAGCCATCCGGGGCTCGGCACGCGCGACGCTAAGCGTATCCCCGCGAATGGGAGGTCGGGTACGACGACGCCCGTGATGAAGTCGAGCCGGTCCGGAGTAAAGGTGTTCACCCCTACCGATGTACCCTTCATCGCCGGCTGGCCGTCGATCCACTCCCCCAGGTACTCCGGCGCCCCGCCCGAACCATCGAGCAGCCCCCACGGCGACACGGCGTTCGGGTACATCCCCACCGGCACCCAGAACGGGGCGTTGGGGTAGTCCCCCGCGCTGGATTCCGCCCCGGGCGTGCCCGGCAGGCCGCCGATGGGCTCGACATCGCTCGAGTGCGGGAAGAGCCAGTATCCGCCCTCACCCACGCCCAACTTGTTTGGGTCCCAGTGCAGCCCCTTCACCAGTTCGCTCCAGTTGGGAATCCAGAACTTGGCGTCGGCCGCCGGCGTCGAGTCGCCCACCCATCTCGGCCATTCACCGTCCCACACCACGCGGAAGGTGCTGATGTCGTAGACCCCCCCCTGGAACGCGGCGAGGTCGGACCGCTTGTCGTTGTGCAGCCAGTTGCAGAACCGGGCGGCGTAGAGCCACCCCATCTGCGCCGCGGCGTGCTCGGCGCCCTCGAACGTGAACCAGCGGTGGTCGCCCCCGTAGAAGATGTCCCGCCCCAGCGTGATGTCGTAGGGATTGACGGAGGGGTCGGCGGTCACCAAGGCGTCCGCGAACTCGATCCACTGCGTGTTGGTGATCTCGGTCCGCGTCAGCCGGTACTCGTAGGCCACGCTCCCGATGGGGCGGTCGAGGAAGAGATAGTCCTCGGGCTGCGCGGCGGGATTGCCGGGATCGCCGACCGTGCGCCACTCGAACCCGTAGTCGGGAACCCCCTGCGCGAACGCCCCCGCCGCCGCGGCGCACAGCCCGATGGACGCCGACACCACCGGCAAAAGCCTCATGGAACGCTCTCCCTTGTCAGGCTGCTAAAGCCGCCACGCCGCCACCCCGGAATCGGCGGACGCGATCGTTATCGGCGTTCATCGGCGTTTGGGAGCACACGTCGGTTGTGAACGGCGCCCGCCGGCCGCCGTGGTGAAGAGCGCCCCGGCCCGGATCCGCTCGACCGCCCCCGGTTGGCGATGGGCGGCCGCGGATTACCGCCGACGACGGAGGACCGCCAGGCCCATCAGTCCGGCCGCTGCCAGCGCCCCCGGTGCCGGCACGATCTGCCCCCGGATCTCACCGTCGGGGAAAGCCTCCGACCGGATGTTCACATACAGGTTGCCCGTCATCAATTCCATCTCCTGCTCTTCTGTCAGCAGGAAAACGTCGTGAGAGAACCATTCCGTGCTGCCCAGCGCGCTCGACAACGCCAGGGTCCCCGGGCCCGCGCTTCCAGGCCCGCCCACGTGAATGCTCCCGCCCGTGAGCAGACCCATGAAGCCGTGGGCCTCCACTTCAAAGTGGAAAATATTGCTGTGAGTGTCATACTCGCCCGAGGCAAAGCCCACCGCCGGCGACCCGTTCGAGGGGGACTGACCCGCACCCGACAGAACCGCCGTGAAGGGGTGGTCGTGCCCGAAAGCAGGCACGGTCCAGAGCAGCATGCCGGCAGCGGCGGCGAAAACGGTCAACGGAACTTGCAAAGTCATGACAATATTCCCGTGGGTTCGGATTGAGGGTACCTGGGCGCGGATGTCGGTCCGCCCCCATTCTACTGCACGCACCTTGCACGATTTTCGGAAGCACCTGCTGACACGTTTTCTCGCCGGGGTGCGTATCAGAACCGCCCGACAAGGTCCGCACGGACAGGGCATAAGGCCCTTGGTGCCCTTCGCGGCAGACCGTCATCGGCGGAAAACAGCCGCTGGGAATTCCCAACAGTCCCCACATCGGCGGGTGAAACCCGTCGTTGCGATCCGGTCAGTCCTTTGTCTGTGAGAAGTTCCCCAACCCCGAGGCCGAAAACGCGTGTGGAAATGGATATTGGCGTTCGTGGTGGTGTCGATCCTGGGGTGCGGTGGGGCGGGGTACTACCTGTATGAATCGGGGCAGGTAAAGGGCTGGATGGAGCAGATGAGGCCGGACCTCAAAGGGGTCGCGGTACGGCTGACCACGGTTAACAAGGGCGACCTGATCCGAACGGTGAGCGCTCCTGGAACGATCGAGCCGAAAACGAAGGTTGAAGTTTCTTCTCAGGTTTCGGCCCGCATTATCGGGCTTCCGTTTCGCGAGGGACAGACGGTAAACGCGGGCGATGTGGTCGTAAGGCTGGACGCCCGAGATTTGGCCGCGCTCGTCGACTCGGCGAAGGCCCAACTCAAGACCGAGGAGGCGCGGCTGGAGGGGTCGCGGGCGACGTTTGCGAACTTCAGCGTCGAGTTCAACCGCCGCAAAGAGTTGTACGGCAGCAAGGACATCGCGAAAACCGAGCTCGACCAGTTCGAGGCGGAGTATTTGCGGGCCGAATCCAACTTCAAGGCTCAGCAGCACGCCATCGAGATCGCCAACGCCAACATCATCCGGGCCGAGAAGGACCTCGACAACACCGTCATCACATCGCCCATCGGGGGAATCATCACCCGGCTGGATGCCGAGGTCGGCGAGACCGTGGTCGTCGGCACGCTCAACAACCCGGGCTCGGTCATCATGGAGATCGCGGACCTGGGCGTGATGATCGTCAAGACGCGGATCGACGAGGCCAACATTGCGCCGATTAAGGCGACCCAGAGCGCCCGCGTCTTTGTGAACGCATATCCCGATCGCACGTTCCAGGGCACGGTCGAGAACGTGGGCCTCAAGAAGCGCACCGACACCGACGGGACCACGTACTTTGAGACCGACATCATCCTGCTGGAGCTCCCCGAGGGCATCCTGCTTCGCGACGGCCTGATGGCGAACGCCGACGTGCAGGTCGAAACCTTCCGCGAGATCGTCAAGGTGCCCAGCCAAGCCGTGCAGGACCGGGCCATCGACGACCTTCCGCAGGAGGTCACGGAGAACAACCCGCGGATCGACAAGACAAAGAAATACTGCCGCGTGGTCTTCACGATGGTGGACGGAGCGGCGAAGGCGATCCCGGTGACGACGGGCACCAGCGACCTGACGGACACCGTCGTGATGCAGGGGCTGGAACCTGGCGTCTCCATTATCATCGGCCCGTACAAGATTCTTTCGGTCCTCAAGCACGATCAGAAGGTGATCGACGAGGCGACGGTGCCGAAGAAAGAAACACCGGTTCCGAAGAAGTCGTGAGTCTTGAGAATCCTCTCCTTGCCTTCCCCGGTGCCCAGTGCCTAGCCCCTAGTGCCTTCTTCGCATGACCATCCGCATCTCCGAACTCTGGAAGATCTACCGCGTCGGCACCGAGAAGGTGCAGGCTCTTCGCGGCGTCGATCTGCACATCCGCGCCAACGAGTTTGTGGCCATCATGGGCTCTTCGGGCTCGGGCAAGAGCACCCTGATGAACATCCTGGGATGCCTCGACCAGCCCACCGCCGGGAAGTACGAACTCAACGGGAGGCCGACCCACAAGATGGGCGCGGCGGCGCTCTCGCGGGTTCGGAACGAGGAGATCGGATTCGTCTTTCAGTCGTTCGAGCTCCTCAACCGGGCTAGCGCGCTGGATAACGTGATGCTCCCGCTCATCTACTCCCGCACGAACTTCTGGGGGGCCAAAAAGCGGGCCGCCGAGGCCCTTGACCGCGTCGGGCTCTCGAACCGCATGGACCACCGGCCCAACCAGCTTTCGGGAGGTCAGCGACAGCGTGTGGCCGTGGCCCGGGCCCTCGTCAACAAGCCCAGCATCCTCCTCGCCGATGAGCCGACCGGCAACCTCGACTCCAAGACCAGCGAGGAGATCATCGCGCTCTTCCAAAAACTGCACGACGAGGGGCAGACGATCGTCGTCGTCACGCACGAAGAGGACATCGCCGGGCACGCCCGCCGCATCGTCCGACTGCGCGACGGGCGAATCCTTTCCGACCATCCGACCGAAGCCGACCCCGTGCACCGCGAGTTCCTTGCCCGGGCCGCCCTCATGGCGACCGAAGCCGTCGCGGTTCCGACGGCCGACTCGCTCCCCGGCGGCCCTCCATGATCGTCGTTCGTCTCCTCATCCAAACCGTGGTGCTCGCGCTCAAGCAGATCTGGGCGAACAAGGTCCGGGCGATGCTGACGACGCTCGGCATCATCATCGGCGTTGTGGCCGTGGTGGTCCTGGCCGCCGCGGGGCAGGGGTTCAAGACGTTCATTCTCGATGAGTTCGCGACGCTGGGCGCGAACAAGGTCTGGATCTTCCCTCGCATGCCCGACGATCAGCGCGACCGCTTCAGTTTCCGCCAGATCCGTCTCACCATCGAGCAGATCGACGCCCTGATGCCGGCCGCCCCGTCGCTCGCGGCGATCACGCCCGTGATGCAGATCAACGAAACCGTGCAGGCGGGCGAGCGGGTCCAGCAGTTTGTCTCCATCTCGGGCGTGCGGCCGAGTTGGCATGACATCGAGGACCGCTCGGTCGTGCAGGGCCGGGCCCTGATGGAGGTGGACGAAGAGGAGCGTCGCCAGGTGTGCCTTGTCAACGACAAGGCCATCGAGGAACTCTCGCTCCCCGCGGACCCATCCGGAACCACCATCCTCGTCGACGGCCGCCGCTTCCTGATCGTGGGCGTGGTCGAAACCAAGGCCGTCAGCCCGATGTTCGGCGGCAACGAGGCCCAAACCGAGGTCTTCATCCCGTTCCGCACCGGCGAGATGATCCGCCCACGGCCGCGGCTGTACGCGATCGCGACCACCAAAGCCCCCGAACTGTTCGTGGACGCCAAGGAAGAGGTGCGGGCTCAACTGCGCCGCATGCGGGAACTCAAGCCCGAAGACCCCGACACCTTCGGGGTCGAGGCCATCGAGCAGGTGATCAACCAGTTCAGCAAAGTCGCAACCGGCATCACGGTGTTTATCGCGGGCGTCGTGTCGATCTCGCTGTTGGTCGGCGGCATCGGCATCATGAACATCATGCTGGTGTCGGTGAGCGAGAGGACCCGCGAGATCGGGCTCCGCAAGGCCGTCGGCGCCCAGCCGGTCGTCATCCTCCTTCAGTTCCTCGTCGAGGCCATCACGCTCTGCTTGGCCGGATGCATCGTCGGCCTCGCCATCGGGATGGGCGGCGTGGCCCTCATGCGCATGGCCACCGAGTCGCCCGTTGCCAAGGCCGAAGCCCCCATGTGGTCGCTCATGCTCTCCGTCGGCTTTTCGGCCGTCACGGGCGTCGTCTTCGGAATGTTCCCGGCGATCAAGGCGGCCCGTCTTGATCCCATCGAGGCCCTGCGGCATGAATGAACCTTCTCTGAACCCCGAGATCGCATTCACCGCGGCGGCCCGAAGGACGCGGCGAACGGGGGGGCGCGGGCGCGGGCCCACGGATCATGATTCCATAGCGCCGTTCCCACGTCTTCGACTGCGGGTCCTTTGCGTCTCTGCGGTCAATCTTGTCCTGTTCGCGATGTCAAGCACCGGCTGCGGGCACGAACGCAATCCGTTCGCCTCGCTCGATTCCGACCGTGGCCGGCGAGTCCCCATCGAACGCCTGCGCGATCTTGATTCGGCCCGACTGGAACGCTTCAAGGCCCCGCCCCGCGCTCCCGAAGACCCCGGCCCGAAGGCCCAGACCCGTTTCGATAACGCCGAGAGCATCCAGTTCCCTATCGAAGAAGCCCGGGAAGCGGTCCTCACCAACAACCTCGACCTCCGCGTCGCCCTCGTCGATCCCTCCATCGCGCGCGAACGCCTGAGCGAAGAGGAGGCCAAGTTCGACAGCGCGTTTTTTCTGCGCGCCAACTGGTCCGAGTTCGATTCCCCCACATCCTCGTCGCTCGTCACCTCCACCGGCCAATCCCGCCGCATCGAACCCGGCGTCCGCATCCCCACCCGCACCGGCGGTACGGCCGAGATCTCCCTGCCGGTGTCGCGTGACGAAAACGACAACTCTTTTTCGACGCTCAACCCTTCCTACACCTCCGACCTCCAGTTTTCCCTCAGCCACCCGCTCCTTCGCAACGCCGGTCGCCGCACCAATACGGCCAGCATCCGCATCGCCGCCTACGACGACCAGGCCGTCCAGGCCCGCACCAAATTGGAGGCCATCCGTCAGATAGCCGCCGCAGACCGGTCGTACTGGCGGCTGTACCAGGCCAAGCGCGATCTCGAAGTCCGGCAGCAGCAGTACGAACTCGCGTCGGCCCAGTTGGATCGCGCCGGCCGGCGGGTTCGGGCCGAACTTTCTTCGGAGATTGAATCGATCCGGGCCGAATCCGGGGTCGCCGACCGCTTGGAAGAGATCATCACCGCGCAGCGCACGCTCCTCCTTCAACAGCGCGAGTTCAAACGCATCGTCAATATCCCGGGCCTCGGTATCGAGACCACGATCCTCATCGAGCCCGCGACCCCGCCCGACCCCATCGAGTACGAGTTCGACCTCGTCGCCCTGACCGCCGAGGCTGTTGCCAACCGCATGGAGATGCTCGAACTCGAACTCCGGCTCGCCAGCGACGCCGCGACCATCGCATTCAACCGCAATCAGACGCTGCCCCTGCTCAGCCTCGATTACACCTACCGCATCAACGGCCTGGGCGGCGGCCTCGACGATTCGTTCCGCACACTCTCCGACAACCGTTTCGAGGATTGGTCGCTCGGGCTCGCCGCCGAAATCCCGTTCTCTAACGAACAAGCCCGCTCCCGCCTCGCCCAATCGATCCTCCTCCGCATCCAGCGGCTGAACACCCGGGACGCCCGCGAACAATCCATCCGGCAGGAAGTCCTGAACGCCGCCGACGTCCTCAACGAGGGCTGGCAGCGCATCATCGCGGCCCGCCAGTCGGTGATCCTGAACACCCGGGCCTTCGCGGCCGAGCAACGGACCTTCGATGTCGGCCGCAGCACCAGCACCGACGTGCTCGACGCCGCTTCCCGCCTCGCCGAAGCCCAGCTCACCGAGATCCGGGCCCTCACCGAATACCAGATCGCCCAGGTCGATCTCGCCTTTGCCACCGGCACCCTCCTGGGCGCGGCCAAACTCGACTGGGACGCGGCGATCCCCGTCCGTCCCGACCTCCGGGGTCCGGATCCGGCGGAGTAAGGCCGGCGGCGACGGACCGGGCGTCAAACAGTTGCGGGCGCAAGCCCGGGAATAGTGTCGGTCGTGAGCGACGGCACGCCCCTGCACCCGTGACATACCGGCTTGATCGAGCCGCCTCCGCGGTCGGGACGCTCGCCGACCAGGACGACCACGCCACCTATTGGAGGATGCGGACCCCCTTGGAGCGGCTGGTTGCGCTCGAGTATCTCCGCCTGATGGCTTATGGCGCTACCGCCGGACTTCAAAGAGTTGTTGGTAGTGCTCAACCGGGCGAGGAATGAATACCCCCTCGTCGGCGGCTGCGCCGTGAGTTATCACGGCTATCCCCGTCCCACGGATGATCTTGACCTTTGGGTGGCCATCCACAGCGATGCCAAGCCGATGCCTTTCGGATGGGGGCCGCGTCGTGGGGTTGACCGCTTACTTGACGAACGAAAGCTGGTCGAGCAGGATCCCCTCGACGTCCTCAAGGTCGAGGACGTACTTCGTCGGACGCGGCGCTCCGTTGGAGTTGCGTCCTTGCCGCATCTCACCCAGCTCGCTCACGGAATCCTTGTCCATCCTAAGAAACAAAATCTCCCTGAGATTGGCGTGGGTCTTGCGGTATCGTGAAACTGCGGTCCGAGTGGGCCGCTCTTTCCCATAGGCAGACAGGCCGCCCTTAAGTTCGGTGTGCCACGCCTGAAATGTACGGTGGACATCGTTGTATTCGACGTCGCAGAGCGCGACTCTTCGCCCCAGAGGGGCGCAGGAATGTAGCCACGGGTGGAGCGCGGCCCGCGTCTTCGCGGATGGAGCGGAACCCGTGGACGCGGTGTCATTTTCACGATCCCGCCCCGGAGGGGCAGAGGCGACGCCCGTCGGCGCGGCGGCTCAGTCAAACACCTATTTCTCGTCGAACTCGATCTCATGCAGGCGGAGCATCCGCAAGAGTTCCGACTTGAAGTTTTCCTTCTTGTGATGCTCGCGCTGTCGCGTGATGTACTTCTTGACGGCTGCTTCCTGCGACTTGCTAACGGAGAACACTCCGTACCCCTCCTGCCACGCGAAAGCGCCGAGGTGGGGAAACGTGTCATGGATCCACTTCGACGAGTTCGCCTTGACGGCACGCATCAGGTCTGACACCGTGGCGTCGGGCCGCCACCAGCATGTACATGCGAACATGATCCTCGATGCCACCGATGTCGTAGAGCGAGCCCGTCTCGCTCCGAACGATGCCGCCCATGTACAGATACAGGCGCTCCGCGACGTCGGGCGTAATCCATGGCTCGCGACGCTTGGTGGAGAAGACGATGTGCAGCAGAATCTGTGAGCAGGTGCCGGGCATACTGGTTCTTTCGGTGTTTCGGGTGACACCCTCTGCCCCTCCGGGGCAGGAGGAGAGTATTGGGGGGACACGCTTTCCACGGGTTCCGCGAGGCTCTGCCCCGGGCCGCTGCGCGGCGGGACCGCCTCGCTCCACCCGTGGCTACAACCCGGCGCCCCGCTGGGGCGTTCTCAGGCGAGCCGCAGGACCCTCAACGGAGGTTGAACCGTATGCGATTCCAAAGTCCCGCCGTGCTGGAAATGCACAGAAGCCTCCTCCCCGCTTCTATCCTCCATTGATGCACCTTCCCGACGATCAGTTCGCCGATCTCTCCGCGCGGATTGTCGCTTTCGCCCGGCACTACTGGAACTCGCTCGAATCTCTTCCGGTCCGGCCCCCAACATCACCCGGCGACGTCCTTGCCCAGCTCCCGACAGAGGCGCCCCGGCACGGGGCCGACGCCGCCGAGTGGGACCGCGTCTTTTCTGACCTCGAATCGATCGTGCTTCCCAACCTCACGCACTGGCAGAGCCCAAACTTTTTCGCCTTCTTTCCGGCCAACATCAGCGGCCCCGCCATCTTGGGCGAACTGCTCTCGGCGTGTCTGGGCGTGCAGGGCATGATGTGGTCGACCAGCCCGGCCTGCACCGAGGTCGAGATCCGCATCCTCGACTGGCTGGTTGAGATGTTGGGGCTGCCGTCCTCTTTTCTGTCCACCAACCACAACGGCGGCGGCGTGATCCAATCGACCGCCAGCGAATCGACGCTCGCCGCGCTGGTCGCGGCCCGGCGTCGGACCCGCAAGGCCGGCGTTGATGCCTCCATGATGACGCTCTACGCCTCCAACCAGGCCCACTCATCCATCGTGAAGGCCGCCATGATTGCCGGCTTCGCCGACGATGGCAACGACCGTTCCCATCTCCGCCTGATCGACGTCGGGCCCGCCTTCGGCATGCGCTGCGATGCCCTGGCGGCGGCCATGAAGGAAGACATCGCCGCCGGCCTCGTTCCCATCTTCATCGCCGCCACCATCGGCACCACCGGCACGACCGCCGTTGACCCCATTCCGGAGATCGCCGACGCGATCGACGTTGTCGCCGCTCATCTGCCCTCCCGCCCTTGGCTGCACGTTGACGCCGCCCACAGCGGGGCCGCCCTCATCTGCCCCGAATTCCGATGGATGTCCGCGGGCGTCGAGCGGGCCGACTCCTTCTGCTTCAACCCCCACAAGTGGCTGCTCACCAACTTCGATTGCGACTGCTTCTGGACCAGCGACCGCGCCTCCCTCATCGGGTCCATGAGCATCACGCCGGAGTATCTCCGCAACGAAGCCAGCGATGCGGGAACCGTCACCGATTTCCGCGACTGGCACATCCCCCTCGGCCGCCGCTTTCGATCGCTCAAGCTCTGGCTCGTCATCCGCCACTACGGGGTCGAAGGCCTGCAAGCCTTCATCCGTGAGCACGTTGAGTTCGCGGCGATGTTCGAGGCCCTCGTCCGGGCCGACCCCCGTTTCGAAATTGTCGGCGAACGCACCGTCAACCTCGTGTGCTTCCGCCTTGGACCGGTCGCCCACGAAACCTCCACGCAAACCGACGCCCGCAACCGGGCCCTCATCGACCGGATCAACGCCACCGGCCGCGCCTACCTCATCCACACCGTCACGCCCCCGGTCGATGACCAGCCCGCCAAGTTCATCCTCCGGATGTCGATCGGCGCGGTCCGCACCCGCCAGCACCACGTCCGGGACACGTGGTCGCTCATCGCGGGCCTGGCCTAAGGCGATACAAGCGGAACGACGCAGCGGGTTGAACGCAAGCAGCCGGTGTGCTTGCTACTTCTTCGTGCCCCGTCTTGGCCCGCTTTCGCCTCTCCTTGGTCCTCCGTGCTCTCCGTGTTCAGGCCGCCTTCGTACACTCCGCCCATGGCCAAGAAAGCCGCGAAAACCGACGCCCTTCCCAAGCCCGCGCTCCCCAAGCCCTCCGGCCTGCTCGACGCCACCTGTCGCATCGCCGTTCTGTTCGGCGAAGAAGCCTTCCTGCGGACCCTGTACACCAACGCCCTGCGCGACGAACTCGAGAAAACCCATGGCACCGTCGACGTCCTCACGTTCGACGGGGCCACCGCCCGGCCCGCCGAAGTCTTGGATGAGTGCCGCAGTTTCGGCCTTATCGCCTCGCACAAACTGATTCTCGTCGATAACGCCGCCGCCCTCGTCAAAGACGAGGTCCGCCCCATGTTCGAGCGCTACGCCGAGGCCCCGCTCGAAGGCGCCACGCTCGTTCTCCGCTCCGACATCTGGCGGGCCGGCAACCTCGACAAAGCCATCGCCCAGGTCGGCGTCATCAAAGAGTGCAAGCCCCTCACCGAGGGCAAGGCCGCCGACTGGGCCGTCACTCGCGCCCAGCGACGCCACCGCGCCACCATCGATCGCACCACCGCCGCCGCCCTCATCGACCGCATCGGCACCCACCTCGCCCACCTCGACTCCGAGCTCGGCAAACTCGCCGCGGCCGCAGGCGACAACCACCCCATCACTATCGACCTCATCAACGAGCTGGTCGGGGTCTCGCGCGACGAAGAAGTGTGGGGCCTCCAGCAAACCATCCTCACCGGAAACCCCGCCGCGGGCCTCGCCCACCTCGCCCACCTCGTCGATATCAGCCGCGAACCCGCAGAAAGGATCATGTGGGCCCTGACCGACCTGGCCCGCAAACTGCACGGCGTCTCCCGCGGCATGGCGGGCGGCCAGTCCGCCGATGCGATCGCCAAATCACTGAAACTGTGGGGGCCGGCGAAAGACTCCATCCTCACCGTGGGCCGCCGACTCCGGCCGCCGCGCGCGCTGGCGCTCCTCGAATCTTGCGTGGATGCCGCGTGGAAGTCCCGAACCGGCCGGGGTGAGGCCGACGACCACCTCGAACGTCTCGTCCTGAAGTTCGCCGATGCGCTCGCGGCGTGACCCAAGGCCACGGGCACCCCGCTGCGGGCGGCGCAGGCATTGTTCCGCGTGCCGGCTTCCTCTGCGCTTTTAGCCCACCCGTTCCGGCTTCGGCTCCCGACTCATCAACTGCCCGATCGCCTCGATCGGATCGACCCCCTCGAACAGGATCGCATGCACCGCCGCGGCGATCGGCATCTCCACCCGATACTTCGCTCCCAACGCCGCCACGCTCCGCGCGGTCGCCACCCCTTCGACTACGTACGGGCTTTTCGCGAGGCACTCTTCCAGCGTCTCGCCCTTCCCCAGGGCCTCGCCCAGGCTCCGGTTCCGTCCTTCCGGGCTGAAACAGGTCGTCGCCAAGTCGCCCACGCCGGCGATCCCGAAAAAGGTGTCGGCGTTGGCCCCCATCGCCACCCCGAGTCGTGTGATCTCCGCCAACCCCCGCGCCAGCAATGCGCTCTTGGCGTTGTTTCCGGCTTGCAGACCATCCACCACGCCCGCGGCGATCGCCACGACGTTCTTGACCGCACCCGCCAACTCAACGCCAAGGACGTCCGGGTTCGTATAGATCCGCATCCAGCTCGTCCCGAACCGGGTCTGAACCTGCCGCGCGAACTCGGCGTCGTCGCTCGCCGCGATCATCGCCGCCGGCAGACATCGGGCGAGTTCCGCGGCAATCGTCGGCCCCGAAAGACACCCGATGGGGCGGGGTTTCCCGTCCGGATTGTCGCGCCCGGCCTCGGCGAGTACCGAAGCGATAATCTGTGTCGGACGCAACAGGGTTTCATTCTCGATCCCTTTGGCCACGGAGAGCACCGCGGCATCGGGCCGCACGTGCTTCGCCAGCCGCGTCCACACCTCTCGGATATATTGGACGGGAATGGCCGAAACGATCAGCGTCGCGTCCTGAAGAGCCAATTCGTCCTTCATGGCCACCACGACGTCGGGCGGCAGGACGAACCCGGCCAGGCGGGGTGTCCGTCGTCCTTGGGCAAGCCTTCCGGCTTCGTCCGCCGAATGCCCCCACATGACCACCCTGCCCAAGCCCGCTCCGTCGCCACCCGGAAGCCGCTTGCCGGCATTCCCCGCTAAAAGCCCGGCACACACAAGACCCATCTGCCCAAGACCCAGCACCGCTGCGGTTGGCCCCTTTGGCTCCTGGGTTCCGGCGGGTTTTGGTCGTTTGTTGGGCATTTGCTCTGGCCAGGGCATCGTTGCCCGTGGTCCCCGACTCCCGTGTATCAGGTCAGAACCCGCTTGTGGGCTGCGTCGTAAGGGTAGCGGTTGACGCGGCCGCGCCCCGGGCGGTCCCGACTACACTTTCAGCCTTTTCGTCGGTCCGTGTCCCCCGCGTGTCATCCCTTTCGTTTCTTTGCCTCCTCGCGTGTGCCCTCGCCCGAAGCGTGGGCCCCCCGTTGAGGTTTTTTCCCGGAGTCGCCCGCCAGATGGCTCATACCCACGCCCCGCACGCCGCCTCTACCCCCGCCGACTCCATCTCCCGCCAGCAGGACGAGGCCATGGCCTGCTGCTCACACCACGAAGTCTCTCTTGAGCGGTGGATTGTCTTCACCCTTATCGGCGGCGTCTTGGTGCTTGCAAGCACTATTGCGAAGGTCTTCAACTTGGGCGACGGCATGGTCGCCGATCTGCCGGCCATGGTCGGGGCGATCTGCCTCGCAGCGCCCCTCCTCTGGGCGGCGTTTCAGGAAGTCAGGAATGGAACGGTCAGCAGTTCCTCGCTGGCCGCGCTCGCCATCCTTGCGGCCCTCGCCGTCGGTGAGTACGTCACGGCCGGCTGGCTCGCCTTCATCCTCGTCGTGTTCGGCCAGATTGTCCGCCGCACCGCCAGCGGCGCCGAACGCGCCATCGCCCAGCTCGTGCAGCTGACTCCCAACGTTGCCCGGCGCGTCGAGAACGGCCAAGAGACCGAGGTCTCACTCGCCACTATCAAGGTTGGCGACATCGTCCGCATCCGCCCCGGCGAGAACCTCCCGGTCGACGGCCGCGTCATCACCGGGCGCACGACCATCAATCAGGCTTCACTGACCGGCGAAGCCGTGCCCGCCGAAGTCACGATCAACGATCCCGTCTACGCGGGCACCAGCAACCTTTCGGGCGGCATCGATGTCACCGTCACGCAGGTCGGTGGCGACACCACCATCGGCAAGGTGATGCAACTCATCCGCCAGGCCGAGCAATCGCGTACGCCCCGTCAGATGCTCATCGAGCAGGTCGCTCGGTTCTTCGTTCCCGTCGTCCTCTCGGTCGCCGCGGTCACATGGTTCCTCTTAGCCCGCAAGGGTGACCCCAACGCCGCCACCACGGCGGTGACCGTGCTCGTCGTCGCGTGCCCGTCGGCCCTGCTCCTCTCCAGCCCGAGCGCCATGCTCGCGGCCTTCGCCGCCGCCGCCCGTCTGGGCATCATGGTCAAGAAGCCCGACTACCTCGAGGCTGCGGGCAATGTCACCGCCGTCGTCTTCGATAAAACCGGCACCATCACGACCGGCAAGTTCCAGGTCACCCGCCTCTCCCCGGCCGCTGGCGTCGAAGGCGCTGAACTTCTGTCCGCCGCCGCCTTCGGCGATCAATCCAGCAACCACCCCCTCGCCCAGTCGATCATGACGACGGCCCGGGCCGCCCGCATTGTCACCGAACCCGCCGCAGAGTACGAAGAAATCCACGGCCGGGGTGTCCGCGCCAAGGGCGGCCCGGGTGAAGTGCGCATCGGCCGCGCCAGCTGGCTCATCGAACTCCAGCCCGGTATCAAGGGCGAAGTCGATGCGGTTGAGTCCCGCATCGAGGGCATGACCGGCGTCCACGTCATGAAGGACGGACGCTATCTCGGTGCCGTCGGCCTCGAAGACACCATCCGGCCCAACACCAAGGCCGTTGTCCAGCAACTCCGCGACCTGGGCGTCAAGACCGTCGCGATCTTTACCGGAGACCGCCTCAGCGTCGCGACCCGCGTTGGACAGGCCGTGGGCGTCGACCTCATCGAGGCCGAATGCCTCCCCGAAGAAAAGCACGAACAGATCAAGGGCATGGTCCGCACCGGCTACCGCACCCTCATGGTCGGCGACGGCATCAACGACGGCCCGTCGCTCGCTGCGGCCGACGTCGGCGTCGCCATGGGCCTTTCCGGCTCTGATATCGCCGCCAACTCGGCCGGCATCGCCCTGATGACCGACGACCTCTCGCGCATCCCCTTCCTCATCGAACTCTCGCGCCGCACCCGCTCCATCATCAGCCAGAACATCATCGTCAGCGTGCTCATCGCCACGGTGGGCCTCGTCCTGGCCGCCATGTTCACCAGCCGCATCGGCCAGTTCGCCCTCCCGCTCGCCGCCTTCTACCACTTCGCGGGCGACATCTTCGTCATCGGTAACAGTTTCCGCCTTTTCCGCTTCGGCGAAAACTTCGCCGAGGCCGAGAAGCCTTCCGAGGCCCCCGCCCTGGTCCGACGTTCGGCGAGCGTGCGCGGGCTGTCGGTACAGCCGGCGTAACACGATCGGATACCCACCCAGGCGCCAAAGACCCGCCAAAAGCAGAGAGTCACAGAAGAACGAAAACGGGACGAACGTCAGAAAAGCAGAGGAAATAGGCCGCTATCGCCCTCGTTCGCCATTGGTTCGCTGATTCACTTCAGTGCGATCGGGGCGCTCCGACGCTGGCTTCGAGGCCGCGTTCTGGCGTCCTTCTGATCACCGCTTCCCCACCGGCCGCCCACCCACCGTCAGTGTCGCCGATTGCCCGCGCTTCTTGCCACGAAACGGGTTCACCTTGGCCGGCAGCACGGCCCGCAAGACCACCGCGAGCGCTATCACCGCCGCGACCGTGACGACCCAGAATTGCCAGTCATGCACAGGGAACTTCACGACTCACCATAGCACCACACGGATTCCACGTCGTTGGTGCGAGTTCCCCAGCGTTTCAGCGAGCCCTGTCATGCGACCTGAACTTCATTTCGGCGCCTGACCGCATCCTCGAAATCTGATCCATGAGGCCGCACCGTCGGGTTGAAACGCGGAGAGTCCGGCGGCGATGGCGGCGGCGTTCACGAATTCAGAGAGGCCCATGGTGTGGTCGAGAACCGCCTTGGCCACGGTGGATTTGCCCGCCCCGTTGGGGCCGCCGCCGACGACGATGGCGGGAGCACCGGGCATGGTGGAACGATACGGGGGAGCGGTTCAAACGTCGCGCTCGCAGCGAGCCTAACGCCGGCCTTCAACGCCCGGTCGCGGGTCCAGCGCCACGTTCAGCCGTTCCCAATCAGCGAACGCGACAAACCGCGTCGAGCCGTCTGCCGCGAGCATGTTCCCCGAGTCCGCTGCGCCGTGCCACGAGGCTTCCAGCGTGGCTTCGGCGTTGCCGTCATCGCGGGTCGCGTAGTACCACCCCGCATCGGCCGTGAGCAGCAATCTGGAGGAATCTACCTGTACCTCCGACAGAAACAGCGGCCGGTTGAGCCCATCCAGCCCGGCTAGCGTCGAATTGAGCAACATCCCGTTCGCGCGATAACTCGTGCCGAACTCGCGGAAGCACGTCTCCGAACCCAGCACGCTCGCGGCGTTCTGACCCGTGTCGCGCCCGCCCCGCCGATGAATCCCCGTGTCGCTCGGGCACCGGAACATCGCTGCGAGTTCAGAGTTCTGACCCGCGTCCGCGTTCTCGGCCAAGTACCGGTTGATCGGTCGGTCCGCCGCCAATAGCGGGCGTTCATCCGGACCGACAAACTCGGCCCCGCCGTAGGACCAATCCGGGGACTCGCCGAATTGCGGAAACCGTTCCTTGTTGTCCTGCAGATAGGACGCCCAGCCGACGTTCATCTGCCGCAAGTTGGAAGCGCACACAGCGCGATACCCGCTGGCACGGGCGTGGATGAGCACCGGCAGGATCAGACTCACCAGCACCGCCACGACGCCGAGACTCACCATGAGTTCGAGAATCGAAAAGCCGCGCCGTGGGAATCTGGAAGTCACCACCGACATTCTAACCGATCCCGACCTGTGCCACAAGAGTCCAATAAGAAATTCGCAGACCTACCCCCGCGACCCGCCCAGGCTCGGTTCCCTTCGAGCGTTCCACAGGCGATTGGTCCGTCACCGCCGGAACTTCCCCTAGCGTTGATCCATGCCCTCACCGCCCGAAGCGCCCACCCGCTTCGTCATCTTCCGCCCCAAGACCCAGTTCACCCTCTCCCTCGTGGCTGGTGCGTTTCTCCTCGCCGGGTTTATCGTGGAGAGGCTCGGACAGCCTTGGGGCGAATGGCTGGTTTGGGCCAGCCTCGGCCTGGGGCTCATTTATGGTCTCGAAGCCGCCTGGGCCTCGCTCCGCAACCTCGTCTTTGACATCGACGTCCTCATGGCCGTCGGCGCGCTGCTCGCCGCGTACGTCGGACACCCCGAAGAAGGCGCGCTCCTGCTCTTCCTCTTTGTCTTCGCGGGTGCGCTCGAAGACCTCGCCACCCTGCGGGCGGAACGCGAGATCGCTTCACTGCACGCCCTCATGCCCGAGGGAGCGTTGGTGTGGCGTGAGAACGCATGGCAGACGGCCCCGGCTGAATCGCTGATCCCCGGAGACCGCATCAAGGTTCGTCCCGGCGAGCGCATCCCCGCCGACGCTCGCCTGCTCACCGGCACCACCAGCCTCGATCAATCCGCCATCACCGGAGAATCCATGCCGCGTGACGTCGGCCCCGGGGATGAACTCTTCGCCGGCACCATCAACACCGACGACGCCGTCGACGCCTCGGTGCTGCGCCCCGTCTCGGAATCCAGCCTCGCCAAAATCCTGAACCTGGTCACCGCCGCCCGCGAGGCCCGCCGCCCGGTGCAACGGTTCATCGACCGCATCAGCCAGCCCTACGCCCTCTCCGTTCTGTGCATCTCCACGGTCGTCGCGCTCGTGTGGTGGCTCGTCTTCCGCGTCCCTCTCATCGGAACCGCCCAATCTCCCGGGGCCCTCTACACCGCCATCACGCTGCTCATTGTCGCCTCGCCCTGCGCCATCATCATCGCCACCCCCGTCGCCACCCTCGCGGCCATCGCACGGGCCGCACGGGCCGGCGTGCTGGTCAAAGGCGGCGAGGCCTTCGACCGACTCGCCAACGTCGGTGCCATGTGCTTCGACAAGACCGGCACCCTCACCCGCGGCCGCCCACGTCTTTATGAAGCCCACCCGGTCGCGTGGTCCGACGGCCCCAAACTCCTCGCGCTGGCCGCCGCCCTTGAGGCCGACTCCACCCACCCCATCGCGCACGCCGTCCGCGAAGCCGCTTCGGAACGAAACCTCCCGCCCGCAACCGTCGACGACATCAACCACACCACCGCCGCCGGGCTGGAAGGACGATTTAACGGCCGCAAAGTCCGCCTCGGTCGCTATTCGTTCGCCGAGCCCGTCATCCCCCTGTGCCTCCGCAACCGAGTGAAAGATGTCTTGGACAAGGTCCAGGACCGAGGCCACGTGGCGGTCGTCGTCGCGCTCCAAGGGACTCCAGATCCCCACCCAATTTCCGATCCCCATCCGGCCGATGGCCCCCACGTCGGTGAGGCCGCCGTCCTCATCATGGCGGACAGTGTGCGCCCCGGCGCTGAACGCCTCGTCGCCGACCTCCACGCCCTCGACATCCGGCCCGTCCGCATGCTCACCGGTGATAACGCCGTCACCGCCGCGCGGGTCGCGGAAGCCCTTCGCCTCGATGCCTTCGACGCCGACCTCCAACCCTCCGACAAGCAGCGAATCCTCGGCACCATCCGGCGCGACCTCGCACGCCAGGGCCGCACCCATCGCGGCGTCGCCCACATCGGCGACGGCATCAACGACGCCCCGGCCCTGGCCGCCGCCGACGTCGCCATCGGCATGGGCAACATCGGCACCGCGGCCGCGCTGGAATCCTCCGACATCGTGCTCTTGGCCGACGACCTCTCCCGCATCCCTTGGGCCGTCGGTCTCGCCCGCCGCACCGCCCGCACCATCACCTTCAATCTCATCTTCGCGATGAGCATCATCGTCGTCATGGCGGTTCTCACCCTCGTTGGCTCTCGCACCGGCCACCCCATCCCGCTCTCCGTTGGCGTGCTGGCGCACGAGGGCGGCACCGTTGTCGTCGTCCTCGTCTCGCTTCTTCTCCTGCGATTTCCCGACGTCCCACGGAACACACCCGCGAACAATCCCCCGTGCCCGAACTCCCCGAGGTTGAAACCGTCCGCCGTTCGCTGACCCCGCACCTCGTGGGAGAAACGATTCTCTCGGCCACGCTCTTCCGCGCCGACATCTGCGAAACCCACGACCAGCGCCCGGCGACCGACGACACACTCCTGGCCCACGCGACCATCGCCCGCATCGACCGCAAGGGCAAGCAGCTCGCGCTCATCGCGACCGATGGCCGAGTCCTCAACATTCACTTGGGAATGTCCGGGCAGGTGCTAATCCGCGACCAGCACCCCGAGGCGACCGAGAACCATGTGCACGCGTTGTGGACAACTTCCGGTTCCCGGGCCGTGATGATCTTCAAAGACCCGCGCCGCTTCGGAGGCCTCTGGACCTTTCCCACCATCGACCTCCTGAACGAGCGCCGTTGGTCCCTGCTCGGTCCCGACGCCCTGGATGCCCTTCCATCCGTCTGGGCTCCAGCGCTCCGCCGCGGCGATCGTGCCGTCAAGGCGGCCTTGCTCGATCAACGGGCTGTCGCTGGCGTCGGCAACATCTACGCCGACGAAGCCCTCTTCCGGATCGGCATCCGCCCGACGACTCGGACGAAGCGGCTTTCCATCGCCGCATCGCTGCAACTCGCCACCACCGTCCGGTCC